>Ga0310837_100021_pt1 | contig 320275 bp, 306 predicted proteins | sample SM_ome_5_FD_201315 | JGI IMG/M metagenome (GOLD analysis project Ga0310837, IMG submission 201315) | Sorghum-adapted microbial communities enriched on stacked mutant (SM) sorghum from Joint BioEnergy Institute, Emeryville, California... ...
GCCCCAGAAACGCCTCTCCACGCACGAGTTGCTCGAGAAAGTCGATTAACTCGCCTTGGAAATCCCCCTCCACGTACGAATTGCTCGAGAATGTCGATGAACTCGCCCCAGAAACGCCTCTCCACGCACAAGTTGCTCGAGAATGTCGATGAACTCGCCCCAGAAACGCCTCTCCACGCACGAATTGCTCGAGAATGTCGATGAACTCGCCCCAGAAACGCCTCTCCACGCACGAGTTGCTCGAGAATGTCGATGAACTCGCCCCAGAAACGCCTCTCCACGCGCGAGTTGCTCGAGAAAGTCGATTAACTCGCCTTGGAAATCCCCCTCCACGCACGAATTGCTCGAGAATGTCGATGAACTCGCCCCAGAAACGCCTCTCCACGCACGAGTTGCTCGAGAAAGTCGAGCATCTCCTCATATGAAACCGGCCATTCATTCTTGCGTTGACGGCAAAAGGCCCATAACTCCTTCCAAAAACGCCCTGCTGTGAACGCATTAACCGCAATTTGCCCGCAACTCTACCATCAACCCCTCTTTCGCAGAAAAGTTTGCCGCAAATTGCCCAAAACTCCTTCCGAAAATGCCCTTCTGTGAATGAATTAGCCGCAAAATGCCCATAACTCCTTCCGAAAATGCCCTTCTGTGAATGAATTAACCGCAAATTGCCCATAACTCCACCGGCAATCCCCCTTTCGCCAACCGGACCGAAACGATCGCGGTGCGAAGCCGTAACAACACCGGCATCAAGGTCCGCCGCGCCTTTACAAACGCTTCCCGCCATGGTATGCTGTAGCAAAACGAGAACGTGATGAAGGGACCAGTACGAACGGTCCGGTGCGATCAGGGAGCAAATTCCTTGGACTGCGAGAATTTGCCGCAACGCGTTCGGAAACCCATCCCGGAACGGCCAATGACGAATTGGACGGCGACCCTCCGTTAACGGGTTCGAGCTGGAAGTGCGGCGCCTCGTGCGCAGCGCGCTTCAAGTAAGGTGGTACCGCGGAAGCAAACTTCCGTCCTTATCCGGACGGAAGTTTTTTATTTTGGGAGTGAGAGTGAGAAAGAGCCATGCATCAAACGATCGTCATCAAAATCGGCTCGAGTTCGCTGACCGCCGCAGACGGCGGACTGGATTTGGCCAAGGTGGAATATTTTGCTGCGGAAATCGCCTCGCTGATGGACTGCGGCTTCTCCCCGCTTCTCGTCACGTCGGGCGCCGTCGCCGCCGGCTTCAAAGCCATCGGCATGGCCGGCCGGCCGCGGCTCGTGCACGAGAAGCAGGCGGCGGCGGCCGTCGGACAGGCGCTATTGATGAAAGCCTATCATGAAGCGTTCGCCCGCCACGGGCGCACCGTCGCGCAAATTTTGCTCACGCGCGCCGATTTTTCCGATCGCGGCCGCATCCACAATGCCCACATGACCATCACGGAATTGCTCCGGCGCGGCGCATTGCCCGTCATCAACGAGAACGACACCGTGTCCGTCGGGGAGCTGAAATTCGGCGACAACGACCGGCTTTCCGCCCTCGTGGCGAATCTCGTGAAAGCGAGCCGGCTCGTCATCATCACCGACACGGACGGCCTCTACACCGACGATCCGCGCAAAAATGCCGACGCCCGCAAAATCGAGCGGGTCGATGCCATCAGCGACGAATTGCTCCGCATCGCCGGCGGCGCGGGCAGCGAAGTCGGCACCGGCGGGATGCGTTCCAAAATCGAAGCCGCGCGCATCGCCATGCTGGGCGGCGTCCCGGTGTTCATCGGGCGCGCCGGCGAACCGGGCGATCTGGCGAAAGCCCTGCACAACGAAGGCAAAGGCACCTACTTCGATACGGACCTCCACTTCCTGCCCGTGAAAAAGCAATGGATCGGCTTCCATTCGGTCCCCCAGGGCATGATCCTGATCGACGACGGAGCCGTCAACGCCCTCGTCCGCGGCGGCAAAAGCCTGCTTCCCGCCGGCGTGCGGGGAGTCACCGGCGAATTCCATCCCGGCGACGTGGTGGAAGTGGCCGATCTCGGCGGGGTCACCATCGGCAGGGGAGTCGTCAATTACGCCAGCTGGCAACTGGTAGCCATCGCCGGCCTGTCCGTTGAGGAAGCCCGCAAACGCGTCGACGTCCATCGACCGGAAGTCATTCACCGCGACGAATGGGTCGCGCTTTGATCACACGCATGATCGCACAAATCCAATTCCTTGGGAGGGATCAAACATGAACGACAACATCCTGACACTGTCCGGAGAAGCCGCCGCCAAAGCCCGGAAAGCCAAGGCAGCGGCGAATGCGCTCGGCCTGATGGGCGAAAGGCAAAAAAATGAAGCGCTGCTCGCCATGGCCGACGAACTGGAAAACGAGCACGAGCGAATCATCGAAGCCAACCGGGAGGATTTGGAGGCCGGCAAACGCAACGGCCTTTCCGTTTCCCTGCTCGACCGCCTTGCCCTTGACCGGAAACGGATCCAAGGGATCGCCGAAGGGTTGCGGCAAATCGCTTCCCTGCCCGATCCGGTCGGCGAAGTGCTGGAGGAAACGGTGCGCCCGAACGGGCTGAAAATCGTCAAGAAACGCGTCCCCATCGGCGTCATCGGCATCATCTACGAAGCGCGGCCGAACGTCACCGTCGATGCCGCCGGACTTTGCCTGAAAACGGGAAACGCCGTCGTCCTGCGGGGCGGTTCTGCGGCCATCCGGTCCAACATGCGGATCGTCGAAGTGCTCAAACAGGCCATGGCGAAAACCGCCATGCCCCTGGACGCGCTGCAGCTGATCGAAGACGCCAGCCGCGCCTCGGCGGACGAAATGCTGAAACTGAACGGGCTGCTCGACGTGCTCATTCCGCGCGGCGGCGCCGGCCTGATCCGCAACGTGGTCGAAAACGCCACGGTTCCGGTCATCGAAACGGGGGCGGGCATCTGCCATACGTATCTGGACGAATCCGCCGATCCGCACATGGCGGAGGCGATCGCCATCAACGCCAAAGTGCAGCGCCCCTCGGTGTGCAACGCGATGGAGACGCTGCTCGTCCACGAGGCTTTCGCCGCAAAGCACCTTGCTTCGCTCATGGACAAATTCCGCAGCCACGACGTGGAAATCCGCGGCTGCGCCAAAACCCGGCAGTACGCGCCCTGGGCCAGGGAAGCGACGGAGGAAGACTACGCAACGGAATACAACGATTACGTGCTGAACGTCAAGGTGGTCAAGAACATGGATGAGGCGATCGGGCACATCCGCAGGTTCGGCACTTTGCATTCCGAATGCATCGTGACGGAGAACGCGGCGAATGCCCAAACATTCATGAACGAAGTGGATGCCGCCGCCGTTTACCACAACGCCTCCACCCGCTTTACGGACGGATTCGAGTTCGGCTACGGGGCGGAAATCGGCATCAGCACCCAAAAGCTTCACGCCCGCGGCCCGATGGGGCTTTCCGCCCTCACTTCGTCCAAAACGTTCATCTACGGCAACGGCCAAATCCGCACGTAACGCGATACGGGAGGAACAAACCGATGACTGACCGAACCAACGAAAACCTGCTGGCCGGACGGACGCTTGTCTTCATCGGAGGCGGCGCCATGGCGGAAGCCCTCATCCGCGGCTTGACCGCCAAACGGGTCGTCCGGCCCGAAAACATCCGCGTGATCGACAAAGCCGGCGCAGCCAGGCTTGATTATTTGAAAGACCGTTACGGCATCCGGCCGGTGCCGGAAGACCGGGCGCAGGAAGCCGTCAGCGGCGCCGATCTCGTCGTGCTCGCCGTCAAGCCGAAGGATGCGGCGGAAGCGATGCGGCAATACCGGGACGGTTTGTCGGACCGGCAAACGATCGTGTCGTTCGTGGCGGGTCTTTCCATCTCGTCCATCCGCTGCCTTGCCGGACGGGACGTGCCCGTTGCCCGTGCGATGCCCAACACGTCCAGCTCCATCGGCTTCGGCGCCACCGGACTCAGCTACAGCGCCGACGCCGACGACGCAAGCCGCGGCATGGCCCGCGAACTGTTCGGCGCCATCGGCACCGTCCGCGAAGTGGACGAGCCGCTGCTCGACATCGTGACGGGCGTTTCCGGCAGCGGTCCCGCCTATTTCTACTATTTCGTCGAAGCGATGATCGCGGGCGGCGTCGCCGGCGGCCTGGATGAAGACACGTCCCGGGAACTGGCTTACCAAACCATTCTCGGCGCCGCCGAAATGCTCCGGCAAACCGGCGAAGCGCCGGAGACGCTGCGGCGCAACGTCACCTCGCCGAGCGGCACGACGGAAGCGGCCATCCGCCTCATGGAGGAAGCCGGCGTCGCGGACGCCATCCGGCGCGCCGTCTTGCGCGCCGCCGAACGGGCGGCCGAAATGGGCGCGGAGATCGACCGCGCAATCGATCAACCCTGATCCGGATCTCCGGTCAGGCCCGGACACAGCGTCACCGGAACGGCGCATCCGACGGAGCACGCACGAATCCGGCAAAGCCGGCAAAAGCGAAAAAAAGCGAACGGCCCTTGTACCTGCCTGCAGCAGGAAACAAGGGCCGTTTTTCTGCCCGGATCAAGGCTGTCTTGTTGCCATCTTGTTTTCTTCCGCCAGCGGAATCGTCTTCTCCATCACATAATCGTCCATGACGTAACCGCCGCCGATGTCCGCCACTTGCGTCCGAACGGTCTGAAACCCTTTGTGCGCGTACACCGCAATGGAAGACGTGTTGTGCCGATTCACGGTCAACCAGATCGCCCCCAGCCTGCGCGCCCGGCACAGCTCCTCCAGGAAGCGGATCGCCCGGCTCGCATGCCCTCGCCCCCTGTGTTCCCTGAGCAGGTAAAATTTGCTCAGGAACAGCTTCCCGTTCTCCGGTCTGATCGCCAAATAACCGGCATTGACGCCGTCCGCCCGCATGAGGTAGTATTCGTACCCCTGACGGGTGATCTGGTCGGCGATCGCCAGAACGGATTGGAACTTGTCCAGCATGTAGTCGATCTGCTCCGCCGTGATGATGCCGAGATAGTGCTCCTTCCAGATTTCGGCGGCCAGCTTTGCCGTGGTTTCGATCTCTTCCGGCGCCGCGACCGGGTGAAACGTCAATGTCATGTTTCCCATCCTCTCTCCCGTCATCCTTCCTTTCTATCCTAACCTGCATTTGCCCGTTTGCGAAGGGCAAAAAAAAGCTCCCGATGCCTCAAACACGAGGCACCGGGAGCTCCCGCAAACCGACCGGCGGCTGGGCAAACACGGAAAACCGGACAAGCAAGGCCGGCACCCCGCCGGCACCGGCCTCTTGTCCCTGCTTCGTTATACGGCGCCGCCGCGGAAACGGGACGCATATTCCTTCGCTTCTTCCGGCGTGCGGATCCGGTGGCGTGCCCAGTCAAGCAGCGTCCGGTCAATGTAGCGGAAATGCAACTTGCCGGCGAACACCGCTTCCTTGAGGGCGGCCGCGATGAGCGGTTCCGGATAGCGGTCCTTGTCCAGCCAGCCGTTGATCGTCTCGATCTCCATCGGCGTCAGCGGGCGGCCGAATTCCTGTTCGAACAGGTTGAACAGATTCCGGCCTTCCGGCGCTCTTTCCCGCACATCCCCGGCGTGCGGCTGCGGCGCCGTCTCCTCCGTCCTTCCGCCGGTGATTGTGCCGAGCGGATCCCGCTCCGCTTCCAGTCCCGTCCGTCCCTCGTGGCGCACCCAGTCCGCAACCACCGCGGCCAGCCGCTCGTAGACGCCGGAAACGTCATAGCTTTCGTAGGGCAGACCCGTTTCGGGATCTTCCGTTTCCGCGATGGCGATCCATTCTTCGCTCACCAATTTCTCCAGGGAAGCGGCGATCTCTTCCGGATCGGCACTCATGCGGTTCTGGAGATCCTCCACGGCGGGAAGGTCGTTTTTCTCCTTCTCACGGAACGCCATCAAATGGATGAGCAGCATCAAGTCCACTTCCGTCAGGCCGAGACGCGCGTACCACTCCAGCAAAAGGCTGGGTACGCTGACCGACCCTTTCTGCAGCGCGAGAAACAGCCCTTTTTCCATCGGCATGACGTTCTCCCCCCCTCGATCAATCGCTTGTCGCTTACGGATACAGCCGGTACAACATCCGCGGGAACGGAATCGTTTCCCTCACGTGATCGAGCCCGCAAATCCAGGCGACGGTCCGTTCCAGGCCGAGGCCGAATCCGGAATGCGGCACGCTGCCGTATTTCCGCAAATCCAGATACCAGCCGTACGTTTCCGGCGACAGGCCGTGTTCGGCAAAGCGCCGCTCCATCAGCTCCGGATCGTCGATCCGCTGGCTGCCGCCGATGATTTCCCCGTACCCTTCCGGTGCGATCATATCCGCGCACAGCACCACTTCCGGCCGCGCCGGGTCCGGCTTCATGTAGAACGCCTTGATCGCTGCCGGATAATGGGTAATGAACACCGGTTTGTCGAACGCTTCGGCGATGGCCGTTTCGTGGGGCGCCCCGAAATCGTCCCCCCACTTGATGTCATGCCCCGCTTTCTGCAGGAACGCGATTGCCTCGTCATAGGTGATGCGCGGGAACGGCGCCTCCACCTTCTCCAGGCGGGAAACGTCCCGTTGCAGCAGCTCCAGTTCCTTCCGGCAGTGGGCCAACACGGACTTCACCACGTGGGTGACGAACCGTTCCTGGACGCGCAGGTTTTCCTCGTGATCCACGAACGCCATTTCCGGTTCCACCATCCAAAACTCGATGAGATGGCGCCGGGTTTTCGATTTTTCCGCCCGGAACGTCGGCCCGAAGGAATAGACACGGCCGAGCGCCATCGCCGCCGCTTCCATGTACAGTTGCCCGCTCTGGCTCAGATAGGCGTCTTCATCGAAATATTTCGTGTGAAAAAGGTTCGTCGTCCCCTCGGCGGCGGACGGCGTCAGGATCGGCGGATCCACCTGCACAAACCCGTTCTCCGCAAAAAACTCGCGGATCGCCCGGATGATCCGGTCGCGGATGACAAGAATCGCCCGCTGGCGTTGCGACCGGATCCACAGATGGCGGTGATCCATCAGAAAATCGATGCCGTGCTCCTTCGGCGTGATCGGATACCCTTCGGCAATCTGGATGATTTCCACGCCGGTCAGCGTCAGTTCATAGCCCGACGGGCTGCGGGGTTCTTCCCGCACCGTGCCGACGGCATACAGCGAACTTTCCTGGGTCAGCCTCGAACAGGCTTCCCATACGTCTTCCGGCAACTCGGATTTGACGGCCACCGCCTGGATCGTGCCGGTTCCGTCCCGCAGTTGCAAAAACTGGATTTTGCCGCTGGACCGCTTGTTGTACATCCAGCAGCCGATTTTGACCGTTTGGCCGACATGGCGGCCCGCATCGCGAATGACACAAGTTTCCATGATTCACCCTCCGGCCTTTTCAGTTTACCCGCTTCACGCGCGGTTTGCAACGAGCCGGTACGTGTCCCGCGCGATGACCAGTTCCTCGTTGGTCGGAATGACATAGGCGGCCACTTTCGAGGCATCCGTCGTGATGCGCCGTTCGCCGCGGCCGTTCTCGTTCGCATCCCGGTCCAGTTCCACGCCGAGATACGTCAGTCTGGACAACACCCGTTCGCGCAAGATCGGCGAATTTTCCCCGACGCCGGCGGTGAACACGACGGCGTCCACCCCGTCCATCGCCGCCGCATAGGAACCGATGTACTTGCGGATGCGGTATTCGTACATGTCGTAGGCCAGTTTTGCCGCTTCATTGCCTTCGGCCATCGCCTGCTGCACTTCCCGCACGTCGCTGCTGATGCCGGAGATGGCGAGCAGGCCGCTGTGCTTGTTCAGCATCGAATTGACTTCACCCACGGTCAGGTCTTCCTTCGCGATCACGTAAGGCACGATGGCCGGGTCGATGTCCCCGCTCCGGGTGCCCATCATGAGGCCTTCCAGGGGCGTCATTCCCATGCTGGTGTCCACCGACTTGCCGCCCTGGATGGCCGTGCAGCTCGCCCCGTTGCCGATGTGGCAGGTGATGATTTTGAGTTCCTCCAACGGTTTGCCCATCAGTTCGGCCGCGCGCTGGCTGACGTACATGTGGCTCGTGCCGTGGGCGCCGTATCGCCGTACCTTGTGCTTCCGGTACAGCACCATCGGAATCGGATACAGGTAGGCGAACGCCGGCATCGTCTGGTGAAAGGCGGTGTCGAAGGTGACCGTCTGCGGCACGTTCGGCAGCGTCGCCTCGACGGCGTTGATGCCCATCATGTGGGCCGGATTGTGCAACGGCGCCAGGTCGAACAGCTCGCGGATTTTCTGTTTCACGTCGGGCGTCACGACAACGGATTCGGAGAAAAATTCGCCGCCGTGCACGATCCGGTGGCCGACGGCCTGAATTTCATCCATGGACGTCAGCACGCCGTATTCCGGATGGGTGAGGGCGGCCACCACCTTGCGGATCGCCGTCGTATGGTCGAGAATTTCGGCCACTTCCCGGTGCTCGTCCCTGCCCGTCGGCTTGTGCACGAGAATGGCGGTTTCCATGCCGATTCGCTCCACCTGGCCCTTGGCCAGCACGGATTCGTCGGTCATGTCGTACAGCTGGTATTTCACGGACGAACTGCCCGCGTTGATGACGAGAATTTTCATTGAATCCGGTCACCGTCCTTGTCGTAGCGGAAAAATCCTTCGCCGGTCTTGACGCCGAGCTGGCCGGCGCGCACCATCTTCTTCAGCAGGAAAGACGGCCGGTATTTCAGGTCGCCGTACTCCCGGAACATCCGCTCCAGGGCGGCCAGCACGGAGTCAAGACCGAACCGGTCCGCCATCTCCAGCGGGCCGTATTTGAACTCGTAGCCGTTTTTCATCGCCGTGTCGATATCCTCCGCCGAGGCGACGCCTTCCGTCAACACGTGGATCGCTTCGTTGATGAGCAGGCAGATCAGCCGGCTCGTCACAAACCCCGGCGATTCGTACACGAGGATGCTCTTCTTCCGGAACACGTTCTCCACCAGCGAACGGATCGACTGGAACGTTTCCTCCGACGTGCGGAGGCCGCGGATGATTTCCACCAGGTTCACTTTCGAAACCGGATGCAGGAAGTGCAGGCCGATCACCTTGTCGGGCCGCCCCGTTTCGCTCGCCAGTTCCGTCAGGCTGAGGGTGGACGTGTTGCTGCTGAACAGCACGTCAGGTTCGCAGATGCGGTCCAGTTGGCGGAATACTTCCTTCTTTGCCTCCAGATCTTCCGTGATCGTTTCGATGACGAGATCGACATCCGCCAGCCGCTCCAACGATTCGGTCTTGTGGATGCGCGACAGGATCAGTTTTTTTTCGGCGGCGGTAATCGCCCATTTTTCGATCTGTTTGTCCAGGCTGATGTTGATCATGTCCATCGCCTGGTCCAGTTTTTCAGGCGTGGCTTCGGCCACAAACACGTCCAGGCCGCTTACCGCCAGCATTTCGGCGATGCCTTGTCCCATGGTGCCGGCGCCGACGACGCCGATGCGTTTGAATGATTTCATGCTATCACCCTTCTCATTATTGCCATCCACCTTACACCCTACATGACCATCTTACACGTTTCTGTTAACAATTTCACTGCGCCGCACGGGATATTGCCAACAGATGGTTTTCAGTCCGTTTCAATTTTGCCCGAAAAAAGAACAAACCGCAAATCCGGTTGTGTCGCCGGATCGCGGTTTTTGCCTTCTTCGCTTGCGGTGCCGTGTCGCGTCCCTTTTGCGGGTTTCCCCGGCGGTCACGCCGGAAGCCGGTCGTGTTCCGCCAGCAGGTCGCGAAACGTTCCGCCGGAAAGCACTTCATCCTTCAACAGCACGTCCAGGGCGCGATCGAACACGTCCCTGCGTTCCGCCAGCAGCCTGCGCGTCCGCTCCGTCAATTCGTTCAGGATGGCGGCATTTTCGTTCATGAGCTGTTCCGTCGTCACCATCGACCGGTTGACGATGCCGAGCCGGGTCAGCCCGGAATCCACCATCATCGACACGATGCGAAGCGCCTGGTCGAAGTCGCCCCGCGAGCCGGTGCTCCTTTCGCCGTAAAACAGCTCTTCCGCCGCGGAGCCCGCAAGGGCGACCATGATTTGCTGTTCCAGATGGGTTCTGGAATACAAATACTGCTCGTTTTTCGGATGATGGCGGACATAGCCGAGCGCCTGCCCCCTCGGGCTGAGGGAAACTTGCGACACGGTGCCCGGCTGCAGCGTTTCGGCGGCGATGGCGTGGCCCAGTTCATGGATGGCGACACGGCGTCGTTCTTCTTCCGTCGCCTTGCGGTCCGTCTTCTCCCCCATCATCACTTTGTCCACGGCCATGGACAGGTGCCGCTGCAGAATCGTCGGCGACTGATCCCTCATCGCATAAATGGCGCCTTCATTCAGCACGCTTTCCAGCTGGGCGCCGGAAAAACCGTAGGTTTCCCCGGCCAGTGCTTCGAGGGAGACGGACGGATCGAGCGGTTTGTTGCGGGCATGGATGCGCAAAATATGAAGGCGTCCTTCCTTCCCCGGCATCCCCACTTCGATCATCCGGTCAAACCGCCCCGGCCGGAGCAGCGCCGGATCGAGCATTTCCGGACGGTTGGTGGCCGCGATCAGCAAAATGCGCGGCGGGCACCCGGAGTCGATGCCGTCCATTTCCGTGAGCAGCTGGTTCAGCGTCTGATCGTATTCCCGCTGCTGGCCGCCGTCGCGTTTGCCTCCGATGGCGTCGATCTCGTCGATGAACACGATGGCGCTCTGTTTTCCCTGTTTTTCCGCCTGGCGGCGGGCGTCCTTGAACAGCTCGCGAACGCGGCTGGCGCCGACGCCGACATACATTTCCACGAACTCGCTGCCCGAGGCGGAAATGAACACGGAATCCGTATGGTGTGCCGCCGCCTTCGCCAGCAGCGTTTTGCCCGTTCCAGGCGGGCCGGTGAGCAAAATGCCCTTCAGCGGGCGGATCCCGAAGCGGCGGACGTCCTCGTGCTTGATCAGAAAGTCGAGGGCTTCCACCAGTTCCGTCTTGGCCCGCTCCTGGCCGCCCACGTCGTCAAACCCGAGATACTCCGGCTTTGCATCGGCCCCTTTCCGCTTCCCGGCGACGGAAACCCCGCCGCTTCTCGTCTTCACGAACAGGAACACCGCGGCGAAGGCCACGGCCGCGAACACGAGCGGCGCCAGGTTCACGCCGAGGAACGGCAAAAAAATCATAACGGCCGGAACAAACCCGATCGCGATTTCCTTAACGTACTTGCCCATTCGTCCACGCCTCCAATCGGTTTCCGGAGAGCGGCAATACTTTGCGGAGGGTGTCATCGCCCAGGCGCAGCGTCACATAGACACGGTTTTCGTCCATCGCGGCATCTGCGGAAAGCCCGGGATGGCGCGCGGCAAGTTCCTCCATCAGAAGGGGCACGTCCCCGTATCGGCGGTTTTCCATCGCTTCCGCCAGCTCAAACAAAGCACCGTTCCACAGGTTCTCCAGTTCGGGCGAATCGTCCCCGGCCAATTCGATCACGAAATCCCGTCCGCTTCCCCGTTCGGCTGCAATTTCCTCCATCCGCCGGTAGACCTGCATCAGATCGGCATCTTCCTCCAGCCGGAGCGTTGCGATGATCCGGTTGCGTTCCGTTTCCAGGGAAACGTCGGCCACGCCCTGCGTATCGGCCATGTCGGCTGCGATCGGATTGCTGACCGCATAGGTTTGCCAGGCAAAATAACCGCCGAACAACAAGCCGGTCGCCAGGACAAACGCAAGCAACACCGGCACAAGACGTACATTCAAGACAAACGCCCCCTTTCATGATCCTCTGTCTATCAACAAATGATATATCAAGAGTATAGCATATCGCCCGACCCCGATGCGGATGCAATGTATGGAACAAAAAAAGGAGTCCGCGCAAATCGGACTCCTGTCATTCGGGTTTCAGCCGCAACGTGTCCACGAGCGTTCCGTCCCGAAACCGGTAATAATCGTAATAGCGGCGCACGCCGTTTTCTTCTTCCCGTTCGTAAAACACTTCCCAGACCGGTTCGCCGTCCAGCATTCCCGGCACAACCCTGAGGATGTCGGCATCCCCGTATGCCTGTTTCGTCCTTTCCGCCGCTTCATCCCCGCCGATGCCGGAATCGGCCGGGTATGCGGCCGCTTCACCCGCTCCGATCCAGACGTATAACGGGCGGTCTTCCGCGTCGGTGCCGTAAGCCACGTAATAGACGTCATCCCCGGCAAACCGCCACACGCGTTCAACGTATGCCAAATCCGTCTGCGCCAGCGCCGTCCTGCGGGCATCTTCCAGCTGCGCGGAGTGGTCTTTCTGGATGGCGCGGTAATAAAAGCCGGCTCCGACAAGCAACAGCACGAGGAGGGCGGCGGCCGCCGCCGCAATCTTTTTCACGGCTTCCCACCGCCTTCCCGGACCGTGTCCTTCCGCACGGGCTCAACCCCTGAGCAGCCGGTCGAAGCGTCTCCCGGCTTCATGTTTGATCCGTTCCTCGTCGAGGGTCAACAGCTCGCGGTTGCGCATCAGCCAACGACCGTCCACGCACACGTCCGTCACGTCGTGGCCGGATGCGCTGTAGACGAGATGGGACACGAGATCCGTATGCGGATAAAAATGGGGCTGGTCGACGTCGACGGCGATAAAATCCGCTTTCATGCCCGGCGCCAGACGGCCGAAAACGCCCGATTGCCAGACGGCTGCGGCGCCGTATTCGGTGGCCATGGCGAGCGCTTCCGCGGCCGGAACCGCCGTCGGGTCGAGCGTCGCGCCCTTCTGCAGCAAGGCGGCCAGCCGGATTTCGTCAAACATGTCCACGTTGTTGTTGCTTGCCGAACTGTCGGTGCCGAGGGACACCGTAACGCCCGCCTTCAGCATGTCGCGCACGCGGGCGATGCCGCTGGCAAGCTTCAGGTTGCTGCCGGGATTGTGCGAGACGCTCACCCCGTGCTCCGCCAAAATGGCGATTTCCTCGTCGGTCAGATGGACGGCATGGGCGACGAGGCATGGACGGCTGAACACGCCGAGGCGAAGCAGATGCTCGACAGGCCTTGCGCCGTAATCGGCCACGTTCTGCTCCACTTCCTTCACCGTTTCCGACATGTGGGTGTGAAGCGGCACGTCGAGTTCGTGGGCGGCCGCCACGATCCGTTCGATATAGGCCGGCGGACACGTGTACGGCGCGTGCGGGGCCATCATCGTGCGGATGCGCCCGCCGGCGGCCCCGTTCCAGTTCCGCGCGAACGACTTCGCTTCGGCCAGCTTGGCATCCTGCGCTTCGGCGGGAAATCCGATCACGCCCCGGCACAGCACGGCCCGCAGCCCCGATTCCTCCGCGACCCGCGCCACTTCATCCATGTGATCGTACATGTCCACGAAACAGGTGGTGCCGCTTTTGATCATTTCCGCGGCCGTCAACAGGGCGCCCGCCCTCACGTCTTCCGCCGCGAATTTCGCTTCCATCGGCCACATTTTCTGCTCGAGCCACACCTGCAAATCCAGGTCATCGGCGTATCCCCGGAGCAACGACATGGCGGCGTGGCCGTGGGTGTTGACCAGGCCCGGCAAAAAGACGCGCCGGCTTCCGTCCACGACTTCGCCGGCTCCTTCTTTCCATTCTTCCTTCTTTTCCCCGACATGGACGATCCGGTCGTCCCGGATGACCATGGCGCCGTCACGAATGGTGCGGCGCCCGTCGTCCATGGTTACATATGTTCCGCCCCAAATGACCGTTGTCCCCAACGGCAGGTCACCTCCGAAGCCGTGTCAATCATTGGTCAAGAAAATAGGCAAGGCTTTGCAAATCGATGGTAAAGTCGGCGTGGTGGATCCGGATGCCGTCGGGCACTTTCAGGATGGCGGGCGCAAAATTCAGGATCGCTTCGATGCCGGCTTCGACGAACTGGTTCGCCACCGATTGGGCTTCCGATGCCGGCACGGTGATGATGCCGACGCGAATGCCGAGCTTCTTGACGGTGGATTTCAGTTCACCGATCGGCTGCACCGTCAAATTGTTGATTTTTTCGCCGATTTTCTCCGGCGCCGCGTCAAACACCGCCACGATCTTCATGTTGTCCTTGGCGAAGGCGTTGTAATTGCAGAGCGCCCGGCCGAGATTGCCGGCCCCGGCCAACCCGACATGGATCACCTGGTCCAGTTTCAAAATCTGGCGGATTTTTTCCACCAGGTACTCCACGTCATACCCGATGCCCTTGCGGCCGAATTCGCCGAAGTAGGCCAGATCTTTGCGGATTTGTGCCGGATTGAGATTCAGTTTCTCCCCGAGTTCCTGCGACGATACGGTGGTCACCCCGTTGTTCGTCAACTCCTTCAGGTAACGCAGGTAAACCGGCAGCCTGCGCACGACGGCGTCCGAAATCTTTTCCGCCTTCATGGTTGATTCCCCCTGTTCAGCCAATCCTCCACCCTTGCCGGCAACTGCGCGGCCGGTACCTGTTCGATTGTCGGGCCGGGCAACGACTGGAGGAAGTATTTCCCGTAGGACGTGTCAATGATCCGCGTATCGTAGACGATCACGATGCCCCGGTCCGTCGCCGTTCGCACGAGCCTGCCGAAGCCTTGCTTGAACCGGATGACGGCGGACGGCACGGACAGCTTGAGGAACGGATTCTCCTTCCGCTCCCGGGCCGCTTCCGTGCGGGCTTCCACCACCGGATGGTTGGGCGGCAGAAACGGCAGGCGCACGATGGCCAGGCAGCTGAGCGCTTCTCCGGGAATGTCGACGCCTTCCCAGAAACTGCTGGTGCCGAGCAGCACGGTGGTGCCCTGGTCCTGGAACAGGCGGAGCAGTTTGTTGCGGCTCGTGCCGTCCATTCCCTGGCCGAGCAACGTCACCCCGTGTTCCGCCAGCGGCTCCTGCATGTGTTCATACGCCTGCTTCAGCATCCGGTGGGATGTGAACAGGATGAGCATGCGTCCTTTCGTGCGAAGCGCCACCCGGGTGAGCGAATCGGCCAAAGCGCGGACGAAGGCGGCGTCAGCCGCGCCGCGCACGCTCGGGAAATCCCGGGGAATCAGCACGAGCGCCTGTTTCCGGTAATCAAACACCGAGGGCAACTGCAACGTCCTGAGCCGGCCGGCTTCCGCCGAAGGCTCGAGGCCGAGCTGCCTGCTGGCGTAATCGAACGATTGGCCGATGGCCAACGTGGCGCTCGTCAGCACGACGCTGTCCTTTTTGTCGAAGAAGTGGCTGTGCAGCGGTTCGCTGACATCAACGGGAGCCGCGTTCCATCGCATGGAACGGTGGCGGTAATGTCCGCCGGCTTCCATCCAGAACACGTGGGTTGCGTCTTTCGCTTCCAGAATGAACCGGAGCGCGTCGCGGAAACGGATGAGCTCCTTCAAGGCGCCGGACAAATCCGTGACGATTCCCGAGACGGGAGGCTCGTCATACACATCCCGGATGGCGGGCAAATGCGTTTCGATCGCCTTGACCAGCGACGTAATGCGCACGTGCAGATTGTCTTCCATCGCCTTCACGTCGCCGTAATCCCGCGGCGGCTTGTCCGCCTTGAGCCTGAGCACGGCGGATCCGTCGTTTTGCTGGGCGGACGCCGCCTGCTCCGCAATCATGCCATAACATTTCTCCGCAAAACGGTCCCATTCCTCTTTTATGGAAACAATTTCATCGAAAGACGCTTCCAGGGCGGAGATTTCGTCATCCCAATCGCCGTCGCCGTTGTCCTGCCCGAGCCGGAACGCCAGGCGCGGCAACAGACCCGTATGGGCATCCTTGTACAATTCCTGCAGGACGCGGACGAGGCTGAAGTAGCCGAGCTCCGTGCCCAGATGCCGGGATGCCGCCTCTTCCAGCTGATGCGCTTCGTCGATGACCAGATAGCGATAGGGCGGCAGCAGCCGGTGTTCCGCCTTCACGTCGGTGAACAGCATGGAATGGTTGGTGATGACGAGGTTGGCCGTGCCGGCTTCGTGTTTCGCCCGGTGATAAAAACACCGTTTGAACCACGGGCAGGCCCGGTTCAGGCACGATTCGCTGTCGCTCTGCACCGAACGCCAAAAATCCCGGCCTTTGTCGCCGAACTGCAGTTCCTCTTCGTCCCCCCGTTCCGTTTCTTCCAGCCATACGATCAGCTGGGCCGCCGTCAGCGGGTCCTGTTTCGGGTTTTCGAAATCGAGGGCATTCACCTTCTGTTCGAACTTGCGCAGGCACAAGTAATGGTTCCGCCCTTTGAGCAGCGCGGCGCGGAACGGAACGGGGAACAAATCCTCCAGGAGGGGGATGTCCCGGGTGCGGATTTGCTCCTGCAGGTTGATCGTATGGGTGCTCACCACCACTTTCTCGCCGCTGGACAGGCCGTGAAACAGGGCCGGAATCAGGTAGGCCAGCGATTTGCCCGTTCCCGTGCCGGCTTCCACCATGAGATGGCGTCCGGAACCGAACGCGTCCGCCACCTCGAAGATCATCCGTTCCTGCGAATCCCGCTCTTCATAGGCGGAAAATCGCCGTTTCAACCGCTCCTTCAATTTTTCGTAAAAAGCGGCGAAGTGTCCGTTCACCACATCTTCGTCATCCGGTTCGGGCTTTTCGCCGACGTCAGTCCATTCGCCCGCCTTCATGCGGAAACCGCGAAAAACCCCTTCGCCGCCTTCCGTTACAAGTGATTCCGTCTCCTTGTGCGCTAGCAGTTCATCCACCAGAAAAACAAAGTCGTCCCAGGCGGGCGAAGACGCGAAGACGTCGCGCAATCTCCGCAAGGTGACGATGGACAGGGAAGCGAGCCGCTCGAGACAAAGGATCCACAATTCCGCCGTCGCCGCGGCGTCGTGATCCGCCTGGTGATGACGGTCCAGACCGATGCCGAACGTCCGGGCAACCTTGCCGAGGGACAGGCCGGCCAAACCCGGATAAAGAAAACGGAGGGCGGCCAGCGTGTCGTAGACGCGGCCCGTGAACGGTTCATAGCCGCACTCCGAAAGCGCCCGCTGCAGGACGCCGAGATCGAACGGCGCATTGTGGGCGACGAAAGATGCGCCGTCGAGAATCGGAAGCAGGTCCATCAGGACGTCTTCCAGCGGCGGCGCTTCGGCCACGTCGTCTTCCGTGATGCCGGTCAGCCGGGTGATTTCCGGCGGAATCGGAATGCCCGGCTTCACGAACGAAGCGTACGTCTTGATGATGGAGCCGTTTTCGACCACGGCGACACCGACCTGGATGATCCGGTCGCGAGGTTCCGGTCCGGTCGTCTCAAAATCGAAAACGGCAAATTTGCCGAAAATGCCGTTCATAGAACCGTGGAGTGGAGTTCTTCCCGAATCAGTTTCTCCACTTGGTTCCGGTCATCGAGCAACACGACGATCGGTTTGTGGGCTTTGGCTTCCTCGCTGGTCATGATGCCGTAAGAGATGATGATGACTTTGTCGCCGGGATGGGCAAGCCGCGCGGCAGCACCGTTGAGGCAGATGACGCCGGAACCGCGGGGCCCGGGAATGACGTACGTTTCAAATCGGGCGCCGTTGTTGTTGTTCACCACTTGCACTTTTTCGTTTTCATATACGTCCATCAGGTCCATCAGGTCTTCGTCGATGGTGATGCTGCCGACATAGTTCAGGTTGGCCTCCGTTACCGTGGCCCGATGCAGTTTCGATTTCATCATCGTTCTAAACATGGTGAAGCACCCCTTCCGTTTTCCAGAATACACGGTTGTCGATCAGGCGGGTTTTGCCGAAACGGACGGCCAGCGCGACGATCAGCTCCCGGTCGCCGGTCGCCTCCAGCGCATGCCAGACGGGCCCTTCCAAAGGCAGGAGCGACGGGTAGGACAACACCGACACATAGTCGATGTCCGCCAGCGGCTCCGCCTTGATCTGTTCGGACAGCGCATGCTCGACGGCATTGGCCGTGATTTCACCGTCGCCAAGCAGCCGCTCTGCCATGCCGAGCGCCTGCGACAGGACGACGGCCTGCCCGCGCTCCTCCGGCGACAAATACACGTTGCGGGAACTCATCGCCAGTCCGTCCGGCTCCCGTACCGTCGGGCAAGCCACGATTTCCAGCGGGAAGTTGAAATCTTCCGCGAGCCGGCGCACCACCGCCACCTGCTGGGCGTCCTTCATGCCGAAATAGGCCCGGTCGGGCGCCACCATGTGGAACAGCTTCGTCAGCACCGTTGCCACGCCGTCGAAGTGCCCGGGCCGCGAAACGCCGCACAGCCGGTTTGCCATGTCGCCGACGGTCACGCGGAGCGCCGGCTCCTTCGGATACATGTCGGCAACGGCAGGCATGAACAGCACGTCCACCCCGGCCTTTCGCGCCATTTCCGCATCCCGTTCGGGGTCCCGGGGATAACGTTCGTAGTCTTCATTCGGGCCGAACTGGAGCGGATTGACGAAAATGCTGAGCACGACGATTCCGTTTTCCCGCCGCGCCCGTTCGATCAGGCTTACGTGTCCGGCATGCAGGTAACCCATCGTCGGCACGAAGCCGACCGACTCTCCCGGCCGTTCGGCCTTCAGCCCGGCCAACGCCGTTTTCAATTGCAGGACGGATGAAACGATCTTCATCGGATTCCCTTCTTCTTCGCAATGTCGTGATGATCCATGACCGGACTGCCGTCCCGCGTCAGGCGCGCGGCCCGTACACCCCGTCCGCTTTCTCCTCCGCATGATAGGCGTGCTCGTCGGCGGGAAACAGCCCCTGTTTGACTTCGTTGACGAATGAAGCGATGCCGGCCTCGATTTGGCCGCCGACATCGGCGTACGTTTTGACGAACTTTTTCGGCCCCGGACGGCCGATGTTCAGCATATCGTGGAACACGAGCACCTGCCCGTCGCAAAACCGGCCCGCCCCGATGCCGATCGTCGGCACGGACAGCATTTCGGTGACCCGGGCGGCGAGCTCCTCCGGCACCAGTTCCAGCACCAGGGCGAACACGCCGGCTTCTTCGAGCCTTCTCGCGTCATCGATCAGTTTCTGCGCCTTGGCTTCCGTTTTGCCCTGGATGAAATAGCCGCCGAGCTGGTGGACCGACTGCGGGGTCAACCCGAGATGGCCCATGACGGGGACGCCGGCCCGCGTCAAGGCCGCCACGGTGTCGGCGATCTCGGCGCCGCCTTCCAGTTTGACGGCTTTCGCCCCGGCTTCCTGCATCAGGCGCGCGGCGCCCGCGAACGTCCTGTCCAGGCTCCCATGGTACGTCAGAAACGGCATGTCGGCGACGACGAAACATCTCCCCGCGCCGCGGACGACGGCTTTCGTATGGTGCACCATGTCATCCAGCGTCACCGGCACGGTGGAGTCGTAGCCGAGCACCACGTTGCCGAGGGAATCCCCCACCAGAAGCACATCCGCTCCCGCCGCTTCCGCATGCATGGCCGAAGGATAATCATACGCCGTAATGACAACGATCGGCTCCTTCTCCCTTTTCATCCGTTTCAGTCTTGCCGTCGTCACCGGTTTGCCACCGTTCACGATGCCAGCCTCCTTCATGTCCGTTCATTTTGCCGGATCGCCTTTCCCCTTAGCATGCGCGCAAACGACAAAAAATCCTTTCAGCCGAAACAGCCAAAAGGATGCCAATCACAAAAAGACATGCAACCAATCCCGGCTTGTTCTGTCTCGGTCCGTTCAGGCTCAGAGCAGAATGTGGCGTTGCAGCGGATGTATTCACTTGCGTGACGGGTTCGCGCGATGCGGCTTCCCCGGCCGCTTCGGCGCGATCGACGATTCGGGCAAAGTGCGGTTCCGCCGATGCGGATACCACCTTTGGTCGTCTTAACTATATCACGCGGAGCCACATGCGGCAATAGTCACATGCAGGCGATTTCCCCCGCCAGCAGGGTCACATGCCCGCCGGAGTCGGTGCGCACCACGAGCCCGCCCCGTTCGTCCATTCGCTCCGCCACGCCCTCCGTCAGGCGGTCTCCGGCCCGGTGGCAAATCCGCCGGCCGATGGTGACCGACAACGACTCCCACAGCGTGCGGATCGGATCAAAGCCTTCCGCAAAATATAGCCGGTACAGGGCATCGAATTCCTTCAGGAATGCCCCCGCCAGCGCGGCGCGGTCGAACCGCCGGCCGGTCAGCAGGTACAGGCTGGTCGCCTTGCCGGCCAGTTCGGGGGGATAATCCTCCTCTTCCAGGTGGCAGTCGATGCCGACGCCGACAACCATGTGGCGAACGCGTTCATCCTCCCCGACCGATTCGACGAGAATGCCGCAAAGCTTTCGTCCGTCGGCGGAAAGCAGATCGTTCGGCCATTTGATGCCGATATCGGCGCCCGTTTCGCGGCGCAGCGCACGGCACAGGGCAACCGCCGCCACCAGGGTCATCTGGGGCGCCAGCGAAACGGGCAGCGGCGGCCGGATGAGCAGGCTCATCCAGATGCCTTTGCCGGCTGGCGACAGCCACGTGCGGCCCATGCGCCCCTTGCCCGCCGTTTGCGCTTCCGCCGCCACCAGCGTGCCGTGGGGCGCGCCTTCCGCCGCCAGCCGGTGCACCACCGTCTGGGTCGAATCCACCTCGTCCATCACGATCACATCATGCAAAATCGAAACAGGCCCCGCGGCCAGTTTGACCGCTTCCGCGCTCAGCCCGTCCGGCCGCCCCGCGAGCCGGTATCCTTTGTGCGGGGACGATTCAAACCGGTATCCCCGTTTCTTCAATTCCTGGATATGCTTCCAGACCGCCGTCCGGGAAACGTTCAGTTTCCGGCTGATCTCCTCACCGGAAACGAAGCGGTCGCCGGCTTCGATGAAACAGGCCAATATCGCATCCTTCACCGTCCGCCACCCCCTGGTTCGCCGTCAGGGTTTCCCTTCGGCACCATCGCCTTCGCTTCCCCGATCAGGCGCTCGCGATCATTGGGCAGCTCGCCGAGGGCGACGCGTTCCAGCAGCGCCCCCAGCAGCTCGCCGAGAGCCCGCCCTTGCGCCAGACCGGCCGCCAGCAAATCGCGGCCGCCGACGGCCAATTCCTTCGTGTCCGCGACCGGCATTTCCGCCAGCCAGGCACGCGCCGGTTCGAGGTCGGTCCCGCCCGTCTCCGGGTCAAGGTTCCTGGCGGCCAGCCACCGTTCGGCGGCCGGTTTGCCGTGGCGCAGCACGAGCCGCTTGAACGCGCGGGAGGCGTCCCCGTCTTTCCGACCGGCGAGCGTCCCGCAAGCCGTACCGAAGGCAAGCGCGGCTGCGATTTCATCCGTCTTGCGGCGGGAAAACGTCAGGCCGCGCATGAGCCGGCCCGCCTCCTCCGGCCCGATGCCGAGCGAGGCAAACAGACGCACCCAGCGCACCGCTCCGTCGCTGCATGCCGCCATGGCGCCAAGCGCATCCGCCGCCTTTTCCGTCAGCCGATCGAGCGGCAGCGGCGTCTTGAAATGGCGGTACAGGCCGCTGTCCGCGAGCATCCGGTAGCCGGCGGCCGGGTCGGAACCTTCCGTGATCCGTTCCAGCTCCATCCGCACCCGCTCGATGGCGATCATGCGGATGCGGGGCGCCATCTCGACGATGGCATCCCATGTCCCGGCTTCGACGGCAAGGCCGTATTCCGCGGCAAACCGGACGGCGCGCAACATCCGGAGCGCATCTTCGGCAAACCGCTGCCGCGGATCGCCCACGGCGCGCAGCAGGCGGCTTTCCAAATCCCGCTTCCCGCCGAACGGATCGATCAGTTCTCCGCTTTTCGCAAGCGCCATCGCGTTGATGGTGAAATCCCGGCGCGCCAAATCTTCCCTGATGTCGTCGATGAAACGCACTTCGTCCGGCCGACGGCCGTCCGAGTAGCCGCTCTCGCTGCGCAGCGTCGTCACCTCGAACGGGCGTCCGCGCAAAATGACGGTCACCGTGCCGTGGGCAAGCCCCGTCGGTTCCGCCCGCTCGAACATGGCCAGCACCTCGTCGGGAAGCGCGCTCGTGGCAATGTCCACGTCTTTGATCGGCCTTCCCGAAAGTCTGTCCCGCACGCAGCCGCCGACCAGCCATGCGCGCCGCCCCGCGGCTTCCAGCCGGTCAACGATCTGCCAGGCCAGCGTCAGGAGCGTTTCCTGTTCCCTGAAATCCATCATCCACACCCGGCTTGTATTTGTGCACCAGTTCCCGCCAGGCGAAGTCGCCGCGCGCCAGGGCCCGCACCAAAAGTTCCGCCGTGGCCACGTTCGTCGCCACCGGGACGCCGTATACGTCGCACAGGCGAAGCAGAGCCGAAATGTCCGGCTCGTGGGGTTGCGCCATAAGCGGATCCCGCAGAAAAATGATCAAATCCATTTCATTTTCGGCCACCAGGGCGCCGATTTGCTGGTCGCCGCCCAGCGGCCCCGACATGAAACGATGCACGGAAAGACCCGTCTGTTCCATGATCAGGCGGCCGGTGGTTCCCGTCGCAAACAGGCGATGGCCCTTGAAAACCGGTTCATAGGCGATGACGAAATTGACCATTTCATCTTTCTTGCGGTCGTGGGCGATCAACGCGATGTTCATGCGACAATCCTCCTATCCGGGAAACCCGGTCTTTGACGTCTGTCAATCCAGAAGATGTTCGAACCCGTAAACGATCCCTTCCAGTCCGCCGACTTTCTTGACCGCCAGGTTGACGCCCGGCATGTAGCCGGCGCGCTCGTAGGAATCGTGGCGGATTTTGAGGGTTTGCCCGTATCCGCCAAAAATGACTTCCTGCTGGGCGAAAATGCCGGGAAGCCGGACGCTGTGGATGCGGAACCCGTTGTAGTAGCCGCCGCGGGATCCTTCGATCGTCTCGTGTTCCTGCGGGTTGCCCTGGCGGAATTCCGGCCGTGTGCGGGCGATCATTTCCGCCGTTTTCACCGCGGTGCCGCTCGGCGCATCCAGTTTCTGGTCGCCGTGATACTCGATGATTTCCACGTGGGGCATATATTTTGCCGCCTGTTCGGCAAACTTCATCATCAGGATCGCGCCGATGGAAAAATTGGGCGCGACGAGACCGCCGATCCCTTGCTCCCGGCAAAGCTTGTCCAGTTCATCGATCTGGTCGGCGGAAAGCCCCGTCGTGCCGATGACGGGCCTGACCCCGTTGCGGATGGCGATTCTCGCATTGTCCATCACCGATGCGGGAATCGTGAAATCGACCAGCACGTCCGCGCGCGATTCCATGAGCGCCAGTTCCAGGTCGCTTGCGACGAGGACGCCGCACTCGGCCACTCCGGCCAGACGGCCGGCGTCCTGTCCGGCGCATCCCGGATCGACGGCGGCCGCCAGTGCCAGCTCCGGATCTCCCAATACCATTTTGACGACTTCACGACCCATTCTGCCGCCGGCGCCGGTGACGGCCACCCGAATGATTTCCTTTGCCATGTGTACTTGTTCCTCCCGATTCCGTATGTTCTGATTTCGCATTGCGCAATTGTTCAAACAAATCATTGGCTTCCCGGTGCCCGGGATCTAGCTTGAGGGCGTCGGCGACGGCACGCAGGGCTTTGTCCGTCCGGCCCGTTCGCCGGAAAGCTTCCGCCAGCACCAGGAGCGCTTCCACCGACAGCGGATCAAGGCGCGTCGCCTCTTCCAGCCGGGCGACGGCGGCTTCCAGCGAATCCGGACCGCTTCCCGAAAGCAATCCGTCCGCTTCGCCGAGCAACCGGCGGGCTTTCAGCATGTCCAGATGCATCCGGTACAAGGCGGCATCCGGTTCCAGCGCCACGGCCCGCTCCGCATGTTCCAGCGCTTTGGCCAGCTTGTCGCTGCGCGCCAGCGTAATCGAATAGCGGTAATGATGGGCCGCGTTGTCCGGTTCCTGCTCCACCGCCTTGGCAAACCACCCGGCCGCCTGGTTGTAATCCTGGCTGACGATTGCTTCATAGGCTTTCCGGATGTACGGATTGTGCGCCACTTGCTGTCCATCCTCCCTCCCTGCCGCGGAAAGTTCGATGGTACAGCATATGATCACGCCGGGTCGTCGGTGTCCTTGGGTGTCCAGCGATTTTTGTCCCGGGTGTTGAATTTGTCCATGACCCGGTTGAAAGAATCCGTCAAATCGATGCCGAGGGAGTTGGCGAAACAGATCGTGATGAACAAAATGTCGCCCAGCTCCATCTCGATCGAATTTTCCGGTTCCGTCGGTTTTTTCGGCTTTTCGCCGAACCGGTGGTTCACCTCCCGCGCCAGTTCGCCCACTTCTTCGGCCATCCGGGCGAGGGTGGCCAGCGGGCTGAAATAACCTTCCTTGAATTGCGAGATGTAGGCGTCCACTTCCCGTTGCATCTCGGCCAGCGTTTTGCCCTTCGTTTCGTTCATGTCCATTGGTCCTTCCGGAACGTTTTTCCTTTTCATGTTATCGCAAAGCGCATGGGAATACAATGCCGCGGCGCCGCCCGACGAAAAATGCGCGGCATGACGAACCGCACATTTCGCTCTCTCCGGAAGGTTTATACTACGTGTAAATCGAATGGTATACACTACCTGCTAAACGAAAGGGGACATCTGGATGGAACGCGACCTGCGCGCCGTGTCCGCCAACATCGCGGCCATCGTGCTGGGGGCCGCCGTGTATGCCTTCGGGCTCAACTACTTCATTTTGCCAAACCGGTTGATGGAAGGGGGCATCACCGGCATCGCCCTGCTGTTGAACTACGCCTTCGAGATCCGGCCGTCCGTCACGACCCTGCTCATCAACCTGCCGCTGTTCATCATGGGATTTCGTGTCCTGGGCAAGTTGGGCATGGCCTACACCGTGCTCGGCACCGTGTCGCTGTCCGCCTCCCTCTGGATCATGGAAACGGCCGTCGGGCAAGGGTGGATCGTCCCGTTCCACTCCGAAAACGACCTGCTGCTCGCCGCGCTTTACGCCGGCGTCACCCTGGGCGTCGGTCTCGGCATCGTGTTTCGGTTCGGCGGCACAACCGGCGGCATCGACATTGTCGCCCGCATGTTCCACAAGTTCCGGGGTTGGAGCATCGGCCGGATCATTCTGACCATCGACGCCGCCATTTTGCTCACAAGCCTGATCTATCTCCCGAAGGAAAAAATCCTGTATACCCTCATCTCCGTCTACATTTCCACCAAGGTGATCGACTTCCTCCAGGAAGGCGCCTATGCCGCCAAGGCGTTCACCATCGTGTCGGAACGGGCCGGCGACATCGCCAGGGCCGTCACGGAGCGAATGGAGCGGGGCGTCACCCTGTTTCCCGCCCGCGGCGCATACTCCAACCAAAGCCGGGAAGTGCTGTACTGCGTCGTTTCCCGGCAGGAAGTCCACAAATTAAAAACTCTGGTTCGAAACATCGATCCCAGAGCTTTCATGGTCATCAGCGACTGCCACGACGTGCTGGGCGAAGGCTTCCGTCCGGAATGACCGGCGCCGGGGTCGCCTACACGCCCAACGCTTTGTATTTGCGCCAGCCGACATAAACGAGCACGGAGACGATCGCGCCGCAAACCATCGCCGCCCACCGTGCGGGCGCGCTCGCACTGCCCGCGCCGGCCGAAGCGGCTGCGTCCCCCTCGCCAAACAGTTCATCGACCAACTGCTTCGCGGTTTCCGCTCCCGCCTTCAGCCGTTCGGCGTCGCGATCCGACGCGGCCAACAATCCGTTCATGTAAATGAACCAGGAATCCAGCTTTTCCGCCAGCGAAGCGCTGCGGGAGATGAGCACCGCCGGGCGGATGATCAAATAGTGGTCGTAAAATGCGGCCAGCGCCCGCCGGGCATCGTCGTGGCGGCCAGCGCGGATGGCGGCGCCCAGCGTGTCGGCATCCTTGCCGAACGCCTGCCGGTACTCCAGCCAGAGCGGTTTCTCCCGGTGCGTCAGCGCATCGGCGGCCAGGCGGATTTTGGTCGCCGCCTTCAGCGCCTGACGCTCGTCAAACTTCACGCGGTTGTACACTTCGCGGGATTCGGCCACCAGGCTCGTCAGCGCGTTGAGCCCTTCCAACGAGGTCAGCCCGCCGTAACTGAACCGCGTCATCATGTCGGCAAACCGTTCCAGCTGTTCCCGCGCCTCCTCCGGCTTGCCCTCCTTCGCCGCCCGATACAGGGCTGCCGCCGTTTCGTCCAGGAGCCGCAGCTTCTCGTCCCTTCCCGGTTCACCGTCTTTCCCGTCCGCAAAGCCGGACAGGCTGCCGATCATGAGCAGCATGACCGCCAACAAGCCGCATGCGATTGCCGGCCACGGATTCCGCTTCCCCATGGGACATCCCTCCTCCTGTACCATCTATATGGGAGGATGTCCGCGAATAGACTAGCGGGATGTCCGGCAGGCCCGCTCCGTTTTCCGGGGGCGCAGTTTCACCGCGAGCCCGATGGATACGGCGCTCATGAATACGGTGAAGGCGCAAATGGCCGGAATGTCGTCATACAGCGGCGGATACAGCCACGGGTGGATCCCGAGGCCGTAGTCGAGGGCGTCGTTGGCGAGCGTCCATGCCGACGCCGCCATCAGGGCGGCTTTGCCGTACGTCAACCGGCCGGCATAGACGATCGCCTCCAGCGCCATGCCGGCATGGGATGCAATCAGCATCCATTGCAGGATGTCGATGCCTCCCCCCTGCCATCCGTCGGCGAAATTGATGACCACCGCCCACACCCCGTACTTGATCAGCGTAATCACCGCCAGGGCATCGATGAGCGAGCGGAGCCCCGCGACCCGGGCGATCCTGCGGCGCCACGCGGGATGGCGGTCAGCCAGCAGGAAAAGAAGCGAGAACGAGAAAAACAGGCTGGCCGTCGGACTGTCCGGCACGAAGGGAAGCAGCACGAGCGGCCGTTCGCGTACCGTCTCGACAAGCTGGTCTCCGTACCAGACGTAGCCGTATGCCGTGCCCAGCAAATTGACCCAGAACAACAGATGCAACGTCGGCGTTGCATGGAGCGCGGCCATGAGCGCGCTATTCCACACCGTTTGGGCATGATCCCTTGCCATGCCCGTCCCCCTTTCACGGACGAATGTGCCTCCGTTCCCGGCAGCTTCGCATGAAGAAAAACCTGACCGCGTGTACCGGCCAGGTTTTCCATCCGTCATTCCGCTTTCTGCATGGCGAGCCAGCTTGCCAGCGTCTCGATGTCCGCTTCCGTCAGCCCGCGCGCCAAATTGTCTTCCAGCTGCGGCTGCATGCCGCCTTTGCCGTTGACGATGATGTCCATGATTTCTTCCTGCGTGTATTTGTCGCCGATGCCGAGCAGCGACGGCATGGGTCCGGTCAAGTCGGCACCGTGGCAGGACACGCAGGTGGCCTGCTTGTAAATCGCATAGCCCGGATCATCCTGGGCGACGATCGTCGCCGTTTTCTTCGCGGGCGTCGGAGCCGATCCCTTGCCGGCCAACACTTCTTCGTGTTTCAAAATGTGCTCGGGGGTGATGCCCCGCGTTTCCAGCTCATGCTGATAGTGATCCCAGGCCTGCCAAGTCAGGTAGAAGATCGCGATGAGCGTCAGGAACATGATGCTGGACGTGACCGGACGGCGGTAAAACCGTCTTTCCTTGCCCGTATCGAGGAACGGCACCAGCATGAGTGCGGTGAAGGCGATGCCCGGAATGCCCACCGTCCCGAGGGCGATGAATTTCTCCGATACGTACGGCAATTTGAGGAACTGGTACAGGAACAGGAAGTACCAGTCCGGCATCGGAATAAATTCCGTATTGTTCGGATCCGCGATGTAGCCGAGCGGCGCCGGATGGCTCAGGACGAGCACCATGAACCCGACCAGCACCACCGCGCCAACCATCCATTCCTTCAGAAGGAAGTTCGGCACGAACACTTCGCTCTTGCCCGGATAGGCCGAAAAGTCGGGCTGCATCGGCTTTTTGTCCCGGACACGCACCCGCGAATCGCCGACATAGACGATTTTTTCTTCGTCGTGATGATGGGCCACTTGCTGCTCCTCCTTTCGATTATAGCGGTCCCGAGATGCCCTGCTTGCGGATCATGTAGAAGTGCACGCCCAGCAAGGCGAGCAGGACGCCAGGCAGGAAGAACACGTGGATCGCAAAGAACCGTGTCAGCGTTTGGGCACCGACGATTTCGCCGCCCTGCAGCAGTTCTTTCAGGTAGTCGCCGGCAAACGGCACCGATGCCACGATTTCCATGGTAACCTTGGTGGCGAAGTACGCCTTGTTGTCCCACGGAAGCAGGTAACCCGTCAGACCGAGGGCCAGCATGATCAGGAAAATGAGCACCCCGACGATCCAGTTCATCTCGCGCGGGTGCTTGTACGAACCGGTGAAAAACACGCGGAGCATATGCAGGAACATCATGACGATGACAAGGCTGGCTCCCCAGTGGTGCATGCCGCGGACAATGTAGCCGAAGGCCACCTTGTGCTGCAGGTAGTCCACGCTGGCGTAGGCGTTCAGGATATCCGGCACATAATACATCGTCAGGAACATGCCCGAAAGCACCTGAATCACCGTGATGAAAAAGGTCAATCCGCCAAAGCAATACACAAACGCCGAAAAGTGATGGGCGGGATTGACATGCTCCGGAACTTCATGATCCGCCACGTCGCGCCACAACGGCGTGATGTCAATGCGGTCGTCAATCCAGTTGTAGACACGTTTCAACATCCCGTGATGACGCCTCCTAGACTCTCGAATTCGGTTTCAGATTGCCGAGGTAAACGTATCCGTTCTGGACTTCCACCTCGTATTCGTCCAGCGGGCCCTGGGCAATGGCCAGATCTTTGCCGTCTTTCGTATAGTGGGCGCCATGGCACGGACAAAAATATTCGTTCGGCAAACTCGGGTTGGTGTTCCAGCCTACCGTGCAACCCAGATGTTTGCATACCGGGGACAGGGCAAAAATTTCACCTCTGTCGTCTTTGCTGATCCAGGCGGTGAATTTCGCCTCGTCGACATACCAACCGTCCGCCTGAATCTTCGTAAAGGTGTATTCTTTCGGCTCGTTCGTAATCTCATCCACCGGCGCCACCTTGACCAGGTCGCTTTCTCCGCCCGATTGAAGGATCGGATCCACCGCGAACCGGATCATCGGGATGAGCGGCATGGCAGCGAGAAAACCGCCGGTTCCCCCCAGCGTGTAGGTCAGAAATTGTCTGCGGGACATTTCCCGTTTGAGCGCCGGTTTGGCGGGGTTATGTTCGTTTCCGTGTTTGTCGCTCATGTCTTCTACCCCCTTTGCATCGCCCGAAGTGTGATCATTGTCATAGATTAAACATCCCTATAATAACCCACCCCCCATGGAGCGTCAAGAATCGCGGGACAGGGGGCGTGATCGGCGTCACACAAATGTTCTCATTTTGTCACAAATGCGAAACCCGCCGCCGGAAACGGAACGGCATCGCCATGTTTCGTCACGCGCCTTGCGGGGTCCAGAGGGCGGTGAGGCCCTTCCGGACAAAATCCGCGTCGGCTTCCTCCGTGATCAGCAGGTCGCACGAAGGAATGGTCCGTCCGCCGAGCAGGGCGCCGTCGGCCAGCGCGACGACCGCGTGGCGGAATCCGGCCTGTTTCACGTTGCGGCACAACCGTTCCAGTTCATCGGCAAGCGGCGCGGACGTGACATACTGGAAGGCCGGGTACGTGACCACCCGGCCGCGGTACGGTTTTTCCACCAGATCGAGCAAATCGCGCAGCTTCTCCAGGCGCCTGGCGGCGAGCCAGGGCGGTTCCGTGCCGGCAAGCCCGGCAACGGGCAGCAGGCACGTGTCGAGGTACGGCATGAGGGAAAGCCAGTCGTCCTCCCGGATGTCACTGAACTTCACCGCGATACTCCTTTCCCCGCAGCACGTAGTTTTGCGCGTTCTTCGCCATCCCGGCGCATTCTTCTTCCGTCAGTTCCCGGATCGGTTTCGCGGGAACGCCGGCGACCAGCGTGCGGGGCGGAATGACGGCGTTCTCCCTGACCACGGCGCCGGCGGCGACCAGGGCGCCTTCTCCCACCTTCGCTCCGCTCAGAACGACGGCTCCCATGCCGATCAGCGCGTCGTCGCCGATCGTGCATCCGTGGATGATGGCGCCGTGGCCGACGGTCACCCGGTCGCCGACGATGAGCGGCTGCCCTTCATCCACGTGCCCGACGGAGCAGTCCTGGATGCTCGTTTCCCGCCCGATGCGAATCGGCGCGATGTCACCGCGCAGCACGGTGTTGAACCAGACGGTGCTTCGTTCGCCCACCGTCACGTCCCCGATGATTTTCGCCCCGTCCGCCACGAAAGCGGTCGGATGAACATCGGGCGTTTTTCCCCTGTACGAAATGAACATGTCGCATTCCTCTCCCTTGTCAGACCGTATGTACAAGGTTGCCCGGGCTTTACGCCCGTGCAGGCAACTTTCTCCCCTGCTTTGCGGCCTCCCCGTCCGGATCCGCCATCCTGCGCAGAATGGCGGGCGCCTGGGCATGGGCCTTGAGCACCGTCCCGTGCGCATCGTGCTCGCCGAGCCGGATCAGCCCGAGATGCATCAACATGCGGATGATCCGCTTTTCCAGCACCGTTTCCGGACTGTCGTAATAGAACGGTTTGACGAGCGGGCGCAAACAATGCACGAGCGATTCCGCGGTCACCCAGTCCTCCGTCAGATACAGCGTCCAGTACGCCAACGCCGTCACGTTCGGAATCGGCCCCCTGTACAATCTTAGCCAAAAACGGACCATTTGCCAAAGGTCTTCCTTCCCTCCCGCTTCAAGCCGGCGCACGCCCGCATCGGTGAGGGCGAGTTCGCCGCCTTCCTCCGCGATCAGGCCGGCGTGGCAGCAATAATCATACAGAAAGGAAAACCGGTCCGGATAATTGCGGAATTTGCGCCCGTAACCGAACCGGAACCCGACCCGGCCGAGCGGCTCTTCCTTCACCGACAAACCGTCCAGCAGCTGGGTGAGCAGCCGCTTGTAGATGACCCCGTCAGCGGTCAGCGGCACGACATTGTCCCGCACGAACCGGAGGAAAGCCGTCACGTCCGCCTGCAGCAGGCCGTGTTCGTCCCGGTAAGCGTTCGGGGCGTCCGCGCGCGTCAGGGCACGGGCGAATCGCCGTCCGATGGCGGCGGTCAGTGCCGATTTCAAATCTTCCGGCATCTGCATCAAACTTCTCGTTTTTTGCGAGCAGCCGTTGAACAGCCATCCGCGTCGCCGGAAGCTGGCGATCAGATCGCGCCCGTCCGGGCGGCCGTCCTCCATTTCGTCCCGCATCGCCTGCATCGCCCGTGCGGTCAGCTCTTCCAGGCTGTAGCCCGGTTTTTTCTCAAACAGCAGAGAATTGATGAGCCGAAGGTCCGCGGTGGAAAGATTGGCCGCCAGGCGATCCATCCATTCCCGGCGCATCACCGTGTTCAAAATCGCCTGGATCAATTCGTTTTTCGAATGGCCGTCGCAATCGCATCCGCAACTCTCGGCTATGCGGGAAAGTTCGCGGATGTCCGCGTAACACAAAAAATCGGCCAGATTCATGGCAATCCTCCGTTCATTTGCATGATCGGGCATTACCATTATTTGAATCTGGCCGTCCTTTATACATCCGCAGGAAGATGGGAGACGTCATGGGCAAGCAGGCAGCGCCATTTGCCTTTCTCGTGCCGGAGCAAACTGACGGCCGTGTTCCCCGGATGGACGCCGGCCAGTTCCGGAAACAGGCGGCGGAACACGACCCGAATCCAGCCTCCGTGGGTCACGACCACAAACCGGCCTTCCCCTCTCCCGGCCAATTCCCCGAGAAACGACTCCGCCCGTCCGAACAGTTCCCGGTCGCTCTCCACGCCGTGGTTCAACTTTTGCCAATCCGGCCCCCATCGGTCGATTCGCTCCGCCAGCGTCGTGCCTTCCAATCGGCCGAAGTTTCGTTCGCGCAGACGTGCATCCCGCAACACGATCGGGACGCCGACGGCCTGCGCCACCCGGTCGGCCGTCGCCGCCGCCCGCGCCAGGTCGCTGCTCCACACCATGTCCCACCGATCGGTTTTCATCCGTTCCGCCAGACGTCCGGCCTGCATGATGCCCGTCTCGTTCAGGGGGATGTCCCGCTGGCCCTGCATGCGGCCCTGCCGGTTCCAATCCGTTTCCCCGTGGCGGACAAGCGCGACTTCAATCATGGTTTCCTCCGTTCAATCCCATTTTTCTTCCACGTCCCCTTGCCGGGGTTTGGCCCAAATCGGGCAAAAAAAGCCTCCTCCCCATTCAGCATATGGGAGGAAGCCTGCTGGGCGTGACGCGTCAGGCGCGCAACCTCGACAACCAGTTCATGAGCAGAAGGGTGATGATCAGTCCCGAGATGCTGGCGGCCATATAGACATTGGCGGTCGTTTGCGCACTGCCCGCCATGAGCAACACCGTCGGGCCGACGCTGACGACGGGCGTGTCCGAGAAGATGGACGGCTGCACTTCGGGCGATTCGCCCTGGGCGACGACGGTCACCACCTGGATGTTGAATTCGGGGCTTACGGCCACTTCGTCCGCGTCCGGCACAAGGGACAGCATGAACGCCGCGAAGAAGAAGGCCAGGCACATCGCGAAGCAGGCCATCACATTGCGCCGGACGCGCCAGGAAAGGGAATACGTATGCAGGACGACGGGCTTGCGCCACGATTCCGTTTCGTAGATGCGGGCCATGACCTTGTCGGCCACCGATCCGGTCCGAAGGCGCATGTCCGCCGGCTCCGCCACGGTCAAAATGAGTTTGGCGCTTTGTTGCCAAAACAGAAACTCTTCCCGGCAGGATGCGCAATCGCACACGTGACGGTCGATGTCCGCCTTCACGGGGTCGTCGGGGGACAAATCCCGATACTCACCCAACCTTTCCAAGACGTCTTGGCAGTTCATTTTCGTTTCATCCCTTCGTACTCGTCAAATAAGGGTTCCGAAATATAGGAAGCGAGCTGCATCTTCACGCTCGTTCTCGCCCTGAACAGAAGCGATTTGACCGAACTGACCGTTTGGCCGAGAATGTTGGCGATTTCCTGGTAATCCAGCTGGTCGTATTCGCGCAGGATGAGCGCGGAACGTTGTTTCTCCGGCAGGTTGTTGATCGCCTCCCGGACCATCGACACCTTCTCACGCCGCAGCATCGTTTCTTCCGGCAATGCGTCCACCGAATGGTCGCGCGGAATGTAGCCGCTGTCTTCCAGGGACACCGAGGCGTTTTTTTGCTTGCGCATTTCGCTGAGCACGGTGTTGCGGGCGATCGTGTACAGCCAGGTGGAGAACGACGCTTCCACTTCCCGGAAGGAGTGCAGGCTGCGATACGCCTTGAAGAAGGTCTCCGCGCACAGATCCTCGGCCATCATCTCGAGGGGCGTATTTTTCAACATGTGGTAGATAAAGCTCAATATTTTGCGTTCATAGCGGGCCATCAGCTCCGCGTACAATTCCACGTTGCCGTCCTTGATTTCGCGGATGAGCTGGGAATCGGTCATGCCAGGCGACCCTCCTCTTTCCCCGGGCCGCGCTTGACAACTACTGGATTGTACCCTGTCAAGCGCAAAAAGTTTCGTTCCGCAAACGAAAAACTTCACTTTGCCAACAAAAACGAAAGCGGGGCTGATAATCGTAAACGTTTATTTTCGAGAAAGTCGCGCAAAATTCCTGCCTGGTTCGACGTTTTCCGAAAAGTTGATGTTGCAGGACGCACCCATCCGTTACCATACCAAAAGCGGAAAAAACCGTAAAGCCAAAAAAAAACCACCTTGCTCGCAAGGTGGTTGCACATATGTGCCATTCATTTCGGATAGGAGTGGAGAGAAACCATACTGTACCTTCAGTATATGTATCCGTTTTCATTTTGTCAACCACAAGTTTGAAAACGCTTCACCGGGAAAAATTCCGGGTTTCTCACAAGGAACGGAACATCGGTCCCGTACGGATTTCCCCCGTTGGCGAAACGGCATCCGGTGCGGACTTTGCCGCGCGGAACGAAACACCGTCCGACGCGGCATGACGCCCTTCCGGCAAGGGGTCCCCCGATGAACGAAATGCCGTCCGGTACGGCTTCCCCCATGAACGAAACACCGTCCGGCACGGCATTCAAAAATGGACGGAACAACCGATTTCCCGGAGCGTTTCGGCCGCCCGCAGCATGTCGGCTTCCTCGCGGAACGACAGGCGCAAGACGCCGGGGACGTCCAGCCGGTTTTCCATGATCTGGATATTGCTCAGGTTGATCTGCCGCTCCCCGAGTTTGCTTGCGATTTTCCCGATAATGCCCGGTTCGTCCGTCACGTCCACGTAGATGTCAAACAGCGACGTGAGCACGCCTTTGCGGCGTTCCGGCAAACGGTCGCGGAATGCGCCCGCCCTGGCGAACCGTTCGGCGATGCCTTCGCCGTCCTCACGTTCCAGGAGCCGGATGAAATCGGCGATTTCCCGGTTCCAGTCCGCGAGCAGGGGGAGCATGACGTCCCGGTTGCTGAGCAGAATGTCCCGCCAGATGACGGGATCGCTGGAAGCGATCCGGGTGATGTCGCGGAAGCCGCCGGCGGCCAGCAACTGGTACATCCCGTTGTCCGCATCGTAGCCCGCCACCTGGTTGACGAGGGCGACGGCGATGATATGCGGAAGATGGCTGATGGCGCCGACAATCCGGTCATGGGTGGCCGCATCGAGCCGGACGATATGGGCCCGGGTCAACCCGAGCAAGTCCGTCAGGCGCCCGACGTCCTCCTCCGTGGCCGAAGCGCCCGGCGTCAGCACGTAGAAGGCATTTTCGAACAGGTGCCCGGTTGCCGCTTCCACGCCGGATTTTTCCTTGCCGGCCATCGGGTGGCCGCCGATGAACACCGGACCGCGTTTCTCCGCGGCCAGCCGGTCCGCGCAGGCGACGATGCCCTGCTTCGTGCTGCCGACGTCGGTGATGATGCAACCTTCCTTGAGCGGAAGGGCATACAGCCTCGCCAGATAGTCTTCGAGGTTGCCGACGGGGACGCACAGGAAAATGAAATCGGCTCCTTCCGCCGCTTCCGCAAAATCCGTCGTCGCCCGGTCGACAACGCCCCGCTTCAGGTATTTTTCCACCGAGGCCGGATTCGGCGAATGGCCCGTCACTTCGAAACCGGGTTTGCCCTTGAAACAAAGCGCCAGCGATCCGCCGATGAGGCCGACCCCGTAGATCGTGATCTTCACCATGTCACGCCTTCACCCGCAGGGAGGCAAGCACGTCCTCCATCGCCCGGATGAACCCTTCGTTTTGCTCGCGGCTGCCCACCGTCACGCGGATGTGCGTCGGGAAATTGCCCAGCTGGTGGCCGGCCCGGACGATGTATCCGCGGCGGAGCAAGCCGTCGAACACGGCGGCCGACGGATGGCCGGTGTCCACCATGATGAAGTTTCCGTAAGCCGGATAATGGAACAGCCCCAGACGCGCGAATTCGGCGGACAAATAGCGAATCCCTTCCGCGTTGGCCGTGCGGCACCGCTCGATGAATTCCCGGTCGCCGAGCGCCGCGAGGGCGGCTTTCTGCGCCGCGCGTGTCGTGTTGAACGGCGGGCGCACCTGGTTGATGGCGCGGATGACGTCGGCGTGTCCGATGCCGTAACCGATCCGGAGGGAGGCAAGTCCGTAAATTTTCGAGAACGTGCGGAGCAGCACGAGATTCGGGAACGAACGGAGAAGTTCGAGCCCGTTGGAATAATCCGGCGTCATGACGTATTCCGAATAGGCTTCGTCCAGCACCACGAGCACGTCCTCGCCCACGCGCCCGAGAAACGCCTCGACTTCCTTGTGCGTCACGATCGTTCCCGTCGGATTGTTCGGATTGCAGATCCACACGATCCGCGTCTTTTCCGTCACTTCGTCCAGCATCGCCTGCAGGTCGTGTTTGCCGTCCCTGAGCGGGACTTCCACCACTTTGGCGCCTTCCACTTCGGCATTGTGCTTGTACTGGCCGAACGTGTCGCTGGCCATGACCGTCTCGTCGCCGGGGCGCAAATATGCGCGGGCGATCATCAAAATGACTTCATCGGCTCCCGCGCCGAAAATGAGCTGGTTCCCGTCCACGCCGAGATGCGCGGCCAGCGCGTCCCGCAGTTCCGCCGCCGAACCGTCCGGATACAGGCCGGTGTTGGCCAATTCTTCCGTGACGGCGGCTTTGGCGGCCGGCGAGCAACCGAACGGATTTTCGTTGGAGGCCAGTTTGACGACTTGGGAAAGTCCGAGTTCCCGTTTGACTTCTTCGATCGGTTTGCCCGGTTGGTAGACCGGCAGATGGACAATGTTCGGTTTCGGCTGGATCACGCGTATCACTCCATATGATCAATTCGATTTTCGTATGTGTTCCATTTTATCGCAACGCGCGCCGTGAGACCAGCCTGTTTTTGGCTGGGCGGCGCTTCATGGGATGCGTTCCGATGCCGGACAAAATCCATATCGTTCCGCGCATGAACTGCATGTTGTGCATCCCGTTTCACCATGGAGCCGGTCACGGCTCCCGGCTGGTTGCGCGTCGAACGACTCATCCGGGGATCCCCCTGCTGGTCAACCCGTAAACCGTCCCGCCGCGGCGGTTTTTGTGCAACGCCATTGACTTCCTGATGCCGATCCAGCCAAAAAAGGTCCACGAAATGGACTTCTTCGCTCGCATGAAGTGCATTTCATGGACCTCCTTTTGCGGATTTGGCAGCATGCCGCTTTGCGGGACGGCTTTACGACAGGGGATCCGCCCGATGCGGCCCGGTCAATGGAATGGCCGTCAACGGAAGACCGGCCCCGCGTATTGCACGCCCTGACAGGGCCAATTCCCGTGATCCCGCAGACGATGCCAGCCGGACACCGCGTTCACGTCAGCCCTTCAGTTCGGCGGCGAAGCGGCCCAGCTCTTCCAAGGCGGCCGGCCTGGCCGCGGAATCCGCAAGGCGTTCCCCGAGCGCTTCAATCCGCCGCACGAAGGCGCTGCCGACGATGACGCCGTCACAGCGCGCCGCGAAGGAGCGGAACTGTTCGTTGTTCGAAATGCCGAAGCCGACGGCGATCGGCAGATCGGTCGCGCTTCGCACCGTGTCGAGAAATTCATCCACCCGGTCGTGAAACTGCTGCCGTTCGCCGGTAACGCCCAGGGAGGACACGCAGTAGACGAATCCGCTCGCCCGGGAAACGATGCGCCTGACCCTTTCTTTCGACGTCGGCGCCACGAGGGGGATGAGATGAAGCCCGTGGCGGCGCGCCGCCTCCCGCACTTCGTCGTCTTCCTCCATCGGCAGGTCGGGAATGATGGCGCCGGAAAATCCTTTCCGCGCCATCAATTCGAACCCGCGGTCGATGCCGAACTGCAGCAGGGGATTGAAATAGGTGAACAGCACGAAAGGCAGTTTGGCCCCCGCTTCACGGGCGCGGCCCGCCGCTTCGATGCAGTCGAGGATGGTGATGCGGTTTTGGAGGGCGCGTTCGCTCGCCCGCTGGATGACGGGACCGTCGGCCAGGGGATCCGAATACGGAACGCCGAGTTCGAGCAGATCGGCACCGCTCCGTTCCAGTTGCAGGATGATGTCGACCGTCGCATCCAGATGCGGATCCCCCATCGTGATGAACGGCATCAGCGCCGTACCGCCTTCCGCGCGGATGCGTCCGAACAATTCGTCAATGGCGTTCATTCGGTTCCTCCCCCATGTATCCCATGATCGATTCCACATCCTTGTCGCCCCGGCCGGACAGGTTGATGACGATGATCCGGTCGCGGCCCATTTCCGGCGCCATCTTGATCGCCTGGGCGACGGCGTGGGCGCTTTCCAGCGCCGGAATGATCCCTTCCGTCCGGCTGAGCAGCCGAAGCGCCTCGAGCGCCTCCCGGTCGGTGACCGGATAATATTCCGCACGTCCCGTATCTTTCAGATAGGCGTGTTCCGGACCGATGCCGGGATAATCCAATCCCGCCGAAATGGAGTGGGCGGGCAGCACCTGGCCGAATTCGTCCTGCAGCACGTAGCTGAACGAACCCTGAAAAACGCCCGGCCGCCCTTTCGTCATCGTGGCCGCGTGTTCCCCGGTGTCGATGCCCCGCCCGGCGGCTTCCGCGCCGACGAGCCGGACGGACGCGTCTTCCACGAATGGATAAAACATGCCGGCGGCGTTGCTCCCCCCGCCGACGCAGGCGATGATCACATCGGGCAGCCGGTTTTCCGCCTCGAGGATCTGGCGTTTCGTCTCGTCGCCGATGACCCGTTGGAAATCGCGCACCATCATCGGATACGGATGGGGGCCCGTCACGGAGCCAAGGATGTAATACGTGTCCTCCACGTTGCTGACCCAGTAGCGAAGCGTCTCGTTGCAGGCGTCCTTCAGCGTGCGGGTGCCGCTCGTTACCGGAACCACTTCCGCGCCGAGCAGTTTCATCCGGAACACGTTCAATTTTTGCCGGATCGTGTCCTCTTCGCCCATGAACACCTTGCATTCCAGGCCGAGCAGGGCAGCCACCGTGGCCGTCGCCACGCCGTGCTGGCCGGCGCCGGTCTCTGCGATGACTTTCCGTTTGCCCATCCGTTTGGCCAGCACCGCCTGCCCGATGGCGTTGTTGATTTTGTGGGCGCCGGTGTGGTTCAAATCTTCCCGCTTCAGATAAATTCTGGCGCCTCCGAGCGCCTCGGTCAGCCTGTCGGCCCGGTACAGGGGCGTCGGACGGCCGGAATACTGGCGGAGCAATTCGCCGACTTCCGCGATGAAATCGGGGTCGTCCTTGTATCGCAAGTAGGCTTCTTCCAGCTCCAGCAAGGCGTTCATCAGCGTTTCGGGCACGAATTTGCCTCCGAAACGGCCGAACTTTCCATGTTGGTCAGGCACGTTGTTGATCAATCGTTCTCACCCTTTCGATGAATGCCGCAATTTTGGCAACGTCTTTGATGCCGTCCGTTTCCACGCCGCTCGACACGTCCACGCCATCGGGGCCGTACCGGCCGACCAGATCGGCCACATTGCCGGGGTCAAGGCCTCCGGCCACAAACAGCGGCACGCCGGCGGCCGCCGCGGCCGCCATGTAATCGGGGATGATTTCCCAGGCGAAACGCTTGCCCGTACCCCCGCGCGCCGAATCCACCAGAAACGCGTCGGCGATGCCGGCGTAGGGCAGGAGTCGTTCCGCCGCCGCTCCGCGCGACGCCGATCCGTGACCCGTCTCCCGCAGGTGGGACGGCTCCCCGTCGGCGCTGAACGCCTTGATGATTTTCACGCCGGGCATCCGGCGTTTGATGTCCAACAGAAATTCCGGCGGTTCTTCCCCGTGCAGCTGGACGGCTTCGAGCCGGGCTTCCGGCACGATCCGCTCCAGATCCGCCATGCCGGGATCGACAAACACACCGGTCAACACCACGTCCGGATGCGCGGCCAACCGTTCGGCGATGGCGGAAGCCTGTTCCGCCGTCACCCTGCGCCGGCTCTCGGCAAAGACGAGCCCGATCAGATCGGCCCCGCATTCCGCCGCAGCCAATGCCGCTTCCGCCGTCGACAGGCCGCATATTTTCACCAGCGTTCGGCTTCCTTCCCGCACCGGCGCGATCAAGGCGTTCTCTCCCCCGCCACCGGCAGCGGCCCGAGCAGATCGTCCGCCGCCCGCTCGATGGATGCCTGGCGCATGAAATGTTCGCCGATCAGCACCGCATCGGCGCCGGCCGCCTTGACGCGGGCTATGTCATCCGGCGCGCCGATGCCGGATTCGCTCACCTTGAGCACCCGGTCGGGAATGCGCCCGATCAGCGCTTCCGTCACCGCCAAATCCGTGACGAACGTGCGCAGGTTGCGGTTGTTGATGCCGATCATGTCCGCGCCCAGCTCCAGCACCGTTTCCAGCTCGGCCTGATCGTGCACTTCCACCAGCACGTCCATGCCGAGCGCCTTCGCTTCGGCATGCAGGGCATGGAGCCGCTTCCGGGGCAGAATGGCCGCGATGAGCAGCACCGCGTCTGCGCCGATCGCCCTTGCCTCGTACACCTGCAACTCATCGATGAGGAAATCTTTGCGCAAAACCGGCATCGGAACCGTTTCGCGCACCAGTTTCAGCACGTCGTTGCCGCCCTGGAAATAGTCCCGGTCCGTCAATACCGACAGGCAATCGGCACCCGCCCGTTCATAGGACAAAGCGATGGCCCGCGGATCGAAATCGGGGCGGATGATGCCTTTGCTCGGGGAAGCTTTCTTCACTTCCGCAATCCAGCCGACGGACGCGCGGCGCCGGTTGCGGAGCGCTTCCGCAAACCCGCGGGGCGCGGGCGCCTCCGCCGCTTCCTTCTCCAGAATCGCAAGGCCCTTCTCCTGCCTGAGCGCTTCCACTTCCTGCTTTTTTGTCGCCACGATCCGGTCAAGATACATCTTTGACTGCCTCCGTATACGAAATCAATTCATCCAGCTTCCGGGCAGCCAGGCCGCCGTCCACGATTTCGGCCGCCATCCTGACCCCGTCGGCCAGCGAAGCGCATTTGTCCGCCACGAAGAAGCAGGCGCCGGCGTTGGCCAGCACGATGTCCCGGGCGGCTCCCCGTTCGCCGGAAAGCACCCGGCGAATGATGTCCGCGTTTTCCGCGGCGTCGCCTCCTGCCACTTCTTCGATCGGCCGGCGGGCAAGCCCGAGATCCTCCGGCGTGATGTCGAAGGTGCGGATTTCACCGCCGGCAAGTTCCGTCACCTGCGTCGGTGCGGAAATGCTGATCTCGTCAAGCCCGTCATGGCTGGAGACGACGAGGCCCCGTTTCAGCCCGAGGTTGCGCAGCACCGCGGCAATCGTTTCCGTCCGGCCGCGCTCGTACACGCCAAGCAGCTGCCGGTCGGCGCCGGCCGGATTCGTCAGCGGTCCGAGCAGGTTGAAAACGGTGCGGATGCCGATTTCCCGCCTTGGTCCCGCCGCATATTTCATCGACTGGTGATATTCCTGGGCAAACAGGAAGCAGATGCCCACGTGTCTCAGGCATTGGGCCGCCTGCACGCTGTTCAGCGCGATGTTGACGCCGAGCGCCTCCAGCACGTCGGCGCTGCCGCTCTTGCTGGACATCGCCCGGTTGCCGTGCTTGGCGGTGCGCACGCCCCCCGCCGCCGCGATGATGGCCGCCGCGGTGGAAATGTTGAACGTGCGCGCGCCGTCGCCGCCGGTGCCGCACGTGTCCAGCAGGCCGCTGCGTTCCGTTTCCACCCGGCGGGACTTGCTACGCATCGATTCCGCGAATCCGGTGATTTCGTCCACCGTTTCCCCTTTCATCCGGAGCGCCGTCACCAGGCTGCCGATTTGGGCGCCGGTCGCCTGCCCGTCCATGATGGCATCCATGACCTGCCGGGCTTCGCCGCGGTCCAGATGCTGCCCTTCGGTCACTTTGCGGATCGCTTCTTTCACGGGATCCCGTCTCTCCATCATTTCCACTCTCCTCTAGTGCGTCGTCACGTAATCGTGGTTGATCGCATCCCGGTCCGGGCCGGATTGCGGACGAAACATCGTTTCGGCGATGCGGATCGCTTTCAGCATGCCTTTCGCCTTGTTGACCGTTTCCGCATATTCGTTCTCGGGCACGGAGTCGAACACGATGCCGGCCCCGGCCTGGACGTAGGCTTTGCCGCCCTTGAACACGGCGGTGCGGATCGAGATGCACGTGTTCAGCGTTCCGGCGAAGCCGAGGTATCCGATGGCGCCCGCGTACACGCCCCGCGCCTCGGGTTCCAGTTCCGCGATGATTTCCATCGCGCGGATTTTCGGTGCCCCGGAAACGGTGCCGGCCGGCAGGCAGGAAAGCAGCGCATCGAAGAAATCCCGGTCGCCCCGAAGTTTGCCCGACACGTTGGAAACGATATGCATGACGTGGGAGTAGCGCTCGATTTCCATGAAAGCGTCGCACCGCACGCTGCCGAACTCGGCGACCCGGCCGATGTCGTTGCGGCCGAGGTCGACCAGCATCAGATGTTCGGCCAGTTCCTTCTCGTCCGCCAGCAGCTCCCGCTCCAGCCGGATGTCTTCTTCCGGCGTCGCGCCACGCGGCCGGGTTCCGGCGATCGGCCGCGTCTCCACGCGGTCGCCGTCCACTTTCACCAGCAATTCCGGCGAGGCGCCGACGATCGTTTCCTCGCCCATCTTCAGGCAATACAGGTACGGGGACGGATTCAGCGTGCGCAACACCCGGTACACGTCGAGGGGCGAGACGTCGGTTTCGAGATGGAACCGCTGGGACAACACCACCTGGAAAATGTCTCCGGCCCGAATGTATTCCTTCGCCTTCTCCACCTTGCCGATGAACACTTCGCGGGTCATGTTGGAGGCGAAGTTGCCGATGTCCGCATCCTCCGGCATGCTGCCGGCGATGGCCGGATCGGGAGGAAGCGGCTGGCGCAGCCGGACGGTCAACGCCCCGATTTTTTCCAGCGCCTTCTCGTAATTGCGCCGGATGGCGGCTTCATCCGCGCCGGGTTCGGCATGCACGTTGGCGATCACGTGGATTTGCTGCTTGAAATGGTCGAACACGATCACCTGGTCGCAAAACAGGAAATGCACGTCGTCCATGCCCAGGTCGTCGATCGCGTGGGCCGGCAAGTTTTCGTACATTTGGACGAGATCATAGCCGAAATAGCCGATCGCCCCTCCGGTGAAAGGCGGCAACCCGGCCAGTTGCGGACTGCGGTACGATTGCATGACCGATTTGATCAGTTCCACCGGTTTGCCGGCGATTTCCGTTACCCGGCCGCCCATTTCCATGACCATGCGGCCCTTCTTGCCCCGCACGATGAGAAACGGATCGGTTCCGATGTAGGAATAGCGTCCCCATTTGGCGCCCCCTTCCACGCTTTCCAGCAGGAACGCGTTTTTGTCCCGGTAAAAATGGCGGAACACGCGAATCGGCGTTTCCATGTCGGCCATCAGCGTACGGACCACGGGGACCAGGTTGTAGGAACGGGCAAGTTCCAGCACTTCGGCAAACTCCGCAGAACGGGTCATGCGATTTCCTCCTCGCAAAAATAAAAATCCCCTGCACCTGTGCAGAGGAAGAAAGGGTTGATTTGGGGTCGGATTCATGTCCGGACAACGGAAACATGCACAAAGAAACCCGAAACAAACGGGTTTTCGGCCCGTGTCCGCATGCACTCGACTCGACTCCGCCCAACTCTGCTGTTCTTTCTCAACTCAGGCTAAACTGGTTTCATGATACATGATCCGGCGAAGATTCGTCAATCCTTTTTGCACAACCTCGCCGGCGTGGTGTCCGATTTCGTCCCGGGGAAAAAGAAACCGGCCGCCGGGGACGGACCGGCTCAGGGCATCACCGCTGCAAATCCGGCCTCAACCGCCGGGCGTCGTTCAGGTAGACATGGCGGATTTCCGACTGGTCTTTCTCCGTGTTGTACAGCACCATCACCCGGATGCAACGTTCCAGCCCGCCGGGAACGTCGATTTCCAGGGAGCACATGAGCGGAACAAGTTCAAAGCCGGGCAGCGAACGGATTGCGCTGGCCGGAAACATGGCGTTCAAATCCTGCGTGACGGTGATGAAAACACCGGCAATATCGCCGGGAACAAGGCCGTTTTCCTCGATCAGCCGCTCCATCAGTTCCAGCGTCGCCCGCTGCATCTGTCCGGCGTCGTTCGCTTCGATCGTGGTGGCGCCGCGGATGCCCCTCACTTTCATCGTTCAATCCTCCTGCTTCAGTTGTACAAGAATGTCCCTCACGAGATCGGGAGAAACGCCTTCGCGGACGACGACGTTTCCGATGGAATCGGGCAGGGCAAAAACAGCCTTCCCTTCCCGGAATTTCTTGTCATGGCTCATGGCGCGCATGATCTTGTCCGGATCCAGATGGGCGGGCAGGGCAACCGGCAGGCCGAACTTCGCCAGCACCCGTTTCGTCTCCCGGTGCACGTCCTCCGGGCATCCGTAATGAACGGCAAGCAGCGACTCGCCGACCATGCCGATGGAAATCGCCTCGCCGTGCAACACTTCGCCGTACCCGGCCACCGCCTCGATGGCATGGCCGATCGTGTGGCCGTAGTTCAGGATGGCGCGCAGGCCGTTCTCCCGCTCGTCGGCGGAGACGACTTCCGCCTTGATGCGGCATCCTTCGTGAAGCGCGTGTTCCACCGCATCGGGATCCAGCCCGAGCAGCCGGTCGGCATGCCCATCCACCCAGCGGAAAAACCCGGCGTCGGCGATCAGCGCATGCTTGACCACTTCCGCATAGCCGGCGCGGATTTCCCGCTCCGGCAACGTGCGCAGGAAAGACAGGTCGAACACGACCATCTCCGGCTGATGGAACGCGCCGATGATGTTTTTGGCCAGCGGATGGTTGACGGCCACTTTCCCTCCCACGCTGGAATCGTGGGCCAGGATCGTCGTGGGCATCTGGACGAAACGGATGCCGCGCATGTAGCTCGCGGCGACGAATCCGGCCAGGTCGCCGACGACGCCGCCGCCCAGCGCCACGATGGCGCTCCGCCGGTCCAGCCCGGCTTCCAGCGCTTCTCCGACCAGTCTCTCCAGCATGGCCAGCGACTTGCTCGTCTCTCCCGACGGCACGACGGAAACCGCCACGCGATAACCCGCCTCTTCCAACGCCGCCTTCACGCCGGGCAAATGCCGTTCGGCCACGGCCTCGTCGCTGACGATCATGAGCGGGGATTTGCCCGACAAATTCCGCTCGGCGAACCAGCCGGCCAACTTTCCGGTGAGCCCTTCGCCGATGTGGATCGGGTAGGAACGTTCGCCGAGGTTGACATGCAGCGTTCTCATCAATATTGCCCCACTTGTTTCAGATAATTGTCGTAGTTGGCGCGGATTTCTTCGATCGAATCGCCGCCGAACTTTTCCAGGAACGCCACCGCCACTTCCCAGGCGACGACGTTCTCCATCACGACGCTGGCTGCGGGTACGGCGCAGGCGTCGGACCGCTCGACCTGGGCTGCAAACGGTTCCTTCGTGTCGATGTCGACGCTGGCAAGCGGCTTGTATAGCGTCGGGATCGGCTTCATGACCCCGCGCACGATGATCGGCATGCCGTTCGTCATGCCCCCTTCAAAACCGCCGAGCCGGTTGCTCGCCCGGTAAAAGCCGCGTTCCTTCTCGTACATGATCTCGTCGTGCACCCGGGAACCCGGCCGTTCCGCAGCTTCGAAGCCGATGCCGAATTCCACGCCCTTGAAGGCGTTGATGGACACCACCGCCTGGGCGATCCGGCCGTCCAGTTTGCGGTCCCATTGCACGTGGCTGCCGAGGCCGGGCGGCACGCCTTCCACGATGCATTCCACGATGCCGCCGAGGGAATCACCCTCCTGTTTGGCCTTGTCGATCAGCGCCGTCATCTTCGCTTCGGCTTCCTTGTCGACGACGCGCACCGGCGATTCTTCCGTGACGCGGATCAGCTCGTCAACGGGCAAATCGATGCGCCGCGCTTCCACTTCCCCGATGCGCAGCACCTGTCCGGCCACCTTGATGCCGAATTCGCGCAGCAACATCCGGGCCACGGCGCCGCAGGCGACGCGGGCGGCCGTTTCCCGGGCGCTGGACCGTTCCAGCACGTTCCGCAAGTCTTTCAGGTTGTATTTCAACCCGCCTGCAAGATCGGCATGTCCGGGGCGCGGGCGGTGAACCCGCCGTTTCTCCTCGTCGCCGCCCTCAACGGGTTCGACGCTCATGACGGTCGTCCAATGTTTCCAGTCGTTGTTCTCGATGACCAGGGCGATCGGAGCGCCCGTGGTGCGGCCGTGGCGAACGCCGCCGACCACCTTCACCGTATCTTTCTCGATCTGCATTCTGCGGCCGCGGCCGTAACCTTTTTGCCTCCTCGCAAGCTGTTCGTTCACGAGGTCGAAATCGAATTCCAGATTGCTCGGCATCCCTTCGATGATCGCCGTCAGCTGAGGGCCGTGTGTTTCACCAGCCGTCAAATAACGCAAGTCGGTCCTCCCCTTCCCGGTCCCGTCTCTGTTTTCGTCTCAAAATTCTTTGCGTTAAAGCGATAAAGTTGAAGTCGAAAAAAGAAAATGCTGTGCCCATTATAGTACAGCGCGAACCCGTTTGACAAGAAAGCCCGGCATCCGCCAAACCCGGTTCCGCCGAAAAAAAAAGCCCGCCGGGCTGACGGTCTGCCTTCGGGCGGGTCAACGGTTCCAATCTATCTTGTGTACGGGTCATCACCCGGTCAGGGAGCCGAGCGCGGATACGTTTCCCGCTCCCGCTCCGCACGGAGCCGGTCCCGGATCATCCCGAGGATGAATCCGGCCTCCATGCCGAGAATCTGCTCACATTCCTTGAGGGTGATGTACCCGTTCAAATAGGCGGAAATCACCTTCGCCTTGTCCATTCGCGCCGCCCCTTGCTCCGTTTTTTGTTCATTCTGCGCATCCGGGCGGAAAGTTATGCTTTTTTCCGGTAGAAAAAGGATTCGGCGTTTTCCAGGCCGAAACGCGAAGGCGTGAAAATCTGCTCCGTGCTGCCCACGAACAGGATGCCGCCCGGCCGGAGTGCATCGGCGAGGCGCTGGTACAAGTCCTGCTTGGCCGGTTCCGTGAAATAGATCATGACGTTGCGGCAAATGATCAGATCGTAGTCCCGGTCGAACGGATCCAGAAGCAGGTTGCCCTGCTCGAACCGGACCATGCGCTTCAGGCGGTCGATGACGAGGTAATCCTGGCCGTCCCGGACAAAGTATTGATCCAGGTACGGTTTCGGCACTTCCCTGACCGACCGTTCGGCGTAGCGGCCCGCCCTCGCTTTCTCCAGCACACCCGCGTCGATGTCCGTCGCCCGGATTTCCGAGCCCGCAAAACCGTGCCGGTCCAAAATCATGGCCAGCGTATACGGCTCTTCCCCGCTGGAACAAGCCGCGCTCCAGCATTTCAACCGACGGGTTCGCGCGCTCGCCGCAAATTCCGGCAGAAACACCTTCTCCAACACTTCCCACCGGCTCTGGTTGCGCCAAAATTCGGAGACGTTGATCGTCACCCGGTCCTTGAACTCGCCCAGCAGCCGTTCATCCTGCATGATCGCCTTGAAATAGGCCGCGAAGGTCGGAAACCCCCGTTTGTCCCGAAGGGACGTCAGACGGCGTTTCATCTGCGTTTCCTTGTAGCTGGCCAGATCCAGCGACAGATGCTCCTTCACCTTGCGGACGAACAGCGCGTAGTCCATGTCTTCCATGTCCGTGTCACCGACAACCCGTTCAAATCCATTCGTTGACGGCCTTCCGGTAGTCGGTCAGTTCGTCTTCCCGGAAGAAATTGCGGATTTCCCGGTCGGCGCTGGCCGGCGAATCCGAACCATGGATGATGTTGTAGCTCGTATGGACGGCGAAGTCTCCGCGGATGGTGCCCGGAGCGGCATCAACCGGTTTCGTCTTGCCCATCATGGCACGGGAGAGAGCGATGATGTCGTCACCCTGCCAAACCATGGCCACCACCGGTCCCGACGTGATGAACGAGATGAGGTCTTCGAAAAACGGTTTGCCGGCATGTTCCGCATAATGGCGCTCGGCCTGTTCGCGGGTGATCCGCATCATTTTGCAGCCGATCATTTGAAAGCCCTTTCGCTCGAAACGGCCGATGATTTCCCCGACGAGCCCTCGCTGGACGCCGTCCGGTTTGACCATCAAAAACGTTCTTTCCATGTTTTCGTCATCCTCCCCGTATGTCCGATCAATGGTCGCGATGCGCCAGAAGCGCCGTGATTTCCGCCAGATGGCGGCGGGCCGGCACATCCGGCAGTTTGGCCAAGGCATCCGTCGCCTTGGCGATATATCGGGCGGCCAGCGCTTCGGCCCGGCCGATGCCCCCGCTTTCGCGGACGAGCGCAATCAACCCGGAAGCGTCCCCCTGCCCTTCGGCGTCCCGCAGGCGGGCGATCCCTTCCAGCATGCGATCGCAGTACGTTTCATCCTGCAGCGCGTACAGATAGGGCAGCGTGATGTTGCCTTGCCGGATGTCGCTGCCCGGCGGTTTGCCGAGCCGTTCCGCCGTGCCCGTTATATCCAGTATGTCGTCCCGGATTTGGAAAGCCATGCCGGTGTTGTAGCCGTAGCGGTAAAGCTGCGCGGCCGCCTGCCGCGGCGCGCCCGCCGCCAGCGCTCCGAGCTGGCAGCTGACGGCGATCAGAAGCGCCGTTTTGCGCCGGATGCGCCGGAGGTAATCCCGCACCGACTGGCCGGCATCGTACAGGTGCCGAATTTGCTCCATCTCGCCGAGGCACATTTGCACCATCGCCCGGGACAGGATGCGATGGATGTCCGGATGTTCCAGTTCGCTGATCGTCATCAGCGCCCTGGCAAAGATGTAATCGCCCGTGTACATGGCCACCCGGTTATCCCATTTGGACTTGACCGTCAGCCGGCCGCGGCGGATGTCCGCGTCGTCGATGACGTCATCGTGCACGAGGCTGCCCATGTGGATCAGTTCCAGGGCCACCGCCACGTGTTTCAGCCGTTCCAGGGAATAGTCGCCGAAACGGCCGGAAAGCAACACAAAAACGGGTCGGATTCGTTTGCCGCCGGCCTTCAGCAAATGCGCCGCCGCTTCGTTGAGCAGCCCGTGGTCAATCTCGATGCTTCTTTCCAGCTCGGCTTCCACGTACGCGAGATCGGAACGCAGATCCGCGAGCAAATCCGGCAATTTCATCGTTTCATCCGCTGCCTTTCACGCCGATGTGCAACGCCGCGATGCCGCCGGTGAGGGGATGGGCTTCCACGTTCTCGAGGCCAGCTTCGCGGAACAAATCCGCCAGCTCGTCCCGCCCGGGAAAGTCCGCCAGCGATTCCGGCAACCATTTGTACTGTTCGTATTTGCGGGCAACCCACTTGGCGATCAGCGGCAGGATCCGTTGAAAGTAAAAATAATAGACGGATTTGAACGGTTGCCAAGTCGGCTTGGACAATTCCAGGCAGACCACTTTCCCCCCGGGCTTGACCACCCGGTGCATTTCCTTGAGCACCCGCAAATAATCCGGCACGTTGCGCAAACCGAAACCGATGGTGGCATGATCGAAGCTGTTGTCGGCAAAAGGCAGGTCCATCGCGTTGCCGTTCACGAGTTCGATTTGCCCGGACAGCCCTTCCCGCTCCACCTTCTCCCGCCCGATCCGCAGCATGTTTTCACTGAAATCGAGGCCGACGATGCGGCCGGTCTTGCTGGCGCGGGCCAGGCTGATCGTCCAGTCGCACGTGCCGCAGCACAAATCGATGGCGGTTTCCCCTTCCGCCATGTCCAGTTTTTTCATGGCAAAACGCCGCCACGCCTTGTGACGGCGAAAACTCAAAATGTCGTTCATCCGGTCGTAGTGGCGGGCGATGCTTTGGAACACCGCATGCACGTGTTGTTCTTTCGCCGTTTGGTTCTCCATGCGTCACCTCACAAGTCTTCCGCCGTATTCATGACGGGCATGCGGACGGACAGGGAATCGAGCATGCGGCTGATTTCCGCGAGCAGCGACTCCGAACCGAAGCTTTCGGCAAGGCGCCGTACCGCCTGCAGCTGGGTTTCCAGCATTTGTTCCAGCAATCCGGCCACTTTGTATTTGCCGATGAGCGCCGCGAACGAACCGCATCGACCGGTGAGCAGCGCTTCCCGGTCGGCCGGGGTGCCGTGCTGCAACAGGTGCCAGTAGGCAAACCCGCGGCGGCATTCATCTCCGCCGCCCGCCTTCAGCTCGTCGCTCAGGATTTCGCAGCGGACGAGCGCGCGAAAGAGGGCCGGGAACCGTTCGGCGTCCCCCGCCGCCATGAAACCCGTGAACGGAAGGAACAATTCGCTGCGGATTTGCTCCAGTTGGTCCACATACTCTTCCGCCGTCATGCGCAGGCTGCGCAACTTTTCGTACAGAGCGGCTTTCAGCCGGTTGACTTCACAGATCGAACGCGAGACGAGACGAACGAGATCGAGGCCGCCCGTCTGGGACAGCAGCTCGTAAAAACGGCCGTTGAAATAATCGCCCGCCAGCACCTGCAGTTGCCGGTTTCTCACTTTCCGGAGAGGCTCGTCCCCTGCCGGTTCACCGACCAGATCGTGGGTTTCCAGGCCGAACTGGGCCAGCGAAACGGCCAATGCCACCACATCCTGCCGGTTCGGCCGCCCGCTTCTTTCCAGAAACCAGTACAGCAACCGGGCACGATTTTCCGGGTAGGGCGGCAATTCCGAGTATGCTTCGATCATGTCGTGCCTTGTAAACGTTCTCGCCGTTTCCGCCATGTTCCACAATGTCATTCGTCCGCTTCCTCGCCATGGATCCAGAGTCGGCTCGGCCAACCGTCCAGCGCGGCTGTCCAACCATACCTTGCATTATAGCACAACCGTCTGCATTTCGCATAATCTCCCGACAAGCGTTCATGTTTTGTCACCGCTTCGGCCCGGTCATCCGGAAGTGGCGGGACAGCCAGTCCTCCGGCGTCCACCCCCCGCCCAGCCAGGTTTCGTAAGCGCCCGCTTCAAAGGCTTCCCGGCCGGCCTCCAGTGCCAGGACGAGCACGCGCCGGTCACCGGGCGCCGCATAGGGATCAAACACCCGGATCCTGAGCCGGTTCACGTTCTCCGTCCCGGCAAGCCCGGTGATCACCAGCTCGGTCACGGCCCCGTACAGCCGGTCCTCCGGCATCTCCTTCGCATTCGCCCGATAATCCAGAAGCAGCGTGTTGCCGTCCCACTCCGCATGTTTCAGTTCCAACTGCCCGGGCAGCGCGGACAGCCAGTCGACCAGGTTCGCTTCGGACAGCACCGCCGGCTTGTCGCCCGAAAAAACGGCAATGCCGTCCCGCCGGCCGACTCCCTTCTCCTCCATGCGCGGAACGAGGCCGACCGCCCAAATGATGACAACGGACAGCACGAGGGGCATAAGCGTCCCGGCAAGCCGCTTGCCCATTGCCTCTCCTCCTTCTCCTTGTACCGTTACTCTATCTTACAAAGGAAAGGAGGGGACTAGACCGCCGTTTGCGGCAAAAAAAGCCCGCCGATGCCGGCCGGTTGTTCACCGGCGGCATCGGCGGGCGGTCGTTCTACGCTCAGGCAATGCCGGGTATTCACACTTTCTCCGTGTCCACGACCCCGTAACGGGTGTAGACGGTCGCCTTGCCGCGGATTTTGACCGCGGAAGTATGTTCGGTGAACTGGGCGATCATCAATTCACCCTTGTCGAGCTTTTCGGTATGATGAAATCTCGTATCCTGTCCCCGGGTCAACCCGAAAACCTGGACGCCGTTGTCCCTGGCATGAATGACGACATAATCACCATTAAACTCCGACACCGACATGACGCGTCCACCTCGGCACCATCACTGGCGTGTTGGAAAAACGATCGGGTATGCCGGATTTGAACCGACGACCTCTTCCACCCCAAGGAAGCGCGCTACCAAGCTGCGCCAATACCCGAAACCAAAACACAGTATACATGAATTTCGGAACCGGCGCAACTTGGATATTGATTGAAAAGCCTGTCACAAATTTACACTCACTGAATGCCTTCCCTGAGCGCCTTGCCCGGTTTGAAAGCCGGAACGCGGCTGGCGGGGATTTCGATTTCTTCGCCGGTCTGCGGGTTTCGTCCCTTGCGGGCGGAGCGCTCGCGAATTTCAAAATTGCCGAAACCGACCAGCTGAACTTTCTCTCCGTTGCGCAACGCTTCGGCGATGGCGTCGAACACGGCATCCACCGCCTTCGTGACATCTTTTTTGGACAAGTCCGTCTTCTCTGCCACCCTGGAAACCAGATCCGCCTTGTTCATCGGTTGCAGGTCACCTCCCTTTGCCGCAGCAAACCTGTCTACCTACTGTGTTTACCGTTTTTCGGCTTTTTATACATCGGGAGATTTACAGGATGATGGCGATCAGGCCTCCGGAGCCTTCGTTGATGATGCGCCCGAGGGTTTCCTGCAGCTTGTAGCGGGCGTTGTCCGGCATCATGGCGATTTTGCCCTGGATGCCTTCGCGCACGATGCTGTGCAGGGAACGGCCAAAAATGTCGGACTCCCAAATTTTGATCGGGTTTTCCTCAAAGTCCTGCATCAGGTAACGGACCAGTTCTTCACTTTGCTTCTCGGTGCCGATGATGGGCGCGAATTCCGATTCCACGTCGACCCGGATCATGTGGATGGACGGAGCCGTCGCCTTCAGCCGGACGCCGAAACGGGAACCGTGGCGGATCAATTCCGGTTCGTCCAGTTTCATCTCCTCGAGGGAAGGCGATGCGATGCCGTAACCCGTCGTCTTGACCATTTCCAGCGCTTCCGCGAACCGGTCATATTCACGCTTGGCATGGGTGAACTCCTGCATCAGCTGCAACAGGTGGTCCTTGCCCCGGATTTCCACCCCCACCACTTCCATCAGCACCTGGTCATACAGACTGTCGGGCGCGTACAGGTCGATTTCCGCCACGCCCTGGCCCATGCTCATGCCCGACAGGCCGGCCCGCTCCACAAAATCGTACGATCTGAACTGTTCGACCACGCGGTCCACGTCCCGCAGGCGGCGAATGTCCTTGACCGTCTCGCGGACGGACTGTTCGAACCGGCTGCGCAGCCAATGGTTTTCCGGAAGCACCATCACCCATCCGGGCAGGTTGACGTTCACTTCGTGCACGGGGAATTCGTACAGCACTTCCCGGAGCACGTGCAACACTTCCGCCTCGCCCATCGTCGCCACGCTCAGGGCGACCACCGGAATGTCGTATTTTTGCTGCAGTTCATCGCGCAGATTGCGGGCGTATTCACCGTTCGGATTGGTGGAATTGAGCACCATGATGAACGGCTTGCCGACCTCGCGCAGCTCTTCAACCACCCGCTCCTCCGCCGCCACGTAGCTTTCCCGCGGGATTTCGGCAATGCTGCCGTCGGTGGTCACGACGACGCCGAGGGTGGAATGCTCCTGGACCACTTTGCGCGTACCGATTTCCGCCGCTTCCTGGAACGGGATCGCTTCCTCAAACCAGGGCGTGTTCACCATGCGGGGGCCGTTATCATCTTCGTATCCCTTCGCCCCTTCCACCGCATAACCGACGCAATCCACCAGCCGCACGTTCACTTCCAGCCCCTCTGCCACGCGGATTTGCACCGCCTGATTCGGGACGAACTTCGGCTCCGTCGTCATGATGGTCCGGCCGGCTGCACTTTGCGGCATTTCATCGGTGGCCCTGGCCCGCTCCGCCTCGCTGTGAATATTGGGAAGCACCACCGCCTCCATGAACCGTTTGATGAAGGTGGACTTGCCGGTACGCACGGCGCCGACGACGCCGAGATAGATATCGCCGCCGGTGCGTTCGGCAATGTCCCTGAAAATATCCACTTTCTCCAACGCGATCCCTCCTATACGCTCGTACATCCACTGACTGGTAACCAATATATGTACCCGCTATGGGTTTATGCCTTTTTTCTCGCACTTATGCGCGAACATGTGCGCGATATTGCCGGCCGGCCCGGCAGGCCTTTCGGCCGGAGGGATGGTTGAAAGCTTTCAATCTTTCGTTTTTTCGTTAAAGGTTGCATCGCTTCGCATGCAAGATTGGCAGTTGTGCGGTCCGTCAGGGCCAGCGTCTGGGGAGCCCCGAATGGATGTCGAATGGCCTCCCCCATCGGCCAAAATGCCCCAAGGCGCCCCAATGTTTCCGATTTTGCCGGACACGGGCTGCCCGGAGATGGACAAAAAAAGAACCGGGCAACACCCGGTTCTTCAACATGCCGACGCTTGCGATGGATCGAACTTCCACGGAACCCGTTCCTTCATCCCCCGTTCGCCGGCCCGACGGGAACCGGCTCGCCGCCCCTCCATTCATACGGGAAAGCGGCAGGCGGCACGAAGGGGGACTTCTCCACGAGCAGCGGCCACAGATCGCTGCCTTCCTCCGGCGACAGCCCGTTCTGCTGGACGAACAGCATCAAATCCAGCGCATAATGGATCGCCACGCGGCCGGATTCATGCAGCACGTACGGCAGGTAATGGGCGAAAAAGACGCTTTTCGCCTGCCGGGCCCGAATGCCCAGCCGGTCGAAATCGACGGCGTAAAAACCGGGAGCCGCCGGTTCGCCGAACGGCCATTCGCCGGTCCGGGCGTGATAACCGTCCACTTCCCGCTGCAGATCCGCCGTCGCCTGCGTCACCCGTACGTCCAGCAGCTTGACGGAAGGCGAGCCCTCCGCATCCGCGATCACGTAATAGTAGTAACCGCCGCTTTCAAAGGCGGAGGAAGGAATCTGCTGCATGAATCCCTGATCCCGCAGCGAACGGAAATCGATCCGGTTGCGTTCGTGGGGCAAGGCATCCGGATCGCCGTCCAGCAGCGGAAACTTGCCGTGGGTTGTCCGGTAGGCGAGCACGGCCTGTTCGACGGCCGCCAGCGAACGGATTGCCGCCGTTTCCGATTGTTCCTTCCCTTCTCCCCGGTACAGGCAACCGGAAGCCAAAACGGCCGTGAGGAAAACGACCGTCACGATTGCCGCCAACCGTCTTCCCGGACGCAAATTGGCTCCAAAGCCGGATTTCATGAACCGGCACTTCCCGTGCCGGGACGATGCCGGCCAGCCTGCCGATCGTGTCTGCATGCGATCGCTCCCCCTTCGGATCGGTCATATTCCCGTGCGGCCTTTCGTTACGGCCGGACGGGCCTCATGGCGAACCGCCAGGCGGCCGTCCCGGTCAGAAGATCGAAACGATGCTCAGAAAGAGGATCGGAATGATCAGAAGAAAAGCCGCCAATGACAACAAAAAACGCAACAAACCTTTCGTCTTGGCGCGGGCAAACGTGATGAGCGCCGTGGCCACGAACATCAGCCCGATGGCGATCAGGGAGGCCCACATCTTGTCCATGCTGCTCATGATCGAATTCTCCTTTGCGCTTCTCTCGACATCCAAGGCAAATCATAGCGATTTGGCGCAAAAAAAACAAGCTTCCCCGATCCGCCGTCTGCGAACATCTTGCGAAAAAAACAAATTCCCCGGAACTTGCGGCCGGGGATTGCCAAACGGATCCTATTTTTTGATCATCGATCGGATCATCGCTTCCAGGCTGCCGGGATTCATGCCGCTTTTTTTGATGGCGGCGATGAGTTCCTTGATCGTCGACTCCGTTACCGGCACGCCCGCCATTTTGGCCACCTGCTTGATCAGCGCGCGAAGCTGTTGCTCGCTTTTGACGGTGGACGGGCCGACCGTGCTGGCCACTTTCTGGATGTCTTTCGGCGAGATGTTTTTGCCCGTCTTTCGCTTGACCGCGTTCAGCACGTCTTTGGAAATCGGATTTGCCATGTGCCGCCTCCTCATCGATGGTGTTGGACTATCGTATGAGATGGCGGCCCGCATGGTGAGGGCTAATAGATCCATTTCTCGCTGCTCGTGCGGGCGATCTCCTCGAGTTCATGGGTCGGCACGCGGCCCATCAGGGTTTCCACGGCGGCGCGCGGCGATTTGCCCTCGAACAGCACGCTGTAAAGCTGGCGGGCAATCGGCATGTCGACGTTGTGGCGTTCGGAAAGTTTGACGGCGGCGCGGGTCGTTTTGACGCCTTCCACCACCATGCCCATTTCGGCCAAAGCCGCTTCCAGCGTCTTCCCTTGCCCGACGGCATAACCCGCCCGGTAATTCCGGCTGTGCCGGCTCGTGCAGGTGACCACCAGGTCGCCGACGCCGGACAACCCGGCGAATGTCAGGGGATTGGCCCCGAGCACCTTGCCGATGCGGGCGATTTCCGCCAACCCCCGCGTGATCAGCGCCGCTTTGGCGTTGTCCCCGAACCCGAGGCCGTCGGACAATCCGGCCGCCAGGGCAATGACGTTTTTGAGCGACCCGGCGATTTCCGCACCGACGACATCCGGGTTCGTATACACCCGGAAATACCCGTTGCTCAGCGCATCCTGGGCAGCCTCGGCAGCGGCGATCCGCCTGGCGGCGATCACGATGGTGGTCGGACAGCGGATGACCACTTCCTCCGCGTGGCTCGGCCCGGACAACACGCCGATGCCCCCGGGATCAATTTGCGGCAATTCATCGGCGAGCACTTCGCTCATCGGCTTGAGCGTCTGTTCTTCCAACCCTTTGGCCGCATGGATGACGAGGGTGTTTTCCTTCAGATGCGGCCGCATCCTGCCCGCCACTTCCCGCATGGCATTCGTGGGAGCGGCGATGAGGACGAGGGATGCGTCTTCCAACGCCTCTTCGACGGAAACCGTGGCCGCAATCCGCGGATTCAGGGGCGCATCGCCAAGATACCGCGTATTGCGGTGTTCCCGGTTGATTTCTTCCGCCTGGTCGGGATTGCGCGTCCACAGACTAACCCGGTGGCCGTTGTCCGCCAGCACGTTGGCCAATGCCGTTCCCCAGCTTCCGGCCACCATGACGGCCGCTTTCATTCCGCTCAATGCCGGTTATCCCCTTTCACAGGTTGTGCCGGAGTAGAAGGTTCGGCTCCGGCGGTCGTTTCCGCAACGTTCGTTCCGCCTTGCGGTTTCGCCGGATCGGCCCCGATGGTCCCGGCGGACGCCTGGCCGGACTCCGCCGCGGCTCCCCGGACAGCAAGTTTCGCCCGCTTGTCGCCGAGCTTGTTTTCTTCGCCCTTGAGCAGCTTCACCAGATTTTTGCGGTGACGGTACCAGGCAAACGCGGCGATGATCAGGCTGCCCCACACCAGTTCCGCCGGCTGCTTGAACAGCAGGGCGGACAAGGGCAACAGTCCGGTAAACAGCAGGGAGCCGAGGGAGACGTAACGGGTGAACACGATGGCCAAAATGCCGACGATGCCGGCCGCAAGTCCGGGAAAGAACATCAGCGTCGCCACGATGCCGATGGTGGTGGCGATCCCTTTTCCGCCGCGAAAGCGGAACCAGATCGGCCAGTTGTGTCCCGCCACGGCCGCGAGACCCGCCGCGACGTGCGCCCACGGCGCATCCGGCACGAGCCACAGGGCCAGCAGCACGGCGATGACGCCTTTCAGCGTATCGAGGACAAACACCGCGACGGCCGGCCCGAGCCCGAGCACGCGAAGCGTGTTGGTTGCCCCCGCATTGCCGCTGCCATGGGCACGAATGTCGATCCCTCCCCTCCAACGCGCGATCAGGACGCTGAACGAGACGGATCCGAGCAAATAACCCGCCAAAACGACGATAACCGCCATTTCCGCAACTCCTCCGATTACTCCTCCGATTTTTTTCTCGTCATGATGCGGATCGGCGTGCCTTCAAACAGGAAAGCGTCGCGAATCCGGTTTTCCAGATATCGTTCATACGAAAAATGCATCAATTCGGGATCGTTGACAAACAACACGAAAGCCGGCGGTTTGACGGCCACCTGCGTCGCGTAATTGATGCGCAGCCTTCTCCCCCTGTCCGTCGGCGGAGGACTGGCCGCCACGGCATCGGAAACGAGATCGTTCAGCACCGGCGTGGCAATGCGCATCGCATGCTGTTCGGCAACGTGGTTGATGACGGGGAACAGGCGGGAAACCCGTTGCCCCGTGAGCGCCGACACGAACACGATCGGCGCATAGTCCATGAACTGGAACTGGTCGCGGATCTTCCGGGTCATCCGCTGCATCGTCTTGTCGTCCTTCGTCACGGCATCCCACTTGTTGACCACGATGATGGAAGCTTTCCCCGCTTCGTGGGCGTATCCGGCGATGTGTTTGTCCTGCTCGATGATGCCCTCTTCCCCGTTCAGGACGACAAGCGCCACGTCCGCCCGTTCAATGGCGGCCAGCGCCCGCATGACGCTGTATTTTTCCGCTTTCTCGTACACTTTCCCGCGTTTGCGCATGCCGGCCGTATCGATCAACACATATTTCTGCCCGTCTTTCTCGAAGGGCGTATCCACCGCATCCCGGGTCGTCCCGGCGATGTTGCTGACGATGACCCTGTCTTCGCCGAGCATGGCGTTGACAAGCGACGACTTCCCGACGTTGGGGCGGCCGATCACGGCCACTTTGATGACGTCGTCGGCGTAATCGGTTTCCCGTTTGTCCGGAAGCCGTTCCACGACGGCATCCAGCACGTCGCCGAATCCGGTGCCGTGGGCGCCGGACACGGCGAACGGATCGCCGAAGCCGAGCCGGTAAAAATCGTAGATTTCTGCGGCCAACCGGTCGTTGTCAACCTTGTTGACGACCAGCAGCACCGGCTTTCCGGACCGGTACAGCATGCGGGCGACTTCCTCGTCGTCCCTCGTGACACCCGTCCGGATGTCCGTCACAAACAGGATCACGTCGGCTTCCTCGATGGCCAGTTCGGCCTGGGCGCGAACGGATTTGAGCAGTTCATCGTCGCCGAATACGTCGATGCCGCCGGTATCGACCAGATGGAACAAGCGGCCGGTCCATTCCGCCTTGGCGTACAGCCGGTCCCGCGTAATGCCCGGCTGGTCTTCGACGATGGCCAGACGCTCTCCGATGATGCGGTTGAAAATGGTGGATTTCCCGACGTTCGGTCTGCCGACGATGGCGACGAGCGGCAATCCCATGGTGACACCTCCGTCCATCATGCTATTCATCATATCAAAAAGGCCGCCGCTTGGCTATTTCTGCCTGGCCAGCAGCCGGCTGGCCCCGCCGTGCGCCCATCCGAGCAGGCCCGACAAAATTCGGGCGCACAAAAAAGAAAGCCACAGGGCGTCGGCAAACCCGCGTCCGCCGAGGTCGACTTGCACCGTTTCGGTCAATTGCTGCCGCCAAAGTTCCGCCGCGGACAAGCCGAGCCACAGGGCGGCAAACTGGGAACTCGGCCGGGAAAGCAGCACCGCGGCGAACAGCCCCGCCGCCGCGGATGCCAGCAAATCGGGCTGTACCGGCAGACGGCCGGCCAGCCGCTCGAGGATAAACGGCACATGGTGCGCCGCGGCAACCGGAAACGCGGCGATGACCGGCGACAGCGGATGACGGGGCTCCCTCGCGGCGCCGAGGGCGGCGAAGGCAGCCAGGACGTACGCGATCTGGTCGGCGCTTACGGTCAAGAGCCCCGTCTCCAGCTTCACCCCGGTGAGAAACACGCCCGAAACAAGAACCGCCGTCACGGCGGGAAGCGGCGCATCGCCCGCGATTTCCCGACGCCACCCGCTCGCCAGGAGCACCGCCAGCGAAACCGGAATGATCAGGGACAACACTCCCGTTTGCAAGGCGATCACCCGTTTTTTCTACATTGTTTGCGCAGGCGTCGGATCTCATTCGGACGATTCGGGCGAAAGAAAAGCGGGCCGGCTCGCCTGGAAGCGAACCGCCCGCCTGTTCCGGCACTCCGGATTATTTCAGTTTGCTGAGTTGGTCGCCGAACCGTTCACCCAGGGTGATGCTCAGCCCTTCCCCTGCATACTCGTCAGGGATGTTGGAAGAAGATTTCGCTTCGCGACGGGCCGGTCTTTCCGGTGCGACGGACGGCTCTTCCGTTTCCTTGATGCTCAGGCTGACCCGTTTTTCGGCGGGGTTGATGTCCAGGACTTTGACGTTGACCTGTTGGCCTTCCTTCAACACTTCATGGGGCGTGCCGATATGGCGGTGCGCAATTTGCGAAATGTGCACCAGCCCTTCCACGCCGGGCATGATTTCGACGAAGGCGCCGAAGGAAGCAAGCCGTTTCACCGTGCCGGTCACGATGTCGCCGACGTTGAACTTGCCGGAAACCTGTTCCCACGGTCCCGGGCCGGCCTGCTTGATGCTGAGGCTGATCCGCTCTTGTTCCGGATTCACTTTCAGCACCTTCACCTTGACCTTGTCGCCTTCCTTGAGCACGTCGGACGGTTTGTCAACATGCACCCAATCGATTTCCGACACGTGCACGAGTCCGTCCACGCCGCCCACGTCGACGAATGCGCCGAAGTTCGTCAGCCGCTGCACGGTGCCTTCCAGGATGTCGCCCGGCTTCAGCTCGTTCATCCGTTCCCGCTTTTTCGCTTCGTACTCCGCATCCAGCACGTCTTTCTGGGACAGGATGACACGGTTTGCCTCCCGGTCGAGTTCCTTGACGATCAGGCGAAGCGTGCGGCCTTTGTAATCGCTGAAATCTTCCACGAAATGACGTTCAACCATGGAGGCCGGAATGAAACCGCGAACGCCCACGTCCACGACGAGACCGCCCTTGACGACGTCGGCCACCTTCGCTTCGAACACTTCGCCCGATTCGTACAGTTGCTGGAGCCGTTCCCAGGCGTTGATGCTGTCCACCGCACGTTTGGAAAGAACGAGGGATTCCTTCGCATCGTCGATGCTTTGCACGCGGCATTCCACTTCCTGGCCGACGGACACGACGTCCGACGCTTTCTCGACGCCGACGGCGGAAAGTTCGCGAAGCGGGATCACGCCTTCGAATTTATAACCCACATCGACAAAGACCTGTTGATCTTCCACTTTGACGATGGTCCCTTTCACGATGCTGCCGCGTTTCAGGACGGCCACCTGGCCCAGTTCCAGCACAGCACCCCCGTCTTGCGGCTCGGCGGAACCGCCTTCCGTTTGCTCGGCTGCCGCTTCGTTCTCCGCGGAACCGGCGGTCGCTGCGGCCGCTTCCGCGGCTTCGGTCGTTTCCACAGGCGCTTGAGCCGCCGTTTCTTCCGTTTCCAGACTTTGCGTTTTGGTCTCTTCGGTCATTTCAAATTCCTCCTCGATTCACTACCCACTGCAAAAAGACGACGGGGTGATCAATGTGCTTTCCGGTTAGTATCCATTTCTTTCTTTATTTCCATTCACGAACGGCCCTTGAGCCGATGAATGGCCTGCATGATGATTTCCGTGGCTTCCAGCTGGGCTTCGGTCGTGCCGATTTCCCTGAGATGCCGCAAATCCACGGGTTCGCCGATCTTCACGGCGATTTTGCTGAACGGCCGATAGGTTCCCGTGATGGCCGCCGGTATGATCACTGCGCCGGATTTGAAGGCGAGGTTGACGGCGCCGCGCTTGGCGGCGGAATTTCCGTCCAGGTTTCGCGTCCCTTCCGGAAAAATGAGCAGCATTTCGCCGCCCGCCAACAAGTCCAGCGATTGGCGGATCGTCTCCTTGCTGACGCCGCCCCGTTTCACCGGAAAGGCGCCGAGCTTCGTGATCAGCTGCCGAAGCAGCGGGACACGGAACAATTCCGCTTTCGCCATGTAGCGGAGCGGACGCGGCATGACATAGCCGATGACGACCGGATCCCACATGCTGATGTGGTTGCAGCAGACGATGACGGCTCCTTCCTTCGGGACATGTTCTTTTCCGTCGGCTTTCACCCGGAACCATGTGCGGAAAACAACGCCGGCGAGCGATTTCAAGAAGGAATACAACATTTATGCATCCGCTCCGTTAATGATTGACCAAGCCATACCGGTGATCCGGTCGACGACTTGCTCAACGGTCATCGATGTGCAATCTATGTGGATGGCATCCTCCGCCATGCGCAAGGGCGATTCCCGGCGTTCCCGGTCCATGCGGTCACGTTCGGCGATTTCCCGCGTCAGCACCTCGAGCTCCACGTCTTCCCCCGCGTCGACCATTTCCCTGTACCGCCTTCTCGCCCGCTCTTCCACGGTGGCGGTCAGAAAAATTTTAAGTTCCGCATCGGGCAAGACGTGCGTGCCGATGTCCCTGCCGTCCATGACGATGCCGCCTCCCTCTGCCATCTGCTTCTGGATGGCGGTCAGAAATCGTCGGACTTCGGGGATTTGCGCGAAACGGGACACGCTGCGGGTGACTTCCGGTGAACGGATCAAGCCGGTCACATCGCGGCCGCAAACCCAAACCTGCTGCCCTCCTTCCGCCGGCTTCAGTTCCAGCTGCAACCCGTTCAGGCGTTCCGCTATGCGGAGCGAATGATCCGGAGGAATGTCGTCTTGCAGCAGTTGCCAGGCGATTGCCCGGTACATTGCGCCGGTGTCGACGTAAACGTATCCGAGCCTTCCGGCAACGAGGCGGGCAACGGTGCTTTTCCCCGCTCCGGCCGGACCGTCGATCGCCACTTTGATTTTCCTCGGTTCCAATCGTTGATCCTCCTGAACTTCCGCTCGGGTTCGTTGTCCTCTGGTGCACATGTTATCGTATTCAACAAAAAAGCAGGCATTGCCTGCATGCAGTGAAAATTATACCACAATTTTGTGCATGGTGCAAAAGGGCAATCCTTACGATTCATATGGTTCGTATGGTTCCCCCTCCAACCGGTTCATGCCGCTCAGGGCGTCGCGAATTTCCGGGGAGAAGGGCATGAATTGAAACACGATGAGCGCAAGGAGCAGGACGAGCAGCGCGAATTTCAGCCACCGTTCCGTCCGGTCGTACCAGGCAAGCAGGCGTTTGGCGGCCGGCTCCCCGCGCGAATCGGAATGGTCCAAGGCTTGTCACCCGCCTAGTTGCGAAATTCCAGCTGCCGCTCCAGACAATACCGGATCACTTTCTGGCGTTCGGGTTCGGTAATTTCCTCGAAATTGCACATCACCTTCTGTCGGATTTGGTCCATGTCCTCCAACCGGATCACGCGGCCGACGAACGATGCCGTGTCGCTTTGTCCGTTCCGGTAACGCAGTTGCACGCGTCCCTTGAACTTGTCCTTCGGATGAACCGGTTCGGTTTTCTTTCCGACGAAGCAAATCCCGCCTCCGCCGATGTCGATCGTCACGACGCTCAATTTACGCCCGTCTTCCAACTCGATGTCCACATCCAGCATCGCGGGCACGCGCAGAAAATTGCGGCGTTCGGAGCGTCTGACCGAACCGGCGGACGGCGTCTTGACGGACACGAGCGGGACGGCGTCTTCCCGAAAACCGATGACTTCCGTCTCAAAGTCATGCGGGACGCCATTTCGGACGAAACAGACGGTCAGCCGGTCTTTCGGCACAAGCCGCAAAAACTTGCCGTCCTCCGTCGAAATGGGGATTTCGAGATGGAGCAGTTCGTCATCCATGTCCGCAACGCGTGAGATATGTTCCACGGAAGCGATCTTCTTGTTCGGCGACTGCAAACGGACAAATACCCGTTCACCGATTTTTGGAGCCATGGTTCCCGTCTCTCCCCACCCGTTTTTTAGCCATTATAACATGGACGGGCGGCGGTGAAAACGCCCGGCGAAAGCAGGGCGTTGTCAGGCGTCTTTGTTTTCGAAGGCCGATTCGATCGGCTGGATGCGCTCCACCATCTCTTCCGTGCCGGTCTCGGCATTGATGAACACGCGGAAAATTTCGCCGTTGACCTTTCCCGTAAACACGTGGCAAAGCACCTTTGCGCCGAAATCGTTTTTGATCAGCGCCTTGCCGGAGGTCTCCACCTTGAAGCCCGGATTCAGCTTTTGCCTCGCTTCTTCTTCCGTCAGCGCCAACGTTCCGCTTGCCTGTCCGGCAGGTTCGTACACGTAATCCCGCGCTTCGAGGCCCAGCACTTCCCCGTTGTCCAGGGCGACCTTGACGACCAGTTTGCGCGGATAGACCGTCACGTCGCCTTCCTTGACGGCGAACGTGATGTTCCCGGTATGTTCGTATTCGTCATAATTGACCGGAACGAATTCATCCTTGTAATTCCGGCTTTCGAGAAATTCCCGGGCAAAGCGCGTCGCCTGTTCCGGCGACAACCGGCTGTCTTCCGCGTCCCGCGGATTGGAAAACCAGAGCAGCAGGCCGCCTTGCTTCGTGAAATCCATGCGGATCGGATCGCCGTCCGGCATGTCCACCCGCACGCTCCAGGATGCGTATTCCGTTCCCTGGCCGTTTTCCGTGACGGACAGCCGGTCTCCGGGATCTTCGCCGAGGAAGCGCACGGCGGATTGCCGGATGTCCGCTTCGCTTGCCGGTTTTCCTTCCAGCATGGCCGGGGTTCTTTTTTCGTAAAGGCTCATCACGGAAGGGCCCCATTCCACTTCGGAATAGCCGGCCACCTTTTCGTCCACCATTTTGAACCCGTCGATGATGGCGTTGTCCATCTTTTTGTCTTCCGAAGCCAGGGCCATCTCGACGTCCATCCAGCGGAGTCCGTCCTTGATCGTTTTGCTCTGGATGGCGCGCAGTTCGTCGGACAGTTCTTTCGCCCGTTCGTGAAGGGTTTTGAGCGTGACCAATTCGTTTTCGGTCAAAGGCTGCTGCCGGAAATCGCGCAGGGAGGTTTGGTGGGAGAACGTTGCCAGGCGGTCGAGAAACTCTTCCGTTTTGTTGAACGGCAACAGGGTGAGCGGCAGCTGGTTGATCTGGTTTTGCGCCTCGCTGGTCATGCGCCACACCTGGGCGAGTTCCTTCCGCTGGAACGATTCGGACTGATGGCTGGCGGCCCTGGCCTTGCCCAGTTCCGATTGCAGCTGGTCCATGTAGTAGGTGAGTTCGTGGAACGCCCGCTGGTACTGGTTCTCGGCCTTGATCAGCAGGGCGTTTTTGTCCTGGTGCTCGTAGTATCCCCACAGGGCGGCGCCGGTCAGCGCCGCCGCCACGAACGGAAAGAGGACGGCGGCAAGCCTCTGGTACATCGCGGACAGCATCTCCTTTCGTCGCAGCCTCCATCATCTGCGAACTAGTGTCTGCTTCCGCCGGGGCGTTTATTCATCTTCCACTTCGATGTCCAGGTCGCTGCGGTTGTTGCACAAACATTGCTTGAAGCCCGTTTCGATGCGGCCGTGTTCCCGCCTGCCGCGCAGCGTGAATTTGTCCCCGCACCGCCTGCAGCGAATCGTCACCTTGACGCGTTCCGCCAAGGACCACCCCTCCTTTGGTTTCGCGGTTTCCGCGCGTCTGTCGACTCGCGCCACCCCATTATTTATTGACCGTTTGCGGGAAATTTAACCTTGTCCTCGCGCGCGTGATCGGGCAGAAGAGGCATGCCGATGGCCCTGTTCACCTTGCGCAGGCCGCGATACCAGAGCAGCGCCATGAAGGGGACCATGAGATGGATCCAGTTGCTGCCGGACAGCAGAATGATGGCATCGTACATGCCGTGCCACAAGACGGGATAGACGAGGGCGAACCGCACGTTCCGCACTTCCTTGAACAGGTCGTAGCGGGCTTTGCCGAAATAGTATCCCATCACCACGCCGAACAGGGCATGGCCGGACACGGGCAGCAGCGCGCGGGACAGCAGATCGAGAAAATCGGGATGGAAGTACAGGGAATACAGCACGTTTTCCATGGTGGCGAAACCGAGGGACACGGCGGTCGCGTAGACGATGCCGTCATACGAATGGCGGATTCTTTTGTTACGGTAAACAAGATGATAGACGATAAACCATTTGACGAATTCTTCCACGCCGGCCGAGACGATGAAGGCGTAAAAAATCGGATTCTCGCCGAATCCGATCACCATCCCCCGCTGGACAACCATGACCGGGAACACGACAAGGAGGCCAAGCAAAAACAGCTTGGCCACGCTGGAAACCGGTTCAGATTCGTAGCGGTCTTTCAAATAGAAATAGGCCAACAACGCCAAGCCGGGAGAGATGGCGGCAGACAACAGCGACAGCGCAACCATTCCCGTTCCAGGCTCCTCTCGGCGTACTCTCGGATGACGGGCATCCGGATCATGCGAAATGGCGGGCAAGACCGGAAACCGCGTTTCCTTTGAACACCGTCTTGCCGTATTCTTCCAGCACCGCCTGCGTCAGGCCGGTTGCTTCCCCGTATTCGGACAAAATGGAAATGAGGGTTTGCCCCTGATCCCCGGACAGCAGATCCGGTTCAAACTGGAGCACCCATTTGCCCCCGTAGGCGTACAGGGAACCGCCGTCCGGCACGAGGCGTCCGGCAGCCCGGGCGGCGCGGATCACGTCTTCGAAATCGGCGAAGGCGAACGTGATGACATCCGTATGTTCGAGGGTTACTTCCATCTCGTAGACGGCATCTTCCTCGTCTCCGTATTCGGGATCTTCCCCTTCGAACGCGGTGAAATGCGGCTTGGCCCGCGTCACGTAAATGACCATCCCCTGGGCCGGCAGGGCATGCACTTCCACCGCCAGCGGTCCGCTGGCTTCAAATCCGAGTTCGGAATAGGCCTGTTCCATCATGTCGCTGAACAACTGCTGCATTTTCGGGATCTCGTGCCAGATTTCGTCCTTCTGGATGCCGCGTTCCACCAGATCGTCGAATGTCAGGAAAATCCTGATCTTGTCGTGGCCAAGTCGTTCCATTTTCATGACAGGATCCCCCCGTCCACCGGATTCTTTGGATTATGTTCATGTTACCACTAAGTGCAGGGGATTAAAATAGAAAAAATGAAACAAAAAAAATCCATCCCCCGCCTGACGCACGGGATGGATCGCCGCTTGATCCCGCCTTCGCCGCAGCACCCGGTTCACAGATCCTCGCTGAACAGCATTTCGATCGCTTCGCGCTCCGCATCGCCGGAAAGACCGTTCGTCACCCCGGTTTCATTCCCGGCTTTCCGCCCTCCGTCCGTAGTTTGCACGGCGTTGACCGTCACCGGCATCGAACGGATCGAACGGAGCATGTCCCCCAGCTTGTCGATCGCCTTGTCCCAATTGACGCCCGCCAGCATGGCCGATTTGTTCCGCGACACGTACATCGCCATGGCCGCCCCCACAATACCGCCGAGCAGAAAAGCGCTCATGCGCATCCTTGCCATCCCTCCCGATGGTTGTGTCGCCATTAGTGTGGTTCCGGGGCAAGCAAACGATGCATGGAAGAACATGGTCGTTCGCCCTGCCGGCAAACAGGCGACCCGCACGCATTCCATATGCTATACTGCTGTTGATCCACCAATCAGCCATTACGGGAAAGCGAGCGAAACGGACGATGAAACGGCATTGGCTTTGGAAGGCAAACCGGTTCTGCACCGCCGCGCTGGCGTTCGCCCTGCTTCTGGGCATGGCCGCGGGTTGCGGCGGACAAATCGGCCATTCCGGGGAAAACGGTCTTTCGACAAACGCCGGGACCGGCGCACATGGATCGGATGACGTGCCGGACGGAGCAAACGGCCCGGCCGGCGGGGAAGAAACCGGCGAAACGCCGGACGGTGACGGCGGCGGAAACGCGGCCGGCACGAAAGACGGAGACGGAAAGCCGCCCGGTGATCCGGAAGGAGAACCGGACGCCGCTTCCGGGGAAACGGTCAATACCCACTACATGAACAAAAACTATTTTCTCAAGCCGATCGACGAAAACGGGGAGAAACGCGTCGTGCTGCTGACGTTCGACGACGGGCCGAAGGAAGAAGGCATGCTCACGGACATCCTGGACACGCTGGACCGTCACGGGGCGAAAGCCGTCTTTTTCGTCAACGGGTTCCGGGTCAGGCAAAATCCCGACCTGCTCCGGCTCATCGATGAACGGGGCCATGCGATCGGCAACCATTCCTACGACCATATCGTGCTCAAAAACGAACCGGAAGACGTCATCGATGCGCAACTGGAGGGCGTTCAGGACATCGTGGAGCAAACGGTCGGCAAGCGCCCCCGCTTTTTCCGTCCGCCGAACGGCGCCGGCAACGATTACGTGAAGGCCAAGGCGGCGGAACTCGGCATGCTGTACATGACCTGGTCCAACGGTTCCCTGGACTGGGCGGACAACAAAAACGATCCGGACGGCGTCATCCGTTCGGTCATGGAGCAGCTGCATCCCGGCTGCATCATTCTGATGCACGAACTGCCGTGGACGGCCGAGGCGCTGGACGAACTGCTCAGCCGCATCGAAGCGGAAGGGTATGCATTCCTTGATCCGGAAGCGATCGATCCGGAAATGCGATAAAAAAAGGAAAGACGCCGGTCCCGCGGAACCGGCGTCATCCGCCGCCGAACAGCCGGAAACCCCAAACCGTCAGTCCGGCCAGAAGCAAAATGAACAGCACGAGCAGCGTGTTGTAAAAAAGATTCACCAGTTTCCGCCGGTTGGACGGAAACAGCGTTTTGCGCGGGGGAAGCGTACCGATGGCGTCCGGAACGTCATCGGGCGGGCCGGGATCGTCCGGCACGGCTTCCCCCGCTTTCGCTTTCAGCTCCAGATGGAGCCGGATCAATTCGGAAACGTCCGCATTGCTTCGTTTTTGCGAGTCATCCATGGGTCGATTTCCTCCGCAGCATGTATCCGTTGACCATGTCGATCAGAAAGTGGGCCGTGACGGGGGCGACGAGCGTGCCGGTACGGGCGAAGGCCCAACCGAGGGCGAGGCTTGCGGCAAACACCGTCAGCGTCGGCAGCCAATGCCGCAAATAGCGAACATGGATGGCGGCAAACAGGGCGCTCGTCCAGAAATTGCCGATCAGCGGCTGCAGGGCGCCGCGAAACAAAAGCTCTTCGCTGACGGCCGCCATGAGGCAGATGAACGCGACATGCGCGAGCGGCCGCCCGGCAAACAGCTTTTCGTCGATGCCGCTTTCGTCCTTCATCATTCCGGGGGCCAGCCGGCTCAGCATGCCGTCCGCGGCCAGCACCAGCGCCGCAACCGCCATTGCGTGGACGACCGCAATCCCGGCGTCCTGCGCCCTGACGGCAAACAGCCCGGCGACGGACCCTTTCCCCAACCAGATTATCAGCAACGCGAGGCCGAGGACAAGTCCCTGGGTCACATACAGATTGAGCAAAAGCACCCGGTCATCGGGATCGCGCCTGTTCGGGTGTTGCCTGTCCAACCGGTTTATGCTCCTTTCCTACCGTGTTTTTGCTCCTTTCGACAACTTCCATTTTCCGTCGACATCCCCTATACTGGATGATGATGCTAACGTTCGTTGAGGAGGATCGTCCGACCGATGAACAAACGCCTGACAAAAACGGACTACCTGCTTACGCTGCTGATCCTTTTTATCGTAGTCGCTTCCCTCGCTGCCTTCTTTTACGGCGTCAAAGTCGGCAGGGACAAAACGACGGAAAAGTACGAACGCATCCTGGCCGAACGGGAAGCGCTCGAATCGGATTCGACCGCCTACCACCAGCAACATCTCGTCTCATTTTACCACACGGTGTTTCTTCCCTACGCGGAATTTCGCAACAAATGGTTTGAACATCTGGAGACGATCGACATCAACAGCGGTTCCGTCGATCCCGAGACCCTGCTGAAGGAACTGGAGCGTCTGGCCAAGGCAAAATTCCGGGAAGCCGAACCGATGGCCATGCCGGCCGCGAGCCCCCTGCTCCGGGAAGCCCATGACAACTATCTGAAAAGCCTGAAGCTGTTCGCCGAAGCCCTCGACCGGTTCAAGCCGGGAGGACGCACCGGGGGCGCCCTCATCGCCGCCATCGAAAGCGACGACTATTTCCGGGAAGCGGAAAACTTCGGGCTCGCCGCACAAAACCTGTATTACGAAGCGATTGTCGCCTGGCATGCCTCCGTCGATCCCGCGTCCGAAGGCCGCACGCCGGTGCGGGACGCCGATCTGGCCGTGACGGATTGGGCCAAGCTGGACCTGAACCGGAAAAACGCCTTCATCGCCCGCATCATGGAGGAAAACGGCTATTTTGAACCGTATTTGCCGCAGGATTTGACCCTCCGCGTCGACGAAATGATTCTCGAGGGGCGAAACGGTGCCCTCGACATGACGACGATCGCCCCCATCGCGGACATGCTGGTGGCCACCGACGCGGTCCGATCCGGCGATTTTCTCCGCAAGCGGGACAAGTTTTACAAGGGCGAAACGCTGCCGCAGCTGCCGTTCTACTCCTTCTGATCCGCCGCCGGGCGCCTCTCACAAAAATCGTTGCACGGACAAAGGCGATCCTATAAAATAGGGGAATAACAAAAAAAGCGCTCGTCCCGCTCGGATGAAACGGGACGAGGCTTTTTTGCTGACACAGGCAGAGACAGAACGGTCCGGCGGGTGCGAGAGCCGCCGGCAAACCCATCGCATTGGAGGAGTGGCCATTGTTCAGAGTTCTCGTATCGGATCCCATCAGCGACATGGGCATACAGCAGCTTCATGACGCAGCCGACGTGACCGTCGACAAGAAGACCGGCCTGTCGGAAGAGGAACTGGTTGCCGTCATCGGCGACTATGACGCCCTGTTGGTGCGCAGCCAAACCAAGGTAACCGCAGCCGTGATTGCCGCCGGCAAAAAACTGAAGGCCATCGGCCGCGCGGGTGTCGGCGTCGACAACATCGATCTGGAAGCCGCCACCCGGCACGGCGTGGTGGTCATCAACGCTCCCGACGGCAACACGATCACCACGTGTGAACATACGATGGCCATGATGATGGCCGTTGCCCGCCACATCCCGCAGGCGCACAAAAAACTGACGTCTGGCGAATGGGACCGCAAGTCGTTCGTCGGCGTAGAACTGCGCGGCAAGGTGCTCGGCGTCATCGGCATGGGCCGCATCGGCAGCGAAGTCGCCAAACGGGCGAAAGCGTTCGGCATGGACGTGATCGGCTACGACCCGTTCCTGACGGAAGAACGGGCCGAGAAGCTTGGCGTCAAGCTCGCCACCGTCGATGAAATCTGCCAAAAATCCGACTTCATCACGCTCCATACGCCGCTGACCAACGAGACGCGCCACATGATCGGCAAGAAGCAGTTCGCCCTTATGAAGAAAGGCGTCCGCATCATCAACTGCGCGCGCGGCGGCCTGGTGGACGAAGGGGCGCTCGTCGAAGCGATCGACGAGGGCATCGTCGCCGGAGCGGCCTTCGACGTGTTCGAACAGGAGCCTCCGGCAGCCGACCATCCGTTCCTGAGCCATCCGAAAATCATCGTCACGCCCCACCTCGGCGCTTCCACGGTGGAAGCCCAGGAGAACGTGGCCATCGACGTTTCCGAAGAAGTGTTGCACGTGCTGCGCGGCGAACCGTTCAAAAACGCGGTCAACATGCCCCACGTGCCTGCCGCCGTGCTCAATCGCCTGCAGCCGTACTTCGCCCTCTGCGACAGCATGGGCCGTTTCCTTGCCCAAATCGCGGAAGGCGCCGTCACGGAAGTGAACATCAGCTACTCCGGCGAATTGGCCGAAGTCGACACGATGATCCTGACCCGTCACGTCGTCCGCGGCGTGCTCGCCCATTACCTCGGCGCCGACCAGGTCAATGTCATCAACTCGCTGCATCTGGCCAAGCAGCGCGACCTGAACGTGACGATGAACAAGGCGGTCACATCGGGCAAAGGGTTCACCAACCTGATCACCGTCAGCCTGAAATCGAAGAAGGAAGAACGCTCGATCGCCGGCACGCTGCTCAACGGCTACGGGCCGCGCATCGTGCAGATTGACAAATATCCCGTGGACGTGGCGCCGGAAGGCCATCTGATTCTCGTCGCCCACACCGACAAGCCCGGCATCATCGGCCGTCTCGGCACGCTGCTCGGGGACAACGGCATCAACATCGCCACGATGCAGGTCGGCCGGCAAGGGGTCGGCGGCGACGCCATCATGGTGCTCACCGTCGACAAACAAGCGGACCGGAACGTCATCGATCAACTGATCCGTCTGCCGGACATGACCTCGGTGAAAACCGTCGACCTGTAATCCGGCGGGCAGGACGGAAATACGGACAAGACAGGGGGGCCGACCGGCGTCGTTGACGCCGGTCGGCCCCCCTCTCATGTTTCACGACCAACAAGATTTTGTTCGCCGATCGGACAACATTTGCCGCCCGATCCGCCACCGGACGGGAAGGTTCGCGGGATCCCGCGGATTTCCCCGTTCACGAGACGGGCAGCAAAATTTCGAACCTCGTCCCGGCCCCCGGCCGGCTCGTGACGCTGATCGTTCCCCGGTGCAAATCGACGATCTGCTTGACGATGGCCAGGCCGAGCCCCGTTCCGCCGCTAGCCCTGGTGCGGGCTTTGTCCACCTTGTAAAACCGTTCGAAAATGCGCGACAATTCGTGCTCCGGAATGCCTTCCCCCTGGTCGGCGACGACCAGCCTGACCGCCGGCTTCCCTTTCCATTCCGCCATCTCCGCCGACAGGGTGATTTCCGTTCCGGCCGCGGAATGGCGAAAGGCGTTGTCCAGCAAGTTTGTGAGCACCTGCTCGAGCCGGCCTTCATCGCCGCCCTCCAGCACGAGCCGGCCGATCCGGTTGTCCAGGGTCAGGCGGATCTCTCTGTCACGCACGGGAATGGCGTATTTGCGCACCACGCGGTCAAGCAGGGCGGACACATCCACATGTCCTCTTTTCAATTCCAGCCGTCCGGCTTCCATCTTGGCCAAATCCATCAAATCGTTGACGAGACGCCCCATGCGGACCGATTCGTCATGAATGACCTGCGCCAGCTCCCGCCGCTCTTCGGGCGTGGCCGCCACGTCGTCGATCAGCGCTTCGCTGTATCCCTGGAGCATGGAAAGCGGCGTGCGCAATTCGTGGGACACGTTGGCCAGAAAATCGCGGCGCAACCGTTCTTCCAGGTCTTGCTCCGTGATGTCCCGGAGTGCGGCCACCGCCCCTTTGAGCTGCTCATCCCGGTACAACGGCGCCATGACGACCGACCAGACGCCGCTGCCGACATGGAGCTTCGTGGTCAGCTGCCTGCGGCTTTCGATCACTTCCCGGAACACGTCCATGAGCGGTTCGGGCAGCCGCCCTTTCGCCGGGGCAGGCTCACCCGCCCAATGCAGCCGGCTCCATTCGGCCAGCAGTTCTTCCCCCTGCTGGTTCGCCATGTCGATCCGCCCGTCTGCGTCGAAGGTGATGACCGCATCGGTCAGGCTTTGCAGAATGTTGGCCAGCTTGTCGCGTTCCAGGCTCAAATCCATGATCGTCCGTTCCAGCTCTTCGGCCATCAGGTTCATCGCCCGGGACAGCTGCCCGATTTCGTCGCCGCGGGACACTTCCGGCACGCGGATCCGGTAATCGCCGCGGGTGATCCGGTTCGCCGCCTCCTTCATCTCCACCAGGGGGCGGGTAATTCGCGTGATCAGGAAGAACGCGAAGAACGTCGTGAGCAAAAACCCCGCCACGCCGGCATAAACAAACAAACGTTTGATTTCGCCGGGATTGGCGAAGGCATAATCGATGTACCGGATCAAATAATGCCCGACGATCAACAAGACGATGGCCACCAAACCGATGATGGTGGCCCACAGTTTTCCGACTACGCTGCGAAGGAAGTTCACGTCACTTCGGCACCTCTAGCTTGTATCCGACGCCCCACACCGTCGTGATCATTTTCGCCGCTTCGGGGGAAACCTTGTTCAATTTTTCCCGCAGCCGCTTCACGTGGGTGTCCACGGTGCGCAAATCGCCGAAAAATTCGTAGTTCCATACGTCTTTCAGCAGCTGTTCCCGCGAAAATACCTTGTCCGGCGAAACGGCCAAATAATGGAGCAGTTCATATTCCTTCGGCGTCAAATTCACTTCCTGGCCGTCGGCGGTCACCCGGTGGGCATCATGTTCGATCATCAGGTGCGGAAAAATGATGTCGTTGCCGGCGAGATCCGCCTTGGACAGGAACGCCGTCGCCGACGAGCGGCGGATGATCGCCTTGACCCGGTAAATGACTTCGCGCGGGCTGAACGGTTTGACGACGTAATCATCGGCGCCGGATTCAAACCCTTGCACGCGGCTGCCTTCTTCCCCCTTGGCCGTCAGCATGATGACCGGGGTCGCCTTCGCCTGGCGGAGCTTCTGGCAAACTTCCAGCCCGTCCATGACCGGCAGCATCAAATCCAGCAGAATGAGCGCATAATTGTGGTTCAGCGCCATTTCGAGCGCCTGTTCCCCGCTGGCGGCTTCATCGATCTCGTATCCTTCCTTCTCGAGATACATCCGCAACAGGCGGCGAATCCGTTCTTCGTCATCGACGACCAAAATGCGGTTCATTTGCTGTTCCAAACGAACACCCTCCTCAAACGCCCGCGTAGGAGTGCAAGCCGGCAATCAGCAAGTTGACGCCGACGAGCGTGAACATGACCACAAGGAAACCGATGACGGCCAGCCACGCCGATTTCAGCCCCTGCCAACCGCGGGACAGGCGAAGATGCAAATAGAACGTGTAAAAAAGGAACATGATGAGCGCCCACGTTTCCTTCGGATCCCATCCCCAAAACCGGCCCCATGCTTCATGGGCCCAAATGCTGGCGAACACGAGGCCGCCGAGGGCGAAGATCGGATACCCGATGGCGATGGACCGGTAACCGATTTCGTCCAGATCGTCGGGGTCGATTTCCCCAATCACGCGTTGCAGGACGGCGCCGATCGGCTTTCTCGCGATCAGCCGGAACAGCGCATACAGCACGGTTCCCGCCAGCATGGACCAGATCAGCGTGTTCAGTTTCCGCGCGGCGGCGACGCCCCTGAACCAATCCGGCGCCTCGACGCCGACGAACGGCGTGCCGAAGAAGTTGTCGACATGGATCACCGCATAATCGTTCGGCGCCACGATGGGGGGCAATTGGTATTCCACCTCGGTAATGACCGTTTCCCAGTTGCCGAGGGCATCCTGTTCCTTGACGGGATGGGAAAATTGGGCCGAATACCCCATGCCGCTGAACGTCATCGCCGCAACGACGAATCCGATCACCGCAAAAACGGCCCACAGGGTAAATTCGATGCCGAACCGGGATTTTCCTCCGCGCTTCCGGTCGGCATAATCGGTCACCCGGATCAAATACATGAGCCCCACCGCGAAACCGACGGCGAAGAACGCCTCGCCGAGGGCCGCCAGCGACACGTGCATGTACAGCCAGTGGCTTCTCAGCGAAGGAATGAGCGGCTGGATTTCCGACGGAAAGACGGCAGCGAAGGCAAGCAGCAGAAAAATGACCGGCTGGGTAAACAGCCCGAGGATCGACGTCCGGTAAAGGGCAAACACCACCAGAAACGCACCGGAAATCATCAGGGCAAGGAACGTCAAAAATTCGAACATGTTGGCGATCGGAATACGGCCTGCGGCAATCCAGCGGGTGACCAGGTACGTCAGATGGGCGACGAATCCAAGCCCCGCAACGATGACCGCGATTTTCGACCATTTGGCCTGATGTTCGCGGGGATCCCGGTTTCTCCAACGTTTGCCGGTGATCGCAATGACAAACATGATGAAGGACAGGACGGCAAAACCGAAGGCGGCAAGCAAAGCATTTCCGCTGAAATCGATCAAACTCATCATTGACTCCCCCGATTGTCCAATTGCTTCGGATCGACCGCGATGCCGCTTTGGGTCAGCGTATCGGCCAGTTCGTTCCGCAAACCGTGCCAGTTTTTGTTCGTATGGGCGGCCACCAGCCACTTCGTCCCTTCAATCTGCATCCAGATCCGGCGATGCTGCCAGTAGATGCCCATGACGACGCCGACGATGAACAGCAGGGCTCCGGACAGGATCACCGGCAGCGCCTTGTCCACGCGGATGTTCAAATAGCTCGTGAAACGGGACAATTCCACGTCATCCATCGATTCCGCGCCAATGTCCAGCAGTTCGGCCGCCCGCCCGTTCAGGGCATCCTGGTTGAACCTCTCCTTGTCGACATCCCGCGCGAAGTACATGAACACTTCCCCGTCTTCCGGCAGCCCCGGTCCCGTAATGAGAAACACGAAGGCGGGCGCTTGCGGAACGCGGGATTTGTTGTAGGGCAACCCGTTCTCGTTCAGATCGAAATCGGGATAGTAGGCCCGCACTTCCAGGCGGTAAGGGCCGGCTTCGTAACCGTCCCGCGGATTGAGCGTGTCAAGTTTGATCGGCCCGTGTTTCGCTCCCGTCGGCTTCTCCGTCAGCCAGACGGTAAGCGCACGGATTTGCGGCGTCTCGCGGAAATCGACCTGGTAAGCGAGCAACCCTTCATGCTTGAGAGGCTTGTTCACTTCGATCGGATGGCGGAGCACTTCTTCCAATACCGGCACCTTGCCGGGCACGTCGCAATCCTGCAGGCACCGGTAAAGCACCACCCGGGTTTCGAACCGTTTCGGCACCACCCGGCCCTGTTCGCGCATCCGGTCGGGCACTTCTTCGTCCGGGTACAATTCGACCGTGAACTGTTCGTTCAACAGGTAATAGGGCGTGTCCGGAATCGGCGTCGGCACCCCTTCCAAAAAACCGACCATCTGGTCCATGTGCCAGCCGGGAATGCCGCGCATGAGCAGGCCGGCGAGCAAAATGATGAGGCCGACGTGATTGACGTACGGGCCCCACCGGCTGAACCGGTTTTTCTCCGCCAGCAGGGCGTCGCCCTCGGTCCTGACCCGGTATCGCTTCGCCTTGAGCGCCTCGGCGAAGGCCGCCAGAAACGGAGCCGGTTCGCCCGGCTCTCCGTCCCGCCCGCCTTGCAGCGCGGGAATTTCCCCTTCGCACGCCACTTTCTGGCGTCTCAGAAATTCCTTGTGCTTGCGCACCTGCTGCTTGTTCAGCGCCTTGTACAGCGGCACCACCCGGTCCAGGCTGCAGATGATAAGGGAAGCGGCGATCATGAGGGCCAGCAGTTTGAACCACCAGGCGTCATACATGTCGGAAAAGCCGAGCGCGTAATACCATTTGCCGAATGTGCCGTACTTCTCGGCATAAAACGTTTTCGGATCCGAACCGATGAACGATTCCTGTTCGAAGATGGTGCCGACGGCGATCAGGCAGGCGGTGACCAGGATGAGCACCACCGCCACTTTCACCGACGAAAAGAACCGCCAGACGTAATCGACCGGCCCCGGATTCGCCTTCTGCGAACGGCGGGCCGCCCCGTCGTAGCGCATTTCCAGCGGACCTTCCCGCCTGTCGTCTTCCAGCGGCTTGCCGCAAGCTTCACAAAGCAGGGTGCCGACGGGGTTCTGATGCCCGCATTCGCATTTCGTGTTGTCGACGATCAACCCGATCCCCCTCTCAACGGTCCTCGTGCATGATCCGGGAAAGGGCGGAACGCAAATACGCCTCGTCCATTTCGCCTTCCTTCATCGCCACGACGACGCCGCTTCTGTCAACGAAAAACGTCGACGGATAGGCGGTGACCCCGAACGCTTTCCGCACTTTGTCCCGATCCATCAGGATCGGAAACGTCAGGTTCAGCTGGCGGACGAACGCCCGGGCCGTGACTTGCGGATCGTTCTCGTTGACGCCGAGCACCACGAGCCCCTGGTCCTTGTACAAGTCATAGTATTGTTGGATGAGAGGCATCTCCGCCACGCAGGGCGGACAATAGGTGCCCCAGAAATTGATTACAACCGGTTGGCCGCGATAGTCGGACAGGCGGAATTCCCCGCCGTCCAGGCCGGGCAGCGCGAAATCGGGCGCCGCGCCGCCGATTTTCGGCGGATCGCCGCCGCCCAGCAGCCCGCCGGCCAGCGTGACGATCGCGACGGCCAGAAGCCCGAACAGGATGGCAACCTGCAACCATTTTCGATGTTTTTTCACATTCTCACCCGCTTTTTGTGAGAAACGTCATCCCATCCATTATAGCTGATCGGCCGGAAAGCGGCCCTGCAACAATTGTGAACGTTGTGTGACCGTTGACCGGACGGTGCCGGACGTTCACGTTTCGCGGTTTTGCCGCCCGCCGGCTTCCCTGGCGCTCCGTTTCAGCTCCTCGACTTCCTCTGCCGACAAATACCGGGTTTTGCCGCGCGGCAGCCGCTCCAGTTTCAGCGGCCCGTATCCGATCCGTTTCAGCCGCTCGACGGGATGGCCGATCGCCTCGAACATGCGGCGGACTTGCCGGTTTCTCCCTTCGTGCATCGTGATGCGGATGACCGCGCTTTTCATGTCCGGCGACACGTCTTCGTATTCCACTTCCGCGAGCTGCGTCATGCCGTCCTCGAGCCGGATGCCGGCAGCCAGCCTGTCCAGTTTGCTCCCGTCGGGAACCCCGCGCACCGTCGCCAGGTACGTTTTCGGAACGCCGAATTTCGGATGCATGAGGCGGTTGGCCAGTTCCCCGTCGTTGGTGAGCAGGAGAAGCCCTTCGGAATCATAATCGAGCCGGCCCACCGGAAACACGCGCTCCCGGATGCCGGCCAGGTAATCCTTGACCGTTTGCCGGCCCTTCGGATCGGACAGGCTGGTGATGACCCCTTTCGGCTTGTGGAACATCACGTAAACCTTTTTTTCAGACAAAATCGGACGTCCGTCGATCTCGATGGCGTCCGATTGCGGATTCACCTTCGTTCCAAGTTCCGTCACCACGGTGCCGTTCACGCTGATTCGGCCGGCCAAAATGAGCTGTTCGCACTTGCGCCGGGAACCGAGGCCGGCGGCGGCCAGCACCTTCTGCAATCGTTCCATCGGCTGTCATCACCTCTTCCCCATGATACCGCATCGGGACCGGTCATCTCAACTCTTTCCGCCGATCCCGGCCGCTTCCTCCACCCAGTTTCCGGATCACCGGCAGCTTCCCCCTTTTTTCGCGGCCGGAACAAAGCAAACCGCCGGCGCTTGATCGCGCCGGCGGCTTAAAACACGAGCAGGCAAATCGTCACCGCAGCGATGAAACCGACCAAATCGGAAAACAGGCCGACTTTCAGGGCATATTTCGTCCGGCGGATGCCGACCGCCCCGAAGTAAACCACAAGGACGTACAGGGTGGTGTCGGTGCTGCCCTGCACGGTGGAGGCGATGCGGCCGATGAGCGAATCGGGCCCGTGGGTCTCCATCAGATCGGCGGCGTAAGCCAGCGATCCGGAACCGGTGATTGGCCTGAGAAGCGCAAGGGGCAACACTTCCGGGGGGACGCCGAAGCGGGTGACGAGCGGCGCCAGCCAACCGGTGGCGGCATCGAGGGCGCCGGAGGCGCGAAAGATGCTGATGGACGCCATCATGCCGACCAGATGCGGAATGATGCGCACGGCGGTGTCAAAGCCGTCCTTCGCGCCGTCCACGAACGATTCGTAAACCGGCACTTTCCGGTAGGCGGCGTAAAGCGGAATGAATGCGACGACCGCCGGGATCGCCCAGGCGGACAACGCCTCAATGATTTGCAGCACGCCGGACTTCCCCCCTTTCCCCCGTTTTCGCAGGACGACGGGAGGCTCGGCCTCCGCCGGACCGCTTCCGATACCAACGGTCCGCCAGAAGCGCGGCGGCAGTGGCAATCGCCGTGGCCGCGAGGGTCGGACCGATGATTTCCGCGGGGTTTTCCGATCCGTAACTCATCCGCACGGCCAGAATCGTCGTCGGAATGATCGTGATGCTCGACGTGTTGATCGCCAGCAGCGTGCACATGGCGGCGGAGGCGGTTTCCTTGTCCGGGTTCAGCTTTTGCAACTCCTGCATCGCCTTGATGCCCATCGGCGTGGCCGCGTTGCCGAGTCCGAGGATGTTGGCGCTCATGTTGGACAGGATATAGCCGAGCGCCGGGTGATCCTTCGGCACGTCGGGAAACAGAAATCGCACGACGGGCCGGAGCAGGTCGGACAGTTTGGCCATCAGTCCGGCCTGCTCGGCGATTCTCATCAGGCCGAGCCAGAACGCCAGCACGCTGATGAGGCCGAAGCTGACGGTGACGCCGGATTTGGCGCCGTCGAACAAAGCGGCGGTCACCTCGTCCGCTTTGCCGTTGGCCGCGCCATACAGAATGCCCGCCGCGATGAAAAACAGCCAGATCCAGTTGACCATCGCCGTCCCCTCCCCCGGCCGTCAAGCCGTCCCGGGGACGGTGAACAGGCCGCGCCACAGGCGTTTCCACATGCCGAAGGTCCCGTCGCGGACGAGGCCGTCCGGGCTGCCGCCTGCGGTTCGGTCCCCGTCCGGTTCCGCCAATCCCGTTTTGGCGAGCGGGTGATGCTTTTCATACAGCGCCAGCCTGCCGATTTCCTCTCCGTCCAGCCGGTAGATGACCACGGCCTTCACGCCGAGCCGGCCGTCCAGGCTGTCCGGGGCGACCGGAACCATTTCCCGCGCGACCTGCTCGCCCTCGGCCAGCGGATAGTAGAACGACCGGGAGCCGTACCAGCCGGTTTCCCCGTACGGTTCCCCCGCGCGGTAGAGCGGATGCCAGGCAAATTGGCTGAACCCGTAATCCAAGAGGCGCGCATGGTCCGCCCAGTCATTGCTTGCGTTGAGCGTGACGGCGGCCAGTTGCCGGCCGTCGCGGGTGGCGGACGACACGAGGCAGCGGCCGGCGGCTTTCGTGTACCCGGTCTTCACCCCGTCTGCACCGGGGTACAGATGGAGCATTTTGTTTTTGTTGCGCCACAGGTGGTCCCACTTTTCGCCGGGATTGGGCACGCGGATGGAGGGCGTTTTGACGATTTCGCGGAACACCGGATGCTTCAGGGCGTACGCCGTCAGGCGGGCCAGGTCTTCCGCCGTGGACAAGTGGCCGTCCGCATCCAGTCCATGCGGATTTTTGAAGGTCGTGCCGGTCAGGCCGAGCTGTTCCGCCTTTTCGTTCATCAAACGGACGAAACCTTCCACGGAGCCTCCCACGTGCTCGGCGATGGCCACCGCGGCGTCATTGCCCGACCGGAGCATCAGGCCGTAAAGCAAATGGAGCAGGCTTTGCTCCTCGCCCAGTTTCAGATAGATCGACGAACCTTCGACGCCGTAGGCGTTGATGCCGGTTTTGACCCTGTCGTCCAGATTGCCGTGTTCGATGGCAACGATGGCGGTCATGATTTTGGTCAGACTGGCGATGCGCATCGGTTTGTCGCCGTTGTGGCTGTACAGGATGCGGCCCGACTCCACGTCAATCAAGGCGGCCGCTTCCGCGCTGGTGGCGACGGCGGCGGCCGTCCGGGGCCCGATCGGAACGAAGAGATTTAGCACCACCGCCGCCAGCAGAACGACCAGTCCCATGCGAATCCGATTCATCGGCGTTCCTCCCAAGCGCCGGGCAAGGCATCCGGAAAGCAAAGGCGCCTGTCCGGTTTTTTACACAAGCATGTATATGCCGCCTCTCCGGAGATATGCCCGGGCCCTGCAACGGATAGACGCGTCACGCGGGGAAACACGCGGACTGCCGAAAGCCGGAACCGGGAAAACGCTTCCGCCCGCCCTCAGCGCCATGGTACAATGGCATCAACGCCAACACGCTTCCGAGCGAAACGGAGAGGGTTGCCCATGTTCGAACTGGAAACCGGAGACGGTGCGCGCCTCACTGTCCACCGCTGGGACGGAAAGCCGGAACCCGTCGCCGCCCTGGCCGTCGTGCACGGCATGGGGGAGTACGGCGAGCGGTATGCACCGTTCGCCCGGTTCATGGCCGACAGAGGGATCACCGTGTACGCCCCCGATTTGCGCGGGCACGGCCGGACGGCCGAATCGGAAGGCGCCGTGCCCGGACACTTTGCCGACGAGGGCGGCTGGCCACTCGTCGTCGAGGACATCGATCGGCTGATCGATTTCATCCGGCACGAGCATCCGGGATTGCCCGTATTCCTGTTCGGCCACAGCATGGGATCGCTCATCTCCCGCGCATACATGCACCGGTCCGGCAGCCGGCTGGCCGGCGCCATCCACTCTGCCGCCAGCAAACCGCAAGGGGCGCTGGCGCGCCTCGGCCTGTTGCTGGCGGGCCTGGAAATCCGGCGGACCGGTCCCCGCGGGTACAGCGCCCTGCTGGCGAAACTGCTCACCGGCAACTTCAACCGCCGCATCCGCCACGTCCGCACGCCCTTCGATTGGCTGTCCCGCGACGGGTCGGAAGTGGACAAATACATCGCCGACGGTCGCATCATCAAGTCGTTCACCGCTGCCTTCTACCGGGACATGATCGACGGCGCCCTGCTGGCGGGGCGCAAGGCGTTCATGGCCGGGACGCCGAAATCGTTGCCGTTGTTGTTCGTTTCCGGCGAACAGGATCCGCTGGGCGGGTACGGACGGGGCATCCGGAAAACGGTTCGCGCCTACGTGAAAGCGGGCATGCGGGACGTCACCCTGATCACGTATCCGGACGCCCGCCACGAACTGTTCCAGGAGATGGAACGGGACAAGACGATGGACGACATCTGGCGGTGGATGTCGGCCCGCATAGCCGCCGGAAGCGCACCGGATCAATCTCCGGAAAAATGAATACGGGACGGCCGGAAGGGAGAAACCGGTTCTCCCGGCTTCCCGCCGCCGGCATGTCGCCCCGGGGATGAACGTCGGATGATCGGACCCTGCATCCAACCAAAAGGCCCTCGCGTTTCCCGCAAAGAGGAAACGTTGAGGGCCTTGTTTGTGTTTCGGGTTCATCTTCCTGAACCCCGCACCTTCTCTCTATCCGACGGCTGCCTACAAGACGGGACCCGACGACGCCTTCCGGTCGCTCTCCAGATAACGGTGCATCAACAGGCACAGCTTTTCCATGCCTTCCGCAAGCCGCCCGGTGTCCACAAAGGAAAAACTGAGGCGAAAATGGTGATGCTCCGGTTCGCCGGAATAGCAAACCGCTCCAGGCAAGATGGAGATGCCCGCTTTGCGGGCCATTTCCGCAAGCTCCGCGCCATCGGCATGGGCGGGAAGGGACACCCACAGGTTCATGCCGCCGGCGGGATCCGTCCAGGTGACGCCTTCCGGCGCATGTTTCCGCAAGATCCCGAGGGCAACGGCACACTTCTCCCGCATGGCGTTTCGCAAACGGGACAAATGTTTTTCCAGCCGGTCCCCCTGAAAGAATGGCAGGATCGCTTTCTGGCCGATGAGCGGGCTGCCGAGATCCGTCATCGTCTTCGCCGCCACCAGACGGCTCAGCAACGTCCCCGACGATACGATGGCGGAAACGCGGCAGCCGGGTGACAACACTTTGCTGAAACTTTTGACATAAATCACATGGCCGTGCGAATCCATCGCCTTGATCGCCAGCGGCGGCGCCTTGCCGAAATAAAGATCGCTGGTTGCATCATCCTCGAGCACAAGGCAGTTGCGGCTTTGCGCCAGATCAAGGATGCGGCTTCGCCGTTCGGCCGACATCGCCGCCCCGGTCGGATTTTGGTAGGATGGCGTCACGTAGATCAGTTTCGGCGGGAATCGGTCACACAGCGAAAGAAGGGTATTCACCCGCAAGCCGTCCCGGTCTACGGGGACGGCAATCATTTTGGCGCCGCGGGACGCAAACACGTCGATGGCGCCCGTATATGCCGGCGCTTCCACATAGACGTAATCCCCCGGGCCCACGAAAGCGCGGGCAACCAGATCGATCGCCTGCTGGGAACCGTTGGTGATGAGAACGTCCTCCTCACCGGCGCGGATTCCCCTGGCGGCAAAATGGCGGACAAGCAGCCTGCGCAATTCCGCATCTCCCTGGACCGGGCCGTATTGGGCGACGATGGACGGATTTTCCCGGATGAGCCGATGGAGATTCGCGCCGATTTCTTCATTGGGCAAAAGCCCGTATTCGATTTCCGATATGTGAAAGCGATAGGCCGTTTCCGATTCGGGCCCCTTCAGGTAACGCCACACGTTGGCACGCGGCAAATAATCCACCACGGCAAGTTGCCAGTCGGAGGAAATTTCCCATTCGGGCTCCTCCGCAGCCGGTTCGGGCCCGACAAAACACCCTTTGCCCTGCATGCAGTGGATCAGCCCCAGCCGCTCCAGTTCTTCATATCCCTTGGCCACCGTCACCAGGCTGACGTTCAATTGCCCCGCCAGCGCCCGGACGGAAGGCAGTTTCATCCCGGGTTGAAGCAGCCCCGAACGGATTCGGTCAGCCAACGATTGGGCAATCTGTTTGGACAGATGGTCCCGGGAATGCCGTTTCAGTTCGATGTGCATGACAGCCCCCACTGTTATAGCGATTCCTTTACTGTTATATTCCACGAACGCTAAAATCAAAGCAGATTTTCCAGTTTTATTATAACACACAATAACAGTGGGAGGGAATCCGTAATGGAATCCAAATCGGAACGGATCAAGAAAGGGTTGGCCTTCGGGGCCATTGTCGCCCTGGTCGCGTTGGCCGCTCTGCTGATCGGATCGCCCCGGGAACATCCGTCCGGGACCGCACCGGATCGGGAAGCCATCCTCGATCACTTGACGGACCATTGGGCGCCGGGCGGACCGTGATGCCCGTCAAAGCCGCCGGTTCCGGTCATGCCGGCATCTGCGGAGACGGCGCTCTCCGCCCCGGTTTCCGGACGCTCGGGCGTGCCCGTGCCGAGCGCAAAAAAAAACGAGGGGATCCGTCCCCTCGTTTCCGTTTCCCCATCGGGCGTCATCCGGACTGGCGCATCATGCGTAGTGGCAGGAGACGAAATGGCCGGGTTTCAGCTCTTCGAGCTCCGGCGCCTGCCGCGCGCACTTCTCCGTCGCCATCGGGCAGCGGGTGCGGAAAAAGCAGCCGCTCGGCGGATTGACCGGACTCGGCAGTTCGCCGGACAGGACGATCCGCTCCCGCGTCTCCTCCACTTCCGGATCCGGAACGGGAATCGCCGACATGAGCGCCCGCGTGTACGGATGCAGCGGATTGGCGTACAGTTCGTCGCTCTCCGCCATTTCGACGATCTTGCCCAGGTACATGACGGCCACCCGGTCGCTGATGTGCTTCACCATCGCCAGATCGTGGGCGATAAACAAATAGGTCAGGCCGAGTTTCGCCTGCAGTTCCTTGAGCAGGTTGACCACCTGCGCCTGGATGGACACGTCGAGCGCCGAAATCGGTTCATCGGCCACGATGAACTTCGGCTCCACGGCCAGCGACCGGGCGATGCCGATGCGCTGCCGCTGCCCGCCGGAAAATTCGTGGGGATAGCGGGCGGCATGGTCCGCATTCAATCCGACCAGTTCCAGCAATTCATTGATCCGCTTTCTGCGCTCTTCCCGCGAACGCACCATGCCGTGGACATCCAGCGCTTCCCCGATGATGTCCGACACGGTCATCCGGGGATTGAGGGAAGCGTACGGATCCTGAAAAATCATTTGCATCTGGCGGCGCATCGCCTTGAGCTCGGATCCTTTCAGCTTGAAGATGTCCTTGCCGCCGATGTTCGCTTCGCCGGAAGTCGGTTCATACAGACGCAAAATCGTCCGTCCGGCCGTCGACTTGCCGCAGCCGGACTCGCCGACGAGACCGAGGGTTTCCCCTTCGCGGATGACGAAGGAAATGTCGTTGACGGCTTTCAGCTCGCGCCCTCTGCCGAGGTCGAACGTTTTGACCAGATGATTCACTTCCACGAACGGCCGGGCCATCACGATCCGCTCCTTTCCGCCGCTTCGGGGCGGGCCATCGGATGGCTCAACCAGCAAGCGGATGCGTGGGTGCCGGAATGCTCGAACCGGGGCGCATCCATGCGGGCGCATATTTTCATCGCATGGGGGCAACGGTCGTAAAACGCGCAGCCCGCCGGCGGCTTGATCAAATCCGGCGGCGTGCCGTGAATCGGAACGAGCGGTTCGCCCCGGTCCCGGTTGATGCGCGGCACCGATTTGAGAAGCCCTTGCGTATACGGATGTTTCGGGGATTTGAACACTTCCCGCTTCGTTCCCTGCTCCACCACTTTGCCGGCATACATGACGATGACCCGGTCGCAAAGGTCGGCGACGATGCCGAGGTCGTGGGTAATCATGATGATGGACGTGCCCAGCTTCTTCTGCAGGCTTTTCATCAGCCGCAAAATTTGCGCCTGGATCGTGACATCAAGCGCCGTGGTCGGTTCGTCGGCAATGATCAACGACGGATTGCAGGCGAGCGCAATGGCGATCATGACCCGCTGGCGCATCCCGCCGGAAAATTCGTGGGGATATTGCCTGATCCGCGTTTCCGGGTTCGGGATGCCGACGAGGGACAGCATTTCGATCGCCCGGGCTCTCGCTTCCGCCTTGTCCATGCCCAGGTGGAGCTTCAATCCTTCCATGATTTGCCCGCCGACGGTCATCGTCGGGTTGAGGGAGGTCATCGGGTCCTGAAAAATCATGCCGATTTCTTTGCCGCGCACGCCGCGCATCTCTTTCTCGTTCAAAGCTAGCAATTCCCTGCCCTTGAACCGGATCGAGGAGCCGTCCTTGATTTCGCCGGGCGGCGTCGGGATGAGGCGCATGATCGACTGTGCGGTCACGCTTTTGCCGCAGCCCGACTCGCCGACGATCGCCACGGCTTCCCCTTTGCCGACGGTGAAGTCGACGCCGCGCACGGCTTGCACTTCCCCGTCGTGCACCCGATAGGAAACGCGCAGATTGCTTACTTCCAACAAGGTTTCCATCTTCATCCACCCCCCTGTTACTTTTTCATTTTCGGATCCAGTGCGTCCCGCAGTCCGTCACCGAACAGATTGAATGCCAGCATCGTCAGGCTGATGAAAAAGGCGGGGAACAGCAAGCGCCACGGATAGATGCGCCAGGCGTCCAGCGCCTGGTCGATCATCGAACCCCAGGATGCAGCCGGCGACTGGATGCCGAGGCCGAGGAAACTGAGAAACGCTTCCGAAAAAATCGCCGACGGAACGGTGAGCGTCAGCGTGACGATGATCGGCCCGAGCGAGTTCGGGATCAGGTGCTTGAACAGAATGCGCAGATGCCCCGAGCCGATCGAGCGAGACGCCAGCACGAACTCCTGCTCCTTCAGCTGCATGATCTGGCCGCGCACGATCCAGGCCATGTTGACCCAGCCGGTCAGTCCGAGCGCCAGCACGATGGTCATCATGCTCGGCTCGAAGACGACGATCAGCAGGATGACAACGAGCAGATACGGAATGGAATAGAGCACTTCCGCGATCTTGTTCATGACGTTGTCCACCTTGCCGCCGAAATAGCCCATGATGCCGCCGTAGATGACGCCGATGCACAGGTCGATCAACGCGGCATAAATGCCGACTTGCAGTGAAATGCGGGCCCCCATCCAGGTGCGGGTAAACATGTCCCGGCCGAAATCGTCGGTTCCGAACCAGTGGTCGCCGTTCGGCGCCTGGTTCGTGTTCTTCAGATCGTTCGTAAAGTAGTCGTAGCCCGACAAATACGGTCCGATGATGGCCATGATGCCGAGGAAAATCATGGCGTAGAGGGAAATCATCGCCATTTTGTTTTGCTTCAGCCGGATCCAGGCGTCCTTCCAGGACGACAGGCTTTCCCGGCTGATTTTCTCGCCGTGACGGGCTTCCGTCACGGGCGCGAAATCGTCCGGCGTCAGGATCGGTTCGGTTTGAACGCGGGTCTGTTCCGTTTTTTCCGCTTCCGCCACGTCAAGCCCCCTCCTTCCCGCCGGACAATTTGATCCGGGGATCCACCAATATATAGGCAAAATCCGTGATCAGCCGCGCCACCATGAGCAGGAACCCGTAAAACAGGGCGATGCCCATGATCAGCGTGTAATCCCGGTTGGATACGCTGGAAACAAAGTATTTGCCAAGCCCCGGAATGCCGAAAATGCGCTCCACCACGACGGAACCGGTGATGATGCTGGCCGTCAGCGGGCCGACATAGGTCACCACGGGCAGGATCGAGTTGCGCAGGGCGTGCTTGACCATGATCGCACGGCCCGAAAGGCCTTTGGAACGCGCCGTCCGGATGTAATCGGAAGAGAGCGCCTCCAGCGTCGTCGATCGGGTCAGCCTCGCGATATAGGCCAGGGGCATGAACGACAGGGCGAGCACCGGCAACACGTAGTCGCCCGGTTCCTTCAACCCCGCCACGTTGAAAAGCGGAATCTTGACGGCAAACAGGTATTGCAGCAAAGTTGCCATGACGAAGCTCGGCACCGAGATGCCAAGCACCGCGATCAGAATCGTGATGTGGTCCAGCGCCTTGCGGTGTTTCAATGCGGCGAGCAGGCCGAGCCCGACGCCCGCGGTTACGGAAAACAGCAGGGCAAAAACGCCCAGTTTGGCCGAATAGGCGAACGAATCGCCGATTACCCGCTCGACGGTCCAGTATTGCCGTTTCATCGACATGCCGAGATCGCCCTGAAGCAGGTTTTTCATGTACACGACATATTGTTCCATGATGGGTTTGTCCAACCCGTACTTGGCTTCCAAATTCGCCCTTACCGCCGGCGGTATGGCCTTCTCGCTCTGGAACGGATCCCCGGGGATCGACTTCATCAGAAAGAAGGTCGCCGTGGCCAGGACAAACAAGGAAACGACGGTATAGGCCAGTTTTGAGAGCAGCGTGCGAATCATGGCCTCCCCATTCCCTCCCGGTATGGAAGAAGAAAAAAGGGGCATAGTCCACGTTTCGGCATATGCCCCGTTTTCTCCGTCAAAGTTTCATCAAGCCGATGTCAACCGGCTGGCGATCCGGCAGCCCTGTGCCGCCGGACGGGATTCATTTCTCGATATGCCCGCGGGTAAAGTCGATGTTGCCGGCATAGTCGATGACGACGTTTTTCACGTAATCTTTCTGCATCCAGATCGCCGTGTAGTAGTAGATCGGAATGATGACCATTTCGTCCATCAGGATCGTTTCCGCCTGCCGGATGTATTCCATCCGCTTGGCCGGATCCTGTTCCGCGTTCGCCTTCGCCACCAGCTCGTCGTATTGCGCGTTCTTCCAGCCGGTGTCGTTGTTGCCGCTGTAGGACGTGAACAGGTCGATGAATGTCATCGGGTCGTCGTAGTCGGCGCCCCAGCCTGCCCGGGCGATTTGATAGTTCAGATTCATCCGGTTGTTCAGCAACACGCCGAATTCCTGCGATTCGATCTTCACTTCGATGCCCAGGTTTTGCCGCCACATGTCGGTGATGGCGGTGGCCAGTTTCATGTGGCCTTCGCCTTCGTTGTAAATCAGCGTTGCCGACGGGAAGGAGGAAAGACCAAGCTCCGCGAGGCCTTCCGCAAGGAGTTGTTTTGCCGCGTCGTAATCTTCCTGGAAGAATTGCTTGTCGTCGAATTCTTCGCGATATTGTTTCTCCACGCCGGTTACCCCGGCAACCATCCCGTAGGCCGGCTCCTGGCCGCCCTTGGTCACTTGTTCAACGAGCAGTTGCCGGTCGATGGCCATGGACAGCGCCTTGCGCACTTTGGCGTTGTTGAACGGAACCGCCGTCGTGTTGAACACATAGTAGTAGGAGCTGGCGATCGGCTTGATCGTCAGGTTTGCCTCCGGATCATCCTTCAACTGCGGAATCAGGTCCACCGGAATTTGGCCCAGCGGACGGCCGGCCCAATCCAGGTCGCCGACTTCGAACATGTTGAGTTCCGTCGACGCTTCTTCGATCATGACCATGCGGACTTCCTGCAGCTTGATTTCGTCTTTGGCATAATACGCATCATTTTTCACCAGAACGACCGATTCGTTGTGGTTCCATTCTTTCAGAACGAAAGGACCGTTGGATACGAACGTTGCCGCTTCGGCGGCCCATGCCGGGTTGGCTTCCACCGTTGCCTGGTGAACCGGATAGTAGGTGATGAAGGCCGTCAGCTTCAGGAAGTAGGCCGTCGGGTTTTCCAGCTCGACTTGCAGCGTCCGCTCGTCAAGGGCTTTGACGCCGACTTCGCTGACGTCAGCTTTGCCTTCGTTGTAAGCTTGCCCGTTTTTCAGATAATACAGTTGGTACGCGTAAGGAGCAGCCACTTCGGCGTTCGGGTCCAGCACCCGTTTCCATGCGAATTCAAAATCGTAGGCCGTCACGGGTTCGCCGTTGGACCATTTGGCATCTTCACGGAGCGTGAACGTGTACGTTTTGCCGTCCTCGCTGACCGTCCATTCTTTTGCCACGCCCGGTTTCACTTGCGCGTTTTCGTCCAGCCGGGTCAACCCTTCGAATACGGCGGTCAAAACCGTAAACGAGTTGTTGTCCTGGGCTGCCGCCGGGTCGAGTGACGGCGGTTCCGAAAACAGGTTCATGCGAAACACCTGATCGGCCGCTTCGGAAGGCGAACCGGCATTGTTGCCGCCCTTTCCGTCGTTGTTTCCGTTCCCGCATCCTGCCAGCACGGCACCGCCCGCAAGCACGATGCAGAGAAGCAGCACGATGCTTTTCCGATGAAGCTTGAACATCATTCTGACGCCTCCCTTTCCTGGTGTTGAATCTGTTGTCGGGCGCGCATCCCGCTGTCCGGATTCCAAACGTTAGCATGCGCATTCCCGTCGTTTTCTATCACGGGAATGTACAGTGCCAGCGGACATTTGTCCTTCCCCGGATAAAAGACTATCGTTAAGTTTATGCTTCCCATCCCGTTTTGAAAGTGATAATCGTCACAATTCGACATTCTTCGACAAGGAAATGTCGACCATATGTCAGGGAAGCTGATGCCAAACTCCCCTGGCGACGCCGATCAACGGCCGTTTCGGGAACAAAAAAACCGGGCGCCCAAGCGCCCGGCTTTACGCCGTGCCGTCGAATGCCGCGCGGCCCCCGGTGTCCGTCATGCGGCGACAATCATTTGCTTGATGATGCCGGTGACCAGCAACAACAAATAGGCGGCCGCGAGAATGAGAAAACCGATGCGCCAAACCGCCCGTATGAGCTTGTCCGGGTCCAGCCTGCCGCGCACCCGGTTCTGCAGGTTGCCGAGAAAACCCGTGAGCAGCAGCAATATCAGAAGCACGATCCAAAATCCTTTGACGCTCGTCCGGAACAGCTCGTCGTAGATGACGGATACCGATCCGATCAGGAAAAACATCGTGAAATCGGCCGCAAAGCGCACCGCCTTCTTCTTGTCCCGGACCACCAGGTAGGCCGACAAGCCGGCCAGCGGGAACAGCAAAAAGGGAACCGTTCCCAACAGCGCATACACATTGACCAAAACGTCCAACAACCTGCCCATCGCGTTCCCTGCTTCCTTCCCCGCAATCAGGTGCGGGCGTTTTCGATCCCGCGTACGGCATCAAAAACCGCCTGGTGTCCGGGCACGGCAACGCCGTGCCGTTGGGCCGCACGAATGAGACTGCCGTTGATCCATTCGATTTCGCTTTTTCTTCCGGCAGCCAAATCCTGCAGCATGGAGGAGCGGTTTCGGGCGGTTCGCCTGCATACGTCCAGCAAGCGGTTCCAAAGCGCGTCGTCAATTTGCACGCCCGCTTTGGCCGCAACGGACTTTGCTTCCGTGTAAAGGGTGCGCATCGTTTGCAGCAAAAAGGGGGAGGCAAGCAAATCGCCATTGGGGATGCCGTGAATCGCGGTCAGAGGATTGATGACGGCATTGATCACCAGTTTGTTCCAAGCCTCTTTCATTATGTCATTCGACAAGCCGACATCAAATCCTGCCGCGGCAAGCCAACAAGCGACATTTTTCAATTGCCGGCGGGCTTCCGCCGAACCGCCCGAAAGCAGCCCGAGCTTCGTCGTGCCGGCGCCGGTATGCTCCACTTCCGCGTCGCCTCGGGATGTTGCCCCCTCGGTGGTGATCGCCAGCGCCGAACGGGATTTTCCCGGCATTCCGGCCAGCAGCCGTTCGTGGCCGATGCCGTTCATCCAGGCCACGACGATCCCGTCCGGCTTCAAATGGCTGCAGGCGGCCCGGAGCATTTCTTCATGGAAATGCTGCTGTTTGACTGCCAGCATCACGGCATCCGCGGGCGCCGCGTTCCCGCCGGCCGCATAATCCGGCCAGGCGACGGTCCTGACGAATGTAACCGATGTTCCCTCCCCGTCTCTCAGGACCAGTCCTCCGCCGCCCACGGCGTCCGCCTGGGCGCGGCGATGCGCGACGAGCACCAGGTTCTCTCCGCCCCGAACCCGGGACAGTCTGGCCGCGAGCAGTTTGCCGATCGCTCCGGCTCCGATGATGTGAATGACCATGATCCCACTATATCATGCCGAAACCCTTCCATAAAGCAAACAGAGCCATGCCGCGGGCACATCGGTGTGCCGTCATGGGCATGACTGCTCGAATGCGGGCGCAATGTTGCCGCCAGGCGCCCTTTCGGTCATTCGATCCGTTCCAGATTGCCGTTGGCATCCATCTTGAAACGCGGCCTCGTTTCTTCTTCTTCCTCTGCCAGAAACGCCAGCTTCCGCGCCCGGTCCATGATCTGGATGAGCGCCTTGTAATCTTCGTTGATGACCTGATAGTCGCTTTTGGCATCCTGCACCTGGGCTTTGAGGGATTCATTCTCGCTGCGGAGCGCCTCCAGTTCTTCCTGCTTTTCCTTCAATTCTTTTTCGAGCTGTTTGATCTGGCGCTGCAAGTTCGACTGCTCGGTTTTCCACTGCCGCAGGAAACGGATGATTCTATCAATGGAAAGTTCCCCTTCCCGGCCGGCGGCCGCGCTCCGCGTCCCCTCGTTCTCGCCGCCGGTGTCCTGTCCGCTTCCTTTCTTGTTGCGTTTGTGGCGCTCCGCCTTGGCCAGCCGGATGGCTTCCTCGTAGCGCTTGCGGACGCAACTGTTCCAGCGGAATCCGCAAGCCGCCGCGGTGCGGCCGATTCGTTCCCCCACTTCTTCAAACGCCTTCAGCTGGGTGCCGCCTTCCCGGATATGGCGCAGCGTCACTTCCGCCAGAATCAGGTCGTCATCCGGACTCCACGCGTCTTGTCTGACTGCCGTCATATCGTTTGGTTTTCCTCCTTCCGCACACATGCGAACGCATCAATCTGCCACTAGTTATTTCTATGCCTGCGGCAGAAATCATAGAATCTATTTTCATATTCCAATCTATTTCCAATTCGTCCGCGATTCATACCCGACACCCGCATAACGGGAAATCGGCGCACGAGGAAAAGTTCCCGTTTTGTTCACAATCCCTTCCCTTTACAAGGATTCCCTTGACGGCTATAATGGGGAAGAGTTGAATTGTGACATAACGCACAGCGGATGAAAGGTGGAATCTTCGCACTATGGCGCGCATGTTCCGTGTGCTTGGTTTTACGGCATTCCTGATCGCCTTGATGGCGCTGGCCGGCAATCTGATCGAAATGGCCCTTCTGTTTTTGTTCCAGACGGCGGCGTTCATGCTGCTCGGCTATATGAACCTGCGGGAGAAGACGTATCTGTTCATTTTCTGGGGATACTTGATCATGTCGTTCCTCGGCATCACCTACTGGTCCTTCTTCCAGTCGGAACTGCCCGTCATCTGACGGGCGGCACGACCGCGGAATGAATCATCGCGACGCGAAAAAAACGGCGGCTCGAGCATTATGCTCGGCCGCTTTTTCGTTGGATCAACACCTTGAACACGTCGCCCATCCGGTCACCGACAAGCAGCTGGCGGATGGCCCGGTTGCGCCGCGCGACGGGATGGAACGGGTTCTTGCCGTCGTGTTCCGCGAGGCGCCCGAGTATGCCGTTGCGCAGCAGAAAGTCCCGCTGGGTTTCGAAGGACAGGTTGGCGAGGCCGCATGCTTCTCCCGCGCGCATGAGCGCGCTGAAATTGACGTGGGCGGTGATGTCCTGCTCCCCCGCATGGACGAACGGATCGTCGTGGGCCGTATGTTTCCGGTAACACATCAGCGTGCCGGCCATGCGGGCAGGTGACCACAGCACGTCCTCCACATCCCCGTAATCGATCGTCACGACGAACCCGTCGGAAAGCCGGCGGGCAATGTGCGCGAGCCAGTCTTCCGCTTCCAGGTTGACTTCCAGCAACTGTCCCGGCTTGAGCCGCTCCGCCCGGCTTGCCTCCGCCAGCCACCGGCCGAGCCGGCCGCCGGGATCGATGTCCCGCCAGAGCGGAACAAATCCGCTCCTGCCGTCCAGGCCGACGAACTGTTCCCGGAACCGGCTGCCGTCAAACCGAACGCGATGAACCGGGAAAGCGTCCAGCAACTCGTTGGAAAACACGACGGTTCCGGCGGGGAGCTCGCCGCCGTCGGCGAACCACTCTTCCGGCGCCATCGTCCGCCATTTGCCTGCGTGCCGTCCGTCCAGCGATTGGTGCAGGCTGCGGTGCCGCGCATTTTTGTCCACGATCCGGTATTCCGTCCGTTCATACACATCCGGATGCCGGGCCGCCAGTTCGTCGAGCACCTGGCCGGCCAGGCGGCCCGTGCCTCCGCCCCATTCCACGATCAGGCAAACCGGCGTGCGGAGTTCGCGAAAGCGGCCGGCGAATTCGGCGGCCAGCATTTCGCCCATCAGCGTTCCGACGGAAGCGCTGGTATAGAAATCGCCGTCCTTGCCAATGATCGGCCGCTCCCGCATATAATAACCGTACTGCGGATGATACAGGCACCAATCCATGAAATCACGGAAACTTGCGGGCCCTTCGCGGCCGATTTTATCGGCGATCCACCCGGCCAGCGGGGTTTCGCGGCGCTCTTCCGCATCGTGCATGCCGCCGTCACTCCTCTTTAGACAAAGGTTTCGAGAACCGTTATAATGAGAAAGAATCCAGCTGAAACGGAGAATGAACCCATCGATGGCGCGTTACCATGCAAGAATGCTCCTGATTGTCTCCCTGCTTCTGATCGTCTCGGGATGCGTCGACCGGAATCAATGGAAGGCGGATGTCCTCGAAGCCGTGCGCAAGCACGAATCCGTCCGCAACTACCGCTTCAGCGGGTACCTGGAACACGAAACGGCATCATCCGGGGCTGAGGAAGCGGCGTCCCCCGGGCTTCGGTCCCTCGTTCCGCGGGAAGGCGCCTTCTCGTGGCAGGGCGTCGCATCCTACGAACCGCTCCGCGTGGAAGCGGAAATCGGCATCGCCGCCCCGGGCCGCGAACCGGTCACGATCCCGCTGTTTATCCAGCATAACAAAATGATCTTCGGGTTGCCAGCGCCGGAGGCGGCCGGCCGCTATTTCTCCGTCGATCTCGGAGAACTGGCAGGCGGGAACGGTTCCGCTCCGCTCGGCGAAGCCGGGAGCCGGTTTTCCGGTGCGCTCGCGGGCCTCGTCGAGGCGATGGACGCCAAATGGTTTGGCGAACCCGAGGAACTGGCATCCGGCAAGCGCATCACCGTTTCGTTCAACCGGAACCAGGCGAAACAATTCGGGCAGTTTTGGCAAAACGCATGGCCGGCCGTCACAGCGGCCTTGTCCGGCTATTTGCCGGAGGGAAGCCTTCCGGCGGGCGGCGCGGCTTCCGGTACGGCCTTCACCCTGCATGAACCGGTGCGGTTCACGTTCGTGCTGGACGATGCCGGCTACCTGGTGGAGTTCGGGGCGGAGGCACACGTCGGCTGGCAACGGAAAGACGGCACGACGGCCGATCGGAAGATCCGGCTGACCAACAGGCTTGACGACATCAACGCCGATCCCCCGTTCGAAAGGACGATGCCGGAAGAGGCGGTTCCCTTCAAGCGTCTGCTCGACCTGCTGCATGCCGGACCCGAAGGGGACGGACGGACGGGGGAATCGCCGTAAACCGGCGCGCCGCTTCGTCCGCGAAAATACCGGGACGGCCGTGACCGGCATGGCCCGATTGACATGAAACACAAGGCCCGGGGGAGGGACCTTGATGAAGAAGGGGAAACTGGCGCTCCTGCCGGCTCTGCTCGCCGGCATCATGCTCTTTGGCTCCGTTGCGGGCGCGGAGGAATCCGGGCGGTCCATCGAAGAGCTGCAGCAATTGCTGCAAGAAAGCCTCACCATCACGGAAATCGACCGGGAAGTCGAACGGCTTTCCCGGGAACAGGAGAGAATTGCCGCCGAGCTGGACGAGACGGAAATCCGGATCGAACAACAGGCCGAAGTGGAAGAAAAATTGCGCCAGCGCGCCGGAAAGGTGCTCAGGGCTTATTACATGCGGGACCGGCAAAACCTTTGGCTGCTCCTGCTCCATGCCGACAGTTTCGGCAACGCCCTGACCATTTTCCAGTATTTGCAGATCATCGCCGAAAACGACCGGCTCAGCATGGAACGGTATGTGGCCGCGAGGGAGCAGCTTTTGGCGCTCAGGGCCGAGTTGCAGGAACGGTTGCGGGAACTGGAAGAGACGAAGGCGGAGTGGCTCCGGCAACGCGAAAGGGTCATCGCCCTGCAAGCCGAACTGGACCGCAAGCTTGCCGAAGCGGCCGACCGCGAAGCGATCATCGCCCAAATCGAGGAGCTGAACCGGCTCTGGCAGGAAGAGGGCCTTCCCTATTTCCAATCATTCCTCGAAGCGATGAGCGGGGCGCTCGCCGAATTGCCGGATTACGTCAACGTGTATCCGGACTCCCTGACCCAGCAGCGGACGCGCATCACGTTCACGGTCCGGGAAGGGGAACTGAACGCCTTCCTGCGGGACAAAAACCCCCTGTTCCGGCAATTTGCCATCGGTCTGACGAAAGACGGCCTCACCATCCAAGGAAACCGGGGCGAGTTGTCCATCGGCGTCAACGGCCGCTTCGAACTGGTGGAGACGGACGATGGCCCGGCACTTCGCTTCATGTTGTCCAGTCTCCGCTTCGGGCCATTCATGCTGCCGGAGACGACCGTGGCGGACATGCAGCGCCGGTTCTCGATGACCTTCTCGACGAAACAGCACGAACTGACCGCCTTCCTGCTGCTCGACAGCATCGAGCATCGGGACGGCGAATTGGCCCTCAACATGAAAATCGATCTGTGACCGGCATCGCAAAGGCCGGCGCCTCAGGGCGCCGGCCTTTGTTCCGCCAGCGATTCCGCAAAACCGGCCGCGTCCGTTTCCCCGGAAAGGAGGAGGGCCGCGGCACTCCGCAACGCGTCCAGTTTGGCCGGCAGTTCCGGATCACCGCCGAAAGCATCCAACATGTGCAGCTGCCATGCTCTGGCCGTGCCGGAATCGCGGCCGGCCACCAGCGTCTCCAGCCAGTCAAACGCTTCTTCCGCTGCGGCCGAGGCGGAAGAGACGGCAAGCCCCGTCCCCCTGATCCAGAACGTCCCCGCGGCTCCCGCTTCGGTCAATCCGGACAGCTGCCGGTTTGCCAGGCCACGCGCGGACAATTCGGAAAGCGGCACGACGATGAACGGCAAGGTCCCGTCGGAAAATCGCCGCCACATCTCCTCTTTCTCCAGTTTTTCCATGACGGCCAGAGGGTAAAGCGGCGGACGCCCCCCGTCCCCGGCCTCCGTCCGGCCGAACAGCAATCCGAGGATTTCCGCGCCGTCTTCCCCCGGCACGATCCGGCCGTCGTCCGCCCTTTGCCAGCTGCCGCCCATGGCCGACACCAGCGAGATGAAGGCGCCGGGATCTTCAAGATCGGCGTAGATCAGCCCGTCGGCAACCCTTTTCTCTCCCCGCCTGGCGCGAAGGCCCGCCCACTCCTCCAGGGTACGGGGGAGGGTTTCTCCCGGCGCGGCAATTTCCATATGTCCGGAATAGGCGACGACATAAGGATCCGTTTCGTAGGCGGCGATCCAGCGATATCCGTTCCAGCCCGTCAACCGCTGCACCGGATCTTCCGACGTTCGTCCGGGTCCGTTCGGCCAACGGGACAAATAGCCTTTGGCGGCAAATTCGCCGACCCAGGCAAGATCCAGCATGACGATATCGGCCAGTTCGCCCGCCTCGGCCGCCTCGAGCAGCCGGTTTCTGGCTTCGTCCGGCGCAAAATTGGCGACGTCGACGCTGACGTGAGGGAACGCCCGGGCCGTCTGCGACAGCCTGTTCGAGAGCGCCCGGTACGCATCCTCGGGCAAATGCACGTCCATCGTGAAGCGAATGTCCGGCCGGGGATCATCCGCTCTCGTTTCCGCCCCTTCTTCGGCCGGAACCGGCTGGAAGGTTCCGGCGTCCGTGCCAAGCGGTTCGGTCGGAAACAATTGCATGACAAGAATCGTGCAAAGGATGACGATCAGGAGCACGATCAGGGCATCTTTGCGAAACGACAAGGCTCTCGGCCATCTCCTTTGGAATCGGGTTTTGTCTCCATTGTAACACAAATTTTCCTGCCGAAGGCGTTCAAAACGACCGGTTGTCCTTCCACCCGCGCCGAAGACGGTCCGGAGAGCGGGCCCGGCCCCGGAAGAAGTTGCGGATGCGTCCGCGTCTTCCCGGCCGGCCGCATAGCCCGCTTCCCCGCGGGCAACCCTAATGGCAAAACGCCAAGGCACGGAAAGGACGATCTCCATGCGACTGTTGATTTTGTTGCTGGCGGCCGCTCTCGCGGGGTTGACCGGTTGCACGAACCGAAGCGGCGATGCCGCTCCCCTTGCCCCGGACACGGCCGACTCCGGCGGAACCGCGGCGAACGACGGCGCATCATTTATCCCGTACGGGGAGCAGGAACAAGCGGATGCCGGGCAAATGATGACGGAAGAAGAGCCCGTGATGGATGAAGACGCCGCTGACCGTCTCGAGCGGTTGGCGGAGTCGGTGCAGGGCGTCAACGGCGCAAGGTGCGTCGTGCTCGGCAAGGTGGCCATCGTCGGCATCGACGTGGACGGCAAGCTGGACCGCGGCAAAGTCGGATCCGTCAAGTACGCGGTCGCCGAAGCGTTGGCCAAAGACCCGGCGGGCGTCCGGGCGCTGGTGACGGCGGATCTGGACATTCAAAACCGGATCCGGGCCATCCGCGACAGCGCGAAGGACGGCAAGCCGCTGCGCGGCCTCGCCGAACAGCTCGCGGAACTGATCGGCCGGATGATGCCCCAGTTGCCGCGGGATACCGCTCCGAAAGCGGAGCCGCAAGGCCATCCGGATGACCGGCAAAACCTCAACAGGGAACAGGAGACGTCGGAACGGCACCCCTCGCCGCAACCGACGCAACAGAACGGAAACAAGGAAACCGGTCCGTCGGACCGGCAAGGCGGGAACGCGCGGACGGGGCAGCCATGATACGGGAAGCGGTCCCGGTATGCCATTGCGCGATCCACCTTAAAAGACTGAACGGCGGCGACCCGCATGCACGTGTGTGATGCGGAGTCGCCGCCGTTCGTGTTGAACCGTCACCGGGTTCGAAGCCGGATCACAACCCTGCAGGCCGATTTGCGGCGCCGCAATGGGGCGAAAACGGAAAAAAGCCTGTCATGCCAAGGCACGACTAGGCTTTCCGCATCGATTCAAACACTTGATTGTCCAGTTTTTCCGCCGCCCGCTTGTCGTACTTCTTCTCGTACTCGGGTTCCTGCGTAATGCGGGAACCGTAAAACATCGTGTCGCGGATCGACTCGATGGCAATATCGAAACAGGCGAGCTTGAACGGCACGTTTTCCAGCGCCTCCGCAACCACTTTCGCTTTGCCGTATACCGTGTAGACGGTGCCGTCGGCAAAAAACGTGACGGAAGCGAGAGGGCTCTTCGCCAGATTGCCGACGATGCGGCTGCGCGCGTCCACGGCGAACCGGATCGTCGACGGGCCGGCGGCGTACACCCAGGAGATGGCGTTGTTGGCCGGACCTCCGCTGTCCTGGTCCACGGTGGTGAGCAACACGAATTTCTCTTTCTGCAGTTGGCGCAACAACCCTTCGGGCAACGCCGTCATCGGTTCGTTCATGCGGTCGGGCCTCCCGAATCTGTGTGAGATTTGTTGCAGCCATTATACCATAATCCGTCAGCGGGCAAAAGCGGATTCCCCCCCGTCCGCTTCCGCGGTTTCCGACGCTCCCGGCTTCGCCTCGCTCCCCGCGATCCGGGCTTTCAGCGCGGCGCGGGCCGCATTCAGGTTTTCTTCCGGCACATGGATGTAGGGGCTTTTCCACGTGCCTTGCAGCGCGATCGTTTCGAGGTCTGCCGATGACAGGGTGGCGTAGGTCGTGATCAGTTGCGTGAGCCGGTCCTTCGGGATGTCCGTCTGCACGTTGTCGCCGACCGCCTTGAGCAGGCTGTTCACCTTCGTCACGCCGCCCAGGGAGACGGTTTTGTCCACGATCGCCCGGATCACCTGCTGCTGCCGCTGGTTGCGTTCCAGATCGCCGGAGTCCCTCGTCCGCTCGGCGCCGCATTTGTCGGACGACTGCCGGTAGCGGACGAAATCGAGCGCCTGTTTGCCGTTCAGCGTCTGGAACCCCTTTTTGAGCCGGATGTTGGTGCCGTCGACGGTGTCGATGTAGCACATGTTTTGGTCCACGTCCACCTCGATGCCGCCCAGGGCGTCCACGACGTCTTCAAACGTTTTGAAATTGATGACGACAAGGTAATCCACCGGCACGTCGAGAAACTCGGAAAACATCGATTTCACGAGGCCTTCCGGACCGCCGGGTTTGTCCTTTCCGTAGCGGCGGGCGGTGGAATAAAACGCGTTCGCCTTGTCCTGCTTGTAGCCCGTCGGCTGCATGGCCGTATCCCGCGGGATCGAAACGAGGGTCGCCTTTTTGTCCGTCGGGTTCAGGGTCACCGCCATGATGACATCCGTGTTGAGCGAGCGGGTGGCGTCCCGGGTGTCCAGGCCGAGCACGAGGATCGTCACCGGATCCTGCTTCGGTTTCGGCTGCGTTGTCTGCTGCGGGTTCCCTTCCTTCGGTTCATCGGCGCTGATTTTGTCCAGCGTGTCGTCCACCTGTTTCCAGATGAACCCGACATAAATGCCGCCGGCGATGACGGCAAGCGCCAGCACGATCGCCAGCGAACGCCAGGCGATCCGAAATGCCCTCGCGGCTTTCGACCCGCCCTTGTTTCCCGCTTTATTCCGGTATTTGCGCGGCGGCAAACCGCCCGTTTCCCCGTAAACCGTCGTTTCTCCGCTGCCCATGATCGAGATCTCGCCTTCTATTCGTTGAATTTCGGATTCGCCTCGATATCCAGCAACAGCTGTTCGGCGAACCGCCGGTCGAACGTCTTTTTCCCGCTCTCCCCGTTGCGCTCGTAGAACACCTGGATCAGGTCATCGCCCTTGGGCACCACGCGGATGTCCGTGATGCCGTGGTCATCCCGCAAAATCGACAGAAAAAAATCCGCGGTCTGCTGCGCCGCCTGATCGTCCGGCCGCCCGTCGGCGGCGATGCGGATTTGCAGCCAGTTGAACAGGGCGTCCTCCAGTTTCATGCGTCCATCTTCCCTTGCCGGTTTTCCGTCCCGCCGGAACGGTCACCGCCGGAACGGGCCGAAAACGTTTTGCGCAGCCAGTACAGTCCCATCAGGACGATGGCCACGAGCAAGCTTTGCACGATCGGCAACGACGCGTCGATCTGGAAAATCCACAAAATGACCGAACCGAGCGCAATCATCAAATAAATGAGCAAATCTTTGAACAAGGGCAACTTTCGCGGCCGAAACACCTTGTTGTAGACAAACGCCATGCCGATCACGATCAGCACGTACGTCACGGCATAATGTTCCGTCAGCCAAGCCTGCATCGTCAACCCGCCTTACGTGTTCATTTCCGCCATGCGGCGCTGTTTCTCCGCCTTCTCCCGTTCGCCTTTGGCCAATATTTTCTTCCGCAGACGGATGGATTTCGGCGTAATTTCACAATACTCGTCATCGTTCAAATATTCAAGGGCCTGTTCCAGGCTGAGCAGGCGGGGCGCCTTCATTTTGACCGTTTCTTCCTTCGTGGCGGAGCGCACGTTGGTGAGCGCCTTCTCCTTGCACACGTTGACGACGATGTCGTTGTCCCGGTTGTGTTCGCCGACGATCATGCCTTCATACACTTCGGTTCCGGGCGTGACGAACATCGTGCCGCGGTCTTCCAGGGACAGGATGCCGTACAGCGTGGCCACGCCCGATTCGGAAGCGACGAGCACCCCTTCCCGCCTTCCGCCGGGATCGCCGCCTTGCACAGGGGCATATTTTTCGAACACGCTGTTCATCGTGCCGTAGCCGTGGGTGAGGGTCAGAAACCGGGTGCGGTAGCCGATGAGCCCGCGGGAAGGCACGAGAAATTCAAGCCGCACGTGCCCCGTGCCCGCCGATCCCATGTTGACGAGTTCGGCCTTGCGCGAGCCGAGGCTTTCCATCACGGAGCCAACGTCTTCTTCCGGCACGTCCGCCACGAGGCGCTCGATCGGTTCCATGCGCACGCCGTCGATTTCGCGGATGATGACCTCCGGCTTCGACACTTGCAGTTCATACCCTTCCCGGCGCATCGTCTCGATCAGGACGGACAGGTGAAGCTCCCCCCTGCCGGACACGATGAAGGCGTCGGGACTGTCCGTTTCCTCCACCCGCAGGCTCACATCCGACTCCAGCTCTTTGAACAGACGCTCGCGAAGTTTGCGAGCCGTCACCCATTTGCCTTCCCTTCCGGCGAACGGGCTGTTGTTGACAAGGAACGTCATTTTCAGCGTCGGCTCGTCGATGGCCAGGGGCGGCAACGGCTCCGGTTCGGCCGGATCGGCGACGGTTTCCCCGATGGTGATGTCTTTGACGCCGGCCACGGCGACAATGTCGCCGGCTTCCGCCTCCTCGATCTCGACACGGTTCAATCCTTCGAAACCGAACAGTTTCTCGATCCGGGCCTGGCGCCGGCTGCCGTCAGCCGCCAGGACGGCGACGGTCATGCCGCGGGCGAGGCGGCCGCGCGTGATGCGGCCGATGCCGATGCGGCCCAGGTAATCATTGTAGTCAAGCAGCGTGATTTGCATTTGCGCCGGACTTTCCGCATCCCCCGGAGGCGCCGGCACATGGTCGAAAATCGCGTCAAACAGCGGCTCCAGATTGTCCTGCAGCCGGTCGGGGGAAAGCCCGGAGCTGCCGGTAAGCCCCGAAGCGTACACGACGGGGAACGACAGTTGTTCGTCGCTTGCTTCGAGGTCGATGAACAGATCGAGCACTTCGTCGGCCACTTCCAGCGGCCGGGCGTTAGGACGGTCGACCTTGTTCACCACCACGATCGGTTTCAGGCCGTGTTCCAGCGCTTTCCTGAGGACGAACCTCGTTTGCGGCATGCAGCCTTCGAAGGCGTCGACGACCAGCAGGACGCCGTCCACCATCCGCATGATCCGCTCCACTTCTCCGCCGAAATCCGCGTGTCCCGGCGTATCCACGATATTGATCAGGCAACCGCGATGGCGGATGGCCGTGTTTTTGGCCAAGATCGTAATGCCCCGCTCCCGTTCGAGATCGTTCGAATCCATCACCCGTTCGCGCACCGCTTCGTTCGCCCGGAAGGCGCCGGATTGGCGGAGCAGCTGGTCGACGAGCGTCGTTTTGCCGTGGTCGACGTGGGCAATGATGGCAATGTTGCGCACTTGTTTTGTTGACATATGGGGTTCCTTTCCGTTTCGTGTCCGATTTTGGGCACAAACAAGCGCCGGTTTTGACGACCGACGCTGGACTTATCGACATTATACCCATTCGGCGGGAAGAAAGTCAATTGAGCCGCGGGCGCTCACGGACGCGGCCGGCGGACGATCATGAAGGCGCCGATGGCGATCATCGCCAGCGCGATCAGCCAGACGCCGCCCACCGCCACCAGGGCGAAGCCGAAAAAGACCGCGGAGATGACCGCCAGCACGCCGGAGGCGGCCAGCAGGCCGCGCGGTTTGCCGGGATCAAAAAAATACGCTTCAAACAGGCCGACCGCCACGCCGAATATGAATCCCGGCCACAAATACGCCATCGCCTGCCAACCGATCACGTTGCAAATGAAAAACATGGCGGAATAGGTGAGCAGAATGCCGCCCGGCACGAGCACCCCTGCATGCGCTCCCCGCCCGAACCGGAGATAATGGAAAAACAGGCCGGGGATGAGCAGGAACGCCGGCCACAGATTGGCGGCGAGCGATTGGAAAATGCCGAATTTCCCGAGGAGCAGGATGGTCCCGAAGGCGATCAGGACAATCCCGATCGCACTTGATCTGTTTGCCAAATCCGAATCCCTCCCATCGGACGGTGCGCCCGATCCCCTTCATCTACTCCCGTCGTTTTTCCCACCGTCCGCAGCCTCCCCCGTGCGCGAACGAAGCCGCATCAAGAGCCCGCACGCCAGCACGAGCGTGGCGGCCAGAAACGGCGCCATGACGCCGAGCTTGCGCCACAGGGCGATCAGCCACGGACCGGCCATCCGGTCGGCGACGAGCATCTCCCCCGCCGCATAGCCGAGAATGGCGGCCCCGGCGTACATGAGGGGCGGAAACCGGTCCAGAAGGCGCATCATGATGGTACTGCCCCAGGGGATGAGCGGAATGGAAAGCGCAATGCCGACGGCCATCAGCACCATGTTGCCGTCGGCCAGGGCAGCAACGGCCAGCACGTTGTCCAGGCTCATGACGAAATCGGCCATGATGATCGTTTGCACGGCGCCTTTCAGCGAATCGGCGCTTTTCACCTTGTGCGTGCCGTCGTCGGTGACAAGCCGGACGGCAATGACGGCGAGCAGCACCGCTCCCGCCGCCTGCAGCAGGGGAAGCGCAAGCAGCCGGACGGCCGCCAGCGCCAGGGCGATGCGAAGCACGATCGCTCCTGCGATGCCCCACCAGACCGCCCTGGCCCGCAGGTGATCCGGCAACCGGCCGGCGGCCATGGCGATGACCACGGCATTGTCGCCGCTGAGCAGCAAATTGATCAAAACGATTTCCAGAAACACGACAAGCGGACCGTCCACGGACATCCCTCCCCTCCCACTATACGGGAAGATGTCCGCGCGCATGCCAACATCCGCGACTGACGGATTTCCGGAGGATCAAAAATACGCCGCGTCGTCGGCGTCTCCGGCCGTCCTGCCGGCCGAGGAAGGCAGAATGCGGATCGTTTCGGTCCGGCGGATCGCTTCCTCGATTTCTTCCTCCATCCAATGCGCCTTGCTTTCGATTTGCTCCACCAGCGCGATGTTCGGGTTCGTGCTCGGCGATTTCGGAACGAACAGCGTGCAGCAGTCTTCGTAAGGCTGGATGGAAATCGGGAACGTTCCGATCTTTTCGGCCAGATGGATGATTTCCTGTTTGTCCATCATGATGAGCGGACGCAACACCGGCAACGCGGATGCCCGTTCGATGGCCGTCAGGCTGGCCAGCGTCTGGCTGGCAACCTGGCCGAGGCTTTCGCCGGTGACGATCGCCTTGCATTTGTGCATCTCCGCCAGCCGGCTCGTGATGCGCATCATGGCCCGGCGAACCATCGTGATCAGGAATTTTTCCTTGCCCAGCTGCTTGAGGCGCGTCTGGATTTCGGCAAACGGCACCATGTGCAGGGTGATGCCGTCGGCATAGACGGCCAGCTGCTCGGCCAGCTCCCTGACCTTCTGCTTGGCCCGTTCGCTCGTATAGGGAAAACTGTGAAAATGGACCGCTTCCACATGCAGGCCGCGCCGCATAGCCAGAAAACCGGCCACGGGGCTGTCGATGCCGCCGGACAGGAGCAACATGGCCCGGCCGTTGGTACCGAGGGGAAATCCGCCCTGCGCCGGATGCGTTTCGCAAAACACGTAGGCGCCGTTGTCGCGGATCTCCACGTTCAGTTCCGTGTCCGGATGGTGCAAATCCACTTTCAGCCCGGGCATGTTGACGAGCACGTGACGCCCGACGACATGGTTCATTTCCATCGAATTGAGCGGAAATCCCTTGTACGGGCGGCGCACCTTCACCTTGAACGTGCGCGGCTGGGGAACGAGGCTCTTCATCATCGCCAGCGCCGTTTCACGGATCGCCTCCGTGTCAAGGGAACACGATTCGGCCGGACTGTAGGAAGACAGGCCGAAAATGGTGTCAAGCACCGTCGCCACCTTTTCGAAAGGGGTGCCGTTCAGTTTCAGGAAAACGCGGCCGGACGCATGCTGAACCTCCACATCGGGGAACACTTTCATGCGCCGGCGGATGACGCGCAGAACGGTATCTTCAAAATAAGACCGATTTTTGCCTTTCAGGGTAAATTCGCCGAAGCGAATGATCACCATTGACGCCATCGTTTCACCTCATCACGTTTCCGTACTTGGCCAGAATGCGCGACACCGCTTCGGCCAGACTTTGCAGTTGTTCCGGTGCAGTTTCGGGACCGAAGGAAACCCGGATGCCGCTTCTCGCTTCCGCTTCGGACAAACCCATGGCCAGGAGCACCCGGCTCGGCTTCTCTTCGCCGGATGAGCAGGCCGACTGGGAGGAGACGAAAAATCCTTCCCGTTCCAGAAAATGCAGCATCGCTTCCGCCTTCACGCCGGGAATCCGGAAATGGGCGATGTGGGGCGCCATGCCGGATCCGTCCGCCGTATCGGTGACACGGATGCGGTCATTGGCACGGAGCGCCTGCATGAGTCCCCGGCGCATCGCGGCAAGGCGAAGCATGTCGTCCGCCATCCGGTCCGTCGCCATGCGGAACGCTTTCGCCATGCCGACGATCGCCGGCGTGTTTTCCGTGCCCGAACGGTAGCCCCCCTGTTGTCCCCCGCCCTTCAGCAAAGGTTCGATCACGAGGCCGCTGCGTTTGTACAGGATGCCGGCCCCGCGCGGACCGTGAAACTTGTGGGCGGAAAGGGACAGCAAATCGATGCCGAGACGGGCGGGGGCAAGGGGAAGCTTCCCTCCCGCCTGCACCGCATCGACGTGAAAAACGGTTTTTCGCCGCTCCCTCAGCAGTTCCCCGACCTCTTCGATCGGCTGAATGCGCCCCGTTTCATTGTTGACTGCCATCAGGCTGACGAGAATCGTGTCGTCCCTGAGCGCCCGTTCCACGTCCTCCGGACGGACGGCGCCGGTTTCGTCCGCATCGAGCCAGGTGACGGAATACCCCTGTTTTTCCAAAGCGCGAAAACATTCGTACACCGACGAATGTTCGATGTTGGATACGATCAAATGCCGGCCGCGGCCGGCGAAGGCGTGGGCCGTTCCGAAAATGGCCATATTGTTGCTTTCCGTTCCGCCCGAGGTGAAAATGATTTCCCCCCGGTCCGCACCGAGCCGTTCCGCCATCACGTCGGCCGCCTGCCGGATCAGACGGTCCGCGCTTGCACCGGCGGCATGGAGCGATGACGGGTTGCCGTAAAACTTTCGCATCAGCTCACCGACCGTCTCCACCACTTCCGGATACGGCGGCGAAGACGCCGCATAATCCAGGTAAACGTTCATGCCATTCCCGCCTTGTCAGAAATCATGTCCATTTTACACCGAAACCTCCCGGAATAAAAGAACAGGCAGGCGAACGCAGCGTTCGCCTGCCTGTCCCCGGTGCGGATCACAAGCGGTCATGCATCCACGGGAAAACGGGCCGCTCTCTTCAACTTTTGGCGTCTTTCGCCTTGAACGTGTGGCAGCATGTCGCCGCCGCATTTTCCGCCTTGTCCCGGTGTTTCGCGTCCAGTTCGGCGAACTCCGTGTCAAACTTGCGGTTGGCATGGCGGTCAATTTCAATGAGGATCGCATCGGCGTTGCAACGATTATTCTCCACCCAATAATGGCAGTTGGACACGCTGCAAGAAACCTGCGGCATCTGGCCATCACCCCCTGACTTCAGTTTGCCGTGCTCCGTGCGGGAATATACCCGCAAGCCGCTTGCCAATCGCCGACGTCCGGCCGCGCGGGTCCGCGCATAGTCGGTCCGCCCGCGTCAAACCCTAATGGCACGACCGATTCCGTCAACGAAAGGAGCGAGACAGGCCATGCGAAGCAAAACGATTGCCGGCATCGCCGCCGTCGTGCTGGCAGGCGGCGTCATCGCGGCCCTCCTGTGGCCGGACGGCACGGCGGGTGACGGTTTGGCCGAACCGCCTTCCGCCGGGGAGAGACGGGACGGCGAAGGCGGCCGAATCGCCCGCACCGGAGATGCCGGCCCGGAAATGGCGGCCAAACGGCAGCTCGTGGAACGGGATGCGACGCTGACCGCCCGCCTGTGCAGCTTGCAGTGCAGCGCCGATCTGGCAAAAATGGCGGGCGAATTGTCCGGACTGCCGGCGGACAGGGTGCCGCCGCGGCTCGGCGAGTTGCGCGCCGGCCATCCCCGGATGGTGCAGCTGACCTGGGTGGACCGTGCGGAATCCCCGATCCTGTCGGGCGGATTGCCGGCGGGTTTGGAGCAAAAACTGGAACCCCTGCTGCGGGAAGCGCAGCAGGCCGTCAAAGCCGGCAACAAGTACGATTACGGGCCGATCGAGGCGGACGGCGAACATTTTGCCGTGATCGGCGTTCCCGGACGGGACGGGGCGGGGATCGTCGGCATCGTGCGCCAGTCGGTTACGGGCAAAGTGAAAAAAATGCAGACGGAGAACTTGCGTCTCGTTCCTTACCCGCGGGAAGGCCGCTACCAAATCGAATCGGTGGACAGCCGGACCGGCCGCGACATCACCGTCGATCACGGGGAAGAAAACGGGATCGCCAGCCATTACCACAAACAGGAAGTCGTGGTCCGCTTCGCAGCGCAGCCCGATGCGGAAGAGCTGGAACAAATCAGCCGGGATTTGTCGATCAGCGAAATGCGCAAGACCGGATACGCCTACGTGTTCCAATCCGAACGGTCGACCGCGGAAGAAATGATCGATTATTTCCGCAAATCGGGCAACGTCGTTTACGTGGAACCCCACTATCTCTACATGACCAACGAAACGGCCGGCGGGGACAATCCGAACGATGTGCTGTTCGAACCGTACCAGTGGAATCTGCCGATCATCGACACCATTCCGGGCTGGGCCATCAGCACGGGGAACGAAGACATCATCGTCGCCGTCGTCGACACCGGGGTCGATCTCGAACATGACGACCTCAAGGGGCGGCTCGCGGAAGGCATGAACTTCATCTCGCCCGGCGAGCCCCCGTCGGATGACGTCGGCCACGGCACCCACGTGGCGGGTGTCATTTCCGCCGTCGTCAACAACGCCGAGGGCGTGGCGGGCATGACCTGGCACGACCGGGTCATGCCGATCAAGGTGCTCGATGCGACGGGAGCCGGATCGGCCTACGCCGTGGCGCAAGGCATCATCTGGGCGACCGACAATGGTGCCAGGGTCATCAACCTGAGCCTCGGCAATTATGCGGAATCCGAATTTCTGCACGATGCGGTCCGCTACGCCTACGATCACGACGTGGTGCTCGTCGCGGCCACCGGGAACGACAACACCGACCAGCCCGGTTACCCCGCCGCCTACCCGGAAGTGCTTGGCGTTTCGGCCACGGACGGCCGCCTGCGGCTCGCCGATTTTTCCAATTACGGCGACTATGTGGACGTGGTGGCGCCGGGCGTGAGCATCGCCAGCACGTATCCGGGCAGCCAGTACGCCGCGCTGTCCGGCACGTCCATGGCCAGCCCCCACGCGGCGGCGCTGGCGGCGCTGATCCGCTCCGTCAATCCGCTGTTGCGCAACACGGAAGTGATGGACATCATGCGCCGTACGGCAGTGGATCTGGGCGAACCGGGCAAGGATCCCCTGTATGGATACGGCCAAATCGACGTGGCCGCCGCGCTGAAGGAAGCCGTCCGCCTGAAACAGTCCGTCGGCCTCTACCCGGAATGGGTGCGTCGCGAAATTGAACAGTGGCGGTCACAGGAAGCATCCGGCGGCTGAAGTGCGGCCGTGATTGGCGGTTTCCGGGGGCGGATTGCGGATCGGCATCGAAACGTGGACGATGCCGGCCGCGCCCACCAGACATCCAAAGGGCGTCCTTCCGCCGCCGGAATGTGGTCCGATTCGCCTCCGCCCGCGTCAAACATCAAAACGGCGCCTTTCCGTCACGCGGAAAGACGCCGCCAGTTGCCAGCCAGGACGAAGGGCTGTTCCGCCCGCGGCGCAAGCCGCACGGAACAGCCCCGTACCCTTGTTGAGATGAGGAAAGTTTGTCTGTAAGCCGGGTTCTGTACTTTCCGGCGGTGCGAACGGGATCTCACCCTCCCGCATGGAAAGCGACAATCATCTTTCTAGGCCGTACATTGCTGCACGGCTCAAGCGACCAACCCAACGCACCTCGGGCAAAGGTTGCGCCGCAAACGGCGCGCGCGTTCTTCTTGGTCTTGCTCCGGATGGGGTTTACCAGGGCATAAGTCGCCATATGCCCTCGTGGTCTCTTACACCACGGTTCCACCCTTGCCTGATCCGCGGAATCCCGCGGCCATCGGCGGTCCATTTCTGTGGCACTATCCTTCAGCTCGCGCTGACTGGACGTTATCCAGCATCCTGCCCTGCGGAGCCCGGACTTTCCTCTCGCGATTTGCATCGCCAGCGATTGTCCGACAAACTTCCCTGAAGCATCAATCAGTATAGCAGAGGGACGGACCGCACCGCAAGCAAAGATTTTGCCAGGCGTGGAATCCTTTGCGCGGCCGTTCCCGCCGGTCACACGAAACGGAACGGTTCCGTGTCAACCTCGGAAGCGACGGCGACGGTGGCGTATCCTTCTTTCCCGAGCATGTCGTTCAACCGGTGTGCCACAGCCGGTTTCACGAGCTTTTCGATGTTGTGGCCGGCGTCGATGACGGCGAATCCCGCCGCCAGCGCATCCATCGCCGTATGGTAATCGATGTCGCCGGTAATCAGCACGTCCGCTCCGGCACGCATGGCGTCATGCACGAACTCGCGGCCGGACCCGCCCAACACCGCCGCTTTCCGGATTTCGCGGCCGGGATCCCCGACCATGCGGACGGCGGGTACGCGGTACGATGCCTTCACCCGTTCGGCCAGCTCCTTCAGCGCCATCGGGTTCGGCAGTTTGCCGACCCGGCCGAGCCCGCGGACGCTCCCTTTCCGTTTCAACGGATAGACGTCGTACGCCACTTCCTCATAGGGATGGGCTTTCAGCATGGCCTGAACGACGCGGTTCAGCAACTCTCCGGGCACGATCGTCTCCAGGCGGATTTCCACCGCGGATTCCATCTTGCCGACGCTGCCGAGAAACGGATCGGCCCCTTCGTGCGGCAGGAACGTCCCCGTCCCTTCCACGTTGAAGCTGCAATGGCTGTAATTGCCGATCCACCCCGCACCGGCGTCAAAGACGGCCTGCATCACCTGGCGATGGTGGCTTTCGGGGACGAAAACCGCCAGCTTGACCAACTCGCCGTGTTCCAGCCTGGCGAACGGTTCCGTCTCCCGCAAACCGAGGGCATCGGCCAGCACGTCGTTGACGCCGCCTTCCGCCACGTCGAGATTCGTATGGGCGATGTAAACGCTAATGTCGTGTTTGAGCAGCTTCGCGTACAGTTTGCCGGCGGGCAAATCGGTGCGCAAATGGCGCACCGGGCGGTACATGACGGCATGATGGGCGATGATCATGTCCGCCTGGAGCCGGATCGCTTCTTCCGCCACTTCGTCCGTCACGTCCAGGGCGACGAGCACCTTCTTGACCGGCTTGTCCGCCGATCCGAGCTGCAGCCCGATCGGATCCCCCTCCATCGCCAACGATTTCGGGGCAAACTGCTCCATCAACCGGATGACGGTTTGTCCATGGGCAAACATGCCAATACCTCCCGTATTTCCTCCGTTTCCCTTTCCATGATCCGCCGTTTTTCGGCGGCTTCCGGGCTTTGCGCGTTTTTCATGCGGCCGGTGATGCGTTCCCGTTTGGCGATTTCCCCGAGCCATCGGTCGATGAATATCCGTGACGGCCGCCTTACGAGATGGGGGCCGAGCAGCATCTGCATGCCGGAATCAACGACCTTCCCGCCTTCGAGCCGGTACGGTTCGTACAGCTTCGCCTGTCGCCCGTCACCGGGCTGCGCCGGAACCGCCTCCAGGATGTCGTAATACAACCCGTCTTCTTCCAGGATGCACTCGTCCCGCAAAAACCAGCCGTGATCGTGCAGCCAGCGGCGGACGAGCGGCGCGCCGACGTTCGGCTGGAGCAGCAGCAGGCGGACGCCCGCCAGCCGGTCTTTTCCGGCTTCCAAAATGCCGGTGATCGTGGACCCGCCCATGCCGGCAATGACGACCGCATCCGCTTCTCCGGGAGAAAGAACGGCCAGACCGTCTCCCTTGCGGATGTCGATCCGGTCGGACAGCCCCGCCCCCGCGATGTTCCGCTTCGCGGCAAGAAGGGGGCCGTCATGAATGTCGGCGGCAACGGCTCTCCGGCACAGGCCGTGTTTCACGGCATGAATCGGCAGCAGCGCATGGTCGCTGCCGATGTCGGCCAACAAATCAAAGCCGGACCCGGACAGGCGTCCGGCGATTTCGGCCAAACGTTTGGACAATTTGACAGTCATGACAAGCCGTTCTTTCCTTCCTCGGGAATCTCTCCGGAAACGACGATGCAACGCCCGGCACATTCCCGCTCAGTCAAATTCGTGCGACCAGTCCATCTCCCCCCGGCTCGCTGCACGCCTTCTGCGGACAAACCACATGGCGGCACCCAGCTTGACGAGAATCGCCGGCACGCTCGGCACAAGCCCTTCTCCGCGCGCCGCCAGCAGGTAAATTTCGGGCGCCAGCAAAGCGATGCCGGCGGCGATCATCAGCATCGCACCGGCGGAACCGATTCCCCCGTAAATCCAGTTGCCGGCCGCATAAAGCAGCACGCCGGCCGGCAACAAATAAAGCTGGAGCAGCCAAAACCCCGGTTCGGCATGCCAGGATTGGATCAGCCAGACGTACGACAGGATGAGGGCGAAATGGCCGCAAAGCTGCAACAGGGCGATGCGCGCGGCAACGCCGGCGCCGATCCAGATGACGCCGCACGCGGCCACGAGGGCCACCGTCGTTCCGGGCGTGGCTGCGTCGTACTGACGGATCGTCACCAACCCGAGCAAGAGCGCCAGCAGGCATCCGCCGCCCAGGGCGGCGAAACCGGCCAGCGGGCTCGCTTGGCGCTTGTGCAGTCCGATGCCGATCAGGAGGGATACCAAAACGAAGGACAGCAAGGTTTGCAACAGGGGGTGAAAAATTGTAAAATATAAACTGAGAAGCAAGATAAAGGCAAAGCCGCCGAACAACCACCAGCCGATTGGCGGTTTCCAGACGGCGGACACCCGGTCTTTGTAACGCCGCCAACCTTTCGGGGCAGGGTCGTCTTCTCCCTCCAGGTACAGGTTTCGCAAAAAATCGCAGTACTGTTCCGGCAGGAGCCGGCCCCGGCGCCAACGTTCGATTTCCGACAAAATCAGTTTGCGCTTTGCGGGATCCATCTTTCCCACCCCCATAAGGCAAGGAAATCCGGGCATCGTTAGGCCTGCCCGGATTGGAATGAATCAGCCTGGCGTTATTCGAGAAAATCTTTGAGTCGTTTGCTCCGGCTCGGATGACGGAGCTTGCGGAGCGCCTTCGCCTCGATCTGGCGGATGCGCTCCCGGGTGACGCCGAACACTTTGCCGACTTCTTCCAGCGTCCGCGTCCGGCCGTCATCCAGGCCGAAACGCAGGCGAAGCACGTTTTCCTCCCGTTCGGTGAGCGTATCCAGTACGTCTTCCAGCTGCTCCTTGAGCAACTCGTAGGCGGCGGCATCGGCGGGGGCAAGCGCGTCCTGGTCTTCGATGAAATCGCCGAGATGGGAATCGTCTTCTTCCCCGATCGGGGTTTCGAGCGACACCGGTTCCTGGGCGATTTTCATGATTTCGCGAACCTTTTCGACACTGAGGTCCATTTCCTTGGCGATTTCTTCCGGCGTCGGTTCGCGTCCGAGTTCCTGCAGCAGTTGCCGGGAAACGCGAATGAGCTTGTTGATCGTTTCCACCATGTGGACGGGAATGCGAATCGTGCGCGCCTGGTCGGCAATCGCCCGGGTAATCGCCTGGCGAATCCACCAGGTGGCATACGTGCTGAATTTGAACCCTTTGTCGTAATCGAATTTTTCAACGGCTTTGATCAGGCCCATGTTGCCTTCCTGGATCAGATCCAGAAACAGCATGCCTCTTCCGACATAGCGCTTGGCGATGCTGACCACGAGACGCAGGTTGGCTTCCGCCAGCCGCCGCTTGGCGTCTTCGTCACCCTGCTCGATGCGTTTGGCCAGCTCGATTTCTTCTTCCGCCGTCAGAAGCGGCACCCGTCCGATTTCCTTCAGGTACATGCGAACGGGATCGTTGATTTTTACGCCGGGAGGCAGGGAAAGATCGTCATCGAAATGGTAATCGTCCGCATCCTGCGCGGATTGCGGTTCGTCATGAAGCTCATCTTCGCTTTCGTTGACAATTTCGATGCCCAGGTCGGCCAATTGTTCAAAAAACTCATCCATCTGTTCCGGATCCTGGTCGAAAGGCGACAATTTCTCCATGATGTCCTTGTAAGTCAGGGAAGAACGTTTTTTGCCCTGTTCCAGAAGCTGTTCCTTCACCTGTTCCAATGTCAATTCCGATTCCAGTTCCGTGTGCTGTTCTTTCGCCATACCTTCAAACTCCCTCCTCCCCGGATGCGCCAAGTCGGTCAAATCGATTTCAACTCTCGTTCCAGGGAAATGATCTCCATTCCTATTTGCTGCGCCCGCTCCAGATCGCCGGAGCGGTCCGCCTGTTTTTGCTCTTCTTTCTTTCTGCGGATTTCCCGGATTTTCGGATATTTCCGGATTTCTCTCAGAAAATCGTCGATGGCCTGCCAGTTGATGCCGGCGGTATCCTCAAGCGCGAGCGACCCGGCAACATCCATCAAGCGCGGATCATCCAGGCCGGCGATGAACCTTCCCGGATTCGGTTCGTTTCCTTCCGCGTAATAGGCATACAGGTAAGCGGCAATGGCCGCATGGGCTTCCACGTTGAAGTCCTCGGCCAACCGTTCCTGCACGTACAGGGCGATGTCCCGATCTTCGAGCATGAGGGCGAGCAATTTCCGTTCCGCAATGTGATAAGCGGGCCTCAAGGCTGGCACGCCTTTGTTCCCGGTTTCACTCTGCATAACATTATTCCACACCGCCGGGTTATTATCCCCGGGGTTCCGGTTTTTTTGCATGCCGCGCCGGATTTGGTAAAGCTGTTCGTTCAATGCTTCTATCGAAAACCCGTATTCATCGGACAGCTCCTTGACATAGAATTCCCGCTCCGTCGGAAACGGAAGTTCGGCGATCAGTTTCAGCGCCGACTGGATGTACCGGAGTTTGCCTTCGTCGGTCGACAGCGCATACCTTCGGCGCATGTGCAACAATTTGAATTTGGCGGAGGGCAGCGCACCTTCCAGGATGCGGTCGCGAAACGCGTCGCCGCCGTGTTTCGCGATGTAATCGTCCGGATCCATCCCGTCCGGGAGCATCGCCACGGTGACGGTGCATCCGGCCTGTTCCAGCATGACCAGCGCCCGGGCGGCTGCCGAACGCCCCGCTTCGTCCCCGTCGTAACAGATGACGACGTCGGCGGCAAGCCGGCGAATGGCGGCGCAATGCTGCTCGGTAAGCGCCGTGCCCATGGTGGCGATGGCATTTTTCGTGCCCGTTCCGTACGCCTTGATCACGTCCACGTGACCTTCAAACAACACCGCCCTGCCGGTTTTCCGTATGGCCGGCCGGGCCCGATGGAGATTGAACAAGGTGCGGCTTTTCGCAAAAACGGGCGTTTCCGGAGAATTCAGGTATTTGGGCTGGCCGTCGCCGATGACCCGGCCGGAAAATCCGATGATGCGTCCGTTCGGGTCATGGATCGGAAACAGAATCCGGTTGCGGAAACGGTCGTAATAGCCGTCCGATCCGGTTCTGGCCATGATTAAACCGCCCTTCTCCATCAGCGGAAGATCGAAGTTCTTTTCCCCGAGAAGGCGGGCCAGCGTATCCCAGGAGTCGGGAGCATAGCCGATTTTGAACTCGTCGATCCACTTGTCGGTGAAGCCGCGGCTTCGCAAATAGGCGAGCGCCCCGTAGCCTTCGCTCGTGTTTTTCAGCAGATGATGGTACAGGGTGGCGGCGAATTCGTGGGCTTCGATGATCGCCCGCTTTTGCTTTTGTTCTTCCGTTTCCTCGAAGGTTTCCTGCCCGGTCGCAAACGGGATGCCGGCTTCTTCCGCCAGCCTGCGGACCGCTTCGGGAAAGCTGAGCCCTTCGCTTTCCATCACAAACCGGATGACATTGCCGCCGGCGCCGCAGCCGAAGCAATGGTAGCTCTGTTTCTCCGGAGAAACGGTGAAAGACGGCGTTTTCTCGGAATGGAAAGGGCACAAGCCGACCAGGTTTTTTCCCCGTTTGACCAGATGAACCGTCTTGCCGACGACTTCGACGATGTCATGTTGCCCGAGTACGGCGTCGATGACGGCCTCCGGTATTCTGCCTCGGTTCATCCCGCTTTCACATCCTGAATCGCACGTATTACTATTCGCTAAAGAGAAAAATTCTCCTGCAATCGCTGTAAAACTTTTGTCAAAGCGTGTAGAAAAATATGCCGATCGGTTTCGGTGAACGCCCGGGGCCCTTTGCTCCTGCCGCCGCCCCGCCGCCTTCTCGCCGCTTCGTTGCGGCTTTCCAACAAAAAACCGATCGTTTCCGGCCGGTATTCCTGGCCGCGGTTGGACAGCACGGCGGCTCCCCTGGAAAGGCCGAGAGCCGCCAGGCCGAAATCCTGCGTAACGAGCACATCCCCCTTGCCTAACCGGTTGGCGATGTACAAATCCACCGACTGGTCGGACCGGTCCACCTGGACGATTTCCACGCCTTCTCCGGCGTCGGACAACATGTGGTCCCAGGAAGCGACGAACACGGCGCGGGCGCCGAAGCTGCGGCACACGTCGATGATTTCCCGCTTTACCGGGCAGGCGTCGGCGTCCACCAGGACGGTCAGCTGTTTCATGCGCGCTCTTCCCATCGTGATGGCACCGGATGATTCCGTTTGCCCTTGTCTGGTTACATTTCGATGCGAAGGGACGAAACTCCTGCTTACTTCACCAGCCGGGAGAAATCCGCAAAACGGCGGATGTCGGCGGCGATGCGTGCAAGGAGCGCCAGGCGCGCCCGGCGGATTGCCGGGTCTTCCGCCATGACCATCACCGCATCGAAAAACCCGTTGACGGCATCCCGCAGCCCGGCCAGCTCGGCCAATGCTTCCGCTTCCTTACCCTCATCCAAATGTTCGTTATATATTATATGAAGCTGTTTCCATTGTTTGTATAGTTCTTGCTCGGCCGGTTCCCGAAGCATGCTGTCGTCCAGCTCGTCGCTTTCCGCCTTCACGGCCAGGTTGCATACCCGGTTGAACGCGTCGACGGCCGGTTTCGCCTCGCTGCCCGCGACGAACGCCTCCAGCGCCTCCGCCTTGCGGATGACGGAACTGACGGCGGAAATGCCGCTTTCCATGACCGCTTCCGCCACGTCGTAGCGCACTTTGTCCGCCAGCACGTTTTTGACGCGCAGGGCGAAGAAGTCGCGCAAATCCCGCACGATGTCCGCTTCCGGACGCTTCAGGCCGCGGCTTTCCCGCAGCGTGGCGAGGGCGAGGTCAAACAATTGGTCAAGCGTCAACGGCAATTCGTGGCGGAGCAGCGTCTGCACGATGCCCGCCGCCTGGCGCCTCAGGGCGTACGGATCCTGGCTGCCCGTGGGCACGATGCCGATGGAGAAGCAGCCGGCGATCGTATCCATTTTGTCGGCGATCCCGACGAACGCCCCGACGAGACCATCCGGCGCCCCGTCTCCGGCATGGCGGGGACGGTAATGTTCGTTGACGGCCCGGCACACCGCCTCCGGTTCGCCCTGCAGCCGGGCGTAATCTTCTCCCATGATGCCCTGCAGTTCCGGGAATTCATACACCATCTGGGTGACCAGGTCGAATTTGCAGATTTGCGCGGCCCGGTCGATGAGCCGCTTGTCTTCTTCGCCCGTGACGGCCAGTTCGGCCAGCTGTCCCGCCAGACGGCGGATTCTCCGCACCTTGTCGGCAATCGTGCCCAGCTCTTCGTGGTACACGATCGTCTCCAGTTTTTCCAGCGCCTTGTCCACGGCCAGCTTCTGGTCTTCCTCGTAGAAGAAACGGGCGTCCGTCAGGCGGGCGCGGAGCACCTTCTCGTTGCCCTTGGCCACCAGGTCCAGCGACCGGTCGTCCCCGTTGCGTACCGTTACGAAATGGGGCAACAGTTTGCCATTTCCGTCGAGCACGGGGAAATACCGTTGATGTTCGCGCATGGAGGTGATCAGCACGTCCTGCGGAATGGCGAGGAAGGCCGGATCGAAGGAACCGTACAGCACCGTCGGGTACTCCACGAGAAACAACACTTCTTCCAGCAGGTCCTCTTTGACCGCGATCGTCCAGCCCTTCTCCCGGGCGAGGCCGTGGATTTGATCCAGAATGGCCGTTTTCCGTTCTTCGATGTCCGCGAGCACCCGCTCGCCGCGCAGCACGTCGGCATACCGGGATGCATGGGGAATTTCCGCATCCGTTCCGAGGAACCGGTGCCCTTTTGTCACGCGGCCGGAGGCGACGTCGGCGATCTCCAGCGGAACGACCCGCTCGCCGTACAGAAACACAAGCCAGCGAATCGGCCGGACGAAACGGAGCTCCTGGTGCCCCCAGCGCATGTTTTTCGGGAACGACATGGCGCGAATCCATTCGCCGGCCGCCTGCGGAAGCAGTTCTTCCGTTTGCCCGCCGGCCCCGCTTTTGACGGCAAACACGTATTCGGTTCCGCCCACTTCGCGCACGACGAAGTCGGCCGGGTCGACGCCCTGGCTCCGGGCGAAACCGAGCGCCGCCTTCGTCCAGTTGCCTTCCGCATCCCGCGCGATGGCAAGGGAAGGTCCTTTCACTTCCTGCGAAAGATCCGCTTGTTTGTCCGCCACCTGTTCGGCCAGCACGGCCAGGCGGCGCGGCGTGGCGTACGAACGGACCGCGCCGTGGGCGATGCGGGAATCGTCCAGCCATTTTTCCACGATGCCTTTCAGTTGGTCGGCAGCCTGTCGCACGAACCGCGCCGGCACTTCCTCCAGCCCGATTTCGATGAGCAAGTCTTCAGCCATGGATGCCAGCTCCTTTCCCCTTGAGCAGCGGGAAGCCCAGTTTCTCCCGCTCTTCCAGATACACCTGGGCGATCTGCCGCGCCAAATTCCGGACGCGGGTGATGTAGCCGGTCCGTTCCGTCACGCTGATGGCGCCGCGGGCGTCCAGCAGATTGAACGTGTGGGAACATTTCAGCACGTAGTCGAAGGCCGGCAGCACAAGGTTTTCCGCCATCGCCCGGCGGGCCTCCTCCTCGTACATGGAAAACAGGGTAAACAGCATTTTCGCATCGGACACTTCAAAGGTATATTTCGAATGTTCGTATTCCGCCTGTTTGAACACGTCGCCGTACGTATAGCCGTTCACCCATTCCAGATCGAACACGTTTTCCTTGTTCTGGATGTAGGACGCGAGCCGTTCCAGCCCGTAGGTGATTTCCACCGCCACGGGTTGGCAGTCGATGCCGCCGATTTGCTGGAAGTAGGTGAACTGGGTAATTTCCATGCCGTCCAGCCACACTTCCCAGCCGAGGCCCCAGGCGCCCAGCGTCGGCGATTCCCAGTTGTCCTCGACGAACCGGATATCGTGGTCGCGCGGTTCGATGCCGAGTTTGCGCAGGCTTTCCAGGTAGATTTCCTGGATGTTGTCCGGCGACGGCTTCATGATCACCTGGAACTGGTGGTGCTGGTACAGCCGGTTCGGGTTGTCCCCGTACCTGCCGTCGGCCGGCCGGCGGCTCGGTTCCACGTAGGCCACGTTCCACGGTTCCGGTCCGATGCTCCGCAGGAACGTCATCGGATTCATGGTGCCGGCGCCTTTTTCAACGTCGTACGGCTGGACGATCAGGCAGTTTTGCTTCGCCCAGAAATCCTGAAGCGTCAAAATGATTTGCTGGAAATTCATCGAATCCCTCCCGATGCAAGGTTGCAGCTTTGTCCTTTTACGGTTTTCGCGCGCAGAAACGCGGACAAACATAAAAATGTCCCCATGCCTTCGGCATAGGGACGGGTATGTTGCCCGCGGTTCCACCCTATTTGACAATCCGTGGGTGCCGGACGGGAACGTTTCGCGCCGTCCGCGTCGCCTGCGGATTGCCCGCTTTTCACGCGTGCGCTCCGGAACGCCTTTCGGCGGGGCGACCGGCCGGGCTTGCACCGCCCCCGGCTCGCTGGTCGATCGCGGATCCGCTTACTTCCTTTCCTTCATTGCGCCGATTATCAAATTGAAACGTATTATATCACGTTGAACCGCCTTCGTCAAAACCCGCCTTCTCCAACTGCTCCAGCACCTGGCGCGACCGGAAGCGGATGTCCACGTGCCGGTCCATCCACCCCCGCATCACGTTCCGGAGCACGTCCTTCGTTTCCGCTTTCACTCCGATCCGGCCGACCCGGCCGAGATCGACCGATGTGAACAGGCGAAGCAGTTTGGCCGCAGGTTCCCCGAGCTGCACCGCATCGCCGGCTTTGAGGGAACACGGGGTGCAGACAAGTCCGCCCAGGTGAATGCTGAAGGCAAAATCCGGCGTACCGCCGCACCCCGCACAGTTGTGCAGGGACGGCATGTAGCCGGCGTGGGCGAGCATGTTCATTTCGTAGATATGGGCAATAATTTGGGGATCTTTCCCGTCTTCCAAAGCGTCCAGCGCGGACAGCAGCTGCCGGTAAAGCCTCGGCGCCGCTTCCCCGTCTGCCGTGAGCCGGTCGGTCATTTCCGCCAGATAGGCGGCGACGGCCGACAGGTACAAATCTTCCCTCAGACGGTGATGGCTCGCGATAATATCGGCGCTGTTCAGCGTGCCGAGCCCGCCGGTCCGAAAAAACACGAATTCGCCGAAGGTAAACGGCTGTGCGGCGGCCGAATGGCGGCTGCCGGTTTTTTTGGCGCCGCGCGCAAGCACGCCGACTTTGCCCGCGCCTTCCGTAAACAGCGTGATGATTTTGCCGCCTTCCCCGTAATCGGTGCTGCGGAGCACCAAAGCTTCCACCCGGTACAACACGGTTTTACTCCCCCATGCGCCCCCGGATGCCCGTCCGCGGGCATCGCGTCCGTCCCGTCATGCCGGTCGCACGCTCATCCGTCGTCGGGGCGCTCCGCTTCTTCCTCCTCGAAAAATTCATCCTCGGCGTCCCGGTTGTCATAGGGCCGGTTGAACGCCTTGAACAGCAGGTAAGCATCTACATCTCCAGTCATCGCAAACACTTTCCAAGAAAAAGATCGCATGCTCTTCTTCCTTTCGCGTTGGAAATGACGACTTACCGTACCTGTTCAATAGGATGGTCCGCATCGGCCACAGTATGCGTTGGAATATTTGCCGCCGATGAAGCGGACTATTCGCGGCGGAATCCGAGATCATGCAGGACGCGCTCCTGGTTGCGCCAATCTTTCTTGACCTTGACCCACAACTCCAAAAAGATTTTCGATCCGAGCAGGCGCTCGATATCCTGCCGGGCCAACAGCCCGACTTCTTTGAGCAGGGCGCCCCGTTTGCCGATCACGATCCCCTTCTGGGAATCCCTCTCGACGTAGATGACGGCCGAAATGTGGACGACCCCGTTTTCCTGCAGGTACATGTCCTCGATGGCCACGGCGATGGAGTGGGGCACCTCTTCCCGGGTCAACTGCAAGATTTTTTCGCGGATCAGTTCCGCGCAGATGAACTGCTCCGGATGGTCGGTCACCTGGTCGGGCGGATAGTAGAGCGGGCCTTCCGGCAAATACCGCCCGATCGTCGTGAGCAACGTACCGACGTTGTTGCCGTACAGCGCCGAAATCGGCACCACTTCCGCAAATTCGTGCAACGCCCGGTAGGCGTCGATCAGCGGAAGCAGCGCTTCCGGATGCACGGCGTCGATTTTGTTCAAAACGAGAAAAATCGGGGTGCGGACCGCCTTGAGCTGGTTGATGATGAACCGGTCGCCCGCCCCCGGCATCGTCTGGGCGTCCACGAGAAACAGCACCACGTCCACTTCGCCCAATGCGGAAGCGGCCTGTTCGTTCATGTAATGGCCGAGCTTCGATTTCGGCTTGTGGATGCCGGGCGTGTCCAGAAAGACGATCTGCATGTCGTCGGTCGTATAGACGCCGTGGATCTTGTTGCGGGTCGTCTGCGGCTTGTCGCTCATGATGGCGATTTTCTGGCCGAGCACCTGGTTCATCATCGTCGATTTTCCGACGTTCGGCCGCCCGATGATGGCCGCAAACCCGCTCCTGAATGTTTTGTTGTCGGATTCATGCTTCGTCGCAGCCATATTTCCGTCCTTCACCCTTTGCCATGATCCAGATCCTGCGGCAGGAACGCGCCGGGCAACAATTCGCGGACGCTCGTCAGCACCCATTCCCCCTTCAGGTTGCCGAGCCACACCGGCATGTCCGGAGGGCAAAGTTCGGCCATCACCTGGCGGCAGATGCCGCAGGGCGGCACCGGACGGCCGGTGTCCGCCACCACCGCCATGGCCTGAAACGCGCCCGGCTTGGCGCCGTCGGCAACCGCCCGGAACAGGGCGGTCCGCTCCGCACAGTTGGTCGGGCCGTAGGCGGCATTTTCCACGTTGCAGCCGGGGTGGATTTGTCCCCGGTCATCCAGCAGCGCCGCGCCGACGGCAAATCGGGAATAGGGAACGTAGGCGTTTTTTCGCGCCTCCAGGGCCGCTTCCCGCAAAGCTTTCATTTCCATCTCCATGCCGGTCCCTCCAAAATCAGCGGTCCGAATACGGCGATGCCGACGATGACGGCAAACAGGGCGGTGAGGAGCACCGCCGCCGCCGCGCAGTCTTTCGCCGCCTTCGCCAGCGGATGGGGCCTGATGCCGGTGGCGTCGATGGCCTTCTCTAGGGCGGTATTGATCAATTCGCTGGTCACGACGAGCAGGATGGCCAGCAGCACGAACAGCCCCTGGAGCAGGGAAACGTCCAGGACGGCGACGAGGATCATCGCCGCCGGCGCAACGAACGAATGGATGCGCATGTTCCGTTCATGCCGCCAGGCAAAAGCCAATCCTTCCAGCGCAAACCGCACGCTCTTCAGCCACAGACGCAACCCCGGTTCACCTCGTCAAGCCGATTTCCGCCAAAATGTGTTCCTGTTTCGCAAACATCACTTTCTCCGCCTCTTCGTTGTCGTGGTCGTAGCCGAGCAGGTGGAGAAAGCCGTGGACGAACAAAAAGCCGATTTCCCTTTCCAGCGAATGCCCGTATTCTTCGCTCTGCCGCCGGGCTTGCGGCACGGAAATGACGATGTCGCCGAGCAGGTCGATTTTCCCGTCGTCCGGTTCCTCGTCCGTCCAGACGATGTCCGGTTTGTCCGGCGATTTTTCCCGCATCGGAAAACTGAGCACGTCGGTCGGCCGGTCGATGCCGCGGTACGTCCGGTTCAATTCCCGGATGCCTTCATCGTCCGTGAACGTGAGGTCGACTTCGCCGGACCGGATCCCCTCGATCGTGCCCGCTTTGTGCAAAATCACTTTCAGCATGTCAATCCAGGCGTCGGGGATCGGCTCCCCGCCTTCGTTGTTCCAAACGAGCGTCAATGCCATGCCAAGCGATATCTCCTTCCCGTATTCCGCAGCTTCCCGCTCACCGGCTGTTCCGGCCGGCCGACTTGTTGCCTGCCGGAACGGCTTCTTCCGGATATTCGATGCGGGAATGGAAAATGCCGAGCAGCGTTTCCTTCATGCTCCTGGCGATCGTTTCCAGTTCCTTCAGCGTCAGGTCGCATTCGTTGAACTGCCCGTCGTCAAGCCGTTCCTTGATGATTTTGCGGATGACCGATTCGATCTGTTCCGGGGTCGGGCTCTTGAGCGATCGGACGGCCGCCTCCACGCTGTCGGCAATGCCGACGATGGCCGCTTCCCGGGTTTGCGCCACGGGCCCCGGATACCGGTATTCTTCCTCGGAAACGGACGCTTGCGCCCCTTCCGTTTCTGCCAATTGTTTCAACGCCTTGTGGTAAAAATACTTCAGCACCATCGTGCCGTGATGCTGTTCGGCGATGTCGCGGATCTGTTTCGGCAGCTTGTGCGCCGCCAGCATCTCCACCCCGTCGCGGACATGGGCGATGATGATCGACTTGCTGAGGGACGGATCGATTTGGTCGTGCGGATTTTCCATGTTGTTCTGGTTTTCGATGAAATAGGCGGGCCGCTTCGTCTTGCCGACATCGTGATAGAACGAGCCGACGCGGCAAAGCAGGCCGTTGGCGCCGATCGCCTCGGCGGCCGCCTCCGACAGGTTGCCGACCATGACGCTGTGATGATAGGTGCCCGGCGTCTCGGTCAGCAGCTTGCGCAGCAGCGGATGGTTCGGATTGGACAATTCCACCAGCTTGAGCGGCGAAAGGATGCCGAAGGCGCCTTCAAAAAACGGCAGCAGCCCGATCACCAGCACGGCGGTGACGATGCCGCCCGCCGCGGCGAAAGCCAAGGCGAACAGGAGCTCCCTGGCCGCGAAATCGTTGCCGATGATGATGAGCGAGACGGCGGACAGGGCGCTGCCCGCCGCGGCGAGCAGGCCGGCCCTGAGCAGCGCCGAACGCTGGCTGGCCCGATGGATGGCAAACACGGACACGAAGCCGGCGATGACGGCCACAAACCCGTAGAAGAAATCGAACAGCGTTTCCTGGTTCGTGTTGAGCACGACGCTGGCCATGATGCCGGTCAGCACCGCGGACAGGTAGGCCAGCCGCTGTCCGAGCAGGATGGCGATCAGGATGCTGCCCATCGCCACCGGCGCCAGCAGGCCGACATAGGGGTAGCGTTCCGCCTGGGCCAGGGACACGATCCACATGCCGACGGCCGTCAGCGAAATAATGAGCACCAGCATGAGCACATGCAGGTTGTTGGATGAAAGCGGCAAATCGTTTTGCCTGATGTACAGATACAGGACGAGTGCGCACAGCAGCGCGATGGCGGCCGTGCCGAGCTGCGGCCAGTTGCTCGTCTGGCTCTTGAGCAGGCCGAGTTCTTCCAAAATCGCGTATTTTTCCGCCGTGATCCGTTCCCCGGCGGCAACGATCACTTCGCCTTCCATGATGTAGATCGGGTTCGTCTGCTCGCTCGCCCGCACCTTCGCTTCCTTGGTCGCCTCTTCGTCGTAGAAACGGTTCGGCGTAAGCACGAAGCGGACGAGTTCCTGCACCACTTCCCGCTCGTTGTTGTTGGCCAGCTGGGATGCGTTGACCAGCTCCGGCACCCTGACCCGGGCGATCTCGGGGTCGGTCATCCGGTCGCTCATGAGCCGGGTCGTGATCGACTTGGCCGTCGTCTCCATGTCCGCCAGGACGGACACCGGAATGCGCGGCAACTTGTAATAGGTCTCCTCGGGAATGCGGTACGCATGCTCGTCAAGCCGCAGGCTGACTTCCTCCAGCAGGCTCGGCTTGTGGGACCCTTCGTAGCTTTTCAGCAGGGACGCCATGAATTCCCGGTGGATCAGGGGAAACTCGTTTTTGTAGATCGTAATCTTCTCGTCCGCCGTCAGCTGGGCGTCGGCGTTCACCTGTTCCAGTTTGTCGAACAGAAGTTCGAGCAGTTCATCGTTTCGCATCGAAATGACGGAATAAACCGGCTGCACGTCTTCCGCCGCTTCCGCCCTGGCCCTGAGCGTCGCGGCTTTGTTTTCGATCATCCGCGGCGCCCGGATCTCCTGTTCGCTGATGCTGTTTTCCTCGATGTCGTACGTTTCCTGCACCCATTTTGGCGAAAGGGACAAATAGAATACGGCGGCAAACAGGAAAAACACCAGCACCCGAACGGCGCGGCTGTTTTTCCAGGCCGAAATTCGCATCCATCTGCGTCCCGGTCCGTCGGCAGCCGTCTTACGCTCCATCGGCTTCCCCTCCTCGTCCTTCACGCCCGCCCGCCGTCATGTGGATGACCGTTCATCTTCCCTGTTGTAGGCGGCGATAATCTTCTGCACCAGCGAGTGGCGCACCACGTCCGATTCGTCAAGATGGACGAAACCGATCTCGTCGATGTCGCGCAGGATGCGCTGCGCGGCGATCAGGCCGGACGCTTTTCCCCGCGGCAAATCGATCTGCGTCACGTCGCCGGTGATGACCATCTTGGACCCGAAACCGAGCCGGGTGAGAAACATTTTCATTTGCTCCGGGGACGTGTTCTGCGCTTCGTCGAGGATGACGAAGGCGTCGTCCAGCGTGCGTCCGCGCATGTAGGCAAGCGGTGCGATCTCGATCGTGCCGCGTTCCATCGCCTTGAGCACCTGATCCGAGCCCATCAGGTCGTAAAGCGCGTCATAGATGGGGCGAAGGTAGGGATCCACCTTTTCCTGCAGATCGCCCGGCAGAAAGCCGAGGCTTTCGCCGGCTTCCACCGCCGGCCGGGTGAGCACGATCCGCTTCACCCGCCCTTCCTTCAGGGCGGACACCGCCATGGCCACGGCCAGGTACGTCTTCCCCGTGCCGGCCGGCCCGATGGCGAAGACGATGTCGTGTTTGCGGATGGCATCGAGATACGTTTTCTGGCCGATCGTTTTGACGCGGATTTGCTTGCCCCGATGGCTGGCCACCGGTTCCGAACGATACAGGTCGAGCATCTCGTCCGCCTTGCCGGCGGCCGCCAGATCCATCGCGTATTGTACATCCCGCTCGGTGAGGGAATGGCCGCCGCGGATCAGCTCGAGCAAAACCCGGAACAACTCGCGGAGCTTCTCCACTTCCCCTTCCTCGCCGCGGATGACCACTTCCGCATCCCTGGCGTGGATGAGCGCCTGCGTCCGGTTTTTGATCAGCTTCAGAAGCTTGTCCTGCACGCCGAACAGCGACAGGCCTTCCTGTGCATCCCTGAGCGGAATGACGGCTTTGTGCAACGTGTCCGTCAAGCGCGTTCAATCTCCTTGAATGATCAATCGTTCCGTGGCAATGTTTTGTTCCACTTCAAAAAGCACTTTCATATAAACTTTACCACCTTCAATCTTTTCATGCAAAATGTTTTCCGCCGTGATCACCGCATCTTCACCCGCGCGCCGGAGCACTTCCCCTCTGGCCTGGGTCAGGCCGATCGCCCGGGCTTCGCCGATTTCCACCCGCTCCTCCGCCACTTCCGCCTCCCGAAGTTCCTCGCGGATGTAGCCGAAAGGCAGTTTCCGGTCCCGCCAGGCGACCACCTTCTGCTCGGTGACGGTTTCATAAAAACGGAAGGCCGGTTCCCCGAATCCCGAAATTTGCAGGGCGCGGTTGCCGATGGTCACATACAGGCGGGTTTTCCGCTCTCCCGTGTAAACCTTGTGGCGATGCACGAGCGGCGTCACGATGTCGTATTCATGCCAGACGATCCCCATCACGCGGCCTTCCGCCACGACGGCCTGGCTGCGTTCCGGCGTGCCGACGAGGCCGGAGATGAGCACGTCTCCCCGTTTCACCCGGTCGTTCGGACGTACCGCCGGGTTGCCCCGGTCGGCGATGATCCGCGTGACGACGGCGTCGAAAGCGGCCACGAGATGCCGCGGGCTCTTTCGCTCCGGCTTTTCCGGCAGCGTTTGTTCCACCACGCGAATGAACACCCGCGTGCCCTGGACGTCGACGCCGATCCAGGCCGTGCCCGGCAAGGCCGCCATCATTCGCCGGGACAATTCACGCGGTTCCGCCAGCCGGAACTTCCATTGCAGCGGACGGATGCCCGCTTCGGCCGCCGCGCCGAGCACCCGGCTTTCTTCGATCCGCTCGTTTCCCGTCACGTCCACCGACCAGATGACCTGGCCGAGCAAACAGATGCCGAACACGAATCCGGCAAACCCGGCGGCGAAAAACAGCCGGCGCCCCGCCCGCCTGAGCAGGAACGGCAACCCGCTCCGGCGGCGGACGCGCAGCCTGCATTTCCGCCGTTTCAGGATGGCCGGCAGCGCAAAAAAAGTCGGCAAATCGACGACGACGGTCGCCGATGACGGGCTTGTCCGGCGGATATGGCGCACGTCGAGCCCCGCGCGGACGGCGTCGTTCAGCACCGCTTCCAGCCCGTCGCCCACGATTTCGATTTCCACCCGGCCCTTCAGATTGAAAGGCATTTCCTGCCGCACAAACGTTCTCCCTCCCGGTCACACGACTCCCGCCTTGCGGCGGGCGGCTTGCACAAGCCGGTTATTTGACGAATTGGATCCGCTCGATCTTGCCTTCAACCTGAATCTCGTCCCGCCCGATGGTGCGGATGACGAGCCCTTGTCCGGCAATTTCGAGCTTGCCCTCCTCCAGTTTCAGGCGAAGCAATTCTCCGCTGAACAGATCCACGCCCCGGTGACGCTCGACGGCAAGCCGCATGTCGCCGGTCAGGATCATGCGCGGAACGCCATGCACGAGATCTTCCGGCAAATCCAGCGCGCTCACGGTCAGATCGCGGATTTTTTTCCTCCAACGACGCATGAAGGGCCGCCTCCATTCGTTTCCAACTTATGCGGGACGGGCGGGAATTATGAAATGCAAAAAGACGCCCGGCAAAGGGCGTCCTTGTATGCGGTCTTGTGCGCGGCCGGTGACAATCGGGAAAGGTTGCCGGGCCGGTCACGATTTGGCCAGGCGGATGACGTTCCAAGAGTGTTTTTCCAGGCTGGCTTTCAGCATGCCGTCTTCCATCGCCGATTTTCCGTTCGCCTGCGGTTTCACCCGCTCCCGGTCGGCCGTGTTGGTCGCCTTCAGGTCCTCGCTTTCCAGCGTCAAATGTTCGACGATCCGGTATCCGGGGAACGCCCGGAGGTCGCACTCGAGCTCGAGGCGGCCTTCCAGGCTGCGGTTGACGGCGAAGATCGTCACCGCCTCCTTCTCCGGCTGATGGACGGCGATGGCGTCCAGATGCGGCACGTCGGTAAAATCTTTGCTGTCATACTTCGTCGACTGGATGACCGGCTGCAGGGCAAGGCCCCGGCCGAAGGTCGACGCATGCAGGTATGGATAATAAATCGTCTGTTTCCATGCGCGCCCGCCGTTTTCCGTCATGATCGGCGCGATGACGTTGACAAGCTGGGCCAGGCAGGCGATTTTGACGCGGTCGCTGTGCTTGAGCAGCGTGATCAGCATGCTGCCGACGAGCAGCGCGTCTTCGAACGTGTACACGTCTTCCAGCTGCGGAGGCGCGATGCTCCAGGGCTCGATTTTTTTGTCCGCCTCGTTCGAATGGAACCAGACGTTCCATTCGTCGAAGCTGAGGTACATCGTCTTTTTGCTCCGTTTTTTCGCCTTCACATAGTCGCACACGGACCGGATCGTATGGATGAAATGATCCATGTCCAGGGACAGGGCGAGGAAATTGGCCGTGTCGTTGTCCCGGTTTCCGTAATATTGGTGCAGCGACACGTAATCGGCGATTTCATACGTGTGGTCCAGCGTCACCGCTTCCCATTCCGGGAACGTCGGCATGTTCGTGTTCGAACTGCCGCACGAAACGAGTTCGATGTCGGGATCCACCCATTTCATCGCCTTGCCGGTTTCGAGGGCCAGCCGGCCGTATTCCTCCGCCGTCTTGTGCCCGATCTGCCACGGTCCGTCCATCTCGTTGCCGAGGCACCACGTTTTGATGCGGTGCGGTTTCTGGTATCCGTGCGCCTTCCGCAGATCGCTGTAAAAGGAGCCCCCCGGATGGTTGCAATATTCCACCAGATTTCGCGCCGCGTCGATGCCCCTCGTTCCCAGGTTGACCGCCATCATCACTTCGGCGCCGACGGATTGGCACCACTCGACGAATTCGTTCGTCCCGAACTCGTTCGTCTCGATGGTGCGCCACGCCAACTCCAGCCGGCGCGGGCGTTTCTCCTTCGGCCCCACCCCGTCTTCCCAATTGTAGCCGGACACCATGTTTCCGCCCGGATAGCGGATGATCGGCACCTTGAGCTCGCGAACCAAAGCGGCGACATCCAGCCGGAAGCCCCGTTCGTCCGCGGAAGGATGGCCCGGTTCATAGATGCCCCCGTACACCGCCCGGCCGAGATGTTCAATGAACGAGCCGTAAATGCGGGGGTCCACCTCGGAGATGACGAAGGACGGATCGACAATCATTTTTGCTTTTGCTTCAGCCATGATGCTCTTCCTTTCTGGTTGTATGCCCTCTTCTCTTCCGTCGCGTCGGTTTGCCGGCCTGGACGATCCCGTCAGCCTTTCACGCCGCCGACGGTAAGCCCGGCGATGAAAAACCGCTGAAAGAAGAGAAACAGGATCAGGATCGGCAAAATCGTCAAAACGGATCCGGACGTGAGCGTCTCGTAGTTGTTGCCGTACGGCGTGATGAGCGTCGACAGTCCGATCGGCAGCGTCAGTTTCTCGGTCGATCGCAGCACGATGAGCGGCCACAGGAAATTGTTCCAGCTGCCCAGCGCCTGCAGGATGGTCATGGCGCCGAAGGCGGGCAACATGAGCGGAACCATGATGCGAAAGAAGATGCCGTACTCCGTGCACCCGTCGATGCGTCCGGCGTCAAGGAAATCCTTGGGCAGCCCGCTCGCGAACTGGCGAAAGAAAAAGATCGGCAACGGCGCGACGGCGAAAGGCAAAATGACTCCCCACATGTTGTCCATCAGTTTCAGGGTAATCGACAGTTTGTACAGCGGCAGCATGATGATTTCCACCGGCACCATCATCACGATGAGAACCAGCCCGAACAGCAGGTTGCGCCCCCGGAAGCGGTACACGGCCAGGCCGTAGCCCACCATGGAGGAAAGAAGCAGGCTGATCAGCGTGAACACGATGGCGATGATGACGCTGTTCCGGTACCAGAAGTAATAGTTGTAGGCTGCCGAACCCGGCGGACGCTGCAGAAAAATTTTGTAATTGTTCAGCGACATCACGTCGGGGTTGATGCTCAGGTCCAGGCCGAACCGGAACATTTCCTGGGTCGGCTTGAAGGACGCAATCAGGATGGCGACGAGCGGAATCAGCACAAGGGCGGACAACGCGGCAAACAGGGCGAACAGGAGCAATTTGAGGATAAGGTTGTTCGATTGTTCCATGCCGGCCTAATCCTCCTTCCGGAACATGCCGGAAATTTTCAGCTGGATGATGTTGACGGTGAACGTCAGGGCAAGCAACGTGAGCCCGACGGCAGAACCGAAGCCCAGGTTGAATTTGGCCAAGCCTTCATAGTAAATGTAACCGACGATCGTCAGTCCCATGTCCTTCGGCGAAGGCTTGCCGGAAAACAGCATGAAGCTTTCCGTGAACATCGCGTATCCGCCGTAAATGCTGATGGTCAGCACGTAGATCGTCACCGGCTTCAGGAGCGGCACGGTGATGTGCAGAAACTTTTGCCAGGGGCTGGCGCCGTCGATGTCCGCGGCTTCGTAAAGCTCATTCGGAATGCTCTGCAATCCGGCCAGAAAGTACAAAATGTTGATGCCGATCCAGCGCCAGGTCGCCAGAATGACGAGGGAAATCATGACCGTGACGGATGAGCCGAGCCAATGCTGCGGAGGAATGCCGAACCAGCCGACAAACCTGTTCATGAGCGACCGGTCCGATTCGGCAAACATGAGCCGGAAAATCGTGCCTGCCACCACCACGGAAGTGAGGGACGGGATGAACAGGGCCGATTTGAAAAAGTTGGCAAAAGGCATCGCTTTCAGGTTCAGCAGCGTCGCCAGAAGGAGCGGAAGCGGAATGAGCACGATGAGCGTCAAAATCGTGTAGATCGTGCTGTTCAAAACCGCCCTGTAAAAATGCCGGTTGTTCAGATCCATGAAGTTTTCGAGCCCGACATACCGCGTCGCGCCGGGCAGCACTTCCTGAAAACTCATCTGGATCGTGGAGAAGACCGGGTAAACGAAAAAGAGCAAAAACGAAACGATAAACGGCAGCACAAACACATACGGGGCGACTTTCTGCGAATGAAGCAACCGGTTCATTTGCGGACAGCCCTCCACGGGATTGATATGGCGCCGCCGGACCGCCTTCGGAAAAGGCCCGGACCGGCGGCTGCCGCACGAGCCGCCGATCCGGCCAGCCCGTTATCGCCTGAGTTCGTCGGCAACCGCCTTGAGCGTGGCAGCGGGATCTTTCATGTCGTTCATCACGCTCGGCATCACCTGGGTTTGAATGGCGCTGATGACGTCGGGCGTCCGTTCGCCGATCGTCACGCCGGCGATTTCGTCCTTGAACTCCAGCAGCGTATCAAAGATGTTGTCCCCGAAATACTCCGTAAACTTGTTCGGTTCACGCAGCGCGGGATCGCTCCACGTTTCCGTGCGGATCGGGTCGAAACCGAGGAACTGCCACAACTGGATGTTGCCTTCATTGGAAATTTTCGCGAAGGCGAGCAACTGCTTGGCCAGCTCCACGTTTTTCGACTGGTTGGTGATGACGGTGCCCGTGCCGCCCATGCCGGCCGACCGCTCGCCGCCCTCCGGCCAGGCCGGCATCGGTTTGATGGCGATTTTGCCCTTCAGGTCCGGCATGTAGTCCGTAAACCGGCCCATGTACCACATCGGCATCCAGATGGACGCGGCGCCGCCCTGGTTCATGAACCCGTAGTATTCCTCCGAGTGGTGGAATCCGCCCGGCGCGATGACGGCGATGCCTTCCTTCACCAGGTCTTGCAGGAAGGTCAGCGTTTTGATGTTGATTTCGCTGTCCAGGGCGATATTGCCGTCCTTGTCGAGGAAGTCGCCGCCGCGCTGCGCGACCAGCGGCCAGAGAGACCAGTGCTCCTGGCTTTCCACCGTGGTCATCGGAACGCCGGTTTTTTCCTTCACGATGCGCCCGTATTTGACGAAATCATCCCAAGTTTTGATGTCGTCGGGATTGACGCCCGCCTTGCCCAGGATGTCCGTGTTGTAATAAATGACGCTGGCCCCGACGTGATAATCGACGCCGTAATATTTGCCGTCCTTGGCATAGATGTCGAAACGGGATTTCACCAGATTCGGGAGCTCCGGTTCGACGATGTCGTTCAGTTCGACGAGCTGCGGCGTCCCCTTGAGAAAATTCGGGAATTTGCCGATTTCAATGTCCGCCAGATCAGGCGCGCCCGATCCGGACTGCAGGGACACCAGCAATTTGTTGTGCATGTCCTCAAAGGGGAAAATCTCCACCTTCAAGTCGATGGGACGATCGGGATTCGCTTCATTCCATTTTTGCGTCATGAAACTGAAAAATTGGCCATGCAGCTCATTGAACGACCAGAACGTGAGCTGCACGGGTTTCGCCCCTCCCCCGCCTCCGCCTGTTGTCCCGTTCTGCGGCGGATTTTGTCCCGTTCCTGCCTGATTGCCGTCGTTTCCGCAACCGGCCAACATCGAGGCAAGGAGGACAGCGGCGACGACGAGCAAACTTGCGCTTCTTTTCAATCTCATCCTTGATTCTGCCCCCTTGGTTTTTTTCTTGTGCGATCACAACGTGATGCGCATACCGGCATGTTTCCGTCCCCGGGGTGTTGAACACCCGGATCGGACGGACGTCTCGCAATTCCCCGACCGTCCAACGGACGCGGCGGCCCGCTCCCGAACGACGTCGCCCGGCGCAAGGCGGAGGGGAAACCGGCCGTTCCCGAACACGGCCGATCCGCCTTTCGGCGCCGATGGCACCGCGAGAGGCCGTCCGACACCGCGGACCGAACGGCCCTTCGCCGGCCATTGGGCCAGTCCCGGCGGCTTCGGCTTGCGACCTTTCTAGTTTCGGCAATTGGATCGGAAATTATGTTCAAGCCAACCTGATGCAGGGGATTTCCCGCACGGAAACGGGCATCCGGGTTCGTGAACGGGCCGTGCGGGCAAAAAAAAATTCCCATTCGCGCGGGTGCGCGAATGGGAACGGTTCGTTGTGAAATCAAGACAGACGTTGCTGAACGATGCGGTTGACCAGCTTTCCGTCGGCACGGCCTTTCACCTTCGGCATCAGGACGGCCATCACTTTGCCCATGTCCGCCTTGGATGCCGCGCCGGTTTCGCGGATCGCCTGCTCGACCAGTTCGGCGATTTCCTCTTCGCTGAACGGTTCCGGAAGGTATCCGGAGATAATCTCGATTTCGGCTTTCACATTATCCACCAGATCTTGGCGTCCGGCTTTTTCAAATTCAAGGAGGGAATCTTGCCGCTGCTTGAGCTCTTTGGCGAGGATGGCTTCAACCTCTTGGTCGTCCAGTGCATGCTTGCTGTCAATTTCCGCGTTTTTGACCGCCGCCCGCAACATGCGGATGACGGACAACCGGAATTTGTCCTGGTTCCGCATGGCCGTTTTCATGTCTTCGTTCAGTCGTTCGGACAAACTCATGATCGTGTTCAACCTCCAAAAACAACGGCCGTCGGGCAAAGGGAAAAGATCAATACCGCTTGCGCTTCTGCGCGGCTTCGGATTTCTTCTTCCGCTTCACGCTCGGCTTTTCGTAATGCTTGCGTTTCTTGATCTCGGCAAGAACGCCGTCTCTCGCGATCGTGCGCTTGAATCGGCGGAGCGCCGCGTCGATGGACTCGTTTTTGCGAACTTTCGTTTCAGACACCAGTTTTCCCTCCCTCCGACCGTTACGCCAAGAGAACATGTGAAAGGATGATTATCATGACAATTATATGTCACGGAGAAAGAGGGTGTCAACCGAGACGCACTGGGATCACCCGTTGATTTTGCCAAGCGGCTCTCCCCCGAGCAGATGCACGTGCAGGTGGTAAACGACCTGGCCGCCTTCCTTGTTGCAGTTGTTGACGAGCCGGTAGCCGCTTTCCGCGATGCCGATCTCCCGGGCCGTCTGTTGCGCCGCCTTCAGCAAATCGGCGATGAGCGGCCAGTCATCCGCCGAGACGTCATTCATCGTCGGAATGTGCTTTTTCGGGATGAACAGGATGTGTTCCTTCGCCTGGGGCTGGATGTCGCGGAACCCCAAAACCCGCTCGTCCTCGTACACCTTGGTGCTCGGAATTGTCCCTTCGACGATTTTGCAAAACAGGCAATCCGTTTGCCCACTCATGTGTCTTCCAACCTCTTTTCCGTCTGGCATTTTTTATCCCATCATAAAACAACCGTATGCCCGCCGTCAAAAAAGTACAGCGCCGCCTGCTTCACCGGGCGCTTGCGGATGGCCTCCACCGCCCTGGCGTACAGTTCCAGCTGGATCCGGTATTTTTCCGCAGCCTTCAGCGGATCGCCGTACACCCGGTCGGACTTGAAGTCGACGAGGACGAGTCCGTCGTTTTCCGCGAACAGGCAGTCGATGACCCCCTGGATCAGCACCGTTTCCGCTGCCAGATCGTCCGCGGCTTCCCGGTACACGTCGCCCGCCGGAAGCGCGTAGCTGAACGGCACTTCCCGCTCCACCTTGCCGGAACGGAGCAGCCGCATGCCGAGATCGGTGCGGAAAAAGCGGGCAATCGCGCCCGGATCGATGGAATCGGCCTGGCTCGCGGGCACGATGTCCATCGCCGCAAGGCGGCTGATCGTTTGGCGAACCGCGGTTTCATCGACGGGCTCCTCCAGCGGAATGTGCTGCATGACGGCATGGAAGGCGGTTCCCCGTTCCGCGCCGGTTACGGTGCGCCCGGTCAAAAACCGCGGCCGGCGGCTGAAGGCGCCCCCCGGCTTTGCGGGGGCAGCCGGGACCGAAAGCGTTTCGGCCGAAGTCGCCCGCTCCCCTTCTGCGGCCGGATAACCGATTTCGCCCGGCGGCGTTTCCTCCGTCTCCGCCAAATGCCATTCCCACTGCCGCTTGATTTCCGTTACCGTCGTCTTGGCGTGCCGCCGGCCCGCGGCTTCGTGCGGATACGTCCAGCCGAGCCAGTCCGCCGCCGGTTCCGCCGGAAGCGCGGCATTTCCCGCCCCCACCGGCAAAATCAGCCGGATGGCGGGCGCGGGAAGCGGCTCTCCCGCCGCCGCCTTCGCGAGCCACTCCCGGTTTCCCTTCATGCCGGCCGCCGCTTCGCGCCAGGCGGCAAGACGGCTTTGCGGCACGACCCTGACGACGAAGCGGGCGGAATCGGGCAGCTCGAAGGGGCCGGAGGCCGGCAAATGCCAGGCGCGGCGAAAATCCGCGAGCAGGGGATGGCGCAGGATGGCGGGTCCGACCCAGTCGAGGAACGACCGGGCAGAAGCGATCGCGCCCGCCGGCAGTTTCCGCCCCTCGGCGTAAACCGCATGGGACCAGCTTTCCACCAGCTTGCCGATGTTGCGGGTGGTGGCCGTCATGATCAGTTTCTCCTTCGCCCGGGTCAGCGCCACATACAAAATCCGCATTTCTTCAGCCGCCATCTCCATCCTGAGCCGCCGGGAAATGGCCGCATGGGCGATGGACGGATGGCTGACGCTCCGCGCCGGATCCACGATGAGCGGGCCGAAGCCCAGTTCCCGGTGCAGCAGAAACTCGCCGTGCAGGTCGCGTTCGTTGAACGTTTTGGCCATGCCGGAGACGATGACCACCGGAAACTCGAGGCCTTTGCTCTTGTGGATGGACATGATGCGCACCACGTTGTCCTGCTCGCCCGCGGTTCCCGCAGCGCCGAGGTCGCCGCCCGCTTCCCGCATCCGTTCGATGAACCGCAGGAAGCGGAACAGTCCGCGCAGGCTGGTGGCCTCGAACTGGCGCGCCCGGTCGTAAAGCGCCCGCAGGTTGGCCTGCCGCACGGTGCCCCCCGGCAAGCCGCCCATGTAATCATAGAAACCGGTTTCCCGGTAAATGCGCCAGATCAGGTCGGAAAGCGCACCCCGCGCGGCTTCCCGGCGCCACTCCCGCAACCGGCCGAGGAAAGCGGCGACGGTTTGCCGGGTTTGGTCCTGCGCGGCATCCGCCGATTGCCCGGAATCATCTCGTTTTCCGCCGTCCGTTTGGCCGATCGACGCTGCGGACGAATTTCCGGATTCGGGCGCGCCGGATTCCATGCCGTTCTCCACGCCGCCGCGGAGATCATCCAGGCCGGGCCCCTTGCCGCCGGCCGGCGCATGCTCCAGAAAAGCGAGCATCGCTTCGTAGTACGTCCCCTTCCGGTCGGCCAGCCGGATTTGCGCCAGTTGCTCGGCGGACAGGCCGACCAGCGGCGAACGGAGCACGCCGGCAAGCGGAATGTCCTGCAGCGGATTGTCGATCACCTTCAGCAGGGACAGCATCATGTCCACTTCCACCGCGTCGAAATAGCCGCCGGACAGTTCGGCATGGGCGGGAACGCCGAGCAGGCCGAGCTGCTCGACAAAAACCGGCGCCCAGGCGCTCGTCGCGCGGAGCAGGATGACGATGTCGCGAAATTCGCAATCGCGATGGGCACCCAGGGCCCTGTCCCACACCTTGAGCGCCGGTTTGCCCTCCATCCCCGTCAATTCACGGATGCGCGCGGCGGCAAAGCGCGCCTCCAGTTCGGCGGTTTCCATCTCGTAGAGCTCGTCGAGCCCGCCGGCGGTGTCCTCCGCCTCCGCCAGAACGCCGCTTGCCGCAGCTTCCTCCTCGTTCCGGTGGATGAGATGCAGTTCCGCCGCCATCGCCTCCGGACCGTCCGGGGAATCCGGGTATCCGGCGCCGTACACCAGCTCCGCCTGCCGGTCGTACTCGATTTCCGCCGCCTGTCCGTCCATCACCTGGCCGAACACGTAATTGACGGCTTCCACCACTTCGCGGCGGGACCGGAAGTTGCGCGACAGGTCGATGGCGATGCCGGTTTCCGCGCCGGTCACCGCGCCGCCGGCCGGCCCGTCCGCCCGGTAGGCTTTGTATTTGGCCAGAAAAATGCCGGGTTCGGCCAGGCGGAACCGGTAAATGCTCTGTTTGACGTCGCCGACCATGAACCGGTTGCCCGGTTGCGGCCGGGCAATCAGCGACAAAATCGCTTCCTGCACCCGGTTCGTGTCCTGAAACTCATCGATCAGGATTTCCTCGTATTGCTCGCGATACTCCAGCGCCGCCTCCGTCGGAATGAGCCGGCCGTCCGCATCCGTCCCGGCACACAGCACCCGCAGGGCGAAATGTTCGAGGTCGGAAAAATCAAGCAGACGTTTCGCTTTCTTCATCTGGCCGTACGTCCGGTCGAACCGGATGACCAGTTCCGCCAGCTCGTTCATGAACGGCGCCGCTTGCCGCATTTCCTCCGCGAAATCGGCAAGCGGGCGGGAGAACAATCCGCCGGCCAAATCCGCCAGCCGTTTCTTCGCCCGGTCGCGCTGGGCTTTCACCCGCTCCAGCAAATCCCGGTCCAACGCTTCTCCCCTGGCCGCCTTCAGCCGGCCGAACGTTCCGGCATGGAGCATGCCGCGCAGCTCTTCCCATGCCCCGCGGCGCGCCATGTCCAGCATCCGGCGAACGGCCGCGGCTTCCGCCCCGATCGTCTCCGCGTAAACGGCCGGCCCGCCTGGACGGCGGCAGCCGTCCAGCGCTTCCGCCAGTTCCGCCAGCGCGCCTTCCAGCGCGAAGGCGGCATCACTGAGCAGCTGGCGAACGAGCGGATGGTCCCCTTCGCCGCCGAACGTCCCGAACGCCGCAGCAGACGCCCGGAGCCAGGCGTCGGGAAACGGATGGCTGCGGGAATAGTCGTACAGTTGCAGGACAAGCGCGTACAGCCCTTCGTCGCCCCGCCGTCCGCCGTACCGTTCCACCAGTCCCCAGAACGGGCTGTCGGCCGGCGATTCCTCATAAAGGGTTTCAAAAAGGGTTTCCAGCGCATCCTGCCGGATCAGTTCCGCTTCCGTCCCGTTCGCCACGCGGAATCCGGGATCGAGCGGAATGCGGGCATAGTACCGCGTAATCACATCCATGCAAAACGAATGCAGCGTTGTGAACGAGGCGCGATGGATGAGGGCCAGTTGCCGCCGCAAATGGGGGGAAGCATCCCCTTCGGCCAGCTTCGCTTCCAGCGCCTGCCGCATCCGTTGCCGCATTTCGTCTGCCGCCGCCTTCGTGAAGGTGGCCACGAGCAGACGGTCCACGTCCACCGGCTTTCGCTCGTCGGTAATGATCCGCAAAATGCGTTCGACCAGCACCGCCGTCTTGCCCGAACCGGCGGCGGCGGCAACAAGCACATGGCTCCCGCGTTCGGTGATGGCTTGCCATTGTTCGTCCGTCCAATGGCTGCCCGCGGGTTTTGCCGGACGATCGATCATGCTTCCTCCCCTTCCCCTTGCTCCAGAAGCGGCCATATTTCATCCGCCGGATACGGCGTTTTCGGTTCGTGGGCGTTGCCTTCCACGAGCGGGTCGAAATGGCACACCGATTTGTACGGGCAATGCTGGCAAGCCGTCCTGCCGCCCATCCGGAACGGCGCGATGTCCACTTCCCCGGACAGAATGCCTTCGCCGATGCGGCGGATTTTGCCCCGCCCGTGCCGCCTGAGCAGCCGCCACCGGTCTTCCGTGACCACCGAAGACGATTTGTAGAAGCTGCCGTCTTCCTTCAGGCCGGCCGGAATGATCAGCGAATGGCCCGTCTCCAGCGATTGGTCCATGAGCCGCACCGTCTCCGGATCGGCCGTCATCAGTCCGGTCATTTTGAACCGCTTGAACAGTTCCGTTTCCGCTTCCTTCGCATCCAGCGGACGCGGGGCGCGAATCAGCGGTTCGTGCACGTGAAAATACAGCACGCCGGCGGGTTTGGCGCCGGAACCGAGCCAGCGGGCGGCGTGGGTGACCGCCACGTCGAGATAGGTGAGCATTTGCAGGGACAGTCCGTAATACACGTCCGCCAGATTGAGGGTGCGCTTGCCCGATTTGTAGTCGATGATCCGAAGCAGCGTGCCTTCGCTTCCTTCGGCCTTGTCGATCCGGTCGATCCGGCCGGCCACCTCCATTTTCGTTCCGTCGGGAAGGGTGAAGGCGAGGGGCGGCAACGGTTCGCCCCGGCCGAATCCGATTTCCAGCCCGGCGGGCACGAAAGCGCCGCGCCGGCCGTGCTCCGCCAGCATGTCCGCCGCGCGGCCGACGATCCGTTTCAATTTTCCGGCGATGTAACGGTAACGGCTGTTGCTGAGCAAAATTTCACCCTGCAGTTTCGGCGCCAGCAAATCGACCGCTTCCTCGGCCATCCTGCGGCTTTCCTCTTCCGTGAGCATCCCCCAGGTGCGCCCCTGCCCCATCAGTTGCCGGCCGATCAGGCTGAGGGCGCCGTGGAACAGCTGTCCGACATCGGGCGCTGCCAGGCGGAACAGTTTCCGTTCCTTCAGGCGAAGCCCGTAGGCGGCAAAATGGGAAAACCGGCAGGCGGCAAACCGTTCCATGCGCGAAACGCTGGCCAGAAGCGGCACGCCGTACAGCATGCGGCTCGTGGCGGGAGACAGCCTGTCCGCCCGGTTGGCGTGCAACAGGGAAGCGGTGCGGCTTTTCAGCATCGACCGGCGGACCGGATCCGCGGCAAACCAGTTGTACACCTGCCGCCAGCCTTCGGACAAGGGGGCGCCTTCCGCCGCCTTCTTCAGTTCGGCCGTCAGCAGGGACAGCGCCTGAACGGGGTGGACGATCCGCTCCCGGAACGCCTCCGCATCGTCCGCAACATCCGCATCTGCTTCGATGACGGAAAGATCGGGAAACAGGCGCTGGATTTGCCTGATGATTTCCGCCGGCGGCACGGCCTTTCCTTCCCCGTCCGCCCGCGGCCAGCTGATCCAGAGCGATTCGGAAGCAAGCGTGACGGCGGAATAGATCATGAATTGCTCGTCCAGCAGGCGGCGCAGGTTGCCCGGCGCCAGTTCCAGGCCGTCCGCGGCCAACCGCTCCCGCTCCCGTTCCGTGAGGATGCCGTCTTCCTTGATCACCGAAGGCAGCACGCCGTCGCATGCCCCGAGCAAAAACACGTGTTTCGCCGTCCCCGGCCGCGACCGCTCCAGGCTGCCGATTTGCACCTGGTCGAGGGCCGGCGGCACGAGGCCGAGTTTGATGTGTGAAAGCCCGGCGTCGAGGAGATCGGCGAACGTCTCCGGCTTCATCCGTTCGTCCCCCGTCATTTCCACGAGCTGGTCGAGCAGCCCGACGGTTTGGTTCCAGACGCCTTCATGCTCCCGCGCCCGTTCCGTCTCGCCCCGCAGACGGCTCTCCCGCGCCCATCGCTCCAGCCGGACGGCGGCTTCCGTCTCCTCGAGAAACGCCCACACGGCCGCCACCATGTCGCGCACGTTGACGGCCCGCTTCAGCCCGGCTTCCAGGCCGGCGAGTGGAGCGGAAACCCTCCTTCGCATGTCGTTGATCCGTTTCAGCTCGTCGGCTTGCCCGCCTTTGGCCGGATCGTCCGCCGCCTCCTCCTCTTCCAGCGAACGGAACGGGCGCCATTCCCACGGTTTGCCGTCCTTCCAGCGCGATCCCCGGATGCCGCAGGCGAGCACGTAGTTTTCCAGACGATCCAGATCGAGTTCCAGTTGCCGGCGTTCATCCTCCCCGTCCCCGTCAGGCGCGACGAGGAGACCGGTCTTGATCGTCCGGAAAACGCTTTCATACCGCCAACCTCCCGTCACCGTCTCCAGGGCGGCACGGATCAGCTCCGGCAACGGATGATGGCCCGCTTCCCGCTTCTGGTCAAAGAAAAACGGAATGCCGTAATCGGTGAGCGCCGTCGCCAGCACGTCGCGGTATTGCTCCGGCTGGCGAAGCAGCACCACCATGTCGCGCCAACGGGCGCCTTCGTCCCGCGCCAGCCGGATCATGCGCCGCGCGGCCGCTTCCGCTTCTTCCCGGATGTTGGCGGCAGAGACGAGCGCCAATGCCTGCTCCGGCCTTCTCGCGTTCCGGTCCGGCTTCCGTCCGAGGGCCAGCGCCCGTTCCAGTTCGGCCAACACCGGGCTGTCCGCATGGCGCGGCGAACCCGTCAAATGGACGGCCGGCTCCACCTCCACGTTCCATTCCGCGGCGATTTCCTTGAGCCTTGCGCATGTGCGGGCGGTCGGGTGAAACAGATCCAGCTCGTCGGGCGTTTCTCCCGCATCGACGTCGCGGTCGAGGCAAAGCGCGATGCTGACCCGGGCGGCATGCCGCATGACGGCGGCCAGCACTTCCAGTTCCGCCGGGGTAAATCCGTTGAACCCATCGATCCAGACTTCCGCCCGCCCGGCATAGGACGAGTCCGCAAAATGTTCGGCCAAATGCGCCAAATCGTCCTCGGCATCGACGTACAGCCGGCAGACGGCATCTTCGTACGCCGCATACAGCACGGCGAGATCGTGGAGCTTGTCCGCAAGAACGGACATGCGGCCTTCCTCCGCCCTGGCCGCTTCTTCCGCCAGTTTTGCGGGATCGATGCGATACCGTTTGAACTCCACCAGCATGCCCGCGAGCCGGTCGACAAATCCGGGTTCGCCGGCCATTTGGCGCCAGGATCGCAATTCGTCTTTCCGGTGCATGAGCAGTTTGTGCAACAGCATTTTTTTGCCGTCGTCGGCAATGTGGATTCGCGCGGCCCCTCCCGTCTCCTGCATGACGCGAAACGCGAGCCTGCGGAAACTGAGTACCTGGGCGCGCATGAAACCGCCGCATGACAGAACGGATGCCAGAAGGCGTTCATAGCGGTATGAAGCCTGTTCCGGCACGAGAAGCACGAGGGGAGCGTCATCCCCGCCCTTTTCCAGCCTGTCTTTGATTTCCTCCAGCACGAGCGTGCTCTTGCCGCTGCCCGCCCGGCCGATGATGAAACGTACCGGCAAACCGTCCTCCTCCTCTCCCGTGTGTCGGTGTCTTCTCCGCACGCTTGTCATGCGGACCGGATCGCCGTCATATACTTGTCCGAAAAGACGCCTGTCCGCGGCGCATGGTTGTTTTGCTTCCCGCATGGCGACAACGGATTTCAAGGAGATGTCCGTCGCATGGCGATCGCATTCCAGGAGTTGCTTCTGCCCATCGGCGCCGGCCTGGCCGTTTTCATGGCCGGCATGAAAATCATGGAACATGCGCTGTACGCATGGACGGGCGGGTGGATGAAGTCGATGCTCGCCCGTCTGACCGGCACGCCGCTGCTCGGCCTGCTGACCGGCACGGGAACGACGGCCGTCCTGCAAAGCAGCAGCGCCATCACCGTCGTCACCATCGGCATGGTAAACGCCGGGGTGCTCAGCTTCCCCCGCACCCTCGGCATCATCCTCGGCACCAACATCGGCACGTGCCTCACCACGGAACTGATCGGCCTGAACCTGTCGGCCGCTTCGCTTCCCGCCCTCATGGCGAGCACCGCCTTGTGGCTCGCCGCCTGCCTCCCCTTGCCCGTGTTCCGGAAAGCCGGCACCGTCATCGCCGCCGTCCGCGGGCTGTCGCTCGCCGTCGCCGGATTTTGCGGCATCATGCTCGGCATCCGCATCATGCAGGGCATTGTGCCGTACTTGCAGGAGAGAGGGTTTCTCGCCTGGTTTCTCGAGCACGCCCAACGCAGCCCGCTGTGGGGCATCATCGCCGGCGCGATCCTGACGGCCGTCATTCACAGCAGCGCCGCTTCCATCGCCATGACGATGAGCCTCGCCGGTCTCGGCGCCATTCCCGTTCCCCTCGGCATCGCCATCGTGCTCGGCTGCAACGTCGGCACCTGCGTGACGGCGCTGATCGCCGGCATCGGAGGAGGCCGTTTCGGCCGTTACGTGGCGTACAGCCATCTCATCCTGAACGTCGCCGGCACCATCCTGTTCTATCCGTTCATCGGCATGCTGCATGCCGCATCCGCCTGGATCACGGCAGATCCGGCCGGACAAATCGCCCATGCGCAGACGATATTCAATGTCATCTGCTCCCTGCTGGCCCTGCCCGTCTGTTATTTGCCGGCCATCCGGCGAATCGGCGGGGATGAATCGGCAGCCAATCCCAATCTCCGGGAAAACGGCGGGAATGAACCGGCAGCCGTTGATCCCGCCCTGGTTGAATCCGGCCCCCAACCCGGACTTTCCGCGGCCGAATCCCGATCCATCCGGAACGATGACGTTCGCGTCGGGTCCAAACCCGGGACATCCCGCTCCGAAACCGGAAAATCCGGATCCCGCCCCGGCAAGGCCGGTTAGTCCGGCATCCCATGCGACGCACCCGACGGTTTCGCGTCCGGACAAACCGCGCACGCGGAGGTTGTTTGGTCGATCTTTCACCCAAAAGACCAATCAATCGTCCGATTTTTCCGCTTTCTGGCGAAAAATCAACCAAAATCGAACCCGAAAGCCCCCGACAGGTCCAATTTGGTCGATTTTTTCGCCCAATCCGCCCGATTTTCAAAACGCCCGATTTACGGCCATGCATTCGGCATTTTGGCCGATTTTTCGACCAAAACAGGACACCGGGCATGCCGCGCCCGGTGTCCCGGCCCGCCGAGGACATGGCTGCGCCTGTCCGCTCAATACCCGCCGCCGGACGCCTGCGCGCCGCCGACGATCGCGATGCCGGAGCTCGTGCCGATGCGGTTTGCGCCCGCCTCGATCATTTCGATCGCCTTGGCGCGGTCCCGCACGCCGCCCGACGCCTTGACGCCGACGGACGGGGATACGGCGGCACGCATCAACCGGATGTCCTCCGCCGTCGCGCCTCCCGGGCCGAACCCGGTGCTCGTCTTCACGAAGGCGGCTCCCGCCGCTTCACTGATTTGGCAGGCGATGCGCTTCTGCTCATCGGTCAAATACCCGGTCTCCAGAATGACTTTCACCGGAACGCCGGCTGCCTTCACCGCAAGCGAAATGTGGCGTTCCACCGTTGTCAGGTCGCCTTCGAGCAACGGCCCGACCGGCAGCACCATGTCGATTTCCCGGGCGCCGTCTTCCACCGCTTTGGCGGTTTCATAGGCCAACGCCTCCGCGCTCATGCTGCCCAGGGGAAAACCGGTCACCGCCGCGATGAGGGGCGATTTCCCCGCAAGGCGTTCCCGGCATCTGGCCACCCACATGCCGTTCACGCACACGCTGTAAAATCCGTATTGCACGGCTTCGTCGCAAAGTTTGTCGATGGTCGCCGTCGTGGCGTCCGGCTTCAGGTACGTGTGGTCGATGTAACTTGCCAGCCGTTTAGCATCCCAATCCTTGCTCGTTTCCATGGTCGACACTCCCTGTTTTTTTATTGCGTCAATTGTCGGCCGGGTCCGTCCCCGTCAGGGACCGTCCTCCGCCGCTTGCGCCCGCTCGTTCAGCGCGCCCAGCCTGGCCAGCGCCTTGCGAAACACGCCGTCGTTGGTCGGGTAACCGGCGGCGTGCTGCAGGCGGATCGCCTCTTCGGGGGATACCCAGTGGGCGTCGCCGATTTCTTCCAGCTGCACCTTCAATTCGCCGCCGGTCGCCTCCAGCAGGTAGAAGCGGACGGATTTGTCCACCTTCGTCCCGTCGGCCTTTTCATACGCGTAATGCGTTTCTTCCAGCAACTCCTCGATCCGGGCTTCGATGCCCGTCTCCTCCGCGATTTCCCGCACCGCGGTTTCCTCCGGCGTTTCCCCCGGTTCTTCCTTCCCCTTGGGCAGGGCGATTTTGCCGTAACGGTCGCGGATCAGCAGCACTTCCGCACCGTCTGCGGCGCGGCGGTAAACGACGCCTCCTGCGGCCCTTTCGATCATGTGCGTTCTTCCTTTCCGGCAGAATGGCAAAATGTGCCGAAGGCCATTGACCCGCCGGCACATTGCAAAATCCGACCATGTTCCATTATTGCCCCACCGCGGCCGGCGTCTCGTCCAGCACGCGCACCAGTTCGCCCCGGTGTTCGTGCTCGCCCGCGGCGGTCAGTTTCACCCGGCACAGCGAGCCGATCAGCTCCTGTCCGGCGCGGAAAGCGATGGGCAGGTAGTTGTCGCTGTAGCCGACGAGCCAGCCCGGCTCCGTTTCTTTCCCCGGCCGTTCCGGAATGACCGTGAACACCTGGCCGATGCAGCTTTCGGCGTAGGCCTTGTGCATCCGGTCCGACAGCTCGATGAGCCGGCGCACCCGTTCCTGCTTCACGTCGTCAGGCACCTGGTTGTCCATGCGCGCGGCCGGCGTGCCCGTCCGCTTGGAATACGGGAACACGTGCATCTGGCTGAACCCGACCTGTTCCAGGAACCGGTACCCGCGCTCGAACATGTCGTCCGTCTCGCCGGGAAACCCGACGATGACATCCGTCGTGATCGCCACGCCGGGCATCGCCTTCCGGATTTTTTCGATCTTTTCGGCATATTCGGCCGTCGTATATTTGCGCCGCATCCGCCGGAGCACGTCGTCGTCCCCCGCCTGCACCGGAATGTGCAGATGGCGGCACAGTTTGTCCGAACCGTTCAGCACGTCGATCATCCTGTCGTCGATCTGGCTCGCTTCGATGGAGCTGATGCGGATGCGGGAAAGCCCGTCGATCTTCGTCAAATCGACCAGCAGGTCGCTCAGCCGGTAGTCCACCAGGTCGTCCCCGTAGCCGCCGGTATGGATGCCGGTCAGGACGATTTCCTTGTAGCCGGCGTCCACCAGCTCCCGGGCCTGCTCCAGCACGTTTTTCGGATCCCGGCTGCGGGACAGCCCGCGCGACCAGGGAATGATGCAGAAGGTGCAGAAGTTGTTGCACCCTTCCTGGATTTTCAGGAACGCCCGGGTCCGTTCGGTGAAGCCGGACACTTTCAGCTCCTCGAATTCCCGCGTCTTCATGATGTTGCGCACCGCGTTGATCGGCTTGCGCGCTTCCCGCAGCTGCCGGATGTAGTCCATCAGCTTGTCGCGGTCCTGGGTGCCGATGACGAGATCCACGCCGTCGATGGCCATGATTTCGGCCGGCGACGTCTGCGCGTAGCAGCCGGTGACGGCCACGATGGCATCCGGATTTTTGCGGATCGCCCGGCGGATGATTTGCCGGCTTTTCTTGTCGCCGGTGTTCGTCACCGTGCACGTGTTGATCAGATAGACGTCGGCCGTCTCCTCAAAGTCGACCTGCTCGTACCCTTCCTTTTTGAACAGTTGCCAGATCGCCTCCGTGTCCACGAAATTGACCTTGCAACCGACGGTGTAAAAAGCCACTGTTGGCATCAGGATCCCCCAATTTCCCCGAATTCGTACAAAATGCAGCTGAGGGCGACGAGCGCCGCCGTCTCGGTACGCAAAATGCGGCGGCCGAGGCTGATTGCACGGCACCCCGCCGCTTCCGCTTCCTTCGCCTCTTCTTCGTCAAACCCGCCCTCCGGGCCGACGATGAGCAAAATGTCCGCAGCAGGCTTCCGGGCTTTGAGCTCCGTGAGCAACCGGCGGAACGCGAGCGATTCCTCCCTCTCGTAACAAAAGAACGCCGCGTCATATCGGCCGATGCCGGCCAGCAACTCCCGCCATTTTGTGACGGGCGTCACTTCAGGGACGGCGCCGCGATGGGCCTGTTCCGCCGCCTCCTTGGCGATCCGCGCCCAGCGCTCGAGGCGTTTCGCTTCCTTGCCGCCGTCCAGTTGCACCACCGTCCGTCGCGAAACGAACGGAATGAAGCGGATTGCCCCCGCTTCCGTGCCTTTCTGGATCACCGTCTCCATCTTGTCGCCCTTCGGCAACCCCTGGGCCACGGTGACCCGGACGGACGGTTCGTTCGTTTCCTCCAGCATTTGTTCCAGACTCGCCACGACTTCATCGGCCGACACGCGGTCAAGAACGGCGATCGCCGCCCGGCCGTTTCCATCCGCCGCGATGATCCGTTCGCCCGGCCTGGCGCGCAGGACGGCCGCCAGATGGCGGGCGTCGGGCCCGGCGATGCGCACCGATAGATCCGACCATTGGCCGGGAGGGACAAAATAGCGCTGCATGCTCCATTCGCCTTTCGATCAAATTCATCTTATCGCAAAAACGTCCGCCAGACAATCGCCGCCCGCCGGGCTCAGCCGGGCTTGACGGCCGTTATGGCGACCCAGTCGTCCTCCGTATCGACGGCGGCGATGCCAAACCCCGCTGCTTCCAGGGCTTGCCGCACGTCGTCCGCCTTGCGCGCAATGATCCCCGACGTGATGTAGATGCCGCCGGGTGCAAGCGACCGGTACACGTCGGGAACGAAGGTCAGCACGATCTCCGCCAGCAGATTGGCGACAACGAGATCCGCCGGCAAGACGCCCTTCGCCCGGCCGTCCCGCACCGCCTGCAGCAAATCGCTTTCCAGCACGTCGATCCGGTCGGACAGGCCTCCCAGCGCCACGTTCTCCGTCGCGCTCTTGACCGCCACCGGATCGAGATCAAGCGCCAGCACGCGCCCCGCTCCGAGCCGCACGGCGGCGATGGACAGAATGCCCGAACCGGTGCCGACGTCGATGACGGTCATGCCCGGGCGGACGTTTTTCTCCAGCGCCCGGAGACAGAGGGAAGTGGTCGCATGGGTGCCCGTGCCGAACGCCATGCCGGGATCCAGTTCCAGCACGATTTCTCCCGGGCGCGCCTCGTAGTGCTCCCAGGACGGCTTGACCACGAGGCGTTCCGAAATGCGGATCGGTTTGAAATACTGCTTCCATCCGTTCGCCCAGTCTTCTTCCTTGACGGTGCGGATGCCGGTCTTGCCGGGGCCGGTTTCGATCGGATAGCCGGCCAATTCGTCAAGCAGCGCGCGAACGCCCGCTTCCGCCGCCTTCGCTTCATCTTCCCCGGCGAAATACGCCTGGACGACCGCCTGGCCTTCGGGGATGTCGTTCAGGGGGAGTTCGTACCACTGGCCGAGGGAGGTGTCCCGATCCCGGTTCAGGCTGCCGGATTCCTCGATGACGACCCCGCCCGCGCCGTGTTCGTGCAAAAAATTGGCCACCATTTCCACCGCTTCGTTCGCCGTCCATATGGTCAATTCATGCCAAACGTTCATCGCGTGTTTCCCCCCGCTTCTCTCGATTCCATGCCATTTTACCGCAAAAAACAATCCCGCACCACTCCGACAGGCCCCCTGCCGGCAGACCCGCCTTGTCGTTCGGGGGCCTGCCTGGGGAACATGTCTCTCGTTGCGGGATTGGTTTCAATGCGTGATGCGGCCGCCGCATGCCGTGACAATGCGCACGGCTTGCTCCCGGGCTTCCGGCCGGATGGCGGCGGTCAGCCGGTAATCGCCGTCCCAGGGCGGCAGTTCATCGGAGAATTCGACATTCCGGTCCGCGTCGAACGAGACCGAAAAGGACGGCGCATCGCCTTCTGCCGGGCGATCCGCAAGTTCGATGCCGATGTTTTCCGCCCGGATGGCCAGCAGCTTGTACGCCGCTTCCTGAGCCTTCCGATAGGAAGAAAATTCGGCGGAAAGCAGGCTGCTCACGGCCCCTGCCCCGCTTCCCGCTTCACCTGGCGTTCGGCTGCTTCGGCCCTCGCCAGCGCTTCGAGGTCTTCTTCGTCAGCTTCTTCCAGGCTGAATTCCACATCCTGTGCCCTTGCCAGTTTCGGCTCTTCGGCTCCGGAATGGTTGCCGGATCCGGAAAACCGGCCGCGTCGTTTGCTGTCCATCGGCAGAACGCTCCTTTCTGCCGATTAGTATGGGTTCCGTCCGGAAAATCCATTCAGCGCCCGCCGCGGAACCGTTCATTCCCCGCGAAACGCCCGCTTCATGCGGGCGAACAGCGTATCTTCGTAACCGCCGCCCGCTTCGCCGCCCAGCGCGGCGAATTCGCGGAGCAGCCGCCTCTGTTCCTCCGACAGATTCGTCGGCGTCACGACGACCACCTTCACGTGCTGATCGCCCTGTCCGTATCCCCTGAGCCTCGGCACGCCTTTGCCCTTCAGCCGGAAATAGGTGTGGGTTTGGGTGCCCGGCGGGATTTTCAGCTTCACCTTCTCCGTCAGGGTCGGCACCTCGATCTCGTCGCCGAGGGCCGCCTGGGCGAAGGTGAGCGGGATTTCGCAATACAAATCGTCGCCTTCCCGTTCAAAAAATTCGTGGGGTTTGACGGTCAAAACGACGTACAGGTCCCCCGGCGGCCCGCCGTTGGAGCCCGCTTCGCCTTCGCCGGAAATGCGGAGCTGGGCGCCGTTGTCCACCCCGGCGGGAATTTTGACGTGGATTTTCCGCTGTTTTTTCACCTTGCCCGTGCCGCGGCAATCGGCGCACCGGTCCCGGATGACGCGGCCGCTGCCGCCGCACGCCGAACACATCCTGCGGTTGACGATGCGGCCGAAGGGCGTGTTCTGCACGATCTCCTGCTGCCCGGTGCCGCGGCAGACGGAACACGCTTCCGGCTTCGTGCCCGGCTTGGCGCCGGTGCCGCCGCAAGTGTCGCAATTTTCCGTACGGGGAATGGTGATGTCCGTCTCCATGCCGAAGACGGCGTCCCGGAATTCGATGGTCAATTGATATTGCAAATCCGCGCCGCGCTTCGGGGCGTTCGGGTTCCGCCGCGCGCCGCCGCCGAAAAACATGTCGAAAATGTCGCCGAAACCGCCCATGTCGCCGAAACCGCCAAACCCGCCGAAGCCGCCCGCGCCGCCCATGCTGCCGTCCGTCGCCGCATGGCCGTACTGGTCGTAGGCCGCCCGCTTCTGGCTGTCGCCGAGCACTTCATAGGCTTCCTTGACTTCCTTGAATTTGGCTTCCGCGTCGGGCTCCTTGTTCACGTCGGGGTGGTACTGGCGGGCGAGCCGCCGGTACGCCTTCTTGATTTCCTCTTCGGTGGCGTCCCTGCCGACCCCGAGCACTTCGTAGTAGTCGCGTTTGCTCATGTTGGTTTACCCATCCCCCGCTTTCAACGGCCCTTGACAAAAGGAAGTCAAAGCCGGACATGCGCCGGCTTTGACCGCCTTGCACTCAATGCTGTTTCTTGTCGTCATCGACCACTTCGTAGTCGGCATCCACGACGTTGTCTTTCCGGGCTGCGCCCGCCGCGTCCTGCGCGGCGTCTCCGGCGCCCGTTCCCTCGGCTCCGGCTTGCTGGTACAGCTTGACGGACAGCTCCTGCACGACTAGCGTCAGCTCTTCCGTCGCCTTGCGGATGTCGTCCAGGTTGTCTCCTTTGACCGTCTCCTGCAGTTTCGCCTTGGCGGCGTTCGCCTTGTCGATTTCCGCCTGGCCGACCTTGTCGCCCAAATCCTTGAGCGTTTTTTCCACGGTGTAGATCAGCTGGTCCGCCTGGTTTTTCGCTTCCGCCAGTTCCTTGCGCTTCCGGTCTTCTTCCGCGTAGGCTTCCGCCTCTTTCATCATCCGGTCGATTTCCTCCTGGCTGAGGCCGCTCGTGCCGGTGATGGTGATTTTCTGGCTCTTGCCCGTGCCCTTGTCGATGGCGGACACGTTGACGATGCCGTTGGCGTCGATGTCGAAGGTGACTTCGATTTGCGGCACGCCCCGCGGCGCCGGCGGAATGCCGTCCAGGATAAACCGGCCCAGCGTCTTGTTGTCCCGCGCCATCGCCCGTTCGCCTTGCAGCACGTGGATTTCCACGCTCGTCTGGTTGTCCGCGAAGGTGGAGAAAATTTGCGATTTGCTCGTCGGAATCGTCGTGTTGCGATCGATCATTTTGGTGAACACGCCGCCCGCCGTTTCGATGCCGAGGGACAACGGCGTGACGTCAAGCAGGACGACGTCCTTCACTTCGCCGGTCAGCACGCCGGCCTGAATGGCTGCCCCGAGGGCCACCACTTCGTCCGGGTTGACGCCCTTGTGGGGTTCCTTGCCGATGAGCCGGCGAACGGCTTCCTGCACCGCCGGGATGCGGGTGGAACCGCCGACGAGCACCACCTTGTCGATGTCGTTCGGCGAAAGGCCGGCATCCTTGAGCGCCTGGCGGGTCGGCCCCATCGTCCGTTCCACCAGATCGGCGGTCAGCTCTTCGAATTTCGCCCGGGTCAGGTTCATTTCCAGATGCTGCGGAACCCCGTCCACCATCGTGATGAACGGAAGCGAGATCGTCGTGGTGAGCACTCCGGACAGTTCCTTCTTGGCCTTCTCGGCCGCGTCCTTCAGCCGCTGCACCGCGGCGCGGTCTTTGCTCAGGTCGACGCCGTGTTCCTTGCGGAACTCGGCCACGAGCCAGTCGATGATTTTCTGGTCGAAATCGTCGCCGCCGAGGTGGTTGTCCCCGCTCGTCGCCTTCACTTCGAAAATGCCGTCGCCGAGCTCGAGGATGGACACGTCGAACGTGCCGCCGCCGAGGTCGAACACGAGAATCGTCTGATCTTCCTCTTTGTCAAGGCCGTAGGCCAGGGCAGCCGCCGTCGGCTCGTTGACGATGCGGAGCACTTCCAGGCCGGCGATGGTGCCGGCGTCCTTCGTCGCCTGGCGCTGGGCGTCGTTGAAATAGGCGGGAACCGTGATGACCGCCTGTCGGACCGGGCCGCCCAGGTAGGCTTCCGCGTCCGCTTTCAGCTTTTGCAGAATGATCGCCGAAATTTCCTGCGGCGTGTACGCTTTGCCGTCGATTTCCACCTTGTGGTTGGTGCCCATGTGGCGTTTGATGGACAGGATCGTCCGGTCCGGATTGGTGATGGCCTGGCGTTTGGCCGTTTCGCCCACCAACCGCTCGCCGTCTTTCTTGAACCCGACGACGGAAGGCGTCGTCCGGTTGCCTTCCGCGTTGGGAATCACCACCGCTTCGCCGCCCTCCATGACCGCGACGCAAGAGTTGGTGGTTCCGAGGTCAATGCCGATCACTTTGCTCATGAAACGTGTGCCTCCTGAAGAATGGGGTTGCGTTCGATTGTCAAGGTCTTGCATTCACTTTGACCATGGAAGGCCGGATCACTTTCTCTTTCAGCTTGTAGCCTTTCTGGAGCTCTTCGACGACGACATTGTCGTCGTACTCCTCCGACTCCACCTGCATGACCGCCTGGTGGAATTCCGGGTTGAACGGCTCGCCGACCGCCTTGATCGGTTCCAGGCCTTCCTGCGCGAGCACATCCGCCAGTTGGCGGTAGATCATGTCGACGCCCTTGGCGAAGGAATCCAGGTCGGCGGCGTTCCGCGCCGCCGCGAGCGCCCGCTCGAAATTGTCGAGAACGGGCAGCAGCCTCTCCACCAGGCTGAGGGAAGCATATTTGACAAACTCTTCCTTCTCAAGCCGGGTGCGCCGCCTGAAATTGTCATAGTCCGCCTGCAAACGGAGCAACCGTTGATGCGTTTCTTCCGCTTCCCGCTTGTAGTTCTCCGCTTCCTGCCGCAATTTCTCCGCTTCGCCCTCCGGGCCCGGTTCTGCGGTCCCGCCGCCGGACACGCCAGCGCCGTCCGCTTGCTCCCGCGCGTCAACCTGTTCGCCCGGTTCCGCGGCCGTTTCGGCATCCGTCGCGTCGGCGCCCGCATCCGGGCCGCCGGCGTTCGCACCATGCCCGGCCAGGTCCGGCCCGGCACCGATGCCGCCTTTCTCTGTCATCGGCTGATCCGGTTCGCCGGTCGCCCTGTCGGACGGTTGCGTATGGTTCACTGCCGCTCCACCTCCGTCGTGATGTCCGCTGCTTTTTCCTTATGATCCGTCGTTTACTTGTACCATTTGTCCAAAATTTCCGTCAAGTCCCGCGAAAAATGCTTGAGCAATCCGATGACCTTGCCGTATTCCATCCGGGTCGGGCCGAGCACGCCAATGACGCCGATCGGTTGGCCGTGCAGCGAATACGATGCCGTCACCAGGCTGCAATCCTTCATCGCATCCAGGGTGTTTTCCGTGCCGATGCGCACCTGCAGCCCGTCGCCCACGTCGGTGACGATTTGCACCAGCACGTAGGCTTTGTCCAGCAGGTCAAGGAAAGGCTTCGCTTTCTCGACATCCCGGAATTCGGGCTGGTTCAGCATGTTGGTGGCGCCGCTCATGTACAGGCGCTGCTGGTCGTCCTGTTCCAGGGCGCTGTCGATCGTGGTGATGAGTTGCTCGAATTCGTCCACGTGCCGTTTCATTTCGGCGGCGATTTCGGTGTACAGCTTGCTCTTCAGCTGAAAGAGCGGCACGCCCTTCAGCTTGGCGTTCAAAATCGCCACCGTCCGTTCGATGGAGTTGACGGGAACGCCTTCCGGGATCGTGACCACCTTGTTTTCCACGTGTCCCGTGTTCGTCACGATGATCGCCACGGCGCGCTGGTGATCGAGCGGCAGAAGCTGCATGTGGCGCAGGGACGTGCTGAAAATTTCCGGGCCGAGCACGATCGACGTCAGGTTGGTCAGGTTGCTCACGATGGAGGCCACCTGCTGCATCGCCTGCTCGATTTTCAGCATCCGGTCGGCCAGCGCCGTTTTCAGCATGGCCACCTCTTCCGGCTTCACGTTGCCGGTCTGCACGAGATGATCCACATAATATCGGTAACCGAGATTGGAAGGAATGCGGCCGGCGGAAGTGTGGGGTTGCTCGAGGTAACCCAGCTCTTCCAGATCGCTCATTTCGTTGCGGATCGTCGCCGGGCTGTAGGCCACGGTGCCTTTCTTGGAGATGCTTCGGCTTCCGACGGGTTCCGCGGAGCGGATGTAGTCATCGACAATGGCGCTGAGGATGAGCTTCTGCCTTTCCGTCAACATGCCCCGTTTCCTCCCTTGCGTCGTTAGCACTCCACTTCGGCGAGTGCTAAATCTAATTACAAAAATAGCAAATCGCCGTTCCCCTTGTCAAGGGCGGGCGCCCGCTTCGGGAAGCCGCTTCAGCACCGCGATTTCATCGCAGCTGTACCGTTTTTTGCAATGGATGCAATCCCGCCACGTTTTCTGGGGAAAGACCGCTTTCGGCACGATGGAAAACCCGTTTTTTTCAAAAAAGGGCACTTCGTACGTGAGCGCCATCACCCGGGTAATGCCCAGCCGGCGCGCTTCTTCCACCAGCAGGGCGACGAGCGCTTTGCCGACACCCATGCCCTTGCGGGATTCCAGCACGCCCAGGGAGCGGATTTCCGCCAAATCGTCGGACAGCCGGCTGAGGGCGCCGCACCCGACCAGGCGGCCGTCCTCCTCCGCGACGACAAATTCGCCGATGCTGCGCTCCAGCGTCTCCGGCGAGCGGGGGAGCATGATTCCTTTGTCCGCATAATGGGAAATCAGCCCGTGCAAGGCGGGCACGTCTTCGCGGTTCGCTTTTCGGCACACGATCCCTGACATCGATGTTCCTTTCCCGCTGTTCGCCAGCGCCACAGAAATATGAAATAATATACATCATGGCGCATGAATAAACAATCCCCGCCGTCCGGGGATTCCGGACTAGACGAGGATGCCGACAAATTCCGCAAACACTTCGTTGCCGAGCAGCAAACCTTTGTCCGACAGGCGGAAGCCTTCCGCCGTCCGCACGAGCAAACCGGATGCGGTCAGGCGGGTGAGCGGATCGCTGAACACGTCCATCATTCCGACCCCGAACTGCTTCCGGAAATCTTCCTCTTTCACGCCGTCGATCAGGCGCAGGCCGACCATCATGAAGTCTTCCATCGCCTCTTCGCGGGAAACGGGAATCGTTTCCGTGCGGGGCAGCCCCGCTCTGGCCGCCGCGATGTAGGCGGAAACGCCCTTGACGTTCACGTGGCGCATGCCTCCCGCATATCCGTGGGCGCCGGCGCCGAGGCCGTAATACGGCTCGTTGCGCCAATAGGTGAGGTTGTGCCGGCTTTCCCGGCCGGGGCGGGCAAAATTGCTGATTTCGTAATGCCGGTAGCCGACCGCGCGGAACCGGTCGATGACCAGCCTGTACATTTCCGCCTCTTCTTCCTGGTCGGGAAGCGGCAGCAGCCCCTGTTTCTCCCATTCGAAAAACAGCGTGTTTTCTTCCACTTTCAGCCCGTAGATCGAACAATGGGCCAGGTCGTGGGCCAGCGCTTCCGCAATGGAAGATTCGAGATGCCGCATCGTCTGGTTCGGCAGGCCGAACATCAGGTCGACGGACAAATTGTCAAACCCCGCCTTCCGGGCCAGTTCCAGGCTGCGCCGGACGTCGTCGGGCGAATGGATGCGTCCGATCGCCTTGAGCAGGCCGTCGTCGAACGACTGGGCGCCGAAGCTGATCCGGTTGACGCCGAACTCCCGCATGACCGCCAGTTTTTCCTCGTCCGTCGTGCCGGGATTGGCCTCCATCGTAAACTCGACGGCGTCCCGGTCGAAGGGGAAAAACCGTTTCACCGCGGCGAGAAACATGCCCATCTCTTCCGCCGTGAGCACCGTCGGCGTCCCCCCGCCGACGAAAATGGTGTCGATCGCGTCCGGCGGCATGAGACGGACGGTTTCCGCCATCTCGCGTTCCAGGGCCCGCAGGTAGTCCATCACCGGCTGCCCCTGGCGCACATAGGAGTTGAAGTCACAGTAGTAACATTTGTTGGTGCAAAATGGAATGTGGATATAGACCGAACGCGGCGCGGCAAGGCGCGGATCGGACGAATCGTTCAAGCTTCCCGCCTCCTCTCCTGCAAAACGGGGTGCCGCCGGCACCCTCAATCTTCATCCATTTTCAACACGGCCATGAACGCTTCCTGGGGCACTTCCACGCTGCCGACCTGCTTCATCCGTTTTTTGCCTTCCTTCTGTTTCTCCAGCAGCTTCCGCTTCCGCGTAATGTCGCCGCCGTAACATTTGGCCAGCACGTTCTTCCGCATCGCTTTGACCGTTTCCCGGGCGATGACCTTCGTGCCGACGGCGGCCTGGATCGGTACCTCGAACATTTGCCGCGGAATGAGATCCTTCAGCTTTTCGCAAATGACGCGGCCCCGCGACTGGGCCCTGTCCCGGTGAACGATGACGCTGAGGGCGTCGACCTTGTCCCCGTTGAGCAAAATGTCCATTTTGACCAGCCTGGAAGTCTTGTAGCCGGACAGCTCGTAATCGAAGGAGGCGTAGCCGCGGGTGCCGGATTTCAGCCGGTCGAAGAAATCGTACACGATTTCCGCCAGCGGCATGTCGTAGGTGAGCGTCACCCGGGACGCGTCCAGGTATTCCATGTTCACGAATTCGCCGCGTTTGTTCTGGCAAAGCTCCATCACCGCGCCGACGTAATCGTTGGGCACGATGATCGTCGCCTTCACGAAGGGCTCCTCCACGTTTTCGATTTTGCCCTGCTCCGGATACTGCGACGGGTTGTCGATCATTTGCACTTCCCCGTTCGTCAGCGTCACCCGGTATACGACGCTCGGCGCCGTCGTGATGATCGCAATGCCGAACTCACGCTCGATCCGTTCCTGGATGATTTCCATGTGCAGGAGGCCGAGAAACCCGCAGCGGAACCCGAATCCGAGGGCGGTGGACGTTTCCGGCTCGAATTTGAGGGATGCGTCGTTCAGGGCCAGTTTTTCCAGGGCTTCCCGCAGATCGTCATAATCGGCGGAATCGATCGGGTACATGCCGCAAAACACCATCGGGTTGATGCGGCGGTAGCCGGGCAGCGGTTCCGCGGCCGGTTTTTTGGCGTCGGTGATCGTGTCGCCGACCCGGGTGTCCTTCACGTTTTTGATGGCGGCCACCACAAAGCCGACTTCGCCGGGGCCAAGCTCGTCCACCGTCACCATGTTCGGCTTGAACACGCCGACTTCCACCACGTCAAATTCCGCGCCGGTCGCCATGAAACGGATCCGTTTGCCCTGCCTGATCGTGCCGTCCATCACCCGGACGTAGACGACGACCCCTTTGTACGCATCGTAATGCGAGTCGAAGATGAGCGCCTTCAGCGGCGCGTCCGGATCCCCTTTCGGCGGAGGAATTTTCGTCACGACCTGCTCGAGAATGTCCTTGATGCCGATGCCGGCCTTCGCCGAGGCGAGCACCGCTTCGCTGCAGTCGAGGCCGATGACGTCTTCGATTTCCTGCTTGACCCGGTCCGGCTCGGCGCTGGGCAAATCGATCTTGTTGATGACGGGCAAAATTTCCAGGTTGTTGTCGAGCGCCAGGTACACGTTGGCCAGCGTCTGCGCTTCGATGCCCTGGGCCGCGTCCACCACCAGAAGCGCCCCTTCGCAGGCCGCCAGGCTGCGGGAGACTTCGTAGGTGAAGTCGACGTGTCCGGGCGTGTCGATCAGATTGAGGATGTACGTTTCGCCGTCATCCGCCCTGTATTCCAGCCGGACCGCCGCCAGTTTGATCGTGATGCCCCGTTCCCGCTCGAGATCCATCTTGTCCAGCAGCTGATCCTGCATTTCCCGCTGGGCCACCGTGCCGGTGTATTCCAGGATGCGGTCGGCCAGCGTCGATTTTCCGTGATCGATGTGGGCGATGATGCAAAAATTGCGGATGCGATCCAATCTGTCTTGAACGGACATGATGTCCCTCCTGCCGCACAATCATTAACCAAATCATTATAACAATTGTGCGGCGGTTAGGAAAGGACCGCTTCTCCGAGGCCGACCAGCAGGCGGATGAAGCCGTCCGCCAATATCCGCAGCAGGTCGCCGGTTTTGCCGACAATCCGGGAAAGCGCCGTCTGTTCCGCCGGCAGGCGCCGCCATTCGTCCGCGGCGAACGCGTATTCATCCGTCGGTTCGCCGGCGGCCAAACCGCCGGAAGTTCCGGGCTGGCCTCTTTTCAACGCCGGTTTCGGCGCGTCCGTCCGTTCCGGCGCTTCCGCGCGAACGTGCCCGCCCGCCGCATCGTCCGCCGGGCCGGCGGCCTCCAGCGGGCCGTAAATGTGGCCGATGCCTTCCCGCGTGACGCTCACGCCGTAGAAGACGCCGAACAGAAGGGCGAATGCCGCAAGAAGCCATCGTCCCGCCCGTTTATCCATCGCCGCTCACCCGCTCCGCTTCCCAATACACATCCGCGATCGCCTTCGCCAGCACTTCCGCCGTCCGAAGGCATTCCTCCAGCGTATTCTCCGGCCCTCCGATTTCGATGAGCACGCTGTTGTCCGAGAAAGATTGGTTGTATTCGCCGTTTTCGCCCGATGCCCCCTTGCCCCAGATGCCGCGGGAAATGCCGGGTTTCAGCCGTTCCAGCGCATCGTGCAGCTTGCCGGCGAACGCTTCGTTCGCTTTCCAGTTCGGGTTGCGCCGCCCGATGATGAAATAGACCTGGGCATACGGCTCCCCGTCGATCTCTGCCGTTGTGATTTCCCTGCGTTGCGAATCGCGGTGGATGTCGAACAGAAACGTCAGGTCGCGATGTTCCCTGAGCGCCGCTTCCACCGTTTTCTCCGAATATTTGTAGGAGAAGTTCCAGTTGTAATTTTTGACCGACGTGAAATAGTCGGTATCCGAATGGACGGCGCCGATGCCCAGTTCTTCAAGCCGCTCGGCGAGATGTTTTCCGACCAGCGTGATGTTGATTTCGGCATCGAAGGCGTCCGCAATGCGGGTAATGCCCTTGTCCTTCAGTTCCGGCACCCACGATTCGCGATTGTGCGAATGGTAGATGAAGACCACTTTCCTGCCGCCGGTGTCCGGCCGCGCGCCGGCATCCTGCCTGCCTGCGGACGTTCCCGCACCGGCAGGCGCCCCGGCGCCTCCGTCTTCTCCTGCAGACGGCCCTCCGGGAAGGCTGCCCGTTTCGCCTCCGGACGTCCCCTCCGTCCCTTCTCCGGCGGATGCCGGTCGTCCGGAACTTCCCGCCTGCGGTTCCGCGACGGTTTCCTTCGCTCCGTTCTGGCGTTCGAACAATCCCGGCGGGGGCGCATAGTCAATCGGCGCTTCGATGCGTCCGAGCTGCCCCTTGAGGGGCACCGTGTCGTCGCGAATGCCCGGGAGCACGCCCGCAATCAGCGTGTGCCGGTCGCGGGGATTGACGTCGGTGAGCAGCTGGACGAGAAACGCCAGCACGTTGTCGCCCGACAGCGCCTGCTTCTGCCCGTCGTTCACGGCAAACATGGGCAATTCCAGGCGAAGCATGTCCGCGAAAAGCCGGCTGGAAACCGAAGGCGCGACACCCTTGACGGAGAACATCGGCCGCTTCAGCCATTGCTCCTGCAAAATGAGCCCCGCGCCGACGACCGCCAACACGGCAACATGCAATCCGATCAACCAAAGCGCCGTTTTTGCCGCCCGCACCGGGCCCGTGCCCGAACCGTTGACCATGCCGAACCCTCCCGTTACTCTATCGATTTTCGCTCTATTCTATGAGAACGGAAGGCCTTCCAGAACCGGATTTGGAAGAGTGCCGCAAAAAAAGCGCCCCCGCAGGGCGCTCTCCGATTTTGCCGAATCGGCAACGGTCAAACGGTCAATGGGTATGGGCCGCCAGATTGTCCGGGTCCACCGCCTCGTGCAGGGAGGCGTTCAATCCGCCGGCGATGACGTTGGCGATGTCTTCGATGAATTCGTCGATCTCTTTCGTCGTGACCAGCAAATCCTGGCCGAGCGGACCCAGCACCTCCCGGACGAACTCGAGCCGTTCGGCGGCCGGCAGCGATTCGATCACGCCGAAAATTTCCCTCGTGCGGTCCGTCTGGCGACGGACGTGGTCCATGATCATCTCGATGCTGTTGTTGACGATCGTCGACGCATAGACGACGGTGGGCACGCCGATGGCCACGGTGGGCACGCCCAGCGTCTCCCGGTTGATGCCTTTCCGCTTGTTGCCGATGCCCGAACCCGGATGGATGCCCGTGTCGGCGATCTGGATCGTCGTGTTGACCCGCTCGATCGACTTGGACGCCAGCGCATCGATGCAGATGACGAGATCGGGCCGCGATTTGTCCACGATGCCCTGCACGATTTCGCTCGTTTCGATGCCGGTGATGCCGAGCACGCCCGGGGCGATGGCGCTCACCTGCCGGTAGCCGGGGCTTACCCGCTCCGGCATCAGTTCAAAATAATGCCGGGTCACAAGCACGTTCTCCACCACGATCGGCCCGAGGGCGTCGGGCGTGACGTTCCAGTTGCCGAGCCCGACGATGAGCACCTTGGCCTCCTTCGGCACGCCGATTTTGGCGAGGAACGCCTCGAATTCCCTGGCAAACACCCGCATCACCCGGTCCTGCAAATCGGAATCTTTGCGGCGCAGTCCGGGCACCTCGATGGTGACATAATGGCCGATCATTTTGCCGATTGCCCGCGATCCCCGTTCGTCCAGCACCTGGATCCGGGTGACGGTGATGCCGTCCTCGGATGCCTTCTCCGCTACGACGCCCGGAATGTGTTCCCCGAGCTCACGGGAGGCGATTTCCTGCGCTTCGAGGGCCAGGTCGGTCCGCACGCCGAAATCCCGCAAGTCCACGTCCGCACTCATGTCCGCACCTCCAGCATGATCGTTTCTTCCTGCGGCGCAGCATGCCTTAGTTTGGTTGCCGGAAGGCCGTTTTATGCCGCCTGGCGTCGACGCAAGCACAGTTATTGCATTTTGCGGGCACACGTGATAGAATGTTTCAAGTTGTGATCGGCATTCAAGGTCAAGTTGTTTTGCCGGGGTACACAGGAGGTGAACGACATGCCAAACATCAAATCTTCCATCAAACGCGCAGCCCAAAACCAAAAACGTCGTGCGCTCAACGGTTCGCAACGGTCCGCGCTCCGCACGTCCGTCAAGGCCGTGGAAGCCGCCCTCGCCAGCGGGGATGCCGCTGCCGCCAAAGAAGCGCTTGACAAAGCCGTCAAGAAGCTGGACAAGGCCGCAGGCAAAGGCCTGATCCACAAAAATGCGGCCGCCCGCAAGAAGTCGCGCCTGACCAAAGCGGTCAACGCCCTTGCGGCACAAGCCCAATAATTTTGCAGCCATTCAAAGATCAGGGCTGTCCCGGACGCCTTTCGGCATCGGGACAGCCCTTTTGGCTATTCGGGAGGCCGTACTTCCGGCATCGGCACCGTCCTTTCGTCACGATGCCAGTTCCAGCATGAACAGCTCCAGCGACAACGTTTTGTCCGCAAGCCCCGCTTTCATTTGGAAATCCAGATCCGCCAGGCGGGAAAGCGCCCAGCGCAGCCGTTCCACCGTGAAATGGCGGGCGTGCTCCAACGCTTTCCTGGCGCGAAACGGTTTCACGTTCAGCCTGGCGGCGATCGCATCCGGCCCGAACCCCTGCGCAGCCAGCGATTTGGCCAGCAGCATGAGGCGCACCTCGCCCGCGATCAGGGCCAAAATTTTGATCGGCTCCTCCTTGTGGATCAACAAATCCCGATAAATCTCCAGCGCCCTGTCCAGGTGAAGGCGGGCCAGTTCGTCCACCAGCAGAAACACGTTTTGTTCGGTGTTGCGGGAAACGAGCCGTTCCACCGCTCCCTCGTCCACCGTTCCGCCCTCTCCCGCATGCAAGGCCAGCTTGTCGATTTCGGCGGCGATGAGTTGCAGGTTTCCGCCGCACAGGAGAAGCAGCTTGTCCGCGGCGGCATCGGCAAACCGGATGCGCCGCCTTTCCGCCTGCTTGCGCAGCCAGTTTGCCAGATCGCCCGCATCCATGGCGGGGAACGTCACGACGGCCCCCGCCTGGTGAGCCGCCTTCGTGATTTTTCGCCGCTCGTCCAGCTTCTCGGATGGGACGATGAACACCGTGACGGAAAAATCCGCGGGAGCCGACAGGTAGGCGAGCAGCCCGTCGACGGCGTGTTCGCCCGACGCCCCGTCGCGGGCAGCCGTAAAGAAGCTGGCGTTGTCGGCGACAACGAGCTTGCGCGAACCGAAAAACGGCACCGTCTGCGCATCCTCGAGCACCGCCTCGAGGGGCGTTTCCGCCAGATCGTATTTGCTGACGGCAAAATCGCGGTCTTCGGGAGAAAGCCATTTGTCCGTCAAATAGCGGACAAATTCCTGGATCAGGTGGGTTTCCTCGCCGCAACACACGTAGACCGGCCTGATCGTTCCCTTGCCGATCTCCCGGGCTGCCGTCCGATATTCCATCATCATCCCTCCGCGATCAGGTTGACGTCCGTTATCCATCCTAACGCAAACAAAGGGGCGCCGTCAAAGAAGACGGCGCCCCTTTGTTTTGCACATCTATATCAACACACGGAAGAACGCCCGGGAAACGTTCTCCGTGCGGGTCCCCCGGCGACGCATCGCCGCGGCTGACCTGGCTGGTACCACTATACGCCGGCCATTGATCAAATGTGCATGCATGAGCCCGATATTCGGCACCGGATTACGGCAGGACGGCCTCCGAGCGCTCCGTTCCTGCGGCAAGATCGATCGTCACCCGGCGCACTTCCCCGTCCTGCTCGTATTCGAAGGCAAGCCGGTTCCCGTCCTCCGACCATCCGAAATTGACCGGTTCTCCCGGATAAACGGCGGTGACGAACACGTCGACGCCGGCCTCATCCGTCACGATCACGAACGCGCCGTCTCCCGTCTTCGCGACGGACGCCTGCCATCCGGCCGGCGGGACGCCTTCCGCGTAGGCCGTGACCGGAATCCGCTCATCCGCCGAAGGATCCTCCGCAAACCCGAGAATGCCCATGAGCTGCTCCCCTTCCCCGAGCAGCGGCACCCCTTCTTCAATCATCCCTGCCATCTGTTCTTCTCCGGACGATTCCGCGGGATCCGGCTCCCCGGCGAAAGAGGTCATGCCGGTAAAACCCGGTCCGTGTTGATCCTTCACCGTGAATTGAACCTGCATGTCTTCTTTCGCCTTCTCCGAAGGAAGGCCGGCGAGGGGCGTTCCGTCGCCGGGCGCGCCGGCATCCGCCGAAAGGGCGGTTTCGTCCGCGATCGAGAAGGCAGAGCTTTGCCCGAATGCGGCCGAATTCGCTTCGAAACGCATCGCGCGGCCCGCTTCCGTCTGCGGAGCGGCGCCGGACAAGGATTCCGCCGAATCCATTCCGTTGCGGTTCACGAGGATGCCGGTCGGCAGCGCGACGGCCAGCACCAGCACCGCCGCCGCCACGGAACCCGCGGCCCAAATCCGGTTCTGGCGCCGCAGCCGTTCCGGCCGGATATCGGCAACGTTGCGTGTTTCCGCCGGGCCTTCTTCTCCCGCATCGATCCGTTCCAATTTGGGCAAAATGGCGTCCACGATGCTGGTCGGCGGCGTGACCATGGGAAGCTGTTCCAATTGGTGGTGAAGCCGCTTCAGCCGTTCAAACATGGCGGCGGCTTCCGGAGATTGCTGCAGATGGCGTTCCAGCCGTTCCAGTTCCAGTTCGTCCAAATCCCCGTCCAGATAACGGTTCATCAGTTCCATCACCTCTTGGCCTTTCATCCCGTGACACCACCTTTCTGTTCTTCCTGAAGCATGGTCTGCAGCTGTTGCCTGGCGCGGAACAAATACGATTTGACGGTATTGAGCGGCAAATTGAGCGAATCGGCGATTTCCTTGTAGGAAAAATCCTGCAGGTACCGGAGCACGACCACCGCACGCTGCTGGTCGGGCAACCGGTCAATCGCCTCGCGCACCTCCATGGCGGTGGAGGCGGCCATGACCTGTTCTTCCGTCTGGTTTCCGGCGGAGAAGGTCATGTCGTGGGCTTCGATGGACACCGTCGGTTTGGCGCGCCTGAACTTGTCGATGCATACATTGGTGACAATGCGCTGCACCCACGTTTTGAACATCGCCTTTTCTTCGTAGGAACCGATTTTGGTGTAAATTTTCAACATCGCCTCCTGGGATGCGTCCATCGCATCGTGTTCGTTGCCGAGGAAATAATAAGCCGTACGGTAAACATGGGTCTCTATTTGGCGCAACAGGGCCACGACGGCTTCGCGATCGCCCGCCTTCGCGGCTCTGATCAGTTCAGGATCTACCAAAAAGGATCCCCCTCCCATGCATGTTTTTAGACGCACCTTCGACAAGGAATGTTGCATCGTGTACAATGGATTCATTATGCATCGTAACACACAAATGGGGAGGCAAGCCACAGGATGAAATTGTTGACGTTTATCCGGGAAGGGAAAGAAAGGCTCGGGGTTGCGACGGACAGGGGGATTTTGGATGTCGAAGAAGCGGGCCGTGCGCTCGGCGTGACGGTGCCTGCCGGTATCATGGACGTATTGTCCGCACAAGAGGAAGCGCTTTCGGTGATCGGGAAGCTGGCGAAGGAGGCGAATGCGCCGGAATGGTACCTGCCGGAGCAATCCGTCACCTTCGCTCCGAGCGTTACCCGGCCGGGCAAAATCGTTTGCGTCGGATTGAACTATCGGGCCCATGCGCTGGAAACGGGAAAATCGATCCCCGATACGCCCGTTTTGTTCAACAAGTTTTCCAACGCCCTGAATGCCCACGGCGGCACGGTTCACATGCCGGAAGTGACGTCGCAGGTGGACTATGAGGCGGAAGTCGTCATCGTGATCGGGCGGAAAACCGCCAACGTCGGCGAAGACGAAGCGCTCCGGGCGGTGTTCGGCTACACGGCCGGCAACGACGTGTCGGCCCGCGACCTGCAATACCGGACAAGCCAATGGATGCTCGGCAAGACGTCCGACGGCTTTGCGCCCATCGGGCCGTACGTGGTGACGGCGGACGAAGTCGGCGATCCGAACCGGCTGACCATCGAGTGCTTCGTGAACGGCGAGCGCCGGCAGCATTCCAACACGTCGGACATGATTTTCTCCTGCGCATACCTGGTCAGTTACCTGTCCCGACACATGACGCTCATGCCGGGCGACATCATCTTCACGGGAACGCCGGAAGGCGTCATGCTCGGCTATCCGCCGGAGAAGCGGGTGTATTTGCAGGACGGCGACGTGGTGGATGTCGTCATCGAAAAGCTGGGCACGCTGCGGAACCGCTTCGCGCGCTGAGCCGCGCCCCGGCTTGCCTCACACGGCCGAACGCAACAAAAGACCGACGAAAGCCCCGTCCGACGGGGCTTTCGTCATTCATGCCCGCCTTGCCGGGGAGCCAGAAACGTGCGCATGACGATTTCCCCGGAGCGGATCTTCATCTGGATTTCGCCGTGCAGGTCCGTGCGGAAGACCGGAATGCCGCGTCTTTCCAGCCGGGCCAGCACTTCCTTGCCGGGATGCCCGTAAGCGTTCCGCTCTCCGACCGAAATGACGGCGAGCTCCGGTTTCCAACGATTCAGCCACAACTCCGAAGTGGACGACTTGCTGCCGTGATGGGCAATTTTCATCACGTTGACCGGCCGGCCGCTGCTTTCGCCGGCGACGAACGAAACCAGCCCTTCCACCGCCGCCTGTTCCCCCGCAGCCGCCTTCCCTTCCGCCCTCATTGGCGCATGAAGAACAGCTGCTTCCCCGTCGGCCGCCATCGGCGTTTCCTCTTCTTTCGCCGCCTTGCCTGCTTTCGCATCCGGCGCTGCCGCGGACACCTCCGCCGTTCCGCCCTTCGCCGCGGCCTCCGATTCCGCCAAGCGCAACAACCGGACCGTTTCCCGTTCCGCCGCCGCGTCCATGTCTCCCGTGAACAGCAGTCGTTTGCCGTGCATGGTCAGCAGAAACACAACGGAGAAGGTGTTCTGGTTCTTTTCCAACGAAAGCCGCTCCCTGGGCAGGGGGTACAACATGTCCAGCCGTGTATGCCGGTCCACATCCATCGACCTCCCTGCCTCCGCCGGAATCAGGGGGATGTTCCGCTCCAGCGCGACGGCTGCGAGCTTGCGGAACGGCTCGCTGTCGGCCACCGTGCCGTTGAACACGATGCGCCGCGTCGGAATCGCCTCCGCCACGGCGGAAAGACCGCCGGCGTGGTCGGCATCGCCGTGGGTGACGATCATGATGTCGATGCGCCGGACGGCACGTTTCTTCATGAGCGGCACAAGCAAATCTTTGCCCACTTCGTACGGGTCCCGCCCGTCGCGCCATTCCTCCCCCGGCCGGCGAAAGCGGATCGTCCCGCCGCCGTCCACGAGAATCGTTTTGCCTTCGGGCGTACGGATGAGAATCGCATCGCCCTGCCCGACGTCGAGGAAGGAAACCGTCCCGCGCTGCTCCCATTCCGCGGACCACCACACGAACGCGCACCAGAGGGCCAGACAGCCGGTACAGACGATCGCCGCGGACCGCCCGGCTCGGGACCGGGCGGGAAACAGGTCGCGGTCCCCGCTTCGCCAACGGATTGCCCCGGCACAAACGCCCGCAAGAAGCAGGTAATAGAGCAGAAGCGCCCATACGGGCGGGCTCGGCCACACCGTGCCGGCGCCTTCGATGCGGGAGCCGCGCTCGATCAGCCAAAACCCCCATTCGTTCAGCCATCCGGGAACGGCGGCCAGCCGGCGGCCGAAAGATTCGCTGGCGAAAGAGACGATCAGGGACACGTATCCGAAGGGGAGCACCGCCAGGCTGAACACCGGCACGAGCAAAAAATTGGCGATGCCGGACAACAACGAGTATTGGTTGAAATAATGGATGGTGAGCGGAAAGGAAACGGCCTGGGCCGTCACGGCAACCGCCGCTGAACCGGACAGCCATTTTGGCCATCCCGCGGGCAAAAGCCGCATGGCGACGGGCGTTCCCGCAATCAATCCGGCCGTTACCGCAAACGAAAGCTGGAATCCGATGTCGTGCAGGTAAGACGGATTCCATGCCGTCATGGCGACGGCGGCCAGCGCGACGAATCGCATCGCGTCTTTCCGCCAGCCCCTCCGGAGGGCGAAGGTGCCGAGCATGGCCATCAAGCCGGCCCGGATGACGGAAGGGGCTGCGCCGGCCAGCAGCACATAGGCCGGAATGACGGCAAAAATGGAATTCAGCGCCGCCTCCCGCGACACCCGGAACAGCCGGAGCAGCAGGATCCACCCTCCGGTCACCACGCCGACATGCAACCCCGAAATGGCAATCACGTGGGTCATGCCGAGCCGGGAGAACGCGTTGAACAATTCCTCGTCCATCTCCCCTTCCAGACCGATCAGCATGGCCTGCATGAACCCGGACTGCGCGCCGGGATAGAGCTCCGCGATCCGCCTGCCGAGCCCGGCCCGGACGCTTTCCAGCCAGCCAAGGGCAATCCCCGGACCGATCCGTTCCGGCCGGCGAACCGTCGCATGTTCCGCGCCGTCCACGGTGAAAACCCGATGGATGCCGCGTTTGGCCAGCCAGGCGGCATAGTCGAATTGCCCGAAATTGCGGGGCCCCCGGGGAAGCGCCAATTCCCCGTACAGCCGCGCCTCGTCCCCCCGCCGCCATGAACCGGCCTCGCCCAGCTCCTCCCGACCGGCAAGGCGGACGGTGACCGCCACCCGCTCGCGGTCCGCCGTGCGAAGCACAAACCGCACCCGGTCGCCGTCGATCTCCGGCTGGCTGGCCAGCACGCCCGTCAAAACGGCGTATCCGCCTTCCGGCAGGCGGGACGAATTTCTTTCCCGGTGCCACATGCCGTATGCCGCCGCGAGCGCAAAGAAAGCCAGATACACAACGGCAACCCGCCATGCACGCCTGGCCGCCGCCAAACCGCAAGCGATCCCCAGGACGGCTGCCGCGCACAGGGCAATCTCCCTGTTCCATCCCGACAAGGCGGCTGCCAGGCCGGCCAGCCAGCAAGCCGCCGCCCACGGAATCCATCCCATTCCCGTGATTCCTCCCGCTTCGCACAAATGAACGAAAAAAAGCACCTTCGGCATGTTTGCCGAAGGTGCTTCCTTCGCAATGACGTCTATGCTGTTCCATTCCGTTCGCATGGCCCCAAATCGCCCGAAGACCGCCTTGCGGCCGCCCGGTTTTGAACCGCTCCATCGGTCCGCCGGCGGTCAATCGACGCATTCGCGGATGAGGCCCGGCGGCGGTTCGTACGATTCGAGCCGCCGGATGGCGAAAGCCCGTTGTCGCATCAATTCGAACACTTTCTCGCTGTCTTTCGGATACGGCCGGAAATAGACGATTTCCCGGATGCCGCTGTTGGCCAGCATGTTGGCGCAAGTCCAGCACGGCTGGTCGGTGACGTAAACCGTGGCACCCTCCCGATCGTGGCGGTCCGTGAACAGCAGCAAATTTTGCTCGGCATGGATCGTGCGAATGCAGCGCTCCTTGCGGACGATCCGTTCCTCGCCGTTTTCCGCCACCCGCTCGAATTCTTCCACGATCATGCAGCCGGCTTCGGCGCAGTCTTCCACGCCCGTCGGAGCGCCGTTGTATGCGGAGCCGAGCAACTTCTTGCCCTGCACGAGCACGGCGCCGACCTGGCGGCGCGGACAACGCGAACGGGTGGAAGCCATGAAGGCGATGTCCATGAAATAGGTGTCCCAGTCTTTCCGATTTCCACTTGCCGCCATGCTTTCCGCCTCCTCCAAACCGAATCCGGAACGGTTACCGCTGGCTGGCCGCGATGGCTTGCTCCAGATCCCAGATGATGTCGTCGATGTTTTCCGTGCCGACGGACAGACGCACCATGCCGGGCGAAACGCCCGCTGCAGCCAGTTCCTGCTCGTTCAGCTGGGAGTGGGTCGTGCTGGCTGGATGGATGATGAGCGACTTGCTGTCCCCGACGTTGGCGAGGTGGGAGAACAGCTTGACGTTGTTGATCAGTTTCCGGCCGGCGTCAATGCCGCCCTTGATGCCGAAGGTGAGAATGGCTCCCTGGCCTTTCGGCAAAAATTTTTTCGCCAATTCGTAAGACGGATGGTTTTCCAGTCCGGGATAGCTGACCCATTCGACCGCCGGATGGCTTTGCAGCCATTTGGCCACCGCCAGCGCGTTGGCGCTGTGGCGCTCCATCCGGAGATGCAGCGTCTCCAACCCTTGCAGCAACAGGAACGCGTTGAACGGCGAAATGGCCGAACCCATGTCGCGCAGCAATTGCACGCGCATTTTGATGATGTAGGCCGCGGGGCCGACGGCGTCCGCATAGACAACCCCGTTGTAGCTCGGATCGGGTTCCGTCAGGCCGGGGAATTTGCCGCTTGCTTTCCAGTCGAACCGGCCGCCGTCAACGACGATGCCGCCGATGGACGTGCCGTGACCGCCGATGAATTTCGTGGCGGAGTGCAGCACGATGTCCGCACCGTGCTCGATCGGACGAAGCAGGTACGGGCTCGGGAACGTGTTGTCGACGATGAGCGGAATGCCGTTTTCATGCGCGACGGCCGCCACCTTCGTGATGTCGAGCACGTCGCCGTTCGGGTTGCCGATCGTTTCCCCGAAAATCGCCTTCGTCTTCGGCGTAATGGCGCGGCGGAAGTTTTCCGGATCGGACGGGTCGACGAACTTGACCGTGATGCCGATTTTCGGCAGCGTGACGGCAAACAGGTTGTAGGTGCCGCCGTAAAGCCGCGAGGAAGCGACGATTTCGTCTCCGGCGCCGGCGATGTTCAAAATCGCATAGGTGATGGCGGCTTGTCCGCTGGACAGCGCCAGTGCGCCGACGCCGCCTTCCAGCGCCGCGACGCGCTGTTCGAACACGTCCTGCGTCGGGTTCATGATGCGGGTATAAATGTTGCCCATTTCCCGCAGGGCGAACAGGTTGGCTGCGTGTTCCGTATCCCGGAATCCGTAGGAAGTCGTTTGGTAAATCGGGACGGCACGGGACATCGTCGTCGGGTCGATTTGCTGGCCGGCATGGACGGCCAACGTTTCCAAGGCATATTGCCGTTCGTTGGACATGGCGGTCTCCTCCAATCAGGGAAAAGGTGTGATGGCGAAAATTAACACGATCATTCCGGTCTATTTTCTCATATTTCATGCCCAACTTGCAACCGGTTTCGTCAAGGCGCCGGGCGTCGGCCTCGGCACCGCTCCCGCGGGCCCTTGCCCCGGTTACAGCTCGATCATGTCTTTCAGGCGCTCGAACGTTTTTTGCCCGATCCCTTTCACTTCCATCAACTGCTCCGGGGTTTCGAACCGGCCGTACGTTTCCCTGTACTCGATGATCGCCCTCGCCTTGGCCGGCCCGATGCCCGGCAAACGATCGAGTTCTTCCGCCGTCGCCGTGTTGATGTTGACGACGGCGGGAACGGTTTCTTCGATCGTTTCCGCCTGCTCCGCCGGCGGCTCTCCGTTCCCCCCGCTTTGCGCCGGCTCTGCATCGCCGCCGTCGAGCCAATCCCGCATTTCCCCGTTGACGCTCCTCCAGCCGCCCGCATCCGTCTCCGGCGGCAAAATCGCAAGCAGCAGCGCCGCGAGAAGCACGACGGTGACGACGGCGAAAAAAAGGGTCATTGCCGTTTTTTGCATCAAACCCAAAACCTCCGAACGAATGAAAATCTCATATTCCGAAGGCATCTGCCATAAACTGTCAATGCGGCGGAACCATCGCGCTTCCGCGTCCCGCAGGCTGTTCCGCGAGGGAGAGATGCATATGGTGGTAGGCGTCATCGGAACGGGAAGCATGGGTTCGGTCATCATCCATGCCCTGCTGCGTTCCCGTGCCATCGAACCCGAATCGCTGATCATCCACAACCGCACCACGGACAAGGCGATGGCGATCGCGAGTCGCTTTCCGGGCGTTCGGGTCAGCTGTTCTCCGGTGGAAACGGCGGTGAGCAGCCATGTGCTGTTTCTGTGCGTCAAGCCGCTGGAAGTTGCTCCGGTGCTGGACAAAATCGCCCTGTTTCTGCGCCGGGAACAAGTGCTTGTCTCCATCGCCAGCCCGGTCATGATCGGACGCCTGGAGCGGGCCGTCCCCTGCAAGGTGGCCAAAGTGATCCCGAGCCTGACCAATCATGAATCGCGGGGCGCCGCCCTGTGCATGTACGGGGAACGGATGACGGAAAAGGACAAGGAACGCCTGGAACGGCTGCTCGGCGCGATCAGCGTGCCGGTGCGCATCGAGGAAAAGCACGTGCGTGCCGCTTCGGATTTGACGAGCATCGGGCCCGCCTTCGTGGCGTTCTTCGTGCAACGGCTGGCGGAAGCGGCCGCCAAACGATCCGGCATGCCTTACGAGCACGCGGAACGGCTTGCCGGCGAAATGGTGCTCGGCACCGGCCTGCTGCTCGTGCAAGGCGGGTTCTCGCTGGACGACATCCAGCGCAAAATCAGTGTGCCCGGCGGCATCACGGCGCAGGCGCTGGACGTTTTGCGAGAGCATTTCGGCGGGCTGTTCGATGACATTTTGGCGGCCACGCACAGGAAATTCGACGAGGACGTGGCCAAGGTCGCCGCGATGATGGAGAAACGACAAGGATAAACATCCAATTTCCGGAAATTATATCGAAGGAAACCATGTTTTGTCAATTCGCGCGCAGGAAACACAAACGGCGCCCGCGCGAACCGTCTGCCGACCGGAGGTGTCCGGCGATCAGGGAGCGGTTCGCGAGGGCGCCGCGTCATTTATGCCGTTGGACCTGGTTTTTTCTTGTATCCGTTCATCCGACCACGATGTTGACCAGTTTTCCTTTCACCGCGATCACTTTGCGGATCGTTTTGCCCGCGACCGCGTTTTTCACTTTCTCGTTTTCGACCGCGATTTTTTCCATGTCCGCCTGCTCCGTGTCCGCCGCAATCATGATCCGGTCAACGATCTTGCCGTTCACTTGCAGGACGATTTCCACCTCGTCGTCCACGGTCCACGCCTCGTCATACGTCGGCCACGGCACGTAGGTGATCGTCCCTTCGTGACCGAGCCGTTGCCACAGTTCTTCCGCGATATGCGGCGCGATGGGCGAAAGCATCTGCACGAAGTTTTCCATCGCCTTCTTCGGCAGCACGTCGGCTTTGTAGGCTTCGTTGATGAAGATCATCAGCTGGCTGATGGCGGTGTTGAAGCGCAACGCCTCGATGTCTTCCGACACCTTCTTGATCGTCCGGTGCCAGACGCGGCGGAACGCGTCGCTGCCATCCGCATCGGTGATTTTCGGGTTCAACATGCCGTCCTCGCCGATGTAGAGGCGCCAAATGCGGGACAGGAACCGGTGAATGCCTTCCACGCCCTGGGTGTTCCACGGTTTTGTCGCCTCCAGCGGCCCCATGAACATTTCATACATGCGGAGGGTGTCCGCGCCGAATTCGTTCACGATGTCGTCGGGATTGATGACGTTGCCGCGGGATTTGGACATTTTTTCGTTGTTCGTGCCGAGGATCATGCCCTGGTTGACCAGTTTCTGGAACGGTTCCTTCGTCTCCACCACGCCGATGTCGTACAACACTTTGTGCCAGAAGCGGGCGTACAGCAGATGGAGCACCGCGTGCTCGGCACCGCCGACGTACAGGTCGACGGGCAGCCATTTGCGCGCCAGCTCCTTGTCCACGAGCGCCTTGTCGTTGTGCGGATCGATGAACCTGAGGTAATACCAGCAGCTGCCGGCCCATTGCGGCATCGTGTTCGTTTCGCGGCGGGCTTTCTTGCCCGTTTCCGGATCAACGGTGTACAACCAATCCTCGGCGTTGGCCAGCGGGGATTCGCCCGTCCCGGTCGGTTCGATGCGCTCGAGATCCGGCAGGGTGATCGGCAGATCTTCCTCCGGCACCGGCTTCATCGTGCCGTCCTCAAGATGCAGGATCGGGATCGGCTCGCCCCAGTAACGCTGCCGGCTGAACAGCCAGTCGCGCAGCCGGTACGACACTTTCTTCCGCCCTTTGCCGTTTTCCTCCAGCCAGCGGATCATGGCCGCGATGGCGTCGGCGTTGTTCATGCCGTCAAGGAAGCCGGAATTGACGTGGGGGCCGTCGCCGGCGTAAGCCGCTTCGGCCAGGTTGCCGCCCTGCACCACTTCGATGACCGGCAGGTCGAACTGTTTGGCGAACTCCCAGTCCCTTTGGTCGTGGCCGGGAACGGCCATGATGGCGCCTGTGCCGTATCCGGCCAGCACATAGTCGGCGATCCAGATCGGAATTTTTGCGCCGTTGACGGGGTTGATCGCATAAGCGCCGGTAAAGACGCCGGTTTTCTCCTTCGCCAGATCGGTCCGTTCCAGGTCGCTCTTGCGCGCCGCCTTCTCCTGATACAGCTTGACGCTTTCCCGCTGTTCCTCCGTCGTGATGGCGTCGACGAATTCATGCTCGGGCGCCAGCACGCAATAGGTGGCGCCGAACAGCGTGTCCGGACGCGTGGTGAAGACGGTCAGGTTCATGTCCGGATGGCCGTCGATGGCGAAGACGACTTCCGCGCCCGTCGACTTGCCGATCCAGTTGCGCTGCATTTCCTTGATCGATTCCGGCCAGTCCAGCTCTTCGAGATCTTCCAGCAGCCGTTCCGCGTATTCCGTAATTTTCAGCACCCATTGGCGCATCGGCTTGCGGATGACCGGGTGGCCGCCGCGCTCGCTTTTGCCGTCGATGACTTCCTCGTTGGCCAGCACCGTGCCGAGGGCCGGGCACCAGTTGACCGGCACTTCCGCGACGTAGGCCAAACCTTTTTTGTACAGCTGGAGGAAAATCCATTGCGTCCACTTGTAGTAATCCGGATCCGTCGTGCTGAATTCCCGGTCCCAGTCGTAGGAAAACCCGAGGGATTTGATTTGGCGCCGGAAGTTTTCGATGTTTTTGTAGGTGAATTCCGCGGGATGGCGCCCGGTGTCCAGGGCGTATTGCTCCGCCGGCAGGCCGAAGGCGTCCCAGCCCATCGGATGGAGCACGTCGAACCCCTTCATCCGTTTGTAGCGGGAAATGATGTCGGTGGCCGTGTACCCTTCCGGGTGGCCGACGTGCAGGCCGGCGCCCGACGGGTACGGAAACATGTCCAGCGCGTAAAATTTCGGTTTGGTCTCGTCGTTCAGCACTTTGAACGTCTTGTTTTCGTCCCAGTACCGCTGCCATTTCTGCTCGATTTCCCGGTGGTTGTAACCGTGTGCGTGTTCCTGTGCCATGTGTGCAAAAAGCTCCTTTCCAGGCTTGGTCTTCCATCATGCATGAGAGCGGCTTGCGTCCGGCGCGGTTCGCCGGATGCGGCGCGGCGATGCCGCTTGCCGGCCATCAAAAAACCTCCCGCCCCGACGGCCGAAATCGGCGCCAGGGACGAGAGGTCGACTCCCGTGGTACCACCCTGATTAGCGAAGGCTGACGCCCGCCCCGGCGCCGGAACCGGAATGGCGCATTCCGGCAACGCTTCGCTCACTCATTGGCCCTTATCGCGGGCAAGACGCCGTCCGCTCCGAGGCGAGTTCATCCCCATCCGTCTGCCGGTTTGCACCGACCACCGGCTCTCTGCGAGACTTCACGGAGACTACTGCTCCTCTTCCCAGCTTCTGGGTCAACATATGTAGAAAATTATAGTCAACGGGCCGAATGAAGTCAACAACGGCGGGAAGTCACAGGATGCGGAGCCGTTCCGGCTCCTTCTCCAGCTGGATGCCCAGCCGGAACCGTTCGAGCAATTCGCGCAACGGGACCCACAGCTTGCCGTTGATGACGACCGGCTGTTCGCCCTGGAAGACGATCGGGTCTTCGCCGAAATAGAGCGACGGCTTGCAGTCGGGATCCTCGCACAGGCCGAGCTGCATCCGCGCCGTCATTTCCCGCCCGTCGTTGCCGCGGTAACCGGCGTTGAGCCGGTAGCCGTTGCGGTTTTCTTTCCCGTTGATCCCCGCTTTGATCGTGAACGTAAACCGGATTCCCGCCTGTTCGGCAAGTTGCAGCACCTGGTTGTTGTGGGCGCCGTACGGAAAAGCGAGCACGCCGTACGTATTGCCCAGTTCTTCCCGCAACCGGGTTTCCGCCGCCTTCAGATCGGCGAGCACCCGCGCCGCGTATTCCTCCTCCGTCTCCGTCCTGCCCAACGCCTCAAGGTACAACCGGCTGGTCAATGCCGGACGCTCGCGCCCAGCTTCGTCCACTTTTCCGTAATAGTGGGAATCATGGGTGTGGCTGTAAAAGCTGATGCCGTATTGCTGCATCTCCCGCATTTGGTCCCAGGTGAGCTTGGGCAAACCGACCGGGTTGTCGATCCAGTTGACGATGACGAAATTGGTGGCCGGGTAACCGAACTCCTTCAGGACGGGAAACGCGTGAGTGTAGAAATTTTCATACCCGTCATCGAAGGTGAGGAGCACCGCATTGTCGGGCACCGCCGCCCCGTTCAGGATGAAGTCGGCATATTGCTCCATGTCGATGACGTTGAAATGCTTCTCTTTCAAAAGCTTCATCTGCCTGCGAAAATCATCCGCCGACAAAATCCCGCTGTCCTGCGGTTCGTCCGCCAGGGCATGGTACATGAGCACGATGACTTGATCGCGATAATAGACGGGTGAAAACCGCTCCTTCACTTTCGCATCGCCGTGGGAAAGCACAAACCGGTTGTCTTCTTTCAGCCATTGGACGCGAAAACCGAGCCGGCGCAATCCGTCGGCGGAAATGTACAGCCGGTTGTTCGCCTTCATCACCGTTTCGTTGACCGCGACGCCCTGTTGTTGCCAGATGATTTCCGCATCCGAATAGACCGCGGCCGATTGCGCCCCGGCGGGAAATGCGACACCAAAAAACAGCGCCAAAAGACAGAAAACGACAACCGCTTTACGTTTCATTCCCCTGTCCCCATCCGATTCTCCCAAATTTCCCGATTCCGGCTCTCCCATTTTTGCCGGTTTCGTTTTCTGGAAGAGGAAAGTCACAAATCGCGCTCGAGTTTTTCGGGCCACTCACCCGCGAAACGCCTCTTCCAGATCGAAATGCTCGAGTTTCTCGTGCAATTCCCTCGCGAAACGCTTCTTCCGGACCGAATTGATCGAGTTTTTCGGGCAACTCCTTCGCGAAACGCTTCTTCCGGACCGAGTTGATCGAGTTTTTCGGGCAACTCCCTCGCGAAACGCTTCTTCCGGACCGAGTTGCTCGAGTTTTTCGGGCAACTCCCTCGCGAAACGCTTCTTCCGGACCGAGTTGCTCGAGTTTCTCGGGCAACTCCCACGCGAAACGCTTCTTCCGGACCGAGTTGCTCGAGTTTTTCGGGCAACTCCTTCGCGAAACGCTTCTTCCGGACCGAGTTGCTCGAGTTTTTCGGGCAACTCACCTGCGAAACGCTTCTTCCGGACCGAGTTGCTCGAGTTTCTCGGGCAACTCACCCGCGAAACGACTTTTCCGGACCGAATTGATCGAGTTTCTCGAGCAATTCCCTCGCGAAACACTTCTCAAACACCGAATTGCCCGACTTTTTCGAGCCATTCCCCCGCCGGCGGGTTGCCCGATTCCGATCCCTCCGGGATGGCTGGTCCGAATCTTCCCCCGTCATCGTCCGGTCCGCTTGCCGGCATGATCGGCCCGCGCAAGACGAACGCCCCATACGGGCATTATCCCCGATTCCGGCGCGGAGTGTCCACCTCCAAGCGTCTGGAAAATGGGCCCTGCCGCCCGTCCGAAAATTCAAATCGGCTTTCTGGCCACAAAAAAGATGCGTTCCGACTCTTCGTCCGGCAGCTGCCAGGCGAAATCGGCGCACCGGTCAAGCACGATGAATCCCGCGCGGCGAAGTTCGTCGGACAAAAAATCCGGCATGTACGCCCTCTGGCGATGCACTTCGCGGAACCGGACGTACCGGTCGATCCCGCCGGACGAATCCGCCGATGAATCGCCGGATGACGCTGCGGAATCCTCATCCGCATCCTCCCGGACAAAAAACGTCAGGTGATGTTCCACGGCAATCCGTTCCGGATCGTACTCGCACGTCCATATGTAAGCCAGCCCGTCTTCGTCCCACACGTAGGGCTGATCTTCGGCATAGGCCGGCATGCGGGCGGGCGCGTGCACGTCGAAGGCAAACAGCCCGCCGGGCGCCAATCCGTCGAAGGTGCGCCTGAACACGCGGCGAATGTCCTCTTCCTCCAGCAAATAGTTCAGGCAATCGCAGAAGGAAAACACGCAATCGGCAGGCTTCTCCACCCGCCATTCCCGCATGTCCTGGCACGACCAGGCCAGCGTTTCCGGCGGCACCCCCGCCTTCGCCGCCTTGCGCCTGGCGACGTCGAGCATGTCCTCCGACAGGTCGATGCCAAGCACGCGATAGCCCGCCCCGGCCAGCGGAATCGCCAGGTTGCCCGTGCCGCAGCCGAGGTCGACGATGCTGCGCGGCTTGCCGTAGCGGGCAAAACAGGCTTCGAGAAACGCCAGCCAGTCCGCGTACGGCATCTGTTCCATCAACCGGTCGTACACCCTGGCGAACCGACCGTACATGGCGCTATCCATCCGTCCGCCTCCCGCCACGATCCGCATGATTCGTCCCGCCAAAGCCGGAACGCAAATCGCCGGCAGTGGACTTGTCCGCATTTCCGACCGCCTGATCCGTCCGGGTCGCCGCATGGGCAAGACGACCGCCGGAACCGGACTGGTCCGCACCCCCGTTCGCCCGCCGGGGCTTGCCGGCAGGCGGGCTTCCGGCCGCGGAGCCGCCGGAAGCCCCGTCCGTCCGTGCCGTATCCGCCAGATGGGTCCAATGTCCTTTTTGATAGACGAGCCCTTCCTTCATCAGCTTGCCGATCGCCCGCTTGAACGCGGCTTTGCTGATCTGGAATTTCTGTCGGATGATGTCCGGCGGCGTCTCGTCGGAATACGGCATCGCGCCGTTCGGGCGTTCCCTGAGCCAGGCGAGAATCCGCTCCGCGTCTTCATCAAGTCCCTGTTTCCGGAGCGGGAACATGGACAGGTTGACCCGGCCGTCCTCCCGCACGCGGGCGACGCGGACGCGCACCGTTTCGCCGAGGCGCAAATCCCGCGTCCGCTCCGTCGCGTGGATCATGCCGAGAACGCCGAATCCTTCCGCGTCCCCGTTCCGGCACACGACGAAGGTGGCCGTTTTCTGCGGTTCATACACGATCGCCTCGACGGTTCGGTTTTTCCAGTCCATCGGGGCAGGCGAAACGAGGGGCGCCAGCTCCTTCTCGCCGGCGGCGCGGGCGATCAGCCGACCGGCCTTGTCACGGCCAAGCACCGCGAACACCCGGTCGCCCTTGACGGGGCGAGCCGCCGGGTGTCCCGGCAGCTCCGACACCGGCAGGAGCACGTCGCGGCCGATGCCGATGTCGAGAAAACAGCCGAAGGAAGGATGCACGTCGGCGACCTCGAGAAGCGCCGTTTCGCCGACAAGCGCCAGCGGTTTCCGCATCGTGGCGGTCAACCGGCCTTTCGCGTCATGGAACAGGAATACCCTGACCTTGTCACCGGGCGAAAACCTTCCGTCTGCTTCTCCGTACGGCAACAAAATGTCTCCGGGAGAAGCGGCCAAAAAATACCCGTACGGCGGCACCTCCCGGTCCACCGCCAGTTGCACCAGCGTGCCCGCTTCCGGTTTCATGCGTACTCAACCGCTTTGGCGTCCGACCAAAGACTTTCCAGGCCGTAATATTCCCGTTCGTCCCGGTGAAAGATGTGGCAGACGACATCGCCGAGATCGATGAGCACCCAGCGAGCCGCATCAAGCCCCTGGATGCTGCGCAGCGGAAACCCGTTCTCCTCCGCCGCATCGCGGACGGCATTGGCGATGGCCAGCACCTGGGTGTCCGAATTGCCGTGGGCGATGACGAAATAATCGGCGATGAGCGACACTTCCTTCAGCTCCAGCGAAACGATCCGTGCCGCCTTCTTGCTTTCCATTGCTTTCACCACATGTTCCAGCACTTGCTCGGACGAAAACTCCATTCGAAAACGTCCACCTCCGTCAAAATCCATCCATGATTGATGACTCATTGCTCCCCGGCCGCGGTTGCCATCTCGTCGAGAAGGCTGTTCCGCGCCAAAACCGTGAGCGGAAACAATTTCTTTCCCTTTTCCATCAAATACGCGATCGTGGAATCGAACCCGGCGACGAGCGCCGCGTTCAGATCCGTTTCCGCCAGACGGCGGATTCGCTCCACGCCGGGAAAATCCCGTCCGGGCTCAATGTAATCCGCCAGGCAAACGACTTTGTCCAGCAGCGTCATGCGCTCGCGGCCCGTCGTGTGCCAACGGATCGCATCGAGCACTTCCGGATCCTTCACCCCGTACCGGGACTCCGCCACGTGGGCGGCCAGCGGCGCATGAAGCAACGCCGCGTCGTACGGCAACAAATCGTCCGCGCCGAAGCCCGGCGGCATCGGTGCCTCCCGCATCGCCCGAACCTGCTCCTCCACCGGCCAGTATTTGGCCAGATCATGCAGGATGGCGGCCAATTCCGCCTTGCCGGGATCCGCGCCGAACCGTTCGGCCAGCGCGATCGATGTCCGCATCACCCCGACGGTATGCTGCCATCGCCGCTCCGGCATCTGGCGGCGAACTTCATCCATCAATTGCTCCCGATCCATACAACCCCTTCTCCCTGATCAGGCTGATCACCGGATCCGGCACCAGGTAGCGGACGCTGCGCCCGTCCCCGAGCCGCCGGCGGATGTCCGCCGAAGAAACGTCGATGAGCGGCGCATCCGCCATCGTCACCGCCTTTCGGAGGCGGTCCGGCAAACGGTCGATGCCGTTCTCGTAACCGGGCCTTTTCACGCCGATGAATCCGATCCGCTCCGCCAGCTCCTCCACCCGGTGAAAATTGGGCAGCCAGGCGATCATGTCGCCGCCGATGATCCAATAAAACCGGTCATCCGGATAACGGTCGGCGAGCGCCCTGACGGTTTCCACCGTGTAGGACGGCCCGCCGAGCTCGAATTCCAGCCCGGAAGCGCGAAACCGCGGGTTTCCCGCAATCGCCGCCTTCACCATCTCCATCCGGAGCGCGGCGTCCGTCACCTTTTCCCCCGCTTTGTGGGGCGGCCGGAAGGCGGGCATGAACCAGATTTCATCAAGCCCCGCTTCTTCCCGCACGCTCTCCGCGATGATCAGGTGTCCGACGTGGATCGGATCGAAGGTGCCGCCCAGCACGCCGATCCGCATGATTGTTCCTCCTCACACCGTCAAGGCAATTCGATTTTTTTGTTTTCCCGGGATTCCCGGTACAGGACGATGGTCCGTCCGATCACCTGGACCAGTTCGGCCCCCGTCGCTTCGGCCAGTTCCCTGGCCAACTCGTCCCGGTCATCCGTATTGTTTTGCAAAATGGAAACCTTGATCAACTCCCGGGCTTCCAGCGCTTCCCCCACTCCGCGGACCAGCTCGCCGCTGATGCCGCCCTTGCCGATCTGAAAAATCGGATCGAGATGATGGGCGAGCGAGCGCAAATGCCGTTTCTGTTTTCCCGTCAACACGGCGGACGTCCCTCCGCTCCTTCTAGTTTGTCTCCTTTTCTTGCCGCTCCAATTCCCGTTCCACCGCTTCCCGCATCACCCGAACGGGAGCCTGAACGCCGGTCCAGTGCTCGAAGGCAACGGCGCCTTGCCAGACGAACATGCCCAGCCCGCCATGAACCGTTGCCCCGCGGGCTTTCGACCGGGCGAGCAGCCGGGTTTCCCGCGGGTTGTAAATGAGATCGCTGACGGTCGTCGATTCGTTCGCGAGCCGGCCGAGCATTTCCTCGTCCACGGGCATCTCGCCGACATTCGGATGCATGCCGATGGACGTGGTATTGACGATCAGATCGAATCGCTCCCCGAGCGCAGGCAAATCCGCCAAACGGATGGCCCGGCATTGGGCGCCCGTGCCGGCCCGGTTCACCGACTCCGCCAGGAGCGACGCCTTCTCCTCCGTCCGGTTGGCGATGACGACAAGTTCCGGCGCTTCCCGGGAAAGCGCGAAGACGACACCGCGGGCCGCTCCGCCGGCGCCCAGCACGAGCACGCGGCGTCCGCGCGCCGCAAAACCCGTCTCTTCCTTCAACGATCGGACATATCCGATCCCGTCCGTGTTGTAGCCGACGAGCCGCCCGTTCCGGTTGACGACCGTGTTGACGGCGCCGATCCGGCGGGCGTCTTCGTCAATGTCGTCCAAATAATCCATGACGGCCACTTTGTGGGGGATCGTCACGTTCACCCCGCCAAATCCGAGGGCCCGAATGCCGGCCACCGCCGCGGCCAGGTTTTCCGGGGAAACCCGGAACGCCGCATAGGCGGCGTTGATGCCGGCGGCGCGAAACGCCGCGTTTTGCATCAGCGGGGATTTGGAATGGCTCACGGGATCGCCGAACACCCCGTACATGACCGTCTGGCTGTCCAGATTCATCAAGCCGACCTCCTGAAACAACGCCTACAAAATCGCGTCACGCAAAATGACTTTCACACCCCGCGGCGCATGGACGACGACCTCCGTGGCGGAGGCGCCTCCCGCCCTCACCCAGCCGAGCCCGGAGATGAGGATGTCCATCTCGCGGCCGGGGGGAATGGTCAGCGCATGCCTCGTCCAGGGCGGAAGCTGGTCCAACCGCTCCTTCGCCGGCGGAACGAGCATTTCGCCGCGATGGGCGGCATACAGCTCGTCGGCGCGGGCGAGCTTCGTCCGGTGCACCTTGAGGCCGCCGGCCACATAACAAATGAAAGGTTGGCGGTCACCGCGCACGAAGTCGACGCGGGCCAGCGCCCCGAAAAACAACGTCTGCTGCTCCTCCAGCTGGTACACGAGCGGCTTGAGCGGACCGCCCGGCACCACCGCCGCCAGGTCGGCGGGATGCAGCAATTCCGTCAACCGCCATTTGTAGACGATGCCCGGCGTGTCGACAATCCGGCCCCCGTCATCCAGCGGTATGTGCACCAGATCAAGGGTGGTTCCGGGATAGCGGGAAACGGTCAGCTCCGCGTCCAGCTCGCTGTAATCCCGGATGAGCCGGTTGATGAGGGAAGATTTGCCGACGTTGGTCGCGCCGACGACAAAAATGTCCTTCCCTTTCCGGCGGGCGGACAACGCATGCAGCAACGGGTCCATCCCTTCGCCTTTCCGGGCGCTGATGAGCACGGTGTCCACCGGCTTCAAGCCGGCCGCCTTGGCCTGTTTTTGCACCCAGTTGCGAATCCGGTTGCGGTTGACGTTCTTCGGCAGCAAATCCACCTTGTTGACGACAAGCAGGATCGGATTGCCGCGGGCGAACCGGGACAATCCGCCGATCAGGCTGCCTTCAAAATCAAACAGATCGACGATGTGCACCACCAGTCCGGGGCGCTCGCCGACACTGTTCAGAATGCGCAGAAAGTCGCCTTCATCGAGGGCGACCGGGGATACTTCATTGTAATGCCGGATGCGGAAACAGCGCTGGCAAATGGCCGGTTCCCTGCCGGTTGCCGCCGGCGGAACGTAGCCGGGCCGGTCCTTGTGCTCCGACTGGAGGGCCGCACCGCATCCGATGCACACGTTCAATCGTTCCACTCGAGCAACCCCCGCTTTCGGAGGGATTTGAAAATGCGCCGTTCAATGATCCGGTTGAACCGGGTAAAGAAGCTTTCATCCTGGGGAGCAACGGGCGCCACCAAAATCGGGTGCATCCCCATGCGGTTCGCGCCGAGGACGTCGGTGAGCAGCTGGTCGCCGACGACCGCCGTCTGCTCCGGTTTCAGCTGCATGATATCAAGCGCCTTCCGGAATGCGCCGCGCAGCGGTTTTCGGGCCGAAGGGATGAAGGCCACCTCGATCGGCTCGGCGACCCGCGTCACGCGAGCCCGCGTGTTGTTGGACACGACCACGACGCGGAATCCTTTGCCCCGCACCGTCTCCAGCCATTGTTTCAGCATCGGCGTCGCATCCGGTTCCCTGGCGCCAATGAGCGTATTGTCCAAGTCCGCAATAATTCCCCGGATGCCGGCAGACGCAAGTTCATCCAGATCGATCTCATAGACGGAATCCACGAGCAGGCGGGGAAGAAACATGCGCAGCAATCGATTCACCTCTACGGTTTTTCATAGCAAAAACTATACCACAGTTGGTTGAACCCTGCAAAAAAAAGGAGGGAACCGGCGCGTGCCGCCCGACCTCCGCGACACCGCGCCAAATTCCCGTCCAATACGGCGCTTCCGCTCACTTCAACTGTTCCTTGAGCCGCCTGCGAATGCCTTCCAGCGCGGCCACATCATCGGCCGTCACGCCGTCGGGGCTGTATCGGGCGCGCTCCACGACGGCCGCCAGCCGCTCGAAATCCGGTTTCAGCCGCCCGTTCCTCTCCGTCCAGCGGATCACCGCTTCCCTCACCGTCTCATGGGGTTCGCGCGGGAATCCTTTGCGGGAGAGCCGTTTCAGGATGCGGGCCGCTTCGCCGAGCGCGGCTTCGTTCAGGCTGCGCTGCGGTTTTCCGTTGAACGGATGCCACCGGTTCCGGACGGCGGCCCATCCGTCCGAACGGCCAAGCAGCCGGTAAAGCACCGCAATCGCCGCAAGGGCTGCCGCGATGATGATGGTCGTGAGCGGGACGATCGAACCCGCCTCGTCCGCCGTGCCTCCGTCCGCTTCGATCATGCCGTCCGGCAAAACCGGCGCCATCGTTTCCGCGGTGCTTTCCGGTTCCGTGACGACCGGCAACGAGAACCCGGAAGTCGGCTCGAAGGGGATCCACCCGTAGCCCGGGAAATAGACTTCCACCCAGGAATGGGCGTCGGCGTTGCGGACGATGTACGTCCCTTCTCCGCGCAGATTCTGCATGTAATCTTCCGGCAACATGCCGGGCATTCGCAATTCCAGCTCGTTGATGCCGCTTTTGAACCCTTTCACCCACCGCGCGGGCAATCCGACCGATCGCACCATGACCGCCATCGCCGTGGAGAAGTAGTCGCAATACCCTTCCTGGATCTCAAAAAGGAACCGGTCCACGAAATCTTCGCTCCGTCCCTTGCTCAAATCGGGGCGGTTCGAATAGGGAAAGGTGTTTTTCAAATATTGCTCGATGCTCTTGACCTTGTCATAGGGGGATTCGGCTTCGGCCGTGACGTCTTCGGCCAGGCGCCTCACCCGCTCCGGCAGCGTATCCGGCAATTGCAGATAGGGCGCCCACAGTCCGGCGTTCTCCGCGTAAAGCGCATCGAACGACTCCCGCGGCACGCTCCGCCAACCTTCTTCGTCGGTGACGGGAACGGCGGACTCCACCGTGTACGTGCGGGGATACTCGTTGCCGAGCCGGTAGAGTTCCCCCTGCTGCGGCAGCCAAAAGCCGATCGACTCCCGCTCGTCGTTGTCCGCCCCGTCCGGAGCTTGCGCGTCCGGCGGATTTGCCGCTTCTTTCGTCTCCTTCGCGTGTCCGAGCCGGACGGTTGTCATGCCTGTTGCTCCGAACAGGACCGGATAATTCACCTCTTCCCCGTATACCGTCACCATCTGGTGAACCGTTGCCGACTTGCCGACAAGGGGGTCCGGCTCCCATTCGAAGGCGGGCAGCGGCTGGCCGTCCAAGGCAATCCACACCGTCTCGGATTGCTCCTCCTCGACGTCCTGCCAGCCGGCTCCGGTATACACGGTTTTGGTCTCGCCCCGCCAATAGGTGCGTTGGTTGGTGACAATCCGCATCACCTGGGAGTAATCGTAGTCGAACCCGCCGCCGAGCATACGGTCGTCCCGTCCGTAGCCCGACTCCCCGCTCAGCGCGGGCATGATCCATTCGCCTTCGGAAGAAAACCCTTTGCCACCGGTCACCACCCGTTCGCCCTTCCAATGCTTGTAGAGGGTGTACGGGTCGGTCAGGAGCGGCCTGGCGTTCGGCGCCAGGACGCCCGCCAGCATCGCCAGCGACAGCACGATGACGGAAGGAATGATGATGCTTCCCGGATAATCCCGCAAGTACGCCCAGCTGGCGGGATGCCGGACGCGGAACTTGTCAAAGTGCTCCACGATGAGGAGTCCGAGCCCGGCAAACACGATGACGGCCGCCTGTTCCCAAAGAATCAGCGTGCTGTAGGAATCCACCAGCGCAATGATCGCCACGGACGAGACGGTGGCGAAACCGATGCGCATCCGCTCCGTGAACCAGTCGGCAAGCAGCCAGTGGACGGCCATCGTGCCGAGGGAAAACCAGACATACGGATGGAACTCCAAAGCCGCCTGCCCCAACGCGGCGGCCAACGCCTTGAGAAACGCCCGCATCCCTTCCTGTCCGCCGATTTCCCCGATGCCGATGTCCAGGCGGAACACATGCAGCGCAAGCAGCACGATCAAGGCGATCGAACGCCGCCAGGCAGGACGGACGCGCGGCAGCCATTCCGCGGCGATCACCGTCACGATGGCCGCACGGACGAGCCATTCCGTGGCGGACAGAAAGTATTCGTCAAACCAGACGGCAAACTGCCACAACATCAGCCCGGCCAGCAGCGCACGCATTTTGGCCTGCCAGTCGGCGGCGAAATGCCGGTAAAACCAGAGAAGGAAGCGGAGGACCGATCTCATCTTCTTCCCCCTCCCAGCGCGTCCGGCAATTGCTCCAGCTTTTCGACGAGATGGGAGACGATGCCCCTCGCCTTCAATTGCCGTTCCCATTCCGCGGCCGCCTGCCGGTTAAGTCCCGGGGCAACCGCCACATGGCACGGGTTCATCTGGCGAAGCTGGACCCATTTGAGCGTCTGCAGCATCCGTTCATCCGCCCGGGGCGAAACGATGACGAAAAAGCATCCCGGGAAAAAGTACCTCGCCCGGTCCTGCAAAATTTGCCGCGCCGAATGGGAACCGTTCGCTTCCACGCCGATCAGGTGATGCATCATCCGGCGGTAATGGGTCGCATGCCGGCCCGGCTCCAGATACACCGCTTCTTCCCCGACGGACAGCAGGCCCATCGCCAGGTTTTGCCGCTGTCCGTATTCCAGCAACGACGCCGCGACGGACACCGCCAGTTCAAATTGCGAGGTGCCGCGGAAGTGGTCCCGGCAACGGTCCAGCATGATGACCGTCTTCGGCAGCGATTCCCGCTCGAACTCCTTCGACTTCCAAACGCCGGTTTTGGCCGTGGCGTTCCAATGGATGCGGGAAATTTTGTCCCCGTAGATGTACTCCCGCACGCCGTTGATTTGCGTCGATTCGCGCAGCGCCTGGGTGGTGACCGCCTGGAAATGGCGGCCTTTCAGCGCTTTCTGGTGCTGTTGCCATTCCGGAATGTACACCGTCTTCGGGCGCACAAGGAACGCGTCGCTGCGCTGCAGCCGGCCGGTATGTTCGAACAGCCCGAATATGTCTTCGGTCGAGCAAACCGTCTCTTCAAAATGATAAAACCCGCGGGTGAGCGGCATCGTGACGTATCCGGCGCGAACCCGCCTTTTCCAGTCCGGGATGCCCGACGTTTCGAAGGTGACGGCTTCGCCGTTCATCCGCACGAGCCGATCCCGGATGACGACGTAGGGGATCGGCCAGAAGCCGGGGATCTGCACCTGGAAGGACACGGACAGGCTTGTTCCCGCCTCGATCGTCCGGTCTCCTTCCATGTTCAGCAGGACGCGGTTTCCGCTGACCCGCGAAATCCCGCTGTACTTGCCGAGCGCCAAATAGACCGCCAGCGTGGCGGTGACGAAAAACAGCATGAACGCAAGCTTGCCGCCCTGAAACAGCATGAACAGCAAAGAAGCGGCAAACAGACCGACACATGTCCAGAAACGGGCGGATCGCATCCGTGTTTTGCGTGCCCGGTTGTGCACCATCACGGCCATCTGGCGTCACTTCTCCGTTCCGACCGGGACTTTCACCTGCCGGAACACCGACTCCAGCACCGTCACCATGGAAGCCCCGGCCATGCGGGCCTCCGGGTTCAGGATCATGCGGTGTCCCAGCACATGGGGGGCGAGATGTTTGATGTCATCCGGCAGCACGTAATGCCTGCCGGATACGAGGGCGAACGCCTTGGCCGCCTGGGTCAGGGCGATCGTTCCCCGGGGGCTGGCGCCAAGGAACAAATTGGGATGTTCCCGGGTTTTGCGCACGATTTGCACGATGTAATCGGCAACGGCGTCGCTGACGTGGACGGACCGGGCCGTCTGCTGCAGGGCGACGATCGTCCGGATGTCCGTCACCGGCTCGAGGGAGTCAAGGGGATGAAGGGCAGACTGGGCGAGCAGCATCCGCTTCTCTTCCTGCTCCTCCGGATAGCCGAGTTTGAACTTCATCAGGAACCGGTCCAGCTGCGCCTCCGGCAACACGTAGGTGCCTTCGAAGTCGATCGGGTTTTGGGTGGCCAGCAGCAGGAAAGGCACCGGCAGCTCGTGGCGTTCCCCGTCCACCGTCACGTGCCGCTCCTCCATCGCTTCCAGCAGGGCCGACTGCGTTTTCGTCGTCGCCCGGTTGATCTCATCGGCGAGCAAAATGTTCGTCATCACCGGCCCGGGGCGGTACAGGAACGCCTCCTCCCGCGGATGGTAGATCGACACGCCGGTGATGTCCGTCGGCAGCAGGTCGGGATTGCATTGGATGCGGCGAAAATCACCCTGGATCGACTTGGCCAGCGCCTTGATCAAAATCGTTTTGCCGGTTCCCGGCACGTCTTCCAGCAGCACGTGCCCGCCGGCCAGAAGGGCGGTCAGAAGCAGCTTGATTTCCCCGGATTTCCCCAGAATGCAGGTTTCCAGATTGGCGCGAATGCGGGAAATCGCTTCCAAATCCTTGTCCGTTGCGACATTCATCGGTTTCGTCCTCCCTCGATCGATGCTCGAACGGTGATACCCGTCTGATTTCCATGGTATTGCTTCGTTGTTTCCTGTATTGAATAGCATACCTAAATTTGGTTGTTTCGTACATTTGTATTTGTTCTAAAAATGCTTGTAAAACTTCACACCGCCCGTCCGCTCCGGTCTTATGGCCCCTCTTCGCCGGCGCCGGCGCACGAATCCAGAAAAAATCGAAAAAATAGGATTGAAAAACGACACCTGGTATATTAAAATTACCCATAAATCCGATTAAATTTGTATGATTAATCAAAATTGACTGCTGACAAGACCGCTTGATGCGCATGGAAGGAGAATGATTGTGAAGCCGGGCTTTCGGATTGAACGCGTCGGCAAATGGTTCCCGAACGGCAAAGCCTCCGAGAAGGTGCTCCACGACGTGACCTTCGACGTCGGCCAGGGCGAAATCGTGGCGATCCTCGGACCGAGCGGATGCGGCAAAAGCACGCTGCTCAACCTGCTCGGCGGGTTTGAGCGGCCGGATGAAGGCCTCGTTCTGTTCGAAGACCAGCCGGTCGCTGGACCGACGCGCGAACGCGTCATGATTTTTCAGCAATACGGGCTCCTGCCCTGGCGCACCGTCCGCAAAAACGTGGAACTCGGCCTGGAAAAAAACGGCTTGTCCGCCGAAGAACGGCGGAGACGTGCGGCCGAAGCCATCGAACTGGTCGGGCTTGCGGACCGCATGGATCATTTTCCCCACCAGCTGTCGGGCGGCATGCAACAGCGCGTCGCCCTCGCCCGCGCGCTTGCCGTAAAGCCGAAGGTGCTCCTGATGGACGAACCGTTCGGCGCGCTGGATACGTTCAACCGCTACCATTTGCAAAACGAATTGCTGCGCTTGCAGGCGAGCGAGAAACTGACCGTTGTCCTGGTGACCCATGACATCGACGAAGCCGTGTTTCTCGCCGACCGGATTTTGGTCATGATGTCCAACCCCGGTCGCATTCGCAGGGAAATCCGCATCCGGGATTCCAAGCCGCGGGACCGGGGCAGTTCCCATTTTCAGCATTACCGCAAAATCATCTACGAGCTGTTCCAATTGTCGGGACAGGAAAATCAAGCGGAGTACTCCATTTAGGACAGGAGGATGCATGCGATGCCATCTCGTGCCCTTATCCCCAAACTGCTGATTCCGGCTTTGCTTCTCGTGCTGACGCTTTCCGCCTGCGGCGCGAAAGGAGACCGCCCGGCGTCCGCCGGCCATGTGCCGGTCATCAAGATCGGCTATTTGCCGATCACCCACGCCGCACCGCTTTACCTGGCGCAAGCGATCAACGAACAGGACAACCGGGGCTTCCGGCTTGAACTGGTCAAATTCGGGTCGTGGCCCGACCTGATGGACGCGCTCAACACGGGCAACATCGACGGCGCCTCCGTTCTCATCGAACTGGCGATGAGGGCCCGGGAACAAGGCATCGGACTCAAGGCGGTTGCGCTGGGCCACAAAGACGGGAACGTGCTGGTCGTCTCGGGCGAAATCGAGAAAACCGAAGATTTGCGCGGCAAGCCGTTCGCCATTCCGAGCCGCTTCTCGACGCACAACATTTTGCTCTACCAGATGTTGAAAAACGCCGGCATGACCCATGACGACGTCCAGGTGGTGGAACTGGCCCCCGCGGAAATGCCCGCCGCCCTGTCCGAGGGCCGGATCGCCGGTTACGTCGTGGCCGAACCGTTCGGCGCCATCTCCGTCGCCGCCGGCAAGGGCAAAGTGCTGTACCAATCGGAAGAAATCTGGGAAAACTCGGTGGATTGCGGCCTCGTGCTGAGGGACGATTTTCTGGAGTCGGACCGGGAACTGGCGCAGTCGTTCATCGGCCTGTATCTGGAAGCCGGCCGCAAGGCCGAGCACAAGGGTGAAGACGAGTTGAACGTGCTCAAAACCTACATGAACGTGAACGATGAAGTGTTGGAACTGTCGTTGCAATGGATCGCCTATGACGAATTGCGCCTGGATGAGGACTCGTACGAGAAGCTGCGCCAATACATGCTGGAGATGGGGTTGTCCGAAAACCCGCCCGCTTTCGGGGAGTTTGTTGACAATTCCTTCATCGACGCATTTTCGGGGTCGTGACGGCCATGAAACGGATTGGCTACGTCGTGCTTGGTTTTTTCCTGCTGATCGTGTTTTGGCAGTCCGTCGTCGCCATCGGCGAATACGACGAGTCGCTGTTCCCTTCCCCGGGCCTTGTCGCCCGGGGCATGGCCGAGATGGTCTCAAGCGGCAAACTGGCCGAACATATGGGGATCAGCCTCATGCGCTTCGCCGCGGGATATTTGAGCGCTTCCCTGGCGGCGGTCGCCCTGGGGCTGCTTCTGGGGCAATTGCCGAGGGTGTGGCGGACGATCGATCCGATCGTCCAGGTGATTCGTCCCGTTTCGCCGATTGCCTGGTCGCCGTTCATCGTGCTTTGGTTCGGCATCGGCAATGCGCCCGCCATCGCCGTCATCTTTCTGGCGGCGTTCTTCCCCGTCTTGCTGTCCACCGTGAGCGGCATGCGCAAGGTGGACCCGATTCACGCGAAACTCGCGTACAATCTGGAGATGGGACGGGTGCAGTACATCACCCGGATCGTGCTGCCGTCCGCCTTCCCGACGATCGCCAACGGCCTGCACATTGCCATCGGCACCTCATGGATTTTCCTCGTATCCGGCGAAATGGTCGGCGCCCAGTCCGGCCTCGGCTACCTGATCGTCGACAGCCGCAACACGCTGCGGCTTGATCTGGTCATGGCCGGCATCGTCAGCATCGGCCTGTTCGGTTTTCTGGTGGATCGCCTCGTCGGCCTGTTTGAAACGTGGGTCGGCCGGCATTGGGGCGGTTCCGTCCGTTAGGCTTCGGAAACGGCCGCCGGATCGGAATCGGTTTGCTCCACGGGAACGGCCCGCACGTCTTCCACAATTTTGCCGCAATGTTCACAGTGGCACACGATGCCCACTTCATGGCCGCACTCCGTGTGCACGAGCTTTTTGTAACAACGTTTCAGATGGTTTCTGCCCCACACGATAATGGCGTTGAAGACGGGCTCCAGCGCCCTGCCGCTTTCCGTCAGGGCGTAATGGTAGCGCGGCGGATGCTCGGAATACAGCTCCGCATGCACGAGACCGGAATCCTCCAGCAGGCGGAGCCGTTCCGACAGCATCCGGGAGGACAGTCCGGGGAGCGCGTGTTTGATCTGGTTGAAGGAATGGTTGCCGGCCAGCATTTCATGCAGGATGAGCAACGTCCAGCGATCGCCGATCAGATTCAGCGTCTGGGCGATGTTGCAAGGCAAGTTGTAGCGTTCGTTCATGAGGGGGCCCCTTTCGTCGGATATCATGCCTACAGTATAACACAAAATATATTAGGTTGTATTAATATACCAAGTATATTAAAATAACCTTTGACAGCATTTCCACGGGCTGTACATTTCATTCACGGGAGTGGTTGACATGGCTTTGTTTCTTGTCGAATCGGTTTTCGGCGCAATTGACCGGGCGAAATTCCAGGAAACCGTCACCGGTCTGCAGAAGGCGTCGGAACAACGCGGCGTGCGTCTGATCGAAGTGCAGGCGGCGGCGGACTTCACGCGTGCGTTCTTCATTCTCGAAGGCGAAAGCCGCGGCGACGTCACCGAAAGCTGCCGCGAAGCGAACGTGCCGATCGCGCTCATCAAACCGGTCCGGCTGATCGGCAAGGACGCCCGCGAAGAAGGCGGGCAGGACGTGAACTATTTGGTGGAATGGAACATTCCGGACGGGATTACGATGGAGCAGTACCTGGAACGGAAGAAAACGAACAGCGTGTTCTATTCCGAAGTGCCGGAAGTGCAGTTTTCCCGCACTTATGTCTGCGAAGACATGACCAAATGCCTCTGCTTCTACAACGCGCCCGACGAATCCGCGGTGAAGCGGGCAAGGCAAGCCGTCAAGACGCCGATTGATTCCATTACGAAGCTGTCCGCCGGCGTGTAAGGAGGACTTCGTCCCTTCTTCCCGGGGCGGCGGTGTTGGGGGAGCCGAGACATGCTTGAACAAGATCGCCTGAGACGGATCGCCGACCTTTCCGATCGGCATCTGAAACCGTACGTGAAACGGATTGACGAGGAAGCGTACTATCCCGAAACCTATTTGCGGGAACTCGGCCGGCAAAACCTGCTGCCGACTCCCGGCATGGACGAACGGGAGTCCGTCAGAACGGGCTTGCCGGCGCTGCTGGAAACGTCGAAAAGCTGCCTGACGACCGGTTTCGTGCTGTGGTGCCATCTGGCCGCCATGACCTATTTGCGCAACGGCGAAAGCGAACAACTGCGCCGGACGCTGCTTCCGCAACTGGCCGATGGCTCGCTGCTCGGCGGCACCGGCCTGTCGAATCCGATGAAATTTTATGCCGGCCTCGACAAACTGTATTTGCGCGCCGAACGGCAAGGCGACGGGTACGTCATCCACGGCACGCTGCCGCTCGTTTCCAACCTCGGGGACGACCATTGGTTCGGCGTCGTGGCGGATGCGGGAGACCGGCGGATCGCCGCCTTCATCCCGTGCACCGCACCGGGACTTTCCCGGATCGAGCAGGTCGGCTTCATCGGGCTCAACGGCAGCGCCACCTATTCCTGCCGGTTTGACGGCGTTGCCGTTCACCCGGATTGGCTGCTCACCCGGAATGCGGATGAATGGGTGCCGCGCATCCGGACCACGTTCGTGCTGTATCAAATTCCGCTCGGGATCGGCCTGATCGACAGCTGCATCGCATCCGTCCGCAGCGCTTGCGGCCGGCAGGGCGGCTGCAACGCCTACCAGCGCGTCCAGGCTTCCGATCTGGAACGGGATCGGGATTCGCTACTCGCGCGGCTTCAGCGTCTGATCGAGAACATCGGCGACGGCGGAAGCGGTCATTGGCCCGATGTCGTGCGGCTGAGGCTGGATACCGTCTATGCCGCGCTCCATGCCGCCCAAACCGCCATGCTGCATGTCGGCAGCCCCGGTTACAAAGCGGGCAGCGACGCCTCGCGGCGTCTGAGGGAATCGTATTTTCTGGCCAATTTGACACCGACGGTGCGCCAGCTGGAAAAAATGGTCGCCACCGCCTGACGGGGATTGAAGAGGATGGACCCGCCGGCCGGCAGTCACGAAAACGGACCAACCGAAACGCCCGATTCGCGGCGCTCCCGGTTGGTCCGTCTGCTTTTTCCGAACGGCTCATTTTTTCGTTTTGTAAAACTCGTGATACAGCTTCATGAGCGCCCGCTTTTCGATGCGCGACACGTAGCTGCGGCTGATGCCGAGTTCCTTCGCAATTTCCCGCTGCGTCCTCTCCTCCCCTCCCTGTTCGAGGCCGAACCGGCTGCGGATGACTTCCTGTTCCCGTTCGTCAAGAATATCCAGATGGTTGTAGATTTTGCTTTTCTCGATCTTCATTTCCACTTTGTCGACCACTTCGTCGTTGTCGGAGCCCAAAATATCGATCAACGTGATCTCGTTGCCTTCCTTGTCCGTCCCGATCGGATCGTGCAGCGAAACGTCCTTGCGCGTTTTTTTCAACGAACGCAGGTGCATCAAAATTTCGTTCTCCACGCACCGGGAGGCGAAGGTGGCCAGCTTGGTGCCTTTGTCCGGGGAAAAGTTTTCGATGGCCTTGATCAACCCGATGGTGCCGATGGAAATGAGGTCTTCCAAATCTTCTCCGGTGTTGTCAAACTTCTTGACGATGTGCGCGACCAGCCGCAAATTGTGCTCGATCAACTTGTTGCGGGATTCCGCGCTCCCTTCCGCCATCCGCTTCAGGTGATATTCCTCCTCCTGTTCGCTCAGCGGTTGCGGAAAGGCGTTGTTCTTCACGTAGGAGACGAGCAGCATGAGCTCCTTGACAAACAGAGCCAATGCGGTGATGATGCCAGGCACGGATCCGTTTCACCTCCAGGGTGGATTGGAGAACAGGCGACGTTCGCCTGCATTGCATACCTCCAATATATGTGGGCGCAAGCCCATGCGTGCCTGTACGGTTCCATTCGTCAGCAAGCGCCGGAAAACGAACGGCAAAACAAAAAGATCCGATGATGCGGATCGGTGCCGGCAGCCGGTCCCGTCCACGCATGCCAATCGGATCTTTGTTTCCGTTTCTTTTCCGTTTTTCGGGCCGTTCGGCATTCAGAGCAGGACGCCGTCACAGACGAAGGCGGCCGGCCCGGTCATGAAGACATGGCCGTTTTCGTGCCAGACGATCTCCAGGTCGCCGCCGGGCAGATGCACCGTCACCGGTTCGCCTTTGTCCAGCAAGCCGTTCAGCACGCCGGCCGCCACCGCGGCGCAGGCGCCCGTCCCGCAGGCGAGGGTCGGCCCGGAGCCCCGCTCCCAAACCCGGAAGTCGATTTCGCGCCGGCTCTTGACGGCGATGAATTCCACGTTGATCCGTTCCGGAAACACCGGGGCGTGCTCGATGACGGGGCCGACTTGTTCCAGCGGCACGGCGGCCGGATCGTCGACGAGGATGACCGCGTGGGGATTGCCCATGGACAGGACGGTCATGCGCCACGGACCGCCGTCCGGGCCGGGTGCGCCCGGGATGTCCACCGGCTCGTTGATCGTGACGCTGTCCGGGTCGCCGAGCATCGGAACGGACCGTTTCGCCAGGCGCGGCTGCCCCATGTCGACGGTAACGGCTTCCACGCGGCCGTCCTTCACGTTCACCGCGACGCGGGCGATGCCGCCGCCCGTCTCCACTTCGAATTCCGTTTTGTCCGTCAGCCCCCGGTCGTACACGTACTTGGCCACGCAGCGCAGGCCGTTGCCGCAGCTTTGCCCCTCCGAACCGTCCAGGTTGAAAATGCGCATCCGGAAATCGGCCGTCCGCGACGGGCCGATCGTGATCAACCCGTCGGAACCGATGCCGAAATGAACGTCCGACACGCGGCGGGCGATGTCCGGCAACGCTTCTTCCCCGATCGTTTCCTCAAACAGGTTGACGTAGATGTAGCTGTTGCCGAGGCCGTGCATTTTGGTGAATTTCAAGGCCGTTCCCTCCCCCGTCAAAACACGAACCGCACGTCGGACAGACGCTGCACCAGTTCCTCCATCACCCGCTCCTCGTCCGCCTCGTCCTTCGCCTGGTAGGTGACGGAAAACCGGACATAGCTCCCGGCATCATCCCAGGGGACGGTGGAGATCAGTTTCTCGCGGATGAGGTACTGGCTGAAATCTTCCGCCGTGGCGAACGCGGTGCCGTCGGCCGTCCCCTTCGGCGCTTCCACGTACAGGAAGAATGAGCCGCCCGGTTTTTTGGCGTCAAAACCGAGGGAGCGGAGCGCGGCGACGAGCCGGTCGTGGCGCCGCGAATATTTCGCGCTCGTCCGTTCCGTGATCTCCTGGTTTTGCATCGCATGGACGGCCGCCTTCTGGATCGGGATGAACTGCCCGGAATCACAGTTGTCCTTGACGGCGGCGAACGCCTTGACCGCCAGTTCGTTGCCGGCCACGAACCCGATGCGCCAACCGGTCATGTTGTGGGATTTCGACAGGGAGAACAGCTCAATGCCCACTTCCTTGGCGCCGGGCACCGACAGGAAGCTGAGCGGCTTGTTGCCGTCGAACACGAGGGCGGCGTAGGCGGCGTCATGCACGACAAGAATGCGGTGCCGCTTCGCAAAGTCAACCACGTACTCGAAAAATTCCCGGGTGGCCGACGCGCCCGTCGGGTTGTTCGGGTAATTGAGGTACAGCAGTTTCGCTTTGCTGCGCGCTTCCCCGCTGAGCGATTCCAGATCGGGCAAAAACCCGTTTTCTTTCGTGATCGGCAGATGGATCACCGATCCGCCCAAATATTTCGTATGGGTGCCGAGCACCGGATAGTTCGGCGTCGGCATGACGGTAATGTCCCCCGGGTTGATGAAGGCGTAAGGCAGCATGGCCAGCGCGCTTTTGGATCCGATGGCGTGGTTGATTTCCGTTTCCGGATCGATGCCGTCGACCCCGAAGACGCGGGACAGGTAATCCGCCGCCGCCTGCTTGAATTCGTCGATGCCGTTGTCCGCGTAAAACCGGTTTTCCGGCTTCGCCGCTTCCTCCGACAGCACCCGGACCACTTCGGCATCGGCCATCGCATCCGGTTCGCCGACGCCGAAATCCAGCAGTTCCGTGCCGGGGTTCGCCGCCAGCGCCGCACGCTTGGCCCGCTTGATTTTTTCGAATTTGTAGATGTCGTTTCCGAGGCCGAACCGGTTCCCGCCGATCCGCTCGGCGAGCAGCCCCCTCACGTGCTGGTCAACTTGCAGCATTCCGTTCTCTCCTTTCGGCCGGTTGGCGCAAGCTGCCGCCCGCAGCCAAATACCGGTCCACCGCTTTGGCCGCCTCGCGCCCTTCGTGGATCGCCCAGACGATCAGGCTTTGTCCGCGGCGCGCGTCACCCGCCGCGAACACGCCGTCCACGCTGGTGGCGTACGATCCGTATCCGGCCGCGATGTTGGTGCGATGATCGACGGCGATGCCCATTTGCTGCAGCAGTTCCTGCTCCGGTCCGCTGAAACCGATGGCGATGAGCACCAGGTCCGCCGTCCAGCGACGTTCCGTGCCGGGAATTTCTTCGTAGACCGTCCGGCCGTTTTCCTTGCGGACGTTCAGGTTCACCGTGGTGACCGCCGTAAGGTTCCCGTTTCCGTCGTCTTCGAACGATTTGGTGCCGATGGCGAAGGCGCGGGGATCGTCCCCGAACACCGCCGCGGCTTCCTTGTGGCCGTAGTCCATTTTGTAGACCAGGGGCCATTCGGGCCACGGGTTGCTTTCCGCCCGCTCGGCCGGTTTGCGCGGATACAGGTCGAATTGCACCACGCTGCGGCATTCCTGGCGAATCGCCGTGGCCACGCAATCGGTGGCCGTGTCGCCCCCGCCGATGACGATGACGTTCCTGCCTTTGGCGGAAAGCGGGCCTTCCGGTGCCGTTCCGGAAGCGAGCAGCTGTTTCGTGCTCGTTTTCAGATAATCCATCGCGAAATGGACGCCGGACAGGTGCCGCCCGTTCACCGTCAGATCGCGCGGTTTGGTGGCTCCGGTGCACAGGACGACGCTGTCGAACTCCCGTTTCAGGTCATCGACGGAAACCGTCTTGCCCACTTCGGCGTTGACGACGAACGTCACCCCTTCGGCTTCCATCAGGCGGATGCGCCGGTCGACGACTTCCTGTTCGATTTTCATTTTCGGAATGCCGTAGGTGAGCAAACCGCCGATCCGGTCATCCCGTTCGAACACGGTGACGCTGTGTCCCCGCTTGTTCAGTTCGTCCGCGACGGCGAGCCCCGCCGGGCCGGATCCGACCACCGCCACCTTCTTGCCGGTTCTGGCGGCCGGCGGCTTCGGCACCATCCAGCCTTCCTCAAATCCTTTGTCAATAATCGCCCGTTCAATCGATTTGATGGCCACCGGCTCTTCGTACAGCGCCGCCACGCACGCCCCTTCGCAGGGAGCCGGGCACGCCCTGCCCGTAAATTCCGGGAAGTTGTTGGTGGCAAGCAGACGCTCCAGGGCTTCTTTCCAACGTCCCCGGTAGACGAGATCGTTCCATTCCGGAATCAGATTGCGCACCGGACAACCCGCCGTCATCCCGCCGAACATTTCCGCCGATTGGCAGAAGGGAACCGCGCAATCCATGCAGCGGGCCCCCTGCAGGCGCAAGGCGTCGTCCGAAAGCGGCACGTACAGGTCGCGAAAATCTTTGATCCGTTCGGCCGGATTTCGTTCTCCGAACGCCTGCCTGCGATATTCCATGAAACCGGTCGGCTTTCCCATCTGTTGATCCCTCTCTTTCGTCGAGTTTCCGGCCCGTCGTCAAGCCCGCTTCTTCTCCAGGAAGGCGGCAAGTTCCGCTTCCTCTTTCGGCACGCCCGCCTTGCGATTGCGATCGATGAGCGATACGATGCGCAGGTAGTCGATGGGTGCGATCCGGATCAGGCGGTGGACGGCGTTTGGCCAGTCCGCCAGCAGCCGCTTGGCCACGGGGCTGTCCGTGAGCTGTGCGTGCCGTTCGATCATCGAACGGACGACCGGTTCGTCTTCCGAATCCTGAAGGCTTTCGTATTGAAGGCGTTCATTGTTGCAGCGCCGTTTGATTTCCTCGGGGCTGTCGGCGAGCACGTAGGCGATGCCGCCGGACATGCCGGCCGCGAAATTGAGGCCGATGCGTCCGAGTACGACCACCCGGCCGCCCGTCATGTATTCGCAGCCATGGTTGCCGACGCCTTCCACCACGACCCGGGCTCCGCTGTTGCGCACGCAGAACCGTTCGCCCGCTTCGCCGCGGATGTAGGCTTCCCCGTCCGTGGCGCCGTAGAAGGCCGTGTTGCCGATGATGATGTTGTCTTCGGCGGCAAACCGCGATTCCTTCGGCGGGCGGACGGCGATCGTGCCGCCGGACAATCCTTTGCCCACGTAGTCGTTGGCGTCTCCTTCGAGAAGGAGCGTGACGCCCTTCGGCAGGAACGCGCCGAAGCTTTGGCCGGCCGAACCGGTGAGCTTCAGGCGGATCGTATCGGCGGGCAGCCCTTCCGCTCCGTACCGCTTCGTCACTTCGTACCCGAGCAGGGTGCCGGCGGCGCGGTCTTTGTTCGTGATGGCAAATTCCGCTTCGACCGGGGCGCCGGTTTCCAGCGAGCGGCGGACCGCCGGGATGATGCCCCGGACGTCCAGCGTATCGTCGAGTCCCCGGTCGGAAAGGCGCAGCTCACGAACGCTCTTCGCTTTCCACTGTTCGCTGCCGGGCACCCGCTCCAGCAGCGCGGTCAGGTCGAGGCCGGCGATTTTGCCCGTTTCGGCTTTCCGTTCGAACCGCAGCAGGTCGGTCCGCCCGACCGCTTCGTCCAGGCTGCGGAAACCGAGGCGGGCCAGCCATTCCCGAACTTCCATGGCGATGAACGTCATGAAGTTGACCACGTGTTCCGGTTTGCCCGGAAATTTCGCGCGCAGTTCCGGATTTTGCGTGGCGATGCCGACCGGGCACGTGTCCATGTGGCACACGCGCATCATGACGCAGCCAAGGGCGACGAGCGGAGCGGTGGCAAAACCGAATTCTTCGGCGCCGAGCATCGCCGCGACCAGCACGTCGCGGCCGGTCATCATTTTGCCGTCCGCCTCCAGCACCACGCGGTCGCGCAGCCCGTTGAGCAGCAGCGTCTGGTGCGTCTCGGCCAGGCCGATTTCCCACGGCATGCCGGCATGCTTGATGCTGGAGCGCGCTGCCGCGCCCGTCCCGCCGTCGTAACCGCTGATCAGGATCACGTCGGCGCCGGCTTTCGCCACCCCCGCCGCGATCGTGCCGACCCCGGCTTCGGAGACGAGTTTGACGTTGATTCTTGCCCGCGGATTGATGTTTTTCAGGTCGTAAATCAATTCCGCCAAATCTTCGATGGAGTAAATGTCATGGTGCGGCGGCGGCGAAATGAGATCAACGCCCGGCGTGGAGCCCCTTGCCCGCGCAATCCACGGATACACCTTGTGGCCGGGCAGCTGTCCGCCCTCGCCGGGTTTTGCCCCCTGCGCCATCTTGATCTGGATTTCTTCGGCATTCAGCAAGTAATGGGCCGACACCCCGAAACGTCCGGAAGCCACCTGCTTGATGGCGCTGTTTCGCCAGTCGCCGTTCGGATCGCGCACGAACCGGGCGGGATCTTCGCCGCCTTCGCCGGAATTGCTTTTGCCGCCGATCCGGTTCATGGCGATGGCCAGCGCTTCGTGGGCTTCCTGGCTGATGGAGCCGTAGCTCATGGCGCCCGACTTGAACCGCTTCAGGATCGATTCCACCGGCTCCACTTCCTCCAGCGGCACCGGGGTGCGGGACTCGTCGATGGCCAGCTGTCCGCGCAGCGTGACGCCGGAACCCGCCTCCTCCTGAAGCAGTTTGCTGTATCTCTTGTACAGGTCGTAATCGCCTTCCCGCACGGCATATTGCAACAGGTGGATCGTGCCCGGATTGAACAGGTGTTCTTCCCCGTCCTTGCGCCATTGGAAGTCGTCGCCCGAGGGCAGGGGAGCCGCCTCGTCTTCGCCAAACCCGTGTTGGTGGCGCGCCAGCGTTTCGGCGGCGATGTCGGCCAGGCGGATGCCGCCGAGGCGGCTCGGCGTGCCCGGGAACCAGGCGTCGATCACGTCGCCGTGAATGCCGACCGCTTCAAAAATTTGCGCACCGATGTAGCTTTGGATCGTGGAAATGCCCATTTTGGACAAGATTTTCATGAGCCCTTTGGTCAGGGCCTTGACCGCCCGGGCCGCGGCTTCTTCCGGCGTCATGCCCGGCTGCTCCAGCTCGCCGCGGCGGGCGGCTTCCGCCGCCGTCTCCAGCAGCAGCCACGGATTGACGGCGTTGGCCCCGTAGCCGAGCAGCGTCGCCACGTGATGCGTTTCCCGCGCTTCGCCGGTTTCGACGGCGATGCCCGCGGCGGTGCGCCGGCCGGTCCGGATCAGGTGATGGTGCAGCCCCGAAACGGCCAGAAGCGCCGGAATGGGCGCCCATTCGCGGGAAATGCCCCGGTCGGACAAGACGAGAATGGTCGCACCTTCGTCCAGGGCCCGATCGGCCGCAGCAAGCAGGTTTTCAAGCCCGCTTTGCAGCCCCGCCGAACCGTCTTCCGCCCGGAACAGCATCGGCAGCACCCGCACGCGAATGCCGTCCGTCGCGGAGCGGATGACGGCAGCCATCTGCCCGTTGGTCAGCACGGGCGTTTCCAGCCGGATGCGGCGAACGTCGCCGGGTTCGGACAGCAACGGGAACTCCGGCCCGAGCATCGAGATGCTCGACGTGATCATTTCTTCCAGCGATGCATCGATGGGCGGGTTCGTCACCTGCGCGAACATCTGTTTGAAATAGTTGTAAAGAAGCTGGGGTTTTTGGGACAACACCGCCAGCGGGGCGTCGTAACCCATCGATCCGAGCGGATCCTCCGCCTTCTCGGCGAGCGGCTTGATCCCCTTCTCCACTTCCTCGCAGGTATACCCGAAGGCGCGCAGCCGGTTCGCCAACGCTTCCTCGCCGTCTGCGGTTTCTTCCGCCTTGCCGTCCAGGTCGGCGATGGACACGATGCGCTCTGCAACGAGGGCACGGTACGGTTTTTCGCCCGCGATCCGTTCCTTGATCTCGGCATCCGGAATGATCCGCCCTTCCCGGGTATCCACCACCAGCATTTGTCCGGGACGCAACCGGTCTTTGCGGACGATCGCTTCCGGCGGCAAGTCGACGACGCCGACTTCCGACGACAGGATGATCCGGTCATCGGTTGTCACGTAGTAACGGGACGGCCGGAGACCGTTGCGGTCCAGGCTGGCGGCGATGCGCTCGCCGTCGGTAAAGACGACGGCCGCGGGACCGTCCCACGGTTCCATCATGTTGGCATGGTATTCGTAGAACGCTTTCTTGCTGTCGCTCATGAACGGATCTTTCTGCCACGGTTCCGGAATCATCATCATGCCGGCGTGCGGGAGCGAACGGCCGGACAGGATGAGAAACTCCAGCACGTTGTCAAACATCGCGGAGTCGCTGCCGCTATTGTCAACGATCGGGCGAATCGATGCGATGTCGGCGAAGGATTCGGCATCAAGCGCCATTTCCCTCGCCCGCATGCCGTTCACGTTGCCCTTGATCGTATTGATTTCACCGTTGTGGCACATGTATCGGTACGGATGCGCACGCTCCCAGCTCGGGAACGTGTTGGTGCTGAACCGGGAATGCACGAGCGCGATGGCCGATTGATAGTCTTCGTCAGCCAGATCCCGGTAATACACGGAAAGATGTTCGGGCAAAAGCAACCCTTTGTAAACGATCGTCCGATTGGAAAAGCTGGCGAAATAAGCCGTCCCCCCGCCTGCGGACAGCAGGCCTTCAAACGCCTTCTCCGCCCTTCTGCGGATGACGTACAGTTTGCGTTCCAGCCAGAGCTTTTCGCCGGCAGGCACATCGCCGTTCGGCACGACGAACAATTGACGCACGAAAGGTGCCGTCTTCCTCGCTCCCGTGCCCAGCACGGAATCGTCAACCGGCACCGTGCGCCATGCCAGCAGGCGAAAATCTTCCTGTTCAACCGCCTTGCTCACCGCTTCTTCGCAGGCAGCGCGCAAAGCCTCGTCGCCCGGCAGAAACAGCATGGCAACCCCGTAGGTGCCTGCCGGCGGCAGGGTCAAGCCCTGCCGCCGGAGTTCCTTTTCAAAAAGACGGTGAGGTATTTGCGTCAATATGCCGGCGCCGTCTCCGGTGGACGGGTCGGCACCCTGCCCGCCGCGATGTTTGAGCCTGACCAATACCCGGAGGGCTTCCTCCACGATGTCCCGCGATGGATTTCCCTTAATGTTCGCGATCATGCCGATGCCGCAGGCATCATGTTCGAAGGCCGGATCATAGAGGCCTTGTTTCCCCGGCAGGCCGGATTGGTTCATGTTCTCACCTTCAATCATCGATAGTGTCGCATTACAGGGCTTTCAGATACTGGTCCAGCTCCCACGGATGGACTTGGGTCCGGAACAGATCCCATTCGATTTCTTTGGCTTCCACGAAGTGATGCAGCACGTGATCGCCGAGCGCGGAGCTGATGACTTCGTCGGCTTTCAGCTCTTCGATGGCTTCCTTCAGGTTGGCCGGCAGGCTGATGATGCCGAGCTCTTTCCGCTCATCTTCCGTCATGATGAAAATGTTGGAGTTGACCGGTTCGCCCGGATCCAGGTTGTTCTTGATGCCGTCAAGGCCGGCGGCCAGCATGGCTGCGAGGGCCAGGTACGGGTTGGAAGCCGGGTCGGGGCAGCGGACTTCGATCCGCGTGCTCAGGCCGCGGCTTGCCGGAACGCGGATGAGCGGGCTCCGGTTTTTCGCCGACCAGGCGATGTAGCACGGTGCTTCATAGCCCGGAACGAGACGTTTGTAGGAGTTGACCGTCGGGTTCGTGATCGCCGCGAATCCGCGGGCGTGTTTCATGATGCCGGCCAAGTACGATTTGGCCACGGCGGACAGGCCCAGTTCGTCGGACTCGTCGTAGAAGGCGTTTTCGCTGCCGCGGAACAGCGACTGGTGGCAGTGCATGCCCGAACCGTTGACGCCGTACAGCGGCTTCGGCATGAACGTTGCGTGCAGGCCGTGCTGCTTCGCCACGTTTTTGACCACATACTTGAACGTTTGGATGTTGTCGGCCGCTTCCACCGCATTGGCGTATTTGAAGTCGATTTCGTGTTGGCCCGGCGCCACTTCGTGGTGGGAAGCTTCGATTTCAAAACCGAGCTGTTCGAGCGTGAGCACGATGTCGCGGCGGCAGTTTTCGCCAAGGTCCGTCGGCGCGAGGTCGAAATAACCGCCCTGGTCGTTCAGCTCCATCGTCGGATTGCCGGAGGCGTCGAGCTTGAACAGGAAAAATTCCGGTTCCGGACCGACGTTCATGGCGGTGAATCCGAGTTTGGCCGCTTCCGCCAGTACCCGCTTCAGCACGCCGCGGCTGTCACCGGCAAACGGGGTTCCGTCCGGCATGTACACGTCGCAGATGAGGCTTGCCACCTTGTGGCCGCCGGCATCCCACGGATACACGAGCCAGGTGGACAAGTCCGGATACAGGTACATGTCGGACTCTTCGATCCGGACAAACCCTTCGATGGAGGAGCCGTCAAACATGATCTTGTTTTCGAGGGCTTTTTCCAGCTGGCTGACCGGGATCTCCACGTTTTTGATCGTGCCCAAGAGGTCGGTGAACTGCAGTCGAATGTAGCCTACCTTTTCTTCTTTGGCGAACGAGAGAATGTCCGCCTTCGTCCAATTCTTTTTGCTCATGGATACGCACCCTCCTGTCGGATGTTTGGTGTTTTGGGGATGGACACATTTTTTCATAATCCGAGGATGTCATCCATGGTTTTGTAAGCTATCTTTACATACGTAAAATTTATTGCCACGAAAAAAAACTGTGTTCGGCGAGGCCATTGGCAAATGAAAAGGGAAAATGTAAGATAAGATTACAAACTCGGAACGGCTCCCGAGAGCGGAAATGGCGGGAGCCCCGATACGAGGGAGGATGGAGAAATGTCATACAGAGACAGAAAAGTCATTACGATCGGCATCGTGTGCGAACTTACGGGGCTTACGGACCGGCAGATCCGTTATTACGAGGAGCGAAAACTGATTTTTCCCGGCCGTTCGAAGGGCGGCACCCGCATCTACTCGTTCGCCGACGTGGAACTGTTGATGGAAATTGCCGACAAGCTGGAGGACGGCCTGCACACCCACGAAATCCGCAAACTGCAGGAAAAACGGGTAAAAACCGCCATCGCGAACTGACCAACGCATCGAAGCACCGGACGGCGCAAAAGCTCCGGAACATGCATGAAGCCCTCATCTTTCCCGAAGGCCGACAAACGGGAAAAGATGAGGGCTTTGTTTGTTGTTCCGGCTTTGGCGGGGGACCGTCGCGCCCGGGTTCCCGATGAACGGGGCGATCATTGCGCGGCGGCCCGGCGATCCAGCACGAGAAAACGGAAGACAAAGGACAGCGAGGCCAGCGCCACCACAGATCCGGCGATATAGGGCAAATGGATGTTCTGGTAAAACAGGGCGGTGGCCAGGAGCGGTCCGGCAATGCGGCCGAGGCTGTCCATGGACGAGCTGAGCCCGGAGGCGACGCCCTGTTCGACGGGCGTTTTCTGGGAAATGAGGCTCGTCACGCACGGGCGCAAGAGCGCGTTGCCCGACGAGAACACAAGCAAAAACAGGAGCGCATTCCACAGGCTGCTGGAGAACAGGAGCAGCACGAATCCCGCCGCCGTGAGCAGCAATCCGGCCACGATGAACCGGCTTTCCATGCCGGGCTTCACCATCCGGCGCACGACGCCGCCCTGGATGAGCGCGCCGACGATGCCGCTGGCAAACAGCAGTCCCCCCATTTGAAACGCCGTAATGCCGATTTTCTCCATTTGAAAAAACTGCAGCGTCGCTTCCAGGCCGGCCAGCGTGAACGACGCGATGAAGGACAGGCCGTACAGATGTTTCATCCGGCCGCGAAACGCACTCGATCGGGACGGGCGCTTCCCCGTCCGCAACGACCGTTTGTCCGGCGGCAGCGATTCCCGCAGCCGGGCCAGCACGACAACCCACAGGACGAAGGTCAACAGGGCGGACAAGACGAACGGAACGCGGTAGCCGAACACGCTGAGCAGGCCGCCGACGCCGGGGCCGATGACGAATCCGAGGCCGATCGCCATGCCGACGAGCCCCATGCCCTTCGTCCGGTTTTCGTTGGACGTGATGTCCGCCACGTAAGCGACGGCACAGGAAATGACCGCTCCGGAGAAAAAGCCGCCGAGCATCCTGGACACGTAAATCAGCCACAGATGGTCCAGGGTGAACGCGAGAAGCAGGAAGCTCGCAAAAAAGCCGAAAATGCCGGTCAGGATGACCGGCCGGCGGCCGATCCGGTCGCTCCACGCCCCCCAGAAGGGGGACATGACGAACGAGACCCCGGAATAAAGCGCCAGCAGCACGCTCATGTGAAACTGCGTCATGACGGGAAGTTCCGGCATGATCGGGATGATGATGCCAAATCCGATGAAGGTGACGGCAATCAGGGCAAAAATCATGGCCATTTGGTTGCGTTGCATGGAGAGGTCGCTCCCGAATACACTGTTGTCGCTTTATCGTACCACATCTGTTTTCCCCATTGAATATTTGCTATACTCTTGTCGTAATTTTTTCGAGAAAAAAATGCAAACGAATCAAGCAACGAAGAAACCATCGATCTCCGGGATCAGAAAGGGACATGCCCCATGAACCAACATGAGACGCCCCTGTTCACGGCGCTCCGGCGCCATGCCGAACGGAATCCGCTGCAGTTCCACATTCCCGGCCACAAAACCGGCCGCGGCATGGATCCGGAATTTCGCGGCTTCATCGGCGGGAACGCCTTGTCCATCGATTTGATCAACATCGCCCCGCTGGATGACCTTCACCGTCCCGTCGGTGTCATCCGGGACGCCCAGAGGCTCGCCGCCGAAGCGTTCGGCGCCGACTACACCTTCTTCTCCGTGCAGGGCACGAGCGGCGCCATCATGACGATGATCCTGACGGTATGCGCGCCCGGAGAAAAAATCATCGTGCCCCGCAACGTGCACAAGTCGATCATGTCGGCGATCATCTTCGCCGGCGCCCGGCCCATCTTCGTCTCGCCGGTCATGGACCATGAGCTCGGCATCGCCCACGGCATCACGCCGCAGTCGGTGGAACGGGCGCTGGAACGCCATCCCGATGCCAAGGCGGTGGTCGTCATCAACCCGACCTATTACGGGGTCAGCACCGACCTGAAGGCGATCGTGGAGCTCGCCCACGGCTACGACATTCCGGTTTTGGTCGACGAGGCGCACGGGGTGCACATCCATTTTCACGAGAAATTGCCGCTGTCGGCAATGCAGGCCGGCGCGGACATGGCCGCCACCAGCGTCCACAAGCTTGGCGGTTCCCTGACGCAAAGTTCGGTGCTCAACGTGCGCGCCGGTCTCATCAATCCCGAACGGGTGCAGTCCATCATCAGCATGCTCACGACCACCTCGACCAGCTACCTGCTGCTCGCTTCCCTTGATTGCGCCCGCAGGCAGCTGGCCTTGCACGGCCGGGAGATGGCGGAACGGGTCATCGCGTTGTCGGACAAGGCGCGCAAGCGCATCAACGGCATTCCGGGATTGTATTGTTTCGGCGAAGAGCTGCTTGGCAAGGAAGCGGTGTTTCACCTGGATCCCGGCAAACTGACGATCCACGTCAGCAAGCTCGGCATCACGGGATACGAAGCGGAAAACTGGCTCAGGGATCACGCGAACATCGAAGTGGAAATGAGCGACATGTACAACGTGCTGTGCGTCCTGTCGCCCGGCGATTCCGAGGAAACGGTGGAACGGCTGCTCAAGGCGCTGGAACGGATGTCGGCCGAATACCTGGACAAAAACCATATCAAAGAAGTCGTCGTCAAGGTGCCGGAAATTCCGACCCTGTCCCTGTCGCCGCGGGACGCATTTTACGCCGAGACGGAATCCGTTCCGCTCGTCGAGGCGGCCGGGCGGATCATCGCCGAATTCATTTTCGTCTACCCGCCGGGCATTCCCATCCTGTTGCCCGGGGAAGTCATTTCGAAAGACAGCATCGAATACATTCTGGATCATTTGAATGTGGGGTTGCCCATCCAGGGGCCGGAGGACAAAACGTTGACCAACGTGAAAGTGATCGTGGAGGAACGGGCCATCTTCTAGCCCGTTTACGGCGCACGGGGAAAGAGGCTTCCGCCGTTGTGCGGGGCCTCTTACACTTCTTCCCGGCAGCTGTGGTCGTTCAAATGCATGGCGAGGAAATCGGCGAGTTGTTCCGCTTCCGACCGCTCATCCAGTTTGTAAATGTCCATCAGGTGGTCGGCGCATCCCAGGTCTTCCCTGCCGAGCGTCGCGGACCGGCCGGATTGCATGCAGATGACGAGGGTTTTTCCGTAAAAACTGTTCGTGTGCACGATGGCAAAATCGTACCGTTTGTCTTCCGTCATGAAGCCGACGAAATTGAGGGGCGCGCGTTCCGTCACGTCGTACAAGGGCTCGATCATCATACTCCCTCCCGTTGTTCGAATTTTCAGAAAGTTGTTATCCTATTGTATCACAAAGTTTGTTTTATTGACTCTCGTTTTACGATCATAATTTTTTATCATAGTGATTAACGAAACGTTGTCCCGTTCGGCGCGGGACCGTTGTTGTCATTCCGATTGGCAAATGCTATCATGGGTTTTGAAGTGTTTTCCGGATGGATGATCCCAAATAATCGGCTTACAAGGCAGGTGTGCAACCATTGACCCAGGTGGCTGTGATCACGTTCACCGACGGATCCGCCGTTTCTTCCGTCACGCTGGACGATGTGAAAAATCAATTGGCGCATTACCGGGAACAGTTGAAGAAAACCGGGGAACAACTGGGATGGGGGTATGAGAAGGCCGCCTTTCCCTACGAGGTGGAATGGAGCGAAGGAAGCCCGTGGCTTTACCTGAAAGGCACCGGCAAATACCGCCGCATCGCCATCGGCGCGGGAAGCGAACCGGTATCCGGCAGCGGGGATGCCGGCCAGCATGCGGACGGCGAAGAAGCTCCGAAAATGCGGCATTTCGTTCAAGTCGTGCTGCCTGACGACAGCACGTACGGGGACAAGTCCAAAGGCAACGAACTGTGCAAATATTTGGGCAAAACGTGGAAAGCGGAAGTCAAACTGTTCAACGGCAGAACAATTTACTACAACCCGAGGAAATGATTCGATTTGATCATGCAAGAACGCCGGCGTCCAGGACGCCGGCGTTCTTTGTTTTGGCTCAGTCTTCCATCAGCTGGTTGTAGACCGCGGCCACTTTCTCCCATTCCTGCTCGTCTTCGATGTCCGCCAGGAACGCTTCGTCGTTTTCTTCCTCGATGCGGAAGATGAATCCGTCGGATTCCGGGTCGTTCCGGTCGATCAGAACCGCGTAGGCCCGATCGTCGACATCGAAGGAATAGACCATGACCAGTTCCCGTTCATTGCCCTCTTCGTCGGTGACAAGAAAAATGTCATCCTCCTCGAAATCGAGCTCGTCGTCATGATCATGTCCGCAATCGCAATCGTGATCGTGGTCGTGGTGGTGATGCATGCCTTCCCGATCTTTGTCGGTCATGTGGGCACCCTCATTTCTCTAAAGGTCATGCATGTATCTTACCAAAATCATTCGATGGATTCAAACATCGATTGCCCCACCCGGAAAAATTGGTCGGCACCCTTCGGTTTGATCAGGAAATTGACGGTGTACAGGCCTGCTTTCTCGATCTTGACCCGGATGTCCATGTTGATTTGGGTGATCGTGTCGCTGGCCATGTTTTTGGCGATGGTGCCTTCATCGGTGTGCCGGATGAATTCCCTTCCCGCCGGATCCAGGATGATGAACTGCCATGCCTCGATTTCCTCCCGGACGCCGTCCACCGTCGCCGTGAACCGCATGTCGTGCAGGCGGTTGTTTTTGAAATTGTGCGTATGCGTATATTTGTCCCGCTTGTCGCTGTCCTTCGCGTTGACCGTCACCTGGACGTTCGGTTTGTAGATGTCGATTTTGCCGGTTTTCTCATCCACGCGCATGTAGCCGCCCAGCGCATTCAGCACGCTCTGCAGATCGGCCATCGGCACGTTCTTCTTGTTCACCTGAACGAGAAACCCGTCCGCCTCCATCGTCGTGCCGTTGAATTGGACGCTCATCTTCTTCGCCCGGACATATTCGAACACCGAATTGGCAAGCGCCGTTCCAGCGCCCGTGAAGGTGAGGACGAGGAACAGGAGCAGGATTCGTTTCCAGGTCGTTTTCCATTCCCGTTTCATTGCGCAACCTCCGCTGGCTTTCTATCGTCTTTGCATGATTATACTCCGTTCGGGGCGAAGAGTTGCGATGGACGATGAATTTTGTCCGGTTCCTTCCCCTTTCATCCCAAAACATGGTAAAGTAATAAAAATGAAATCTATCCGGCGGGTGACTGCACACATGGGCTCCTTTCGCTTGCGAATGGCCGGCACGGGAAACGCGTTTGCCAAGACGTTTTTCAACAACAACGCCGTAATCGAAACTCCTGGGCACCGGATGATGGTCGATTTTGGCATTACGGCCCCGATGGCGCTCCACCGGATGCAGATTCCGTTGAATGCCGTCCAGGACGTTCTCATCACCCATCTCCACGGCGACCATTTTGGCGGTTTGGAGGAACTGGCCTTCCAATCCTTGTACCGCTACGGCCACAAAGACGGCAAAGTTTCCCTGTGGCTGCCCGAGACGCTGGCCGATTCCCTCTGGGAAAACTGCCTGAAGGGCAGCCTGTATGACGAAAGGAACGGCTTCGTGTCCCTTGACCGTTATTTTGACGTCAAATTGATGAAGGAAGGGACGACGTACCGGATTGCCGATGGGCTCAAGGTGGAAATCGTCTCCACCCCCCACGTTCCGGGCAAGCCCAATTACGCGCTGTTCCTCAATGACCGGGTGTTTTACTCCGGCGACACCGTCTTCAACCGGCCGCTTCTCGATCATGCCGTGCATGACCGGAAGTGCACCGCCCTCCTGCATGAATGCCAGCTGGAAGGCAACGGCGTCGTCCACACGTCGCTGGACGAATTGCTGACGTTGCCGGAGAGCGTCCAGGCCGTCACCTGGCTGATGCATTACGGCGACGAGATGCCGGATTACGTCGGCAAAACCGGCGCGATGCGGTTTCTCGAACAGCACAAAACGTACGAGTTTTGATTTAGAAACAGCAACGGGAGGAATGACAGCATGGAACAGAAGAAACCGACGGTCGGCTTCATCGGCACCGGGGTCATGGGCGGTCCGATGGCCGGTCACCTGCTGCGGGCGGGTTATCCGCTTCTCGTGTACAACCGCACCGCCGCCAAAACCGAACCGCTGGTCGGCCAGGGCGCCAAACGGGCCGATTCGCCCGCGGCCATCGCCGCGGAATGCGACGTGGTCATCACGATGGTCGGGTTTCCCGACGACGTGGAGCATCTTTATCTGGGGGACAACGGATTGGTGGAACGGGCAAAACCCGGCGCCCTGCTCATCGACATGACGACGAGTTCGCCGGAGCTTGCCGTCCGCATTCACGAAGCGGCCGGCCGGCGCGGCATCAAGGTGCTGGACGCCCCCGTGTCGGGCGGAGACATCGGCGCGCGCAACGCCTCCCTGTCCATCATGGTTGGCGGCGATCCGGATGCCTTTGAGGAAGCGCTTCCGATCCTGCGCACGATGGGCAAAACGATCGCGCGGATGGGTGGCCCCGGCGCCGGACAGCATACGAAAATGAGCAACCAGATCGCCATCGCCTCCTGCCTGCTCGGCGTATGCGAGGCGATCGCCTACGCGGAGAAAGCGGGACTCGATCCGGCCCAGGTCATCGCCACCATCGAGCACGGCGCCGCCGGCAGCTGGACCCTCAGCAACCTGGGGCGTCGCATCCTCGACGGCAACTTTGCACCCGGTTTCTACATCAAACACTTCATCAAGGACATGCGCATCGCCCTCCGTTCCGCCAAGGCGCTCGGCCTCACCACGCCCGGCCTGGAACTGGTGCTCCGCATGTTTGAAGAACTGGCCGAACGCGGCGAATCGGAAAGCGGCACGCAGGCGCTGTACAAATGGCTCGTTGATTACATCGCCTGAACGCCGGCCCAAATGAGACGCAAGCCGGTGGCAATCAACATCAAACGGAGCAACAGGACAAGCGTCTTCGTCTTCAATCGGAGGGACAGCCAGGCGCCGGCTTTGCCGCCGGCCCAGGCGCCCGGCGCCAGCAGGGCGGCATACAGCCAGTCGATGTGGCCGTACCAGGCATGCATCATGCCGCCCGGAATGCTGGACAGAAAGATGAGGAACATCGACGTGGCCGCCGCCACCTGGACGGGAAAGTGGAACAGAATGAGCATGACGGGCACCATCAGCGCCCCGCCGCCGACGCCGAACAGGCCGGCCAGCATGCCGGTGGCGAAGGAGACGAGAAACGCCGACGGCCTCGTATACCCGTATGCATGGGTTTCGCCGCTGGCCGGATCCGCATAACTGCGGTGCACCGTCCAGCGCATTTGCCGTTTCCCGAGTTTGTCCCGCACCATGATCAGAAACGACACCGCGATCATGAAGGCGCCGAAACCGACGAGAAGGCCGTCTCCCTCCAGCCGGTCGTTCAGGAAGGCGCCGGCGATCGCTCCCGGCCCGCTGCCGGCGAAAAACAGGAGCGCGCTGCCGGTGTCCACCTTGCGCTGTTTGAAATAGGAAAGGCTCGACGACAACGAACTGACCGCGATGACCGCCAGCGACGTGCCGGTGGCCACGTGCGGGGAAACGTCCAAGTCGCTGAACCAGCGGGACAGAAAAATGAGGGCCGGCACGATGATCACGCCGCCGCCCAATCCGACCAGGCTGCCGATCGTTCCGGCCGCCAAACCTACCGCCAACATCATCAACACGATTCCGACCATGGAAGCCCTCCGATGCCTGTGCTTGCCTCCCGGCAATCTTCCCCCGGGCAACCGCCCATCCGGGCGGGATTGCTTGCCCGGCTGCCTTCGGTCCCGTCCTGCAGTCCGGCGGCCGCGGCATGCGCCGTCGGCGGGAAGCAACGGCGGGCGGCGCGGCAAGCGCAATTTGTCAGGCTTATTATAACAATCCCGCTGCGGGGACCCGCAAGGATATTCAATCAAGAAAAACCAAATATTACCCCTTTGACAACGGGCACCGACCCTGCTATTATATCTCTTGTCGGCACGAACGCCGCGCTCCATGATCTCATAGCTCAGCTGGGAGAGCACCATCTTGACAGGGTGGGGGTCGCAGGTTCGAACCCTGCTGAGATCATAAGCGAAAGTCCTTGCGATGCAAGGACTTTTTTATGCTTTCAGCAACCATTATACATTGACACAAAGGAGTACCGCCATGCACCACCAAACGAAAATTGACCATCAATGGATCGCACCCGGCGGCGATCTGACGGACGCGGCGTCGATTCGCCGCATCGTCTTCGTCGAAGAACAGCGCGTATCCGAAGAAGAGGAATGGGACGGCCTCGATCCGCTCTGCGACCACATCGTGCTTTATGCGAACGGAAAGCCGGCGGCCACCGGACGCATCGTCTGGGGCGAGCCCGTCCTGCTCGGCCGGATTGCCGTGCTGCGCGAACACCGGGGAACAGGCCTCGGCGCCGAAGTGGTAAACCGGCTTGTGGAGAAAGCCTTTGACAAAGGAGCGGACGAAGTCCATCTGCATGCCCAGCTGCACGCCAGGGGATTTTACGAGAAGCTCGGATTCACCGCCTACGGGGACATTTATGAAGAGGCGGGCATCCCCCATATTTCCATGTACAAAAAACGCCCGGAATGACCCAATGGGTCCCGGGCGTTTCTTCTGCCATTCTTCCTCTCTTATCTTCCACTGTCCGTTCGCCAGGTTGGACCGGTTCATTCGGCCGCCTCTCTCGCCAGGTCGACATAGGCGTCATCCATGAACAGGGCATGACCGATCAAGCCGCGATTGGCCAGCCATTTCTCCGTCTCCTTCCAAACTTCCTTGTCCTGGCTGCCGAAGGGCGCGTCCGCGGGCTGCATGAACGGCAGTTGCCGGGTCAGGCTTTCCAATGAAACGGCCCAGGACGGATTTCCGTCGAACACGCCGGCATCGGACAACAGTTTGGCCGCGCCTTCCGGATCGCCGCTGGCGTACTCGAATCCCCTGGCGAGCGCGGACCAGATGCCCGCATACCGGTCCCGGTCTTCCGCCAGCGCCCGTTCGCCTGCCGCGAGCACCGTTTCGTAATAGCGGGGGACGCCGTAAAGCATCGGTTCAATGACCCGGAATTGGCGCCCTCCCCATTCCAATCGCTCCAGGCCGTCCAGAATGGTCGGCCCGATCAGGGCATCCGCCCGGCCGCCGAAAACCATGTCCGCATATCGGCCTTCGGCTTTGACCAGCGTCACTTCCGGCTTGCCGTGCGAAGCGCCGTCCAGCATCGTTTGCAGCATCGCCTCATGCACCGGCGAACCGGACCAGGCCACCGTCTTCCCGTCCAGGTGGTCGGGGCGGTGAATCGGGCTGTCCTTCGGCACCATCAGGTACACGAGCGGCCGCTGCACGATGGCGGCGATGGACACCACCGCCCGGCCGTCTTTTCTTGCCAGCAGCACTTCCGGCGTGCTGGCCAGGGCCAGATCCGCCTTGCCCTCGTCCACCAGGGCGAGCGGATCTTCGTCGGGCCCCGCGATGACCGGTTCCAGCAGGAATCCCGCCTCGCGCAAGTACCCTTTCGCCTCCGCCGCGAACAGAAACGCATGGCTGGCGTTCGGATAGCCGTCCAGCACGATGCGAACTTTCCGGAGCCCCGGCGCGGCGGTGGAAGCCGCCTTGTCATTCCCGCCATCTTCGAATCCGTCCGAAAACCCGATGACCGAAAGCAACGCCCCCGCCATCAACAGAAGGATGATGCCGATGAGCACCGGCTTGTTCCACCGGCCGTCCCTTTTGCCGTTCCCCACGTTCCCGCTTCCCCTCTTCTTGCGCCATGCCTGCGCGGACCGGATCACGCCCTCCGTTCGTACACCTGAAACCGGAACGGATACGCATTCCGCTCGTCGGACGGCCCGGGTTCGTCCGAGACGAGGCGCCAGGCGTGCCAATCGACTTCCGGAAAATGTTCGTCCCCTTCAAAGGCATGGTCGATCCGCGTCACGTACAGTTTATCGGCAAGGGGCAGAAACGCGCGGTAAATTTGCGCACCCCCGATGACGAAAAACGGTACGCCGCGAAACCGCTCCAGCACATCCGGCACATCATGCGCCACCTCTGCGCCTTCCGGCCGGAAATCCGGATTGCGCGAGAGCACCACGTTCCTTCTCCCCGGCAGCGGTTTGCCGAGGGATTCGAACGTTTTTCGCCCCATGATCACCGGATGCCCCATCGTCGTGCGGCGAAAGTACGCGAGTTCCGCCGGCAAATGCCACGGCAACCGTCCCTCCCGGCCGATCAGTCCGTTCCGGTCCATCGCCCAGATCAGCATTACGTTCCCGTTGTCCGCCATGCCAAACGCTCCCCGTCCGAAAAATGATCCGATTGTTGCCGCGAACGGCCGTACGCCTCATGCCCCGGCAATTCCCGCCCCCGGGCCAAGCCCGCGCCTCCGGCATCAAACCGCGACCGGCGCCTTGATCGCGCCGTGCGGCGCGTATCCCTCAAGCTGAATATCGTCCGGCTCGTAATCGAAAATGCTCGCCACGCCGTCCGCAAGGCGCAATTTCGGCAGCGGGCGCATGTCCCGCGTCAATTGCAACTTCGCCTGCTCCACATGGTTCAGGTACAGATGCGCATCACCCAGCGTATGGATGAATTCGCCTGGCGCAAGGCCGCATTCGCGGGCGATCATGTGGGTGAGCAGCGCATAGCTGGCGATGTTGAACGGCACGCCGAGAAAAATGTCCGCGCTGCGCTGGTACAACTGGCAGCTCAGCTTGCCGTCCGCCACGTAAAACTGGAACAGCGTATGGCAAGGCGGCAGCGCCATGCCCGGCACGTCCTCCGGATTCCAGGCGGTGACGATGAGCCGCCGCGAGTCCGGATTGCGCTTGATGCCTTCGACGACGTCCTTCAACTGGTCGATGGTGTCTCCCCGGCTCGTCTTCCATTGCCGCCACTGCTTGCCGTACACATCCCCCAACGTGCCGTATTTGGCGGCGAATGCGTCGTCCTCCAGCACGCGTTTCACGAAAATCGCCATCTGCTCTTCATAAACCGCGCGAAACGCCTCGTCCCGCTGGCTGCGCAACCCGAAACCGGTCATGTCGGGCCCCGTGTAGTCCGGGCTTTCCACCCAGCGCTTGAATGCCCACTCGTCCCAAATGTGGTTGTTGTGCTGAAGCAGATAGCGGATGTTGGTGTCCCCGTTGATGAACCAGAGCAGTTCGCTCACGACGAGGCGAAACGCCACCCGCTTCGTCGTCAGGAGCGGAAACCCTTCGCTCAGGTCAAACCGCATCTGATGGCCGAACACGCTCAGCGTGCCCGTCCCCGTGCGGTCATGCTTCTCCGTTCCGGTTTCCAGCACGAGACGGAGCAAATCCAGATACTGCCGTTCATTCCTGCTCACGATGCACTCCCTCCAGCCGAACGCTACATGCGGAATCCATTCGCAATCTTCGTCAAAATGATACCACAAAAGCGCCAGGAATGTCCGCATGCATGCAAAAAAGCACCTGCTCCGGCAGGTGCAATACGGCGGATCCCCTTCATTCGCGGGCAGGGAGCGCCGTCGGATACGTCAGCGCACCGGGTCCGCGGGCTTGTCCCGCGGCTCGCGCTCCAGCTCCCCGCCCAGAACGCCCATCGATTCGATATGCCGTTTCGTCTCGGGCGTACCAAGCCGGTGCAACAACCGGTAAACCTCCGTCAAATGGCGGCCCGTCGCGTCGTTCGGTTCGTCATGCCAATATTCCAGGAACGGCACATGGGCGCGAAAAAACGCCCTGTCGTCCGCTTTGTCGAGATTGTCGAACAGCCGCTGGAGCTCGAGGATTTCCTCCTCCGTCGCTTCGATTTCAAATTCGAAGGCGGCGTCTCCTTCGTTCGCCACCACCGAGCCGGTTTGCACGGATACGTAATAGGTCGATTTTTCTCCCGCCATCGTCTGTCCGCTCCTTCCCTTTGGTCCATCGCTCCTATTGTTGCCGCTGCAGGCCGATCCGATGCGAACCCGCGGCATGATAAGGCAGCACCGCCACCACGAGCATCAGGCCGACGAAGGCCAGGTAATAGGAAGAAAGGTGTTCCCGGACGTGGCCGGCCGCCAGCGGTCCCAGGAAGGCGCCGATGGACGAGGCGACGGAAAAGAAGGAAAACATCCTCCCGTACCGCCCTCGCCCGCTGATGGCAATGAGCAGCGAACTCATGGCGGGGAAAATGATCCCTTTGGCCATCCCGATCACGAGCAGCAAACCGGCAAAAGGCACCGGAACGTTCGCCGCCATGCAGTAAAACGCCAGCGCCAAAAGCAGGGAACCGCCCATCGTGCGGCCGAGGGGGGACCAGCGGTTCAGGAACAGGAGGCTGAGCGTCACCAGCGAGCCGATGCTGACGAGGGAAAACAGGAGACCGGTCGCCAGGATGCCTTCCGTCGACGTGTCCCTCAGCGGCAACTCGAAAAACAGGATGCCCTGGGAGCAGGAGATGGCCATCGGGAGCAGGAAAAACAGCCAGATGAACGGCCCGTGCAACCCGTCATCGGCAAGGCCGGATTGGGGCTCTGCCCTTCCCGTTCCGCGGGCTCGCGCGCCTTCCGGCATGCTCCTTCGCAAAGGAGCTTCGTCCGCCTTCCCGGCCGTCGGACGAAGGAGGGAACCGCGGCCGGAAACGCCCGGTTTATCCCCCCTCGCTTCTGCCAACGGGCCGCCTCCGTCTTCACCCGCGGGCGTGCGGGGATTTCGCACGAACAGAAAGGCGCACAACCCGGTGATGATCAACACCCATCCGAGCATGACGAAGGCGTCGGCGAACCCGATGCGGGCCACCAGCATTGCGCCCGCCGCCGGCGAAACGACCGACGCCAACGTATGCACGAGGCCGTTGCCGGCCATCAGTTTCCCCTGCAGGATGCGGTCGCGGGTAATGCCGGCGAGGAGCGCCATGCAGGCAGGCGACAGGAACGCCAGCACGAAGCCGCTGATCGAGCGCAGCACGAGCAGTTGCCACGGATCGGTGACGCGGGACTGAAACAGCAGGATGACGCCGGCGGCGACGAGGCTCGTCACGATAAAAATCCGGCTGCCGTAACGGTCGACGCCGTATCCGGCAAGCAGGTTGCCGGGCAGATGGGTGAGGGCGTACATGCCCATCATCAATCCGATGAAACTCGGCGCGGCGCCAAGCGATACGGCGAAAGGCGTCAGCACCGGGTACTGGGCATGCAAATCGAAAAAAGCGACAAACAGAAACAAATACAGCCAGATGGCGGTTTTCAACCGGTACGCCCCCTTGCGGATGGTTGCTCCTGCTATCACTTGTATGTGGACAGAGGAGAAAAAGAACCCCCTTGCCGGGCGTCATGCCAAAAAGGCCGTTCCCGGCGGGCATTCGCCCGCGGCCGGGAACGGCCTTGACATGCTGTCACGCTTGTTTTGTCATGCCATCGGCAGCCGCTGCAAACTTTCGGCAAGGGCTTCGTCCGAATGGGGAGCGTCCTGCAGTTCGCCGGACAAATACGCTTCGTAGGCCGACATGTCGAAATGGCCGTGGCCGGAAAGGCCGATCAGGATGACCTTCTTCTCGCCGGCTTCCCTCGCCCGCACCGCTTCGTCGATGGCCGCGCGGACGGCATGGGCGGACTCCGGCGCCGGCACGATGCCTTCCGTCCGGCTGAACAGGACAGCCGCTTCGAACACGGCCGTCTGGTCGCAGGCCACCGCTTCCACCAAGCCGTCGTGATACAGCTGGCTGACGAGCGGCGAGTCGCCGTGGTAGCGCAGGCCGCCCGCGTGAATGCCCGGCGGCATGAAGGAGTGGCCGAGGGTGTACATCATCAGAAGCGGCGTCATTTTGGCCACGTCGCCGAAATCGTAGGCGAACGTGCCGCGGGTAAGCGTCGGGCAGGCGGACGGTTCCACCGCCACGAGGCGCACCTTCTTGCCTTGCTGCAATTTGTCCATCAGGAACGGGAAGGCGAGGCCGGCGAAGTTGGAGCCCCCGCCGCAGCTGGCGAACACGACGTCGGGGTAATCGCCCGCCTTCTCCAGTTGCAGTTTCGCCTCCTGGCCGATGATCGTCTGGTGCAGGCAGACGTGATTCAGGACGCTGCCCAGGGAATAATTCGTGTCGGCGCGTTTCGCCGCGTCTTCCACCGCCTCGCTGATGGCGATCCCGAGGGACCCGTTCGAGTCCGGGTTCTCCGCCAGCACCGCCCGTCCCGCTTCGGTCAGCTCCGACGGACTGGCCACGACGCTCGCGCCGAACGTGTTCATCAGAATGCGACGGTACGGTTTCTGGTTGTAGCTGATCTTCACCATGTAGACCTGGCATTCCAGCCCGAAAAATTGGCAGGCCATGCTGATCGACGTGCCCCATTGGCCGGCGCCGGTTTCCGTGGTCAGCCGTCTGATGCCGGCCTCCTTGTTGTAATACGCCTGGGGAATGGCGGTGTTCAGCTTGTGGCTGCCCGCCGGGCTGACGCCCTCATACTTGTAGTAGATGCGGGCCGGAGTGTCCAGTTCCTTCTCCAGCTGGTACGCGCGGAACATCGGAGTCGGTCGCCATATTTTGTAGAGTTCCCGCACCGGTTCGGGGATTTCGATCCATCGTTCGGTCGCCGCTTCCTGCTTGATGAGTTCCATCGGGAAAATGGCGACAAGATCCTCCGGTCCCGCGGGCCGGCCCGTGGCCGGATTGAGCGGCGGTTTCGGCAGATTCGGCATATCCGCCATCACGTTGTACCAATGCGTCGGTATTTCGCGCTCCGTGAGCAAAATTTTTTTCTCCCGCAATGCGATCGACTCCTCGTCCTGACGAATTTTTCCTGTTTATTTCTACATGCGCTTCCGAAATCCTCCTGCCGATGCCCGGTCCCCTCCGGCCCGATTGCGGGATTTCACGCGCTTCCCGCGCGAGACCGGCCGGCTTGATCGCCGCCCGGCGCCTGTGCCTTCCGCTTGGCGCGGCGCCATTTGACCGCCGCGATCCCCGCGGAAACCGCCAGCCACTGTCCGGGCAGCAAGGCATGCCATCCGTTTCCGAGCGCCAGTTCGGCCCCGACGGCGCCCGTCATGAGGACGCAAAGCCCGGCCGCCGCCGGGAGCGTCGTTCTCGGCACAATGAGCAGGATGCCGAGGATCATCTCCAGCGCGCCGATCGCGAGACGAACCCCGTCGGGAAGCCCGAGCAGCCGAAACGTCCCGGCCATCTGTTCCTCGCCGGCCAGCTTTTGGATGCCGGCATTCAGGAAAAAGAGCGCCGTAACCGCCAGCACCGCCCAACCTGCCATTTTCGCCGCCTTTCCTTTCATGATGCCATTCCTCCTCCCATTATTAATTAGAATTCTAATTATTTTCGCAAAAAAACGTTTCTGCGGCTGAACCGGCCGTCACGGCGCAAACACGGCGATCATCGTGCGCAGCAGCCGGCGCAACTCGGCAAAGTCCCGCTCCCCCATCGCTTCCCGGATCCGGCTTTCGATTTCGCGGGTGAAAGACGCGGTTTCGTCCGCCAACCGCTCGCCTTCCGGCGTCAGAAACAGCTGCCGGTAACGCGCATCGTCCGGACGGGCTTTCCGGATCACCAGCCCCCGCTTCTCCATCCCGTTGATCAGGCTCGTAACGCTCGGCCGCTCCACGAGCAAAATGTGCTCCAGTTCGGACGGCGAAATGCCGCCGTGCCACCGGATGACCGTCAGCGCACTCCACTGGGCGTGGGTCAGCCCCGTTTCCCGGAGCCGTTCCTCGAGCTCCCGGCGCAGCGAGATGTGCGCATGTTTCACCAAACGGCCGATCGGCCCCTGTTCTTCGATCCATTCCGCGACAAGTTCGAATCGTGCGTCCATCGGCTTTCACCTTCACCGGAAAATAATTAGAATTCTAATCAATACCCAATGTATCGCCTCCCCCCACGGATGTCAACGGTTTGCATGCGGATTTTTCCCCGCCTCCTCCATTGGGGGTAACGTTCCCGGACAAAACAAAAAAACCTTCGCTTTCGGGCAAGGTTTTCGTGTGTTCCGCGTCGGTTTGCTGGTGGGCCCTGAGGGACTCGAACCCCCGACCAATCGGTTATGAGCCGACCGCTCTAACCAACTGAGCTAAGGGCCCCCGGGACTTCCGTTTATTTTGTTGGTTGCGGGGGCAGGATTTGAACCTGCGGCCTTCGGGTTATGAGCCCGACGAGCTACCGGACTGCTCCACCCCGCGACAACAAAATAAACTATACACCCTGGAGGGGCACCTGTCAAGGAAAGAAAAGGCCGGACGGGCAAATCCGCTTGCGGCAAATCCGCTCATACGATGAATTTGACGCCGTAACGGCCTTTTCTCGATTGGAAAATTTCTACTTCCCGGGGGCATTCGTATCCGTACACCCACCAGTCCTCCGTCATGCGTTTGGCCAGGCAACCGGCCTGAAACTTGTTGTCGTAAAGACGGCCCCAATACACCCAGCGGGCCATGCCACCAGCCTCCCGATCGAGAATCGCGACAGCATATAGCATAACCCGAGCCGTCACCTTCCATACCGGCCGCGATCCGGGCGGGCCGCCGCGGATCCAGCCGAAACCGGCAAAAAAGCCATCCGGAACCGCATTTGAAATGCGGTTCCGGATGGCCTCCGGCGTGCATCAACCGGCGTTCATGGCATGGTCCGGTCCGTTGCCGTTCTCCTCTTCTTCCTTGTCGCGGAAGCGATGGGCAATCCGGCTGGAAGCCGATGCCGCGACGCTGGCGATCAGGTCGTCCAGGAACGTGTGGACCTGGCTTCCCGCCTTCGTGTCGAGCCGGCGGATGATGCCGGTCTTTTCCTTGTCCAGATGGCCGAACGTCGTCACCGCGATGCTGCCGTAGCCAAGCACGGAACCGAGGGCCAGCGTTTCGTCGCAGCCGAACAGCGGTTCGTCGGACTGCACCAGCGATTGAAGCGGTTCGGACAACAGGCCTTTCTCGGCGAGCATATCCAATTCCATGCCGACGAGCAACGCATGCTGCATTTCCCGCTTGCGAAGCACCATCCGGACGCTGTCAAGGCAATCTTCCATCGTCAAATCGGGATTGTAGGGCGATTGCATTTCGTAGACGATTTCCGCGATGTCGTGCATGGAGACGCCCCGCTCGTGAAGCTTGCGGCGAACGGCGTCGGATATTTCCTGGCTGGACACTTGCCGTTTCATCCGATCACTTCCTTCTGTCCATTCATGTCGATTACTCTTCGATGATAACATCCGACGATTCGTCTGTCCCGTCAATGATCACTTCTTCCTGGAACGGCATGACAACTCCGCCGCCACCGTCGCCGTAGTCCATCCATCCGCCGTTTTCGCGGATTTGCTGAAGGATGTTGTTGCCTTCGTTCTCCCATTCGGCCAACGCTTCTTCCACCGTCTTGTTGTTGTTCAGCACTTCCTGGAACTTCATGTAGCCGATGTTTTGCGCCTGCCAGATGTCCGGATACTTGTTGTGGAGTTCATAATTGTTCACATTGGGGGCCGGCATGTTTTGATAGAACGCCTGGATGTTGTAATCGAGCCCGCTGCGCGGCGTGTTGTACTTCTGCCACGTCAGCAGGTTGGTCGTGCTTTTCGCTTTTTGCTGGGCCCACCGTTCGCTCATGATGAACTCGATGAACTTCCAGGCGTCTTCCGCGTTTTGCGCGTTGGCGGAAATGCCGACGATGCCGTTCAGGTACATCTGTCCGCCGACGAACGGTTTTTCCGGGTGGTAGGGCACGCTGACGATGTCCCAGTCGATCGGTTCGAAGTTTTCAATGTTGGCCGCGTTTTTGTTCGCGTTGATGATCTCGGTGATGTCCCAGTAGCTGACGATGGCCATGGCCACCCTGCCCGACAGGAGCGAGTTGTAGTCAAACGGCCCCGATTCGATGAACGGCTGGCTCCAGTCCGGCTGCTCCGGCAGGACGCCGTCCTTCTTCAGTTCGAGAATCGTGTTCCATGCCTGCTTCCATTCCGGCGTATTGACCGTCATCCGCTCGCCGTTTTCATCCCAGTAGCGCAGTTCGAGGGGCGCCGTATACACTTGCGTGTCATAGAAAATGTCGTTGTAGCGATAGTTGGAAAAGGCGAATCCGGCCACCTTGTTTTCGCCCTCTCCGCCGGACACCTGACGGGCCAGATTGAACGCTTCGTCCCAGGTCATGCCGTCCGTCGGGAAGGGGAGCCCTTTCGCGGAGAACAGCGATTTGTTGTAAGCCAGTACGCTGGACGAGAACATCGGCGCCAGGGCGTAAAACTGGCCGTCGTCGCTGACCGACTTCAAGGCGTTGACCACCGCCGGGACAAATTCGTCGGTGTTCATCCCGCTGTCCTGCATGAGGGAATCAAGCGGAGCGAGATGGTTTTCCCGGATCAGTTCCGCCAGATGGTCATATTCCATGATGATGAGGTCGGGCGGGTTCGCCCCTTCCAGTTCTTCCTTGAGGATCTCCATCGGCGTCTTCTGTTCCTCGCTTTTGGCCGTCCTGCCGTAATAATAGGTATTCGGCTGGTTTTCGAGAAACTCGACGGTGATGTTCGGATTCATGAATTCGAACAGTTCCGTGTACTCGGTCCGGATATAGGAACCCCAGTCGGAGTTGTAGCCGGAACTGACGGCGATGCGCAGCACCCGCTGTTCATCTCCTTGCGAACCTGCATTGTTTCCACCGCCGCAGGCCGCGAGCAATCCGACCGTCGTGATGATGGCCAGCAGCAAAGCCGACGTTTTTCTCCATTTCCCCTTCGTTGACATTCAGTTCCCCTCCAATTGTTTAGGTGGTTTGATCAAAATTTTCTCTCCGTCAAATTCGATCGACGCCTTGTCGCCGATCTTGAGCGCCTCGAGCAGCGCTCTCGGCACCTGCAGCCGGCCTGCCCTGTCCACGATGACGTATTCCTCGTGCGCATCGTGCACCGTGCGCGGCCTGAAGTCGGCGGAAGCCAAATCCAGGTTCGGGTTCCGTTTGAGGAACTCGGAGCTGGTGAGGCCGTCGCGGATGGCCACCACCCGGTCCACCTTGCCGGCCAGCGACAAATCGTGGGTGACGATCACAATGGTAACGCCGAGCTCCTTGTTCAGTTGGCGGAAGATGCCCATGATCAAGTCAGACGTCTGCGAATCGACGGAACCGGTCGGCTCGTCGGCCAGGAGCAGTCCGGGTTTGTTCGCCAGCGAGATGGCGATCGCCACCCGCTGTTGCTCGCCGCCCGACAACTGATGCAGTTTGTTGTGCATCCGGTCTTTCAGTCCGACCCATTCCAGCAATTGCCTGGCGTAAGCCCGGTCGTACTTGCCGTTGAGCATCATCGGCACTTCCACGTTTTCCAATGCCGTCAAGTACGGCAGCAGATTGCGGGCGTTGTTTTGCCAGATGAACCCGACGGTGTTGCGTTTGTACTCCACCAGCTGGTCATCGGTGATTTTGAGCAGGTCCCAATCCCCGACCCGCACGATGCCGGCGCTCGGCCGGTCCAATCCGCCGAGAATGTTGAGAAGCGTCGATTTGCCGCTGCCGCTGTTGCCGATGATCGCCATCAGCTCGCCTTTTTCCACGGTCAGGTTGAGCCCCTGCAGCGCGACGACTTCCACTTCGTCCGTTTTGTAGATTTTGACCAATCCTTCGCAGTGGATCACGGCGATTATCGCTCCTCTCCCAGCTTGACGGCCTGATGCACCCGGAGGCGGCGAATGTGCATGAACAGCATGGTCGCGCCGGCCGCCATCATGAACGCGACCACCGCATAGATGCGGTTCGTGTCAACCGACTCGAACACGATCCGGAAAGGCGGCACCTGTTTCGTCACGTTGTCCGCGGTTTGCAGGAACGGCAGGAACAGGTAACTGGCCAGCTTTCCGATCACGACGCCGAGCACGATGGACAGGCCGGCCGTAAATCCTTGCTCCAGGAGCAGCATGCCGGACAGCTGCTTGCGCGACAACCCCATGGCACGCAGCACGCCGAACTGGACGACGCGGCTGGACAGGTTGAAAAACCAGTACAACATGTAGCCCACCAGCGTGATGATGACGGAAATGAGGAAGCCGAGACTCAGGATGCCGAACACGCCGCCGCGGGACGGATGTTTGCCGTCCACGATCAGCTGGTTGCGCACGTCCTTGATCCAGCTGATGCCGATGCCGCGCTCAAGCAGCTGTTCCACCGCCGGAGTGAGCGGCGCGCCGTCTTCCATTTTCAACCAGACGTCATACGGTTTCATCGGAATCTGGTGATAAATGTAATCGATGTTGGCAACGAAGAACGGCGTGTCGTCCGGGTATTGGGTCGGCCAGTAGGGCACGATGCCGACGATGACGAATTCGATCGCCTGCTGATCGATGGCGATGGTGATGATGTCGCCCGGCTTCAGGTTGTACCGGTCGGCAAATTTCGTCGGCACGAGAACCGCCTGTTCATAGTAACCAAGCGCATTCAGGTAGGCGAAGGGGTGGTAGCCGCCGTACAAGTCGTTGCGGAACCAGGCCACTTCGGCGAAACTGACGTTCTCGATGCCCATGACGTTGGCTTTGCCGGCGGATTTGCCCGACACGACCACGTTGCCGGTCGTGTTCAGCACCCGGGACGCGGCTTCGACGCCCGGAAGTTCCTTGAAGATTTCGAAAGGCGGTTCGACATACACCATGCGCACGTTGGTCGGCGTTCCGCCGCCGGGGCCGCCGCCCGATCCCCCGCCGGAACCGCCTCCCGATCCGCCGCCGGAGCCGCCTCCCGCGTCTCCGCCCGATCCGCCTCCCGATCCGCCGCCCGGATTCGGATTCGTCGGCAACACATCGGCGTACGCTTCCCATACCGTTTGCAGCGACACGTCGGTTCCGAAGGCGTAAAGCGTCCGTTCCGTGGAGTTGGTGTCGATCGTTCTGGCCGCCGACGAATTGTACACGCCCAGCCCGATCGTCAGAATGAGCAGCAGCATGAGCGGATAATAGGACTTGCCCGAACGGGACAGTTGCGTCAAGGTCAAATAGAGCGGAACCGGCAAAAATTTGCGGCCGAGCCAGTTGAACAGCCGGAGCAGCCACGGGAAGATGCGGAGAAAAAACATCCCCATGGCGAGAATGGCGAGCGCCGGCACGAAAAACAACAGGGGCTGCACTTGCAGCTGGTCGCTTCCCATGCCCGTCTGCAACGTCAACAACTGCTGCCGGTCGAAGGCGTACCAGCCGTAGCCGACAAGCCCGAGCAGCGCGATGTCGAGGAAAAACCGCTGCCAGGCCGGCTTCCGGTCCGCCCGTGCCATTTGCTGTTTGAGCCCCACAATCGTGGAGCGGGCGAAAGCGATCGCCTGAATGAGCGTCGCGGCCAGGGCGATCAGCACCGCGATGGCGCCGTAGACGATCGTCATCGGCGTCACGCCGACGGGAATCGCCTTCCGGTCGACGAACGTGAGAAAACCGCTGGCCGATCCGATGCTCTTCGCCATGAACCAGCCGAGGAACGGGCCGATCACCAGGGCGATGCCGCCGAGAATCAGCCCTTCCAGCGCAAAGATCCAAACGATCTGGCCGTTGCTGGCGCCGCGGCTCCTCAGCACCGCGATGTCGCTGCGCTGGCGCTCCAGCGCCTGCCGCGAATTCATGGCGATGTAGTAAAACACCATGGCGATCATCGGCGCCGCCAGCGTGAACAGGAGCGTCTGCAGCCGCAGGCTTTGCGCCCGGAAATCATCCAGCATGTCGGCGAAAGTGATGTCCACCCGCGTTCCCTTGAGCAACTGGTACAATTCGATTTCGAGCCGCTCCAGCGTGCGGGAAAGCGGCGCCAGCTGGCTCGTCTGGATGTCCCGCAAATCAAAGGCGTAATACCAGACGGCGGTGTTGAGCGGAATGCCCAGATCCTTCAGCAAATAATCGCTGAACAGCGCCTCGTCGACAACGAACGCGTTGGTGAGCCCGCCGAACCCCTGGTGCCAGTACGGTTCGGTCAGATCCAGCGGCGTGAAGGCGCCGGTGATTTTGATTCTGAGCGGCGCGATGCCCGAAACCGTGCTGATCGGGTAATAAAATTCGTCTCCGACACGGAAATCGTGTTCGTACAGCGCTTCTTCGAGCACGAGGGCTTCGATGACGCCGTCCTGCGGTTCGGCATGAGACGGGCTGCCGTTTACGATCTCCACGTGGTCGGCAAGCCCGCTCATCGCGTAAACGCTCATCTGCCGGCGCTTGCCGCTCGTTTGTCCCGGATCCGCAGGCGTGACCGATTCGCTCCGGATCGTGTATGTTTTGACGAAGGAATAAGGAAAGCCGATTTGCTCCGGAATGTCTTCGGCGATGTAGCGATTTACGGCGTCCAATTGCTCCAGGTCGGCCTTATCCCGGCCGACCGCCTGATAGCGCATCAGCAGGCTCCCGGCGGGAAGCCCGCCGCTTTCCTCGGCGAGGGAATTGGCGACCACCCGCTTCAGCGCGCCGTCCGCGTACATCGGAATGCTGGTCGTGAACGCCACGGCGATGATCAGCCCGGCCAGGGTGCTGACCGTCAGCCAGCGGGTGTTCCACATTTTGCGGAACAGAAAGCGGAGAAGCGGAAAACCCATCAGCGACCCACTACTTTCTGACCGGGTTCAAGCCCGTTGATAATTTCCACCACGGTCGCCGTCTGTTGGCCGATTTCCACGTCGACTTCCCGTCTCGTGCCGTTTTCGTCTTCCACCACGACATAGTTGCGCCCGGAATAGTTGCGCAGGGCGGCGGCCGGAATGACCGTCGCGTTTTCCTTGCGGTTGGTGACGATGGCGATGGAAAGCGGCGTTCCCAGGGTGACGCCTTCCGGGAACGGCGACAGCTCCACCAGCAAATACTTGTCGATCGAATCCTGGTTGTTTTGATTCGGATTGCCCCAGTAATCCCAATTGTTGCCGTTCTGGTTCGTGTCGAAATTGGGCAGCCGGAGAACCTCTCCCTTGAAATCGCCGGCCGCGTTGATGGAGACATCCGCCTCCATGCCGACGGCGATCTTCTGGGCGTCATCCTTCTTGATTTCGGCGGAGGCGACCAGTTTCGTCAAATCCGCCTGGGTGATCACCGTGTTGTACTCCTGCACGGTGTCTCCCTCTTTGATGTTCACCTTGACGATATGGCCGGAAAACTTCGCACGGATTTTCGACCGCTCGATCTGTTCTTCCAGCCTCACAAGATCCTCGCGCTTGAGCTCAAAGTCGATTTTCGCCTGCTCCAGCTCTTCCGGGCTCATCTCGTCGGCGCGGCGCAACGCTTCGATCATTTGCAATTCGTCTTTGCGGAAATTGAGTTTTCGCGTGCGCAAATCGCGTTCCAGGTCGGACACGTCCAATTCCGCCAGCAATTCGCCTTCTTCCACGTAATCGCCCGGCTGGACGTAAACACCTTTGACCCGTTTGCCGCTGTCCACAAAGAAGTACTCTTCCGTCACCAGCGAACGCACCTGCCCGGTGCCGCGAATGCGCGTCTCCAACGTCTGGGTGCCCACCGTGTACACCGGTTTTTCCGACAGCTTCGGCGGCGTGATGGCCGGAAGCGTCTCTTCCTCGGGTTCGTCCGGCAACAGGCCGCAGCCCGCCAGCGGCAGTGACAGAAAAACGGCAATCGCCGCCGCAAGCAGGACGCTTCGCGAGAACCGGCCGGACCGGTTACGCATTGACAATTTTGCCGTCAACCATTTGATAAACATGGTCAGCTACCTCCAGAATCGTGGGATCATGCGTGGTCATGCAAATGGTTACGTGCTCGGTTTCGACAATGTTCCGGAAAACCGCCATGACCTGGGCGCCCATCTGGGAATCGAGTTCCGCCGTCGGTTCGTCCGCCAGCAGCAAGATCGGCCGATGGGCGATGGCTTTCGCGATGGCGACGCGCTGCTGCTCCCCCCCGGACAGTTCGTAGGGCCGGTGGTGCATCCGTTTGGCGAGCCCGACCATCTCCAGGCATTCTTCCGCCCGCCGTCTCCATTCCGAGCGCGGATAATTCGCCATGCGAAGCGAAAGTTCCACGTTTTCCAACGCGGAAAGCAGCGGCATGAGGGCATAGGCCTGGAAAATGAACCCGATGTCCCTCCGCCGGATGGCCGTCCGTTCGTTGTCATCGAGGGCATGGAACGGGTGCTGCAAAAACTGGACCGTTCCTTCGTCCGGCACATCGAGTCCGCCGAGCAGATTGAGCAGCGTCGTCTTCCCCGAACCGGAACGCCCGCGCAACATGACGAGCCGGTTGGCCGGGATGTCCATGTCGATGCCCTTCAACACGTGCAACTTCTGGTTTCCGACCTGAAACCGGCGGTGCACGCCGCGAACCGACAAAATCGGCTCGCCGGTGGCGATTTGCCTGCTTCTCTGTCTGTGCGTCACGGCCGCGGCTTGCAGCGCTTCCCCGGCCGCGGCGGCCGCCTCCGGCGAAGGGCCTTTGCCCAGGCGCAGGCCGCCGATCTTCCATCGCTCTTTCAACTTCACTCCGGTTTCGCCCCCATTATCCTTCCAAAACTAAAAGATTAGACGTGTCATGTTTGCAAAAAGTTCCTGATGAACGGGAGGAAGTTGCGGAATTTCTTTTTTTTCTTGCCGATGCCGTCTCTATTTTATCGAACGCGCTGTACGCGCACCACGTCAAAAGATTTCCTTGCCGAAAAAACGGGCATTCCGCCTCCGGAACCGTCCGCATGCGGCATGCCTGTGTTTCGCAAGAACGTCCCCGCAAGCGACATGTTCTTCGGTCGGAAGACAACGTCACGGAGCGGTTTTGTACCCGGGCGGCGCCAAGCCGTCCGGATTTGCCGGCCCGTTCGGCCGCACGGTCTACCGGGCGCGGCGGAACCCGGTTTGCATGCCATTTGCCCGAAATCGGGAAAAAAAATATGGTGCATCCTTGCACCATATTTTCTGCCGGTCATTTCCCGAACGCTTCGGGGTTTTGCCGCCAGGTCCGGAGCAGTTCCAGCTGGTCGTTTCCGATGCGCCCGCCGGCCAGCGCGCGCCCGATCAGCACGTCGTAGTCCGTCAGCGTGACGAGGGGAATGCCCGCCGCCGCGAACATTTGCTCCGCCTTGGGCAGCTTGTAGGTAAAGACGGCCAGCACGGCCAGCACGTCGCCGCCGGCTTCGCGCACCGCTTCGGCCACCTTGAGCGAACTGCCGCCGGTGGAGACGAGATCTTCGATGACCACCGTTTTTTGTCCCGGCGCGAGCACGCCTTCAATCATGTTCTGTTTGCCATGGCCTTTCGGCTTGTCCCGCACGTAGATCATCGGCAAATTCAGCTTCTGGCTCGCCCAGGCGGCATGGGGGATGCCCCCCGTCGCGGCTCCGGCGATGAGCGCCGTTTCCGGAAAGCGGGCGCGAATCTCCGCCGTGAATCCTTCGGCGATCCGTTCTCTGACTTCCGGATGGGAAATGGTGATCCGGTTGTCGCAATAAATCGGCGACTTGAGCCCGCTGGACCAGGTGAACGGCTCGTCCGGACGAAGCACCACCGCGCCCGTCGCCAGCAAATCGTCGGCTATGCGTTCGGCCAAAGATAGGTGACTCATCCTTCGTTCAACTCCTCCAGGATCGATATGAGCGCCGCCCGCGGATCGGGGCTCGCCGTGACCGGCCTGCCGATCACGAGGTAATCCGCCCCCGCCCTTACGGCTTCCGCCGGGGTTGCAACCCTGCTCTGGTCTGCCCTGTCCGCCCCCGCCGGCCGGATGCCGGGGGTGACGACGACGAACCGGGCGCCCAGCTTTTCCTTGATCAGGCCGGCTTCCAGCGGGGAAGCGACGACGCCGGACAAGCCGGCGCCCGCGGCCAGTTCCGCATAACGCAGCACCGTTTGCTCCACCGGTCCGGGAATGCCGATCTCCTCGTTCATGACGGTCCGGCTCGTGCTGGTCAGCTGCGTCACGGCGATGACGATCGGAGCCTGTCCGCCGGCGAAGGGAGCGTTTCCCGAAGCGAGGGCTTCCCGAACGCCTTCCGCGGCGGCGGCCATCATCGCCGTCCCGCCCGCCGCATGGACGTTGAACATGTCCGCGCCGAGCATCGTGAGGCTCTTCGCCCCGCCCTTCACCGTATTCGGAATGTCATGCATCTTCAGGTCGAGAAACACCCGGTGGCCGCCGGCCTTCAAACGGCGCACCAGATCCGGCCCCGCCGCGTAAAACAGTTCCATGCCCACCTTGAACCAGCAGGGGATACCCGCCAGCCGGTCCACGAGATGCTCCGCCATGGCGGCGTCGGGCATGTCGAGCGCCACCATGACTTTCTCCGCCGGGCCGTTCATTGGCGAAACTCCGACATCGGCACCGAAGTGAAGCGAATGCTCTTCAGCATGTGAAGCAGCGCCCGCGCCGTGTCCAGCGAGGTCATGCAAACCGCGCCGTTTTCCACCGCTTCGCGGCGGATGCGGAAGCCGTCCCGCTCCGGCGTTTTGCCCTTCGTCAGCGTGTTGATGACGAAATGCGCCTCGCCGCGGCGAATGGCGTCCACGATGTTGGGCGACCCTTCGCTCAGCTTTTTGACCCGCGTCACATGCAGCCCTTCGCTTTCAAGCAGGGAAGCCGTGCCGCCGGTGGCCATGATTTTGAAGCCCAGCTGATAAAAGCCTTTGAGCAGATCCAGCGCTTCCTGTTTGTCCTTGTCGGCGATGGTGGCGACGATGGTGCCCGTCGTCGGGATTTTCATGCCGGAAGCGATGAGCCCTTTGTACAGCGCCTTGGCGAAATCCTGGTCGCGGCCCATCACTTCGCCCGTCGATTTCATTTCCGGACCGAGGGTCGGTTCCACGCGGCGAAGCTTGGCGAAGGAGAACACCGGCACCTTCACCGAGATGAAGGAATCTTCCGGCCACAGGCCGCTCTCATATCCGAGGTCCTTCAGTTTCGCGCCGAGAATGACCCGGGTGGCCAGCTGCGCCATCGGGATTTTCGTGATTTTGGACAGGAACGGCACCGTGCGGGACGCCCGCGGATTCACCTCGATGACGTACACTTCGTTGTCGTGGATGACGAACTGGATGTTGACCAGCCCGACCACCCGGAGCGCCCGGGCGATGTCGATCGTCCGCTGTTCGATTTTGCGTTTCAATTCCTCCGAAACGGTTTGCGGCGGATAGACGGCGATGGAGTCGCCGGAGTGGACGCCCGCCCGCTCGATGTGTTCCATGATGCCCGGAATGAGCACCGTTTCGCCGTCGCTGACGGCATCCACCTCCACCTCCCGGCCTTGCAGGTACCGGTCGATGAGGACGGGATGTTCCGGATTGATTTTCACCGCCTGTTCCATGTAGCCGAGCAGTTCTTCATCCGAATACACGATTTCCATCGCCCGGCCGCCGAGCACATAGGACGGGCGGACGAGCACCGGATAGCCGAGCCGTCTGGCGGCCGCGGTCGCTTCCTCGACGCTGGTCACCGTCGTACCCGGCGGTTGGGGAATGTCCAGGCTGCGCAAAAGCGCCTCGAATTTTTTGCGGTCTTCCGCCGTGTCGATGCTCTCCAGGTCGGATCCGAGAATGCGGACGCCGTGTCGCTGGAGCGGACCGGCCAGATTGATCGCCGTTTGCCCGCCGAACTGGACGATGACGCCGACCGGTTTTTCCTGCTCGATGACGTTGAGTACGTCTTCCAGGAAGAGCGGTTCGAAGTACAGCCGGTCGCTCGTGTTGAAGTCGGTGGACACCGTTTCCGGGTTGTTGTTGATGATGACCGCTTCATAGCCCGCATTGCGGATCGCCCACACCGCATGCACGGTGGAATAGTCGAACTCGATGCCCTGGCCGATGCGAATCGGCCCGGAGCCGAGCACGATCACCTTCGGTTTGTCGGTCTCCGTCGCTTCGTTCTCCGTTTCGTACGTGGAGTAGTAGTACGGCGTCGACGCTTCGAATTCGGCGGCGCACGTGTCTACCATCTTATAGACCGGCCTCAAGCCGTATTCCAGGCGCAGGGTGCGCACGTCGTCTTCCGTCGCATGGGCGGCAAAGCCCGCCTGGCGGCGAATCTCCGCGATGGAGCGGTCGGAAAAGCCCATCCGTTTCGCTTCGTGCAGGAGATCGGCGTCCAAATCCGCTTCCGCCAGCCGTTGTTCGAAGCGGACGATGTTTTCGATTTTGCGCAAAAACCACCAGTCGATGGCCGTAAGTTGTTGCAACTGTTCCAGCGTATAACCGCGCCGGTACGCCTCGGCCAGCAGGAACAGGCGCTCGTCATCGGGCTTGGCGAGGCGCAGTTTCAGCGTCTCGTCATCCAGCTCTGCCCCGTCTTTGAGCGCGAGCCGGTGGGCGCCGATTTCCAGCGAACGGACGGCCTTGAGCAGCGATTCCTCGAAGGTGCGGCCGATGGCCATCACTTCGCCCGTCGCCTTCATCTGGGTGCCCAGCTTGCGGTTGGCCGACGTAAACTTGTCGAACGGCCAGCGCGGAATTTTGGTCACCACATAGTCGATGGCCGGTTCAAAGCAGGCGTACGTTTGGCCCGTGACCGGGTTGACGATTTCATCCAGCGTGTAGCCGACGGCGATCTTCGCCGCCATCTTGGCGATCGGATAGCCCGTCGCCTTGGAGGCGAGCGCCGACGAACGGCTTACCCGCGGGTTCACTTCGATGACATAGTATTGGTAGCTGAACGGATCGAGGGCGAATTGCACGTTGCAGCCGCCTTCGATCTTGAGGGCGCGGATGATGTCGAGCGCCGCCGAGCGCAGCATCTGGTTTTCCCGGTCCGACAGCGTCTGGGCGGGCGCCACCACGATGCTGTCCCCGGTATGGACGCCGACCGGGTCCACGTTTTCCATGTTGCAGACGACGATGGCGTTGTCGTTGGCGTCCCGCATCACTTCGTATTCGATTTCCTTCATGCCGGCGATGCTCTTCTCGATCAGGCACTGGCTGATCGGACTGTAACGGAGCCCCGCTGCCACGATGTCCCGCAGTTCTTCCTCGTCGGAAGCGATGCCGCCCCCGGTGCCGCCCAGCGTGTAGGCGGGCCGCACGATGAGCGGATAGCCGATTTCATTCGCAAAATCGACCGCTTCTTCCACGGAGGACACGATCGTGCTCTCCGGCACCGGTTGGCCCAGTTCCCGCATCAGCTCGCGGAATTTGTCCCGGTCTTCCGCCCGTTCGATGGCTTCCAGCTGGGTGCCCAGCAGACGGATGTTGTCCTCTTGCAGAATGCCGGCTTTGGCCAGCGCCACGGCCATGTTCAGCCCGGTTTGCCCGCCGAGGGTCGGCAGCAACCCGTCCGGCCGTTCCTGGCGGATGATCTGCGTGACGAATTCGAGGGTGATCGGCTCGATGTACACCCGGTCCGCCATGTTCGTGTCGGTCATGATCGTCGCCGGGTTGCTGTTGATCAGCACCACCTCGTAGCCTTCTTCCTTCAGCGCCTGGCAAGCCTGGGTGCCGGCGTAGTCGAACTCGGCAGCCTGGCCGATGACGATCGGGCCGGAACCGATGACCAGTATTTTGCGCAGTTCGTTATTTCTTGGCATGGATCAACGTTCCTTTCTGCCGGGATTGTTCCGCCCGCGCCGCAAACTGGGCTTGCCGCGGCGGCACCGGATGGTCGTTCTTCCACTTGCGGATCATGTCGGTAAACTCGTCAAACAGGATGGAGGAGTCGAACGGCCCCGGCGCGGCTTCCGGATGATACTGCACCGAAAAGGCCGGATACGTTTCGTGTTTCAATCCTTCGATGGTGCCGTCGTTGTTGTTGATGTGCGTCACGATGAGGCCCGTTCCGGCCAGGGACGATTCCCGCACCGTGTAGCCGTGGTTTTGCGACGTGATGTAGCAGCGGCCGGTGCGCAGGTCTTTGACCGGATGGTTGCTGCCGCGGTGGCCGAATTTCAGCTTTTCGGTATCGGCTCCGCAGGCGAGGGCCATGAGCTGGTGGCCGAGACAGATGCCGAACATCGGAATTTCGCCGATAAGCTCGCGGATCGTGTCAACGGCGTGCGGCACGTCCTTCGGGTCACCGGGCCCGTTGGACAGCACGATGCCGTCGGGGCGAAGCAAACGGATTTGTTCCGCCGTGTAGTTGTACGGGACGACGACCACGTCCATGCCGCGGGCGGTCATGTCGCCGAGAATGCCGAGTTTCGAGCCGAAATCCACCAGCACGATGCGCTCCTTGCGGCCCGGGCTGCGATAGACGGCATGGTCGGACACAAGTTCCACCTGATTGGTCGGCAAGGGGGTTTTCTCCAGCAATTCGGCCAGTTCCGCGACGGACTTGCCGGTCGTGCTGATGATCCCCTTCATCGTGCCGTGGCTGCGCAACCGCCGGGTGAGCTGCCGCGTGTCGATGCCGCTGATGCCGGGAATGCCGTGCTCTGCCAAAAATTCCGCGACGGTGAATTCCGCCCGCCAGTTGCTCGGCACGTCCTCCAGGTCGCGGACGACAAATCCGTGAATGAACGGCCGGGGCGCTTCAAAGTCTTCACGGTTGATGCCGTAGTTGCCGATGAGCGGATACGTCATCGCCACGATTTGCGCGCAATACGACGGATCCGTGATCACTTCCTGGTACCCGGTCATCCCGGTGTTGAACACCACTTCTCCGACGGAATCCGCCCTGGCCCCGAATCCGCGGCCGTAAAATACCGTGCCGTCTTCCAACAACAAAGTCGCTTTCACGTTCGTTCCACTCCCCCGTGTGCGTCAGTTTTCTCGCCAAACAATGCTGCCGGCCACCATGGTCAACTCCGGCCATCCGGCAAGCCGCCAGCCCGCGAACGGGGTGTTGCGGCTTTTGCCGTAAAAGCGGGACGGATCCACCAACCGCTCTTTCTCCAGATCGATGATGACGAGATCCGCATCGCTTCCCGCGGACAGCCTGCCCCAGGGCAGGCCGAACACGTCGGCCGGTTTTCGGGTCATTTTGTCAATGAGGAACTCGAGGGTCCAGCGGCCCGTCTTCACGAATTTCGTGTAGAGCAGCGGGAAAGCCGTCTCGAATCCGACGATGCCGAACGGGGCGGCCTGCATGCCCCGCGCTTTCTCCTCTGCGCTGTGCGGCGCATGGTCGGTGACGATCATGTCGATGGTGCCGTCTTCCAGCCCTTCGATCACCGCCTCCACGTCGCGGCGCGAACGCAGGGGCGGATTCATTTTCCAGTTGGCGTCGGGCCCCGGAATGTCCTCGTCGCTGAGCAGCAAATGATGCGGGCACACTTCGGCGGTGACGCGGACGCCGCACGCCTTGCCGAGCCGGATCAACCGCACCGACTGCTCCGTGCTCACGTGGCAAACATGGTAATGGACGCCCGTCGCTTCCGCCAGCAAAATGTCGCGGCCGACATGGATCGCTTCCGCTTCGTTCGGGATCCCCTTCAGCCCGTGCTTTTCGGCGAACGCGCCTTTCGTGACGCAGGCGCCCTCGATCAGCGTGTCGTCCTCGCAATGAGCGACGATCGGCAGGCCGAGTTCCGCCGCGCGCTTCATCGCCTCTTTCATCCGCCGAGCGCTTTGCACGCCGACGCCGTCGTCGGTAAAACCGATTGCGCCGTGCGCCTTCAGCGCTTCAAAATCCGTCAACGCTTCGCCGGCCTGGCCGCGGGTGATGCAGGCGTAGGACAACACCCGCGCCTTGCCCGCCTCCTTCGCTTTGGCGTACACGTAATCCAGCACCTCGGGCGAGTCGATCGGCGGCTTCGTGTTCGGCATGCAGGCGATCGTCGTAAAACCGCCTGCCGCCGCGGACAGGGAGCCGGTGGCGATCGTTTCCTTGTGCTCGTAACCCGGTTCACGCAAATGCACGTGCATGTCGATGAAGCCCGGGGCAACGAGTTTTCCCGCAGCGTCGATCACCTCGTGGCCGTCCGTGGATAGCGGCGCGGCTTCCGGCGCGACGATGGCGGCGATTTTCCCCTTGTCCACAAAAACGTGCCGTTTGTCCGGTTTTCCCGTGCCGTCCGCCACAAGTCCGTTCAAAATCCAAATGCCCACTTCATCCTGCTCCTTTCCGAAATCGGTCCCGCTGCATCATGCTGCCGCGTTTTTTCCTCATGCCTCGGTCCGTCTTTTCTTCAGATAGCCTTGCCTGATGTTTGCCGGAGCGGCGTTTCATCCGAATGCCCGTTCCAACACGGCCATCCGGATCGGCACGCCGTGCCGCATCTGGGTGAAAATTTTGGAGCGCGGATGTTCCACCAGTTCGTCGTCGATCTCCACGCCGCGGTTGACGGGCGCGGGATGCATGATGATGGCGTGATCCGCCATCCTGGCTTCCCGTTCCACCGTCAGTCCGTAGGCGGCCCGGTACGCCTCCGCCGACTGGAGCAACCCGCGGTCATGCCGTTCCAGCTGCACGCGCAACATCATCACCACATCGGCCCGGATCGCTTCCTCCATGTCCACGTACGGCGCGAACTCCGCCAGTTCCGGCGCCCGCATTTCCACCGGCGCGCAGAACACCACCTTCGCCCCCATCGCGGTCAGCCCCCACAAGTTGGAACGGGCCACCCGGCTGTGTTTCACGTCGCCGATGATGGAGACGGTCAATCCCTTGATTTCGCCGAAATGTTTGCGCATCGTGTACAGGTCCAGGAGCGCCTGGGTCGGATGCTCGTTGTTGCCGTCACCGGCGTTGATGAGCGGCACATTCACCCGCGCGGCAATTTCCGGCAGCATGCCGATCGGCTTCAGCCGGATGACGCCGCCGTCGATGCCCATCGATTCCAGCGTGCGCACCGTGTCGTAAATGGATTCGCCCTTCTGCACGCTGGATACGGCTGCGGCGAAGTTGAGCACTTCGGCGCCGAGCCGTTTTTCCGCCACTTCGAAGGAAAACCGCGTGCGGGTGCTGTTCTCGAAAAACATGTTGGCGACAAATTTGCCCTTGAGACGGTCGCTCAATTTGTCGGGCACCGATTCCCAGTAACCGGCGCGATCCAGGATGGAGACGATTTCTTCCTTGCCCATCCCTTTCAGGCCGAGCAGATGGCGGGATTTCACCAGCGTTGCCTCCCTGTTCATGCTCCGTCTCCTCCTTGCCGGACGATGACCACCTGGTCCACCCCGTCCGCTTCCTTCAGTTTCACGCCGATGTTTTCCGACCGGCTCGTGGGCACGTTCTTCCCGACAAAGTCGGGACGAATCGGCAGCTCCCGGTGTCCGCGGTCCACCAGCACGGCCAATTGGATCAAATCCGGCCGGCCGCGGTCAATCAGCGCCTCCATGGCGGCCCTTACCGTGCGCCCGGTGTACAGGACGTCGTCGATCAGGACGATTTTGCGTCCCGCCACCGGATAATCGACGCCGCCGGCCGGTTTCTCGCCGCCCTCCTGCCGCCGGTCGTCCCGGTAGCGCGTCACGTCCAGCTCGATCACTTCCGGCGGGCGGTCCAGCTGCTCGATTTGCCGGATGGCCGCGGCGATCCGGTTGGCCATGAACACGCCCCGCGTGCGGATGCCGGCCAACACCACGTTGTCGATGCCTTTGTTTTTCTCGAGGATCTCGTGGGCGATTCTGACGAGCGCCCTGCGAATTGCCGTTTCATCCATGATGACTCGGCTGTCGGTCATGCCATCATCTCCCGATCCGTGAACATGTCGTTCCGGCCTTGCCGGTTTTGCCGGCCTTGCCGGTTTTGCCGGTCTTGCCGGCGCTGTCGATGTTGCGGGCAATGCCGATCGTGCGGGCTGGTCATTCGTTGTGCGCATCAAAAAACTCCTTGCGTCCGGCAGTCCGTGACTGCCGGCCGGCAAGGAGCTTCACTGTCCCATGCCAAGCCATTCCCCGCCCTGGAACCCGCATGTGGACACACGGGTGCAAGCGGAGCGCTTCGCGATATGAACGGTACCTTGCCAGCCTCACGGGACTGAATTAAAGGTGCGTGTTTTTTCTTGGTTAGAAGTATCCCACTGTTGACCCCGGATGTCAAGGTTTTTTGTCGAGTTTTCACGCTCCGCGCAACAGGGCCAGAAGCCGCTCCATGTCTCCGGGCAGCGGCGCTTCAAACAACATCTGCTCCCCGTTTGCCGGATGGCGGAAACCGAGCACCGCGGCGTGCAACGCCTGCCCGTCGAGCAGCGCCTTCCGCCGCCGGCCGTACACCGGGTCCCCTTCCAGCGGATGTCCGATGTACTGCATGTGCACCCGGATCTGGTGGGTGCGTCCCGTCTCCAGGCGCAGCTCCACAAACGTGTGGTCGGCGAACCGTTCGAGAACCGTGAAATGGGTGATCGCCGGTTTGCCGTTTTTCGCGTTGACGGCGAACTTTTTCCGGTCCCGCGGATCCCGGCCGATGGGCGCGTCGATCGTGCCGCGGTCGTGGGGAAGGCGACCCGTGACGATCGCCAGGTATTTCCGGATGACGGAGTGTTCCGCCAGCTGTTCGGACAGCTTCTGATGGGCGATGTCGTTTTTGGCCGCCATCAGGAGCCCCGACGTATCCTTGTCGATGCGGTGGACGATGCCGGGCCGCTTCAGGCCGCCCACTCCGGACAAATCCCGGCAATGGTAAAGCAGCGCATTCACCAGCGTGCCCCGGGCATGTCCCGGAGCGGGATGCACCACCATGCCGCGCGGCTTGTTGACGACCACCACGTCGCGGTCTTCGTACATGATCTCGACGGGGATGTCCTCCGGATCGACTTCCGCCGGTTCCGGCTCGGGCATCGTCACCGCCAGCTCGTCCCCGTCTTCCAGACGGTAGTTCGGTTTGACGGATTTGCCGCCAACCCGCACGAATCCGTCCCGGATCCAGCCCTGCACCTGGGAACGGGACGCCGTCCCTTCCAGCATCTCCGCCAAATATTTGTCGATCCGTTCCCCGGCTTCCTGCGGGGATATTTCCCAGACGGCCGGCTCCCCCGGTTCCAGTTCGAACCGCACTTCCAGCTCAGACCGTGTCATTCGCCGCATCCTCCGCTTTCTCCGCAGACTTTCGCTCCGCCCGGCTTTCTTCCCGCCACATGAAAACCGTATGGATCAGGACGACGATGGCGCCGAGCACGATGCCGATGTCCGCCACGTTGAAGATGGGATAGATGTAGTCGACGTCCAGGCCGAACACGGAAAACCGGAAATGCAGCTGGAAAAAATCGACCACTTCGCCGTAGCGCGCCCGGTCGAGAAAATTGCCCACCGCCCCGCCGAGCAGCATCGACAGGCCGACGGCACTGGCCGTCTTCCGTTCCTTCACCATGCGGTACAAGTACCAGGAAATGCCTGCCAAAAACACGATGGTAATGAGGATAAAAAAGGCCTGCTGACCTTGCAGGATGCCGAACGCCGCTCCGCGATTGCGGATCGATGTAATGGAAAAAAAGTCGCCCAGCACCGGGATCGTCTCGTACAAATCGAGGCGCACCTTGATGATCCATTTGGTCGCCTGGTCCAGGACAAAAACGACAAGCGCGATCAACAAATATACAATCATGCGCGGGAAAACCTCCGACCTGCAATTCGACTTCTCGCCCATTGTAGCATACGCCGTGCGGGTTTACCAAGTTTGCGCCGGCCGCCGTCCAGCCAGCCTTGCAAGGAATTGCCGCGGAACATTCGGCCTGAGGCCGAGCAACCTAAAGCCAGGAGTCGGGGTTTTACGGGACAAGGAAAGGGGGAACGGCCATTGGGCCATTTGGCGGAAGGGCAGCTCGCGACACTGAAACGCCTGTTGCTGGAACGGAAAACGGAATTGACCGAACTGCTCGGCCGGGACCATCACGGACTGGATGAACCGATGGGCGAGTCGGTGCCCGAATTGTCCATGTACGACAACCATCCCGGCGACATCGGCACCGAATTGTTCGAGCGGAGCAAAGATCTTGCCCTGGTCGACAAGGCGGAACACCAACTGGAAGAAGTGGAACTCGCCCTCCTCAACCTGGAGTCCGGCCGTTATGGCACGTGCGTCGTGTGCGGCGAACCGATCCCGTACGAACGCCTGGAGGCGATCCCGTGGACGGGTGTCTGCATCTTGCACGCCGAATCCGAACCGTCGCAGGACCGCCCCGTCGAGGAGGAAATGCTGAATCCCCCGTTCGGGCGAACGAGCCTGGACGAAACGGACGATCCGCAATTTGACGGCGAAGACGCCTGGCAGATCGTCGCCCGCTACGGCACCGCCACCTCGCCGGCCATGGCGGAACAACCCGATGAGTTCACCTGGGAAGATCCGTATCTGGAAAGCGACGAGCTGGAAGGGTACGTGGAGCCGCTGGAAAGCTTTCTCGCCACGGACCTGCGCGGGGAAACCCGGGAAGTCATCCGCAACAATCAATACAAAACGTACATGCAAAAAGGCGAAGGAGACCGGACGCTGGAATTTCCGGGCGAAGTCGATCCAATCGACTGGTGACGGAAATTCCGGTCCGGTCTCCTTGTCATGCGGGATTCCTCAATGTCCGATCCGGTGCAGCACGCCGGCGCAACGGCGGCAGACGGACGGATGTTCTCCGACGCTGCCCGTGTCCGGGGTCACTTTCCAGCAACGCTCGCATTTCTCCCCTTCCGCCGGGGCCACCTTGACCGCGAGCCGGCCGTACGCTTCCGCATCGTCCGGTGCCGCCGTGCCGGGTTCGTGCACGTGCACCTGCGAGACGATGAACAGCGTATCCAGGTTCCCGAACCGGTCGAGCACCGCCTTCGCTTCCGCATCCGGATACAGGTGGACGGCGGCTTCCAGGGAATTGCCGACCCGTTTTTCCTTGCGGGCGGTCTCCAGGGCGCGGAACACGTCTTCGCGGAGCGCGATGAAACGGTCCCATTCCTGTTCGAATTCCCGGTCGAAGAAGCGTTCGTCGGCCTGCGGCATGTCCGTCAGCTGCACGCTGATTTCATCGGCTCCAGGCACGAACCGCCATACTTCGTCGGCCGTATGGGGCAAAATCGGCGCAATCAGCTTCGTGACGGCGACGAGCGAGTCGTACAGCACCGTCTGGCAAGCCCGGCGCCGCGGGTCGTCCGCCGCTTCCGTGTACAGCAGATCCTTCACGATGTCGAGGTAGAACGAGCTCATGTCCACCGCGCAGAAGTGGTGGATGGCCTGATACACGACGTGGAAATCATAATCCTCGTAGGCGCGGATCACCCGGGCGATCATCCGGTGCAGCCGGTTCATCGCAAAGCGGTCAAGCCCTTCCAGCTTCGCGGCATCGACGCGGTGTTTGGCCGGATCGAAATCGGCCAGGTTGCCGAGAAAATACCGGAGCGTGTTGCGGATTTTCCGGTACACTTCGGTGATTTGCGCCAAAATGTTGTCGGAGATGCGGTGGTCTTCCTTGTAGTCGACCGAAGCGACCCAAAGCCGCAAAATGTCCGCGCCGAGAGTGTTGCAAACTTTGTTCGGATCGACGGTGTTGCCCAGCGACTTGCTCATCTTGCGGCCTTCCCCGTCCAGCGTGAAACCGTGGCTCAGGATGCCGTCATACGGCGCGCGGCCTCGGGCGATGACCGCCGTGATGAGCGAGGAGTTGAACCATCCCCGGTATTGGTCGGAGCCTTCCAGATACAGATCGGCCGGCCACTTCAGTTCCGGCCGGTTTTCCAGCACCGCCGCGTGGCTGCTGCCGGAATCGAACCAGACGTCCATGATGTCCATTTCCTTGCGGAAATCAGCCCCGCCGCAGGCACAGCGGGTGCCTTCGGGCAGCAGGCCTGCCGGTTCGCGCACGAACCATTCGTCCGAGCCGTGCTGCTCGACGATATCGGCCACATGCCGGATTACGCCCACATCGACGAGCGGCTCGCCGCAACTGCGGCAATAGAAAATCGGAATCGGCACGCCCCAGGAGCGCTGCCGCGAAATGCACCAGTCGCCGCGGTCGGCGATCATGTTGTGCATCCGGATTTCGCCCCATTCCGGCGTCCATTTGAGCGAAGCGATCTGCTCCAGCATGTCTTTGCGGAATTTGTCCACGGACGCGAACCATTGCTCCGTCGCCCGGTAGATGACCGGTTTTTTCGTCCGCCAGTCGTGCGGATATTGGTGCCGGATTTCGGAAAGATGAAGCAGGTGGCCGCTTTCCTGCAGCTTTTCGATGATCAGGCCGTTGGCCTTCTCGTAGAACACCCCTTCAAAACCGGGCGCTTCCTTCGTCAACTTGCCCTGTTCGTCCACCGGGCACAGTACGCCGAGGTTGTACGCCTTCCCGACCAGGAAGTCGTCTTCCCCGTGGCCGGGCGCCGTGTGCACGCATCCGGTGCCGCCTTCCAGCGTCACGTGTTCGCCGAGAATGACCAGTGAATCCCGGTCGTAGAACGGGTGGCGGCACACGATGCGCTCCAGTTCCCGTCCCTTGCATTTTCCGGCTATCGTCCGCTCCGTCCAGCCGATGTCCTTCGCCGCGGCTTCCAGCAATCCTTCGGCCACGACATATTTTTTGCCGCCGGTTTCCAGCAGCACGTAATCGTAATCCGGATGGACCGCGATGCCGAGGTTGGCCGGCAGCGTCCACGGCGTCGTCGTCCAGATGACGAATGCCGCGTCTTCCGGCACGACCCCTTTGCCGTCTTTCACGTCGAAAGCGACGTAAATGGACGGCGACGTCTTCTCCCGGTATTCGATTTCCGCGTCCGCCAGGGCGCTTTCCGAGGACGGCGACCAGTACACCGGCCGGAGCCCGCGGTAAATCGTCCCCTTGCGCACCATTTCCCCGAAAATGCGGATTTGTTCCGCTTCGTATTTCGGATCCAGCGTCACGTACGGGTTGTTCCAGTCGCCCCGCACGCCGAGCCGCTTGAACTCCTTCCGCTGGGTTTCCAGCCAGTGGAACGCGTACTCTTTGCACGCCTGGCGGAATTCCAGGAGGCCCATCTTCTTGCGGTCGGCCTTGCCGCTGTTGGCGATCGCCTGCTCGATCGGCAAACCGTGTCCGTCCCAGCCGGGAACGTAAGGCGCGTCGTATCCCGACATCGACTTGTAGCGCACGATGATGTCCTTCAGCGTTTTGTTCAGCGCATGCCCGATGTGGATGTCCCCGTTGGCGTACGGAGGGCCGTCGTGCAGCACGAATTTCGGCCTGCCCTTCGTGCGCGCCTGGACTTTGCCGTAAATGTCGATTTCTTCCCACCATGCCTGCATTTTCGGTTCCGCCTGGGGCAGGTTGCCGCGCATCGGAAACTCCGTTTTCGGCAGGTTCAGCGTTTGCCCGTAATCGCGTTCTTTGTCCATGTTGCCCATTCCTTTCATCCACTCCTTGGCTAACCGTATCGGCCGAAAACCGGAACTGCGCCGGACGGCCGTAAACAAAAAACTTCCCGCCCCAAGGGACGAGAAGTTGATCTCGCGGTACCACCCTCATAATGGAACGCACGCAAGCCCGGCTTTCGCCGTCGGCGAATCCGGGGCAACGGGAATGTTCCATCACTCGATGCATTCTGTAACGGGAATGTCCCGGCCGGTTCTACTGGGCACCTGGCGTGCCGTTCGACCGGCGCTCGCGGGGGATGTTCGGCCGCGCGCGGACGTCGGGCTTTCACCGGACCCCGACTCGCTTTGGACCCGCCTTCGGCGTACTTGTCCCGCTCATCGCTTTGCCTGGCTGGCGCGGATGCGCCATGGAGGTTTGCTATGCAGTATAGCGAAAAGTTGCCGCAAAATCAATTCTTCGCGGAAAATCTGGACACGTCCACCTGATCCAGCGATTCCCAGTTGTCGTCCTTCAGCATTTCGATCTGCGCTTCAAGAAGCGCACGGAACCGCGTGCGGTAGATGGTGGCCTGTTTCTTGAGTTCCTCCATCTCCAGCGCGATCGTGCGGGATTTGGCCAGCGCGTCGTTGATGATCCGGTCGGCGTTTTTTTCCGCTTCCTTGATGATCAGCTGCGCTTCCTTCTTGGAGTTGTTCTTCAGCTCGTCGGCCGCGTCCTGCGCGACGATGATCGCTTTGCTGAGGGTTTCTTCGATATTGGAGAAATGACCGAGCTTCTCTTCCAGTTCGGCGACCCGGTTTTGCAACTCCTTGTTTTCGCGGATCAACGCCTCGTAGTCTTTGATGACCTGGTCCAGAAACTCGTTGACTTCGTCTTCGTCGTATCCGCGCAGTTTCCTGGAAAATTCCTTGTTATGTATATCGAGCGGCGTAAGCGGCATGCCCTCATCCCTCCAATCGGTCGGTTTGGATCATGCATTCATGTTCGACATTCCCTGCCAAATTCCTGCCGCGCCGCCGGGGAATTTACACAAATTTCACAACGGTGACGCGCAGGCGCCCGCGCTTCGTTTCCCCTTCGACGCGTTCCAGCCGAAACCGTCCGAAGCCGCGCAGGGACACGGTGTCGCCTTCTTTGAGCAACCGGGCGGGATTGTCTTCCGTCTTCCAGTTGACCCGGCATTTGCCCGCCTTGATCGGATCCAGCACCTTGCTCCTCGACAGCCGCCACACGTCGCCGGCCACGGCGTCCAGCCGCAGGGAAGCCACGGTGAACGTCTGCTCGCTCGTTTGCGGCAAGACGGGTTCAAGTTCGTCAATGCCGAGCCGCTCGGTCCGTACGTGCACCCGGTGGACCTGGCGCAAATGCAGGTCGACATAATCCGCCATTTCCCCGGCGACGACGCATTGGCAGCCATCGGGGGAAACATGCAGGTCGCCGATTTTCTCCCGCTTGATCCCGAGGCCGAGCAGGGCGCCCAGGTAATCGCCATGGTCCAGTTCGGCCAGCTTCGCGTCGTCGGATGCGATGCGGATGACCGCCAGATTGGCGTCCGCGGGATCCAGGGGAATGTAGTCCGGCGCAATGACCGCGCGCCGCCGCTCCGCATCCGGATGGCCGCCCGCAAACAGGACGTGCAGATCCGGCTGCCGGCGAACCAGCATCTCCACGATGTCCGCCTGGCGGGGATCGAGAAAATCCGTTATACGCACTTCATGGCGGTCGGCCGCCCGCTCGACGACTTCCGCCATGCGTTCCACGTAAGGTCGTTCTTCCGGATGAAAATGAACCAAAATTGAATCGTTCATGCCCTGACATCCATTCCGTGGGCTTTCGCTCAGAAGAGCATCAGAAGAATCGCCCTGACGCCCGATTCCACAAAATAAAGCGCGATCAGCGCAACGATCGGAGAAATGTCGATCATGCCTCCGATCGGCGGGATGATGCGCCGGAACGGGGACAGATACGGTTCTACCACCCTGCCGAGCAGCTCGCCGATGGCACTTTCCCGCGCGTTCGGGATCCAGGACATCAAAATGTAGGCAATGATCATCCAGGAATAAATGTCAAACAATACACTGACGAAATAGATCAAGCCATACAAGCTGATCATCACCTCATGGATCTGAAATCGGATTCACCTTCCAGCATCTCCGTAATCGTCCCGACGATCTCCACGTTGTCCGGCGTGCAGATGAAAATGCCCGGTCCGACTTTGCTGATGCTTCCATTCAGGGCGTACACCGTACCGCTCAGGAAATCCACCATGCGCACCGCCAACTCCTGCCGCACCCGCTGGAGATTGACCAGCACCGGCCGCCGCGCCTTCAGGTGGTCGGCAATTTCCTGCGCGTCGTCGAAGGTGCGCGGTTCGCTCAGGATCATCTTGGACGGTTGCTTCGCGGTGGCGAGGCCGACGATTTGCCCCTTGTTCCTGCGCGAATCGGCCTGCGGGACAAATTCTTCACGCGGCTCCCCGCGCTCCACCACTTCTTCCTCTTCTTCCAACCCGAAATAACTCCACAACTTGCTGAACATCCCCATTGCCGCTACCTCCCCAACAGTACGGATCCGAGCCGGAGCCAGGTGGCTCCTTCTTCGACGGCGATTTCGAAGTCGTTGGACATCCCCATCGACAGATGAAGGGCCGGTTCGGGCAAGATCGCCCGTTCGTTCAGCTCATCCCTCAGTTCCCGGAGCCGGCGGAACACCGGCCGGGTGTTCTCCGGATCGGCTTCGTGGGGCGCCATCGTCATCAGCCCTTCGATTTTGACATTCGGACATTTGGCCGCCTGTTCCGCGAAGGCAAACAGCTCTTCCGGCGCCAAGCCGTGTTTGCTCGCTTCACCCGACACGTTGAGCTGGATGAACGCGTTGACCGTGATGCCGAGGGCGGCGGCACGTTTCTGCACGGCTTCGAGCAACGGCAGCCGATCCAGCGAATGGAGGAAATCGAAACGCCCGATTACGTCTTTCACCTTGTTCGTTTGCAGGTGCCCGATGAAATGCCAAACGGCTTGTCCGCCGATGGCCTCCCATTTCGGTTTCGCCTGTTGCCACCGGTTTTCGCCGAGGTCGGTCAGCCCGAGGGTGATGAGTTGCCGCGTTTCGTCAACCCCGATGTATTTGGTGACCGCGATCACCCGGACGTCTTCCCTCGCCCGGCCGCTCCGCCGGCAAGCTTCGCGGATGCGGGCTTCCGTCTGTTGCAAGGATTCATGAAAAGACAACAACATCCTGCCCCCCGACGCTCCGGATTCCGATGAAAGCCGCCATTCGACCGGTGCGACCGTTCTCCGCGCGATGGGAGAAAAACAGGTCGGTCCGGCAACTCGTGCAAAGCCCGGAAACTTCGATGTTGTTCGGCGCAAGCCCTTCTTTTATCATAAACTGTCGGTTTGCTTCTTTCAAGTCCAGCATGAATCGACCGTTCGCCTTCTCCCGTGCGGCGGTGCGGCCGACCCGGCCGACCACCGTTTCGTCCACCTCGTAGCAGCAACGGCCGATGGACGGGCCGATCGCCGCCCGCAAATCGGCGGGCCTCGTGCCGAAGGCCTCCTTCATGGCCCGGATCGTTGCCCCCGCCACGTTCAGCGCCGTCCCCCGCCAACCGGCGTGGGCGATGCCCACCGCCCGGTTTACGGGGTCGACAAAATAAAGCGGCACGCAGTCGGCATGGAACGATGCCAGCAGGATGCCTTCCTCGCGGGTGATCATGGCATCCGTCGCCGGAAAGGCGTTTTCCCTCGCCAGCCGTCCCGCTCCGCGCTCGTCCGCCCGTACCACCCGGACGCGGTTTTCGTGGGTTTGCTCCGCACATGTCCAGGCATCGGGCGCAAATCCCGCCGCCAGGCTCAGACGGCGGCGGTTTTCCAGCACGCGTTCCGGGTCGTCGCCGACGTGCAGGGCACAGTTGAGCGACGCCCATGGCTGCGGGGAGACGCCTCCCTGGCGCAGCGACATGCCGGCGACGATGCCGGGCATGTCCCGCCAGGCGGCAACGCGGAGACGGTCGGGCAAACCGTCCGATCCCCCGACGCACACAAATGCATCATCCGCCATCCGCTCGCCGCACCTCCCTTCCTGATTCTTCATGCCGGCGGCAGCCGGACCGTTCATCCGGTTCCCCGGCCCTTCATCCCCGCGCTTGGCCGGCCCGTTCATCCGGACGGCCGCCGATCGGCCGCAGACCGGCCGTCCTGCCGTCAGGCCAAAGGCCAAAGGCACGTCCTGTGCGGCATGCCGCGGCGTTTGGTCCATTTTACCACAATCCGCCTGATTCCGCTTTCCGCCGCTCCTCTTCGCCAGCCTGCCCTCCGTCTCCTTTCGGCCGTCACCTGCGGCTTCTGGCGTGCAAATAGGCGGTTTCCCGGTCTTCTTCGTCCATCATGCGCGCTTCGTCCAATCGGACCAGCACCACGTCAAGCCCGATTTTCACAATGTTTTTCCATGGAATCACGAGTTCCGTCGCGCTGCCGAACATGCCGAAGAAACGGCCGGCCGCCGGAACGACGATGGACTCGATGCGCCCCTGGCGCAAATCCAGTTCCAGGTCGCTGATCTGTCCCAGTTTTTTGCCGTCCACGATGTTGATGACGTCCTTCGTCTGGAAATCGGAAATTTTCACCGGCGATTCACCCGCCTTGTTCCGGATTGCGTCCCATGCGTCCAACCATGTCCGCCCTTCCGCCGGCAATCCCGGCCGCGCACGGCGGCGCATGCATGCCCGTCGATGTGCGGCTATCCGTATATCACAGTATATATGAAGAGCCCGGGGAAAATGTCCCGAAAGCAAGCCGCGGCGATTCCCGCGCCATGCGCCGGCGCCTGTGCCGCACAGGGAACGAGCAGCAAAAAAAGCCGTCCCAAGCGAACGCCTGGACGGCTTGTCTGCCTTGTCGCTTTGCCGTACCGGGTGACCCATCACCTGTCACCGGCAACGGTGTTATTGGGTTTTCACGTGTTTTTGCATTTGCGCGATCGCCGATTTCTCCAGCCTCGACACCTGCGCCTGGGAAATGCCGATTTCGTCGGCCACTTCCATCTGGGTTTTGCCTTCGAAAAAGCGCATGGACAAAATCATCTTTTCGCGTTCGCCCAGTTTCCGAAGCCCTTCCCGGAGGGCGATTTCCTCGATCCAGGAGGCGTCCTTGTTTTTCTCGTCGCTGATCTGGTCCATGACGTAGATCGGATCGCCGCCGTCGTGGTAGATCGGCTCGAACAGGGAAACGGGATCCTGGATCGCGTCGAGGGCGAACACGATGTCCTCCTTCGGCACGCCGAGCGCTTCGGAAATTTCCATGATCGTCGGTTCGCGGTTTTTCTCGCCGGTGAGCGTGTCGCGCATCTGCAACGCCTTGTAGGCGATGTCCCGGAGCGAACGGGACACGCGAATCGGGTTGTTGTCCCGCAGGTAGCGGCGAATTTCGCCGATGATCATCGGAACGGCATAGGTGGAAAACCGCACGTTTTGGCTCAGGTCGAAGTTGTCGATGGCTTTCATCAGGCCGATGCAGCCGACCTGAAACAGGTCGTCCACGTATTCGCCGCGATTGTTGAACCTTTGGATGACGCTGAGCACGAGCCGCAAATTGCCGTTGACCAGCTGTTCCCGCGCAGCCAGGTTGTTGTTTTCTTGCAGGTCGCGGAACAGTTCCCGCATTTCGGCATTGGTCAAAACCGGCAGTTTCGATGTGTCGACCCCGCAGATCTCCACCTTGTTGCGCATCATGCGAACATTCCTCCCAAGGTACAACATTACTGTTCAGTATCTCCTCGGGAGGTCGTTTTATTCGCCGCGGGCATTTGCCGCGTCCGGCGCGCCCCGGTCAAATCATTTTGTTGAATTCCTTGCGGAGCCGCTTGATGATCCGTTTCTCCAGGCGGGAAATGTACGATTGGGAAATGCCGAGCAGGTCGGCGACGTCCTTCTGGGTTTTTTCTTCCCCGTCGTGCAGGCCGAAGCGGAGTTCCATGATGATCCGTTCCCGTTCGCTCAATTTGGACAGCGCCTTCTGCAGCAGCTTGCGGTCGACCTGTTCCTCGATGTTTTTGTAAATGGTGTCGCCCTCGGTCCCGAGCACATCGGACAGCAGCAGCTCGTTGCCGTCCCAGTCGATGTTGAGCGGTTCGTCGAAGGACACTTCGGTGCGCAGTTTGCTGTTCCGCCGCAAATACATCAAAATTTCGTTCTCGATGCAACGCGAAGCATAGGTGGCCAGCTTGATTTTTTTGTCCGGATCGAAGGTGTTGACCGCTTTGATCAGGCCGATGGCGCCGATGGAGACCAAATCTTCGATATGGATGCCGGTGTTTTCGAATTTGCGGGCGATGTAGACGACAAGCCGAAGGTTGCGTTCGATCAACACGGCCCTGACGGCGGGGTCGCCCTTCGGCAGCTCGCCCAGCAAATATTCTTCTTCCTCCCGTGACAGCGGCGGCGGCAAAGCGTCGCTTCCTCCGATGTAATAGGCGCCTTCGCTGCGCCATCCGAGCGCAAACAGAAGCCGAAGGTACCAAATGCGCAGCCGCAATTTCCATTTGAGCATGTGCCGATCAACGCCTCCTATCGGTTAGTGGGTAACAAGCATCGGATGAACGATGGCCTGAAATCCGCCGGCATGGTCCATCGAACCGCCGTCCAGGGCGACAAGCGCCTTCTCCGTTTCGTGCGCGGCGTCCCCGGTGCGGACGATGATCCGGTCCGGTTTCAGCGCCAGCATCAGCTGCGGCCTCCCTCCGGCGGCGCGGTACGGGACGAGGCGGAGACGGTCCGGCCAGGCGAAGGGAACGTTCCCTTCCCCCGCTTCCGGCAAAACCAAATCCGCATCGCCGCGCCGGATCATGGCGAGCCAGCGTTCCGGCAGATGCGCCGCCCACGCATCGGCTTCCATCACCAGCACCGGCGCCCCGGAAACGGGATCAACCAGTCGGTTGCCCGTATCGATCAACCCGCGGCACGCCACCTTCGTTTCGCCGATCCACACTTCCACGTCGGCGGTGAGCCGGCCGGTGAGCTCCACGTTGGACTGGCTTTTGAGCACCGAGCGAAACAACCAGAGCGAGAGCAGAAAAACGGGCACGGAAAGCCAAAGGCCGGTTTCCACGGCGAAGGCCGCCGCGCCCGTCGGCCGGATGAGCAGGCTGGCGATGGCGTCGCCGGATGACAAAAGAAGAAAATGGACGGCGAACACGCCGCCGGCCGTCGCGAACTGGACGAGATAAAAGGCTCCGAGCGTACCGGCAAACCGCTGCAGGCTGCCGAAACCGAACGCGAGCCAGACGATCAGGACGGAAACCGCCGCTTTGGCCGCCGCCGAATAGAGAAAACCGAAAGAAGGGAACAACATCGGAATGACATAGGCGGCGCCAAGGACGGCGCCCGCCGCCAGCCTGACGGGCGACAGCCTCAGCTTCCTGAGCCTTGCCGTCATCAGGAGCACGGACGCGTCAAAAAACAGGCTGGTCAAAAACAGCAGATCGGCATAGACGATCATGGTCAACCCCCGTCAAATGCGGGTTGGACGGAGCGGCGCCGGCTGGACAACACCCAGTATAGGCAAATCTCTCTTCAAAGGCTGTCAAACGGTGGGATGCCGGCGGAGGTTTTTTTGTCGGCAGGGGTGAGGAAAATCGACGCGTTTCAGGGGGGAAGCCGGGGTTGCCGAAACGGAGGTTCGCCGGCCGAACGGCACAAAAAAACGCCCGTCCGCATCCGAGATGCGGATCAGGCGTTTCGCTGCCCGTCAGGCTGAGCGCGCGACGCTCAGTCGTCCATCGATTGTTTGCCGCGATTGCGCAGGAACGTCGGAATGTCCAGCTGGTCGCTGGACGGATTGACGAACGGTCTCACGACCGGACCGCGCGGCTCGGACGGCTCCGGCGCGGCCGGAGCGGCGCCGGGCGCCGCGGCCCCCGGCATGCTGCGGCCGGAAACCGACTGCGAGCCCTTCGTTTCGAAGCCCGTGGCGATGACGGTCACCTTCACTTCGTCCTTCATGTTTTCGTCGATCATGGCGCCGAAAATCATGTTCACTTCCGGATCGGAAGCCGAAATGACGATTTCCGCCGCTTCGTTCACTTCGTACAGGCTGAGGTTCGTGCCGCCGGTAATGTTCATGATGACGCCGCGCGCGCCGTCGATGGACGTTTCGAGCAGCGGGCTCATGATCGCCTTCTTCGCCGCTTCCGCCGCCCGGTTTTCCCCGACGGCCGTGCCGATGCCCATCAGGGCGCTGCCGCGGTACGTCATGATCGCTTTCACGTCGGCGAAGTCCAGGTTGATCAGGCCCGGCACCGCGATCAGGTCGGAAATGCCCTGCACGGCCTGGCGCAGCACGTTGTCCGCTTCGCGGAACGCTTCGATCATCGGCGTTTTCTTGTCCACGATTTCCAGCAGCCGGTCGTTCGGGATGACGATCAGGGTGTCGACCGCTTCCTTCAGCGCGGCGATGCCGGCATCCGCCTGCTGCGCCCGCTTGCGGCCCTCGAACGTGAACGGGCGGGTGACGACGCCGACGGTCAGGGCGCCGCATTCACGGGCGATTTCGGCGATGACCGCCGCCGCTCCCGTGCCGGTGCCGCCGCCCATGCCGGCCGTGACGAACACCATATCCGCTCCGCTCAGGGCGTGCTGGATCAATTCGCGGGATTCTTCCGCCGCTTTCTTGCCAATTTCCGGGTTGGCTCCCGCTCCGAGCCCGCGGGTCAGTTTTTCCCCGATTTGCAGCTTTTGCTCCGACAAAGCCATCTGCAATGCCTGGGCGTCGGTATTGACGGTGATAAATTCCACATTTTTAACGCCAAATTCAATCATCCGGTTGACCGCGTTGCTTCCGCCGCCGCCGACACCGATGACTTTGATTTGGGCCATTTGATCCATTTCAAGGTCGAATTCCAACATATCCGTATGTATCCTCCCAAAAGTTATTCGCTCTCACCGTTCTCGCGGAAGCTGGATGCCCGAAAAAAGGACGCCTCAGATGAATTCACTGAACCAATTTTTTACTTTCTCGAACCAAGACGGTTTTCCTTTTTCAGAGGACACTTTTTTGGTGCCGGATTTTTTGCCGTAAGCGGAGCCGCGCCCTCTCATGTGTTTGGCCACGTACTGGATCATGCCGACGCCCGCCGTGTGGGACGGATCCCGCACGCCGATGTAATCCGGCATGGCCACCCGCACGGGAGCCTGAAGCACGTACTGGCCGATCGAACTGACGCCCGGCATGGAAACCGTGCCTCCCGTGAGCACGAAACCGCCGCGGATTTCCTGGAATCCGAGGCGCCTCACTTCGTCGCGGATCAATTGGAAAATTTCCGTTACCCGGGGTTCAATGATTTCCGCCAGATCGACCTGGTTGTATTCCTTCTCCGTATTGCTGCCGATGCGGGTCACTTTGAACACCTGGTCTTCACCGGCATCATCCAAGACGGCGCAACCGAACTTGAGCTTGATTTTCTCTGCCGTATCCGTGTGGGTGCGCAGGCCGATGGCGATGTCGTTCGTGATGAAATCTCCGCCGATGGGGAGCGTGGAGGTGGCTGCCAGATGCCCCTGGTCGTAAACGGCGATCGTCGTGGCGCCGGCGCCGATGTCCACGAGGCACGTGCCGAGCATCTTTTCATCCTTGGAAAGGGCCAGCTCGCCCGCCGCAAGCGACATGAGCAACAGGCCCGCGATGGAAAGCCCCGCCCGCTCGACGCAACGGATCAGATTGTGGATGGCCGTCCGCGCGCCGGTGATGATCATCGCCTCCACTTCGAGGCGGACACCGATCATGCCCCGCGGATCCTGGATGCCTTCCAGCCCGTCGACAAGGAATTGCTTCGGCACGATGCCGATGATTTCCCGCTCGGGAGGAAGCGCGATCACCTTGGCCGCCTGAAGCACCCGGTCGATGTCATCCTGGCCGATCTCACGGTCTTCGTTGGCGACCGCCACGACGCCGTGGCTCGTTTGAAGGCCGATATGGTTTCCTGCAATGCCGACGTACACTTCCGATATTTCCATGCCGACCATTCGTTCCGCGTTGCCGATTGCCGTTCGAATGGATTCGACGGTTTTGTCGATATCGACGATGGCTCCTTTGCGAATGCCTTCCGAATCAGCGGATCCGACGCCCACAATGTTCAGTTGACCGCTATTGATTTCACCGATGATGGCGCGTACTTTGGATGTTCCGATGTCCAAACTGACGATGATGTCCTGGCCGCTCAAGCCGTTGGCACCTCCGTTTCACTGTATGCAGCCCGCCGCGTGGATCGTCATATGCTGAAGATGATTCATGAATATGTACATATTCCACATGGGTTGGCGTTTCCCTTTTTTTTCGGCAATTTTTTTGGCGATTGCACCGGCGTTTGTCGAACGCGGCCGGGCCGCATCGTGACGGGCCTCCGAAGGGATGGCCGTCCGCGCGGCGCACAGCTACAATTTTAGCATTCATTTCTATGATTTAGTAGCAGAAAATTTGTCCTTGAAGCCCCTGTCCGGCGCAGGTTGATCACCCGCCGCCGTCGCGCTCGCCCGTTTGCGGCCCGCCTTCTTCGGGCGGGGTTTCCTCTTCCGGATACGGCATGTGCGTGTTCGCTTCCAGCATCGTGATGATGCCCGGCTCATAGTCGTCGATGATGGCGCGCATGTAATCCAGCCGGTCGGGCAAATACCCGATGGTGGTCACCACTTCGAAATAGGAACGCGTGTACATGCGGATGCGGTCCGGCCAGGCGTCCGCCGGTTCCGGCTTGATCTGGGAAATGTCGGCCAGAAGCGGCGCGGGAAGCTCCGCCAGCGCCTCCGCCATTTGCACGACGAGTCCCGCATCCTCCCAACCGGACAAAATCGGCAGGTTGCGCACCGGCTCGCCTTCGATCCTCGGCACTTCCGTGCCGTTTGCCAGCAGCGTGCCGAGTTTCCCGTCGGGTTTGAGCACGTACGCCACTTCGGGATGCTCCGTGATTTCGATGCGGATTTGGCCGGGAAACTGCTTCTCCACGCGCACTTCCTTCACGCAGGGCAGGGCGGCTGCCCGATCATGCAGCGTCCTGGCCGAAGCGGCGAAAAACGAATCGCCCTCGGCCACCCCGATGGCTTGTCCCACGTCGGAAAGCGGCGTGTGCCTGATGCCGGTAACGTCGATGGATTGGATTTTGCTGAGGTCCGAACGAAAAAAGAGGATAAGCAAAACCGCGGCAAAAAGGATGAACAGCAGCAGGACCACTTTACCGCTTCCGCGCTTTTCCGACTTCGGTTTTGCCAGATGCGGCATGCGTTGTTCCCGTTCCACGATGCACCTCGTTCATTATGGGAAACGCCGGGCGTTCCTGTTCGCTAACGGAAAAGGATGCCCCGGCGATCGGTTCAAGTCGTTCTGACCGGCGCCGGCGACAAACGTCGGATATCGGCGCCGAGGGATGCGAACAATTTTTCGATTTGCTCGTAACCGCGGTCGATGTGATGGATTTGCTCCACGACGGTCGTCCCTTTGGCGCAAATCCCGGCGATGACCACCGCCGCTCCGGCACGGAGATCGGTCGCTTCCACGGTGGCGCCGTAAAGCCGGGGAACGCCCCGGATGAACGCGCTGTTCAAGTCTTGCCGGATGTCGGCGCCCATGCGCAGCAGTTCGCCGATGTGCTTGAACCGCCCCTCGAAAATCGTCTCCTTCATGATGCTGGTGCCGTCTGCGAGCGCCAGAAGCACCATCATTTGCGCCTGCAGGTCGGTCGGGAAAGCCGGGTACGGGGCGGTGACGATGCGGTCCACGGCTTTCGGCCGGCCGCTGGCGGTCACTTTCATTATATCATCGGCAACCGTGATTTGAACACCGGCCCGCCTGAGCACATGGATGATGGCGGTCAGGTGCCGGCTGTTCACGTCCGTGAGCGTAATCTCTCCGCCGCTCGCCGCCGCGGCGATCATGAGCGTGCCCGCCACGATGCGGTCGGGAATGATCCGGTAACGGCACGCATACAATTCGTCGACGCCGTGGATCGTGATGACATCCGTGCCGGCTCCGCTGATCCGCGCCCCCATCGCGTTCAGCATGTTTTGCAGGTCCACGATCTCCGGCTCGCGCGCCGCCCCTTGAATCACCGTCGTGCCCTCGGCGGTGGCGGCGGCCATCATGATGTTTTCCGTCGCGCCGACGCTGGGAAAATCAAGCATGATTTCCGTACCGACGAGCCGGTCGGCCGTGCACACGATTTTGCCTTCCGATTCGTCAATGACGGCGCCGAGCGCTTCCAGGCCTTTCAGATGCAGATCGATTCGGCGCGTGCCGATGGCGCAGCCGCCGGGCTGATACACCTGTACGCTGCCCAGCCTGGCCAGAAGCGGACCCATCAGAAAAATGGACGATCGCATCTGGGTCATCAAATCTTTCGGAATGTGGGAAGATTCCAGCGCCGTCGTGTCCAGCACGATCCGGTCGCCGTACCGCTCGGAGCGGCAACCGAGCGCCGACAGGATATCCAGCATCACGTCAATGTCCAGCAAGCGGGGCACATTTTCGATGACATGCACGCCTTTGGCCAGGATGGCTGCAGCCAAAATCGGCAGGGCCGCATTTTTCGCTCCGTGAATGCGCGCGGTACCAACGAGAGGTTTTCCGCCCTCGATGATCAGTTTCTCCAATGTCTCACCTCCGAATTACCGCTCACCCACCACCCGTACTTCAGGTATCAAACGCACGCCAAACCGCTTCTCGACAACGGCCTGAATGTGTTCGATCAGGGTGAGGACGTCGCTTGCCGTCGCGTCACCGGCGTTGACGATGAAATTGGCATGCAGGGGGGAAACGCACGCGCCGCCGACACGGAACCCTTTCAGCCCCGCTTCTTCGATCAATCGGGCGGCGTGATGGCCCGCCGGATTGCGAAAGACGCTGCCCGCGCTGTTTTCCTTGAGCGGCTGCGTGCGCAGCCGCCGATCCTTGTAAGTGGCCATCGCCGCAGCAATTTCTTTGCGGTCCCCGTACTCCAGCCCGAGAACCGCTTCCGTCACGATCCCCTTCATTTCCTGGAGGCGGGAATGCCGGTAGGAAAACGCAAGCTCATCTGCCGTCATCCATGTCAACTCACCGGTTTCCAGCAACACTTCGGCAACTTTCAAAACCCTGGCCATCTCGCCGCCGAGCGCCCCCGCGTTCATGAAGACGGCGCCCCCGACCGAACCGGGAATGCCGCCGGCGAATTCCAAACCGGTCAATCCCTGTTTGCCGGCCAAAACCGACAGTTTGATCATGCTGAAAGCGCCGCCGACATGCACGGTTTTCCCCTCGAACCGCACGTCGTCAAAGCCGCTGCCCAGCTTGATCACGACGCCGCGAATGCCTTTGTCGGTCACCAGCAGGTTGCTGCCCCGGCCGATGACCATCCAGGGCACCTGCCTTTCATGCAGCGCCCCGACGAGCCGAACGAGCTGGTCCTTCGTCCCGGGAATGACCATGAGGTCCGCAGGACCGCCAATGTGCCATGTCGTATGCGGAGCCATCGGCTCGTTCGGGAGCAGCTGGCCGACGTCGAGGGACGCCAGTTCCGCCAAGTGGTGTTCCATCCGACTTGCCTCCTTCGCTTGAAATTGGGGGCTGACGGAGATTGGCCGGGTTTTCTAGGTTATCGTATGTCAGCCCGGCATCGAGTGTGACAGCCGCCCAGAATCGTGGTGCGGGTTGCCCTTGCTGGTTTGCCCTTGCCGGTTTCCCCGCGTCTGTCTCCCCGCGCTAGCTTACCCGTTCAGGTTTTGCCCGGTGCCCCGGCCGTTTCGCGGATCAGCGCCAGGATCGCTTCATTGCCGGTGCCTGCGCCGTATTCCCGCATGTTCCGCCGGATGTGTTCCCGCTTGTCCAACAGTTCCAGCACCGCACTGACGAGGGTGTCCGGCGTCAGCCGTTCCTCCGGCAGCGTCATGCTGAACCCGCGTTTCTCGAACGAGGCGGCGTTCTGGATCTGGTCGCCGCGGCTCGCCTGGCGTGACAGCGGAATGAGCAGCATCGGTTTTTCCGCGGCGAGAAATTCGAAGATGGCGTTGGCGCCGGCGCGGGAAACCGCCGCGTCAGCCATGGCCAGCAAATCGGCCAGTTCCGGCCCGACGAACTCGAACTGGCGGTACCCGGCCTTCCCTTCCAGCGCAGGATCGAGATTGCCCTTGCCGCAAATGTGGACAACCTGCATCTGTTTCAACAGCCTGTCCAGGCTTTCCCGGACGGCACGGTTGATCACCTGTGAGCCGAGGCTGCCGCCCACCACCAGCAACACGGGTTTGCCCCGGACGAAATCGCAGCGCAAGCGGCCTCTCGCGGCGTCGCCGGAGAGCAGTTCCGCGCGGATCGGCGATCCGGTGAGCACCGCCTTCTCCTTCGGCAAATGATCCATCGTTTCGGGAAACGTGGCGCACACGCGGGTTGCGAACGGCACCGCAAGTTTGTTGGCGAGCCCGGGCGTCAGGTCCGATTCGTGGATGATGACCGGCACGCGGCACAGCCGGGCCGCCACGACCACCGGCACGGACACGAAACCGCCCTTGGAAAACACGAGATCCGGCCTGATGTTGCGGATCAGCCGGTAAGCCTGCCAGACGCCGCGCAGGACGCGGAACGGGTCCTTGAAGTTCTTCAGGTCGAAATACCGCCTCAGTTTGCCCGTGGAGATGCCGTAATACGGAATGTCGCCAAACCCTTCGAGGCCGGTGATGATGTCCCGCTCGATCCCGTTGTGCGACCCGATGTAACTGAGGGACCAGCCCTCTTCCCGCAAAGTTTTGAACAATGCGATATTGGGCATGACATGGCCGGCCGTGCCGCCGCCGGTAAACACGATTTTACCCATGCCGATCCGCCTCTCCCTCCAAAACGTTCCGTATGCCGGAAAGCCCGGCGCGCAGCCCCTTTTTTGCGAAGGCCGCGCCTGGCCGGGCGGTTTATCTGGCATGCCGGGAAATGTTGAGCAATATGCCGATGGATGCCAATATCATGGTCAGCGACGACCCGCCCGCCGACACGAGCGGCAGCGTGATGCCGGTGACGGGCAGAAGGCCGGTGACGACGCCGATGTTGATGATGACCTGCACGGCGATCATGCCGACGATGCCGACGGCCAGCAGGCTGCCGAAGGCGTCGGGCGCTCCGATCGCCGTCCGGAGACCGCGCAGGACAAGCAGGAAAAACAGCACGATGACGGTGGCGCCGCCGATGAACCCGAGCTCTTCCGCGATGATCGAAAAGATGAAATCGGTTTGCGGCTCCGGCAGGTAGCTGTACTTCTGCCGGCTCATCCCGAGGCCGAGGCCGACCAGCCCGCCGGGGCCGATGGCATAAAGCGACTGGATCGCCTGGTAACCGGCGCCGAGCGGGTCGGACCACGGATCGAGAAACGCCGTAATCCGCCTGAGCCGGTAAGGCGCCGCGGCGATGAGCGCGACCAGGCCGGCCAGGCCGGCGACGCCGAGCAAGGCCAAATGTTTGATCCTGGCCCCCGCGGCGAAGATGACCATCAGCGTGGCGCCGACGAGCACCGCTCCGGTGCCGAGGTCGGGCTGCAGCATGATGAGGCCGAAGGCGGCGCCGAGCACGGCCAGCATCGGGAGCAGGCCGGACGCGAACGAAGCGATGCGCGAAGGCTGCTCCGCCAGCGTCTTGGCGACAAAAAGCACCATGGCCAGTTTCATGAATTCCGACGGCTGGATGCCGAAGGACGCGATGCCGAGCCAGCTGCGCGCCCCTCCCCGGACGACGCCGATGCCCGGTATGAGCACCAGGACGAGCAGGGCGAAACCGATGATGAGCGCGGCGCCCGCGTATTTTTTCCACAGCCGGTAGTCCACGTTCATCGTCAGCGCCATGCCGACGACGCCGAGGGCGGCGAACGCCAGCTGGCGTTTCAGGTAATAGAAGCTGTCGCCGTAATCGTGCAGCGCGAGCACGGCGCTGGCACTGTAGACCATCACGACGCCGATGGCCAGAATCGCCATGGCGGAAAACAGGATCCAGAAATCGGGGGCGGGGCGTGTATTCGGCACGATCACAACCTCCTGAATCGTACGGGCTGTCTATCTACAGCCTATGCACCGCCGCCTTAAACATGCGTCCGCGTTCCTCGTAGGAAGAAAACATGTCCCAGCTGGCGCACGCCGGGGAAAACAGGACGATGTCCCCGGCCCGTGCTTCCCCTGCGGCGAGGCGAACCGCTTCCTCCACCGCTTCCGCCGCCCGCTCCCGGGAGTCGGCGTCGACGACGCGGATGATCGCCACGCCGGCTTCGCGGGCCGCCTGCGCCAGCTTGTGGCGGGTTTCGCCCAGCACCACCGCCGCCTTGACCTTCCCCGCGAACCAGGGCATCAGATCGCGGAAATCGGCGCCCCGGTCCAGCCCTCCGCCGATCCAGACGATCGGCTCCCGGAACGCGTCAAGCGCCTTGGACGCCGCGGTGGCGTTGGTCGCCTTGGAATCGTTGTACCAGCGGACGCCGGCGACTTCCCTGACCAGTTCCTGGCGATGCTCCACGCCGCGGAACGTGCGGAGCACCTTCGCGATGGCGGCGGGGTCGGCGCCGGCCGCCCAGGCGGCCGCTGCGGCGGCCAGGCCGTTCTCCAGGTTGTGCCTTCCGGCGATGCCGAGGTCGTCTGCAGGCAACAGCTCCACCCGGCTTCCGTCCGGTTCGCGCAGCACGATGTTCCCGTTCTCCGCGTAAACGCAGCCGTTCGTCAACCGGCGTTCCCCCGCCGCAACGCCCTCCGGTTCCCCGGAAGCGGAAAACGGGATGACGCGGGCGGCAAGCCGCGGGGCCAAATCCCGGCAAGCGGGGTCGTCCCAGTTCAGGACGGCGGCGTCTTCCTCCGTCTGGTTGGCAAACAGCCGGATTTTGGACGCCCAATAGTCCTCCATCGTGCCGTGCCAGTCCATGTGGGTTTCACTGAAGTTGAGCAGGCAGGCGATCTTCGGACGGAAATCCGTCGTGCCTTTCAACTGAAAGCTGCTGAGCTCGGCCACGAGCCACCGGCCCGGTTCGGCTTCTTCCGCCGCGTCGCAGAGCGGGCGGCCGATGTTGCCGGCCACCACCGGGCGCAAGCCGGACGCTTCCAGCATCGCGCCCGTCCAGCTGGTGGTCGTCGTTTTGCCGTTCGTGCCGGTGATGCCGATCATCGGCCCTTTGGCCAGATGCCACGCCACTTCCACTTCGGTGACGATCTCGATGCCAAGCTCGGCCGCTTTCACGAGCGGCGGGATCCGGTACGGGATGCCGGGATTTTTCACCACAAGCCGGATGCCTTCGTGCACGATGCCTTCCGGATGGCCGCCGCAGACGACGCGGACGCCGAGCCGTTCCAGTTCGTCCGCTTCCGGGCACGCTTCCCGCGGCTTGGCGTCGTTCACCGTCACGCGGGCGCCGCGGGCGGCGAACACCTTCGCCACCGCTTGTCCGCTTTTGGCCAGGCCGAGCACAAGCACGTCCTGGTCCCGATAATCCCGTGGATGCCGCATCGCTCAAAACCCCTCGTTCAGAAAGATTCCGCCCGCCGCAAACAGCAGGCCGACCGCCCAGAAGGTGACGACGACCCGCCATTCGGACCATCCGGACAGTTCGAAATGGTGATGGATCGGACTCATTTTGAAAATGCGCTTGCCCCTCGTTTTGAACGAAATGACCTGCAGCACCACCGACACGATCTCGATGACAAACACGCCGCCGATCAAGAGGAGCATCAGTTCCGTTTTGGTCAAAGCGGCCGCCGCGGCCAAACCGCCTCCGATGCCGAGGGAACCGGTGTCGCCCATGAACACTTTCGCCGGATGCGCGTTGAACACGAGAAAGCCGAGCAACGCCCCGATCATCGCCGCGCTGAACACGGCCACTTCCGGTTCGGTGCGGTACATGGCGATGATGCAGATCGCGCCGAAGGCGATGGCGCCCGTGCCTGACAGCAGGCCGTCAAGGCCGTCCGTGAAATTGACCGCATTGGAAAAACCGAGCATGAACAGAATGAAAAACGGATAATACAGCCACGACAAGTTCAGGGAAAAGTCCAGCGGCGGGAAATAGACGGACGTGTCGTGCCCGATCGACGCCAGCATCCAGCAGACGGCAACCGCCACCAGCAGCTGGCCGAGCAGTTTCTGCCGGGCGGTCAGGCCGAGGGACCGTTTGAAGACGATTTTGATGTAGTCGTCCAGAAAACCGACGAAGCCCGAGCCGAGGGCGGCGACGAGCAGGATGTAAAATTCCCGTCCGGTTTCGGCGAACCGGTAAAAAGCGATGGCCATCGTCAGCAAAATGATGATGCCGCCCATCGTCGGCGTTCCTTTTTTCTTCTGGTGTCCCGCCGGGCCTTCCGCCCGGATCTGCTGTCCGAATTTCAGCCTTCTGAGGAGCGGAATCAGCAAGGGACCAAGGATGACGGACAGCACGAAGGCCGCCCCCATGGTGATCAATACGACGGAAAAATCCACCCTGCACCCTCTTTTCCAACTCTGAAAATGTCAAACAAGCGCCTGGATGATTTCTTCCAGCCGCATGCCGCGGGAAGCCTTGAACAGCACGAGATCGCCCGGTCCGGCCAGCCGTTTCAGCCGCTCCGCCAGAAGCGCCTTGTCCCGGTAGGCTTCCACACGCCCGTCCGCAAAACGGGGCAGGCACTCCTCCGCAATATATGCCGCAAGGTCGCCGTAAGTCAACACGAAATCCGCGACGCCGGGTGACAGGCATGCACCGATTTCCCGGTGCAGCCGCCCGCCCGCTTCGCCGAGTTCCAGCATGTCGCCGAGCACCGCGATTTTCCGTCCGTTGCAGGAAAGTTCGCCGAGCAGCGCCAGCGCGGCTCTCATGGAAGACGGACTCGCGTTGTAGGCATCGTTGATCAGCGTGGCGCCGGAGGCGGCCCGCACCGTTTCGCTGCGCATGCCCGTCGGCTGCATGCCGGAAAGCCCTTGCCGGATCCGGTCGTCCGGCACGCCGAACAGCCGGGCGACGGCCACTGCGGCCAGGGCGTTGAGCACGTTGTGGCGGCCGGGAAGCGGCACGGACAAATCGCGGATGGCGCCGCCTCTGAACACCGCCGTGAACCGGCTCCCCGTCAGGGAAATCTCGACATGGTCCGGATAACAATCGTTGCCCTGCCCGTTGCCGAAGCGGATTCTGGCGGCGGGCAGCCGTTCGTCGTGCTCCCGGACGAGCGCATCGAGCAGCGGTTCATCGCCGTGCCAGACGAGGGCGCCGCCGGGCCCGAGGCCGTTCGTGATTTCGAACTTCGCCCGCGCGATCGCTTCCCGGCTGCCGAGCTGCATGAGGTGCGCTTCGCCGACGTTGGTGATGACGGCGACGTCGGGCGCGGCGATGTTCGACAGCGCCGCGATTTCGCCCGTGCCGCTCATGCCCATTTCCAGAACGGCGAACTCGGCATCTTCCGCCATCTCCAGGATGGTGAGGGGAAGGCCGATATGGTTGTTCAGGTTGCCTTTCGTTTTGTGGACGCGATGGGCGGCGGACAAAGCGGCATGGATCATGTCCTTCGTCGACGTCTTGCCGTTGCTGCCGGTGACGCCGATCACCTTCACCCCGAGACGGCGCCGGTATGCGGCGGCCAGTTGCTGCAGGGCCTCCAGCGTGTCGTCCACGAGCACCGCCGGGAAACCGGTCGGCGGCGCCCCGCGGCCCCGTTGCCACAAGGTTGCCGCCGCGCCGAGACGGCGGGCGTCTGCGGCAAAATCGTGCCCGTCAAACCGCTCTCCGGCGAGCGGAATGAACAGCCGCCCGGCCAGCGGTTCCCGCGTGTCCCGGCCGACGCCGGCCACCCACACGTCCCGGTGCGCGGCGTCCGCCTCCGCCCCGGGAATCATCGCGGCGATTTGCGAAAGACTGGCCCGGATCATCGCTTGAGCCCTCCGAGGGCTTCGAGGGCCACTTCACGGTCATCGAACGGGATCGTGCCGCTTTTCAAAATCTGGTACGTTTCGTGCCCCTTGCCGGCAATCAGCACGACGTCCCCTTTCTCCGCCGCGGCGATGGCGCGCCGGATCGCTTCGCGGCGATCCTCCACCGCCACGCACCGGTCTTCCGGATAACCGCTGTTGCGCACGCCTTCCAGAATGTCATGGATGATGGCCATCGGTTCTTCGCTGCGCGGATTGTCGCTCGTGACGAGCACGAGATCGCTGTATTCGGCGGCGATGCGTCCCATGGCGGGACGTTTCGTCCGGTCGCGGTCCCCGCCGCAGCCGAACACGGTGATGATTTTGCCTTCTGCGAACTGGCAAACGCTTCGGAGCGCATTCTCCAGCCCGTCCGGGGTATGGGCGTAATCCACCAGCACGAGAAAATCCTGTCCCCCGTCCACCGTCTGCATCCGGCCTTCCACCGGTTCCGCCGCTTCCAGGGAGCGGACGACGGCATCGAGCCCGATGCCTTCCGCCAGGGCGGCGGAAGCCGCGGCGAGGGCGTTTTGCACGTTGAACCTGCCGATCAGTTTCATCCGCACCGGGCGGGAGCCGAAGGGCGTATCCAATACGAATGACGTGCCTTTCAGATGGACGGAAATGTCTTTCGCCATCACGTCCGCTTCCCGTTCAATGCCGTAGGAAATGACCTGGGCCGCCGTCAGCCGGGCATACGTTTCGGAAGCGTCGTCATCGGCGTTCAGCACGGCGAACGTTTGGCCGTCTCCGCTTTCTTCACCGTTCCCCAGGCGGGCGAACAGCAGCCCCTTGGCTTCACGGTACCGCTCCATCGTTCCGTGGTAATCCAGGTGGTCCTGGGTCAGGTTGGTGAAAACCGCGGTGCGGAACCGGCATCCTTTTACGCGGCCGAGCTCCAGGGCATGGCTGGACACCTCCATGGCGCATGCGTTGACGCCGGCATCCGCCATCCAGCGCAGCGTCCGCTGCAAATCCGGCGCTTCCTGGGTCGTCCGTTCCGCGGGCAGCCGCACGTCCCCGTACTTCACGCCGACGGTGCCAAGCACGCCGGTGTTGAAACCGGCGTCCGTGAAAATGCGGTCGATCAGCCAGGTCACGGTCGTTTTCCCGTTCGTGCCGGTGACGCCGATCAGCTTCATTTCGCGGCTCGGGTATCCGTGAATGCGGGCGGCGATCCGGCCGACCGCGTGCCGCGTATTTTTCACGATCAGCTGCGGCACCTCGAGTAACGGCAACTCTTTCTCCGCAACGATCGCACGGGCACCCTTGGCCACCGCCTCCGCGGCAAACTTGTGTCCGTCATGGACCGCTCCGGGAATGCAGACAAACACGTCGCCCGGCTCGATCTGCCGATGGTCCGACTGAATGCCGGAAACGGTCACGTTCCCGTCGCCGACGAGCCTGGACATCGCAAGCAAATCCGCCAATTCCCTGAACAACATCGCCATTCCCGTCATCTCCCGTTCTTTTCCGCTTTCCCCATTATAGCACGATTGGGCGATCGCCTATTCATTGTTCGCCTTGACATCCGCGAGAAAAATGCGGATTTCCGATCCCCGCTCGAGGCGGGTGCCCGGCTTCGGGGCCTGGCTGATGACCGTCTGGCCCTTGCCGGCTTTCACGATGCGAAAATCCGAGCCGATGTCCTGCAGCAGCTCGCCGATGGTCATGCCGACGAGATCGGGCACTTCCACATAGGGAACGTCGCCGAATTCCGGACGGATCCGTTTTTCCACCTGCTCCCTGCGCGGCTCCACACCCATATAGCGCAGCGCATCGTCCAAAATGTTGCGCACGATCGGCGCCGCGACCAGGCCGCCGAACTGGATGGCCTGGGGATCGTCCACCGCCACGTACACGACGATTTTCGGATCGTCCGCCGGCGCGAAGCCGATGAAGGAAACGATGTGTTCGTCCGCCAAATAACGGCCGCCTTCCGCTTTCTGCGCCGTTCCCGTCTTGCCGCCGACACGGAACCCGTCGATGAAGGCATTACGCCCTGTGCCGTTGGCGACCACGCTTTCCAGCGCCTCCCGCACCTGGCGGCTCGTTTCTTCCGAAATGACCCGGCGAACCGGTTCCGGTTTGATCTCCTCCACCGTCTCCCCCGTTTCCGGGTGGATCCACGCCTTGGCCACATGGGGACGGTAAAGGAGCCCGCCGTTGACGGCGGCGGACACCGCGGCCACCTGTTGGATGGGGGTGACCGAAACCCCTTGGCCGAAGGCGGTGGTGGCCAGTTCCACCGGGCCGACGTTCTTCACGTCAAACAGGATCCCCGTCGCTTCGCCTGCCAGATCGACGCCCGTTTTCTTTCCGAAGCCGAATTTGTGGATGTAGTCGAACAGCGTTTCCTTCCCGAGCCGCTGGCCGAGCACGACGAAACCGGGGTTGCAGGAATTTTCCACCACCTGCAGGAACGTCTGGCTGCCGTGCCCGCCTTTTTTCCAACAGCGGAGTTTGGCGCCGGCCACCTCGATGGACCCGTTGTCATAAAAATGCTCGTTTTTCAGGTCCACCTTGCCTTCCTCCAGCGCCGCCGCCAGCGTAATGATCTTGAAGGTGGAGCCGGGTTCGTACGTCATCCAGATCGGCAAATTCCGGTTGTAGATTTCGGGTTCGAAAGACTGGTAATCGGCGGGATGGAAGGTGGGGCGCGAAGCCATGGCGAGAATTTCCCCGCTGCCGGGGTCCATGGCGATGCCGATCACGTGCTTGGGCTGGTACTGGAGCACCGCCTGGTCCATCTCCCGCTCCATGATCGCCTGGATTTGCCGGTCGATGGTCAGCTGCAAATGCAGCCCGTCCCTCGGCTCCGTATACCGGTCGACGGAACCGGGCATTTGCCTGCCCCGGGCGTCCGCCAGGAAGGAAACGTGGCCGGCGATGCCCTTCAGCCGGTCGTCGTATTGCAGCTCGACGCCGGACAGCCCCTGGCTGTCGATGCCGGTGAACCCGAGCACGTGGGCGGCCAGCGTACCGTTCGGATAGTAGCGCTTGTGGTCTTCCGCCACGTGGATGCCCGGCAGATGGAGACGCTCGATCTCCTCCGCCTTCTCCGGCGATATTTTCCTGCCGGCGGGCTGCAGTTTGACGACGAGCTGCCGCTTCGTCAGCAGTTTCAGCAGGCTGTCTTCGCTCATGTCCAGCACGCGGGACAACGCCGCGGCCGTCGCCTCCGGATCCTTCACCTGGGCGGGGACGGCCATGATCGTCGGCGTGCTGACATCGTAGGCGAGGCGGTCGCCGTTGCGGTCGAGAATGTCGCCGCGTTTGGCGGCGAACGGAATGTTGCGCCGCCACGAATCTTCCGCCCGGGCCGCGAGCTCGTCACCCTGCCAAAGTTGCACCCAGGCCAGGCGCATGATCAGCGCCAGAAACACGAAAAGGCCGGCGAGCAGCATCACGGCCAGGCGCCGCCTGATGGTGGCTTCGGACACTTTCAATCCGTTCTCCCCCCCGACGGATTCGGCGAATCGGTTTGATTCCCGTTCACCAAGAGCCTATTCAATCCGCGGAGGGGTTAGAACAAGCCGGCCGGCGGCCGGCCGAATCGGTCTGCCTTCCGGGTCTGCCTTCCTTGTTGCGCGTCAAACACGGCGGAGGGCGGCCATCCGCCACGCCGGGCATTCAGCGCCGGAGGGCCGCCCGGCACACGGAGCGAGCCGGTTACCCGGTTCCGCTTGCGTCAACCGGCCGACGGCGACGCCGCGGCGCCGTCTTCTTTCCCGGCAGGGGCATCCTCCCTTGCGCCGTGCGATCCGCCATCCCCTTTGGATCCCGGACGGTAAGGCGAAAAATTCACCTGGACCCGGAACGAACTTCCCGTCTTCACGACGGACTGGCTGTCCGCATAGCCTTCGCCGGCAAACGAACATTCGGCGCCGAGAAGCGAGCAAATCTCCAGAACGTCCCGCATCGGGCGGCCGGTCATGTCGGGGAAATCGGCGTATTTCGCGTCGCCGGTGAGCACATACACCTTCTGTTCGGCCGACACCGCCTCGCCCGCCGCCGGATATTGGGCCGTCACCTTGCCGCCGACGCCCACGTTTTCGAGCGTGATGCCGTAACGCGCCAGGGCGCCCGCCGCTTCGCTGACGGTTTTGCCGGTCAAATCCGGCATGGTGAGGGCGGACACGTCCTTCCATTGGGTAATGCCGACCTTGGTGCCTTCTTTCTCCACGCCCAGATAGCGCAGCGATTTGAGCATGATCTCCTTGAACAGCGGTGCGGACACTTCGCTGCCTCTCCGGTAATCGCCGCCGATGTCCGGATCGTCGACGACGACCAGGAGGGCGATTTTCGGGTCGTCCGCAGGCGCGAAGCCGATGATGGACACGACGTACCGGTCGTTGGCGTATTTTCCGTTCACGACCTTCTGGGCCGTCCCCGTCTTGGCCGCCACCCGGTAACCGTCCAGGTACACCCGGCGTCCGGTGCCGATGTTCTGGTCGGAGACGACCTGTTCCAGGTAGCCCCGCACCTGGCGCGCCGTCGATTCCGACACGACCCGGCGCACGACTTGCGGTTCAAAGGATTCCAGCACTTCCCCGGTTTCGGGATCCAGCACTTCCTTGACGATGAGCGGCTTCATCAGCTCGCCGCCGTTGGCCACCGCCGATATGGCGGCAATCTGCTGGAGCGCCGTCACCGTGACCCCCTGGCCGAAGGACGCGTTGGCCACTTCGGCGGGATAGCGAAAGTCGATTTTCCCCTTGATTTCGCCGGGAAGCTCGATGCCGGTCGGCTTCCCGAAACCGAACCGTTCGATGTAGTCGCGCAATTTCTCCGCACCGAGCATTTCATAGCCGAGCTTGATGAACGCCACGTTGCTGGACCGTTTCAGGCCGTCCAGGTAGGTGATTTCCCCCCAGCCCTGCCGGTTGTTGTGGTCGCCCATGATCGTGCCGGCCACGTTGATCCGGCCCGACTGGAACGTCGCGTCCGGATCGAACAACCCTTCCTCGACGGCGCCGGCCAGCGTGACGATTTTGAACGTCGATCCCGGTTCGAACGAGGAGCTGATCGCCCGGTTCATGGCAAAGTCCGGCCGCTCGGCAAACGTCCAGTACACGTTCGGGTCATACGTCGGCAGGCTGGCCATGCCGAGAATTTCCAGCGTGTTCGGATCGGCGGCGATCACCGTGGCGGCTTGCGGACGGTATTCCGCGTTCATCGCTTCCAGCGCTTCCTCGATGAACAGCTGGATGTTTCGGTCGATGGTCAGTTTGATCTGCTTTCCGTCCTCCGGGAGGGTGACGGAAACGTTGCCCTCCGGCAATTCATAGCCGAGGGCGTCTTTTTCGTACAGGATCCTGCCTTCCTTGCCCCGGAGCAGTTCGTCGAAGTACAGTTCCAGCCCGCTGCGCGCCACGTTTTCCTTGTCCACGTAACCGAGCACGGAAGCGGCCAGCCTGCCTGCCGGATAGTAGCGCTTTTTCTCCTCGATGAGATAGACGCCTTGCAGGCCGTACTTTTCCTTCGCCTCTTTGATTTGTTCCGCCGTCTGGCGGTCGATTTTCCATCCTTCGTTGCGGATTTCCACCTGGGCCAGCAGTTTGCCTTCCTTGTTCACCGCCGTCACGCGGCTGCGCAGTTTGGCCATACCATCGGGCGTTTCCATGCCAAGAAGAGGAGCCAGCACGTGAATGACAAGCTCCTCTTGGCCATATTCATGGATCAGCCGCGGATTGACGGCAACCGTGTACGCATCGCCGTCCTGGGCCAGCACGTTGCCGTTGCGGTCCACGATCAGCCCGCGTTCCGGCTGCAACACCACTTCGCGGCTCCAGATTTCTTCCGCTTTGGCGCGCAGTTCCGCGCCTTCCACCACTTGCACCCAATAAAGCTTGAGCGTGACCCCGAACAAAAGAAGGGTGAACAACGCCCCCACGAACAACGTACGGATGCGGATTCGTTTCCCCATTGGCTTCGGCTGCCTTTCCGGCGTTATCTGACGTAACTGGAGATCGCCACTTCACTGCCCTTCAAGGCGGAGCGGTGCGGAATCTCGCTGACTTCCCCTTCTTCCGCCGGGCGAAGGCCGAGCATTTTGGCCTGTTCGATCAGCCGTTTCGGATCGTTCAGCACGTTTACTTCCAGTTGGAGGGTGTTGTTTTCGTTCTCCAGCCGCTGGATCTCTTTTTCCATCTGCTGGATTTTGGCATTCACTTCATAAATTTGGGCGTAACGGAAAATGACGAGCCCTGCGGCCGCCACGCAAATGAGCACGGCAAACAGGTAAAAAAGCTTCTCTTTCACCGGGATCGGCTTCCTGCGCCGCACGACGCGGCGCGTTTCCTCGTAGGCCGGCCGTTCTTCCCGTTTTTCCTTGATCGCCAGATTCCCCTGCACGTACATCATGCAGTTCCCCCTCGCCTGAACTTCCGTTATTGTTTCTCCGCGATGCGAAGTTTTGCCGACCGGGCGCGCGGATTGGACCCGATTTCTTCCTGGCTGGGCACGATCGGCTTGCGTGTCACAATGCGGAGCAAGCTGTCGTTTTTGCACGTGCAGACCGGAAAATCCGGCGGACACGTGCAGCGTTCAACAAATTTCGCAAAAAAATGTTTGCAAATCCGGTCCTCCAGCGAATGGAACGTGATGACCGCCACCCTTCCGCCGGATGCCAGACAGTTGACCGACTGTTCGAGGGCGTCTTCGAAGGCGCCGAGTTCGTCATTGACGGCGATGCGGAGCGCCTGGAAACTGCGCTTGGCCGGATGCGGGCCGCTGCGGCGCGCGGCGGCCGGAATGGCTTCCTTGACCAGTTCCGCCAATTCGCCGGTGGTGCGGATCGGCGCCGACTCCCGCCGCCTGCAAATGTGGGCGGCGATTCGGCCGGCGAACCGCTCTTCGCCGTATTCGGACAAGATGCGGGCAATTTCCCGCTGGGGCCATTCGTTGACGATGGTTTCGGCGGTCAGCGTCGTCCGCCGGTCCATGCGCATGTCCAGTTCCGCGTCATGCTGGTAGCTGAAGCCGCGTTCCGCTTCATCCAACTGCGGCGAGGAAACGCCGAGATCGAACAGGATGCCGTCCACCTGGGGGACGCCGTTTTTTTTCGGAACGGGAAGTTCGGAAAGCACCTGTTCCAGCTTGCGGAAATTTTCGTTCACCAGCGTCACCCGGTCCAGGTGGGCCGCCAGTTTGTGTTCGGCATTGCGGATGGCGGTTTCGTCCTGGTCGAAGGCGATGAGCCGTCCGCCCGGTCCGAGCCTCTCCAGGATGGCGGCGGAATGACCGGCTCCGCCCAGCGTGCAATCCACGTAGATGCCGTCCGGCTTCACGTTCAGCCCATCCACCGCTTCTTTCAGAAGCACCGTGACATGGCGAAACAAGGCGCGTTCCTCCCGCTGTCAGAGATCCAGGTTGAAATCGACCAGTTTTTCGGCAATCTCGTTGAACGATTGTTCCGAAAGCTTCGAATACGATTCCCAGTTCTCCTTGCTCCAGATTTCCATCCGGCTGGATACGCCGATGATGACGCAATCTTTGTCCAGCCCGGCATGCTCCCGCAAATTGGCGGGTATGTTTACCCTTCCCTGTTTGTCCAGCTCGCATTCCGTCGCGCCCGCCAGAAAGAAGCGGGTGAAGGCGCGGGCGTCGGATTTCATCAGGGGCAGGGCTTTCAGCTTTTGTTCCATGACGGACCATTCCTGCTGCGGGTACACGAAAAGGCAGTTGTCGAGTCCGCGGGTGACGACGAAGGTTTGGCCGAGCGCATCGCGGAACTTGGCCGGAATGATGAGACGGCCTTTGTCGTCGATGCTGTGTTGATATTCACCCATGAACATCCCCGGCTCCCCCTTTCGCCCCCTTTATCCACCACTTTACACCACTTTGCACCACTTTGGAATACCTTTTCTCCACTCAACAAAAAAATCCTGCTTGAAGCAGGATATTTTTGGGTACAAAGAATGACTTTTCTTGTTTTGGGTTCTCGGCAAATGGGTCCAAAATCAGATGCCGGGCGGACCGGACGGTTCGTTTTTCGGATTGCCTTGCGGCTTGTCGTGTGGTTCGCCGACCGGATTGCGCCCTCGATTTCCGGATGGATGTCGCTCGATTCGCCGGACGGGCCGTTTATCGGAACATTGGCCGGATCGCCTTATCGTTTGCCGTTCGCCCGCGTTTGAACGGGCAGCCGAATCCCGATGTACGGACCAACGAGGCACGAACGGGTCCGACACCACGATCACACGCCCGGCCCGAACCTCGGGTACGTTCAACCCGCAAAAAAAGGAGCCGAAACGTTCGGCTCCCTGTCAAATCCTTGCCCGCACACGGGCGCGCCCGCAGCCCGTCAATGTTCCGCCCAGCTGTCCAAATATTTTTCCTGTTCCGCGGACAACCGGTCGATGGCGATGCCGAGGGACTCCAGCTTCAGCCGGGCCACCTGCTCGTCGATCGCATACGGCACGTTCAGCACCTTGTTGCCGATCTCCTGATAATGCTCGTTGACGTATTTGAGCGACATCGCCTGCAGGGCGAACGTCATGTCCATGATTTCCGCCGGATGGCCGTCGCCCGCCGCCAGGTTGACAAGCCGCCCCTCCGCCAGCAAATACAGCCGGCGCCCGTCCGCAAGCCGGAATTCTTCGATGTTTTTCCGCACCGTGCGGCGGGAAACGGAGAGCGCCTCCAGCTCCGGCTTGTTCACTTCCACGTCGAAATGGCCGGCGTTGGACAGGATCGCCCCGTCTTTCATCACCGCGTAATGTTCGCCGCGAATGACGTCCCGGTTGCCGGTTACCGTCACGAAAATGTCGCCGGCCTTCGCCGCTTCCAGCATCGGCAGCACGGTGAAGCCGTCCATGTACGCTTCCACCGCCTTGATGGCGTCGACTTCCGTGACGACCACTTTGGCGCCGAGCCCTTTGGCCCGCATGGCCACGCCTTTGCCGCACCAGCCGTAGCCGCACACGACGACGGTTTTGCCGGCCACGACGAGATTGGTCGTCCGGTTGATGCCGTCAAATACCGATTGTCCCGTTCCGTAGCGGTTGTCGAACAGGTACTTGCAGAAAGCGTCGTTCACCGCCACCATCGGAAACTTCAGTCGTCCTTCCTTCTCCAGCGCCTTCAGCCGCAAAATGCCGGTGGTCGTCTCTTCCGCCCCGCCGCGCACCTTCGCCAGCAGGTCCGGGCGCTCGGCATGCAGGATCGTCACCAGATCGCCGCCGTCGTCGATGATCAGGTCAGGCCCCGTCTCCAGCGCCTTGACCAGGTGGGTTTTGTACTCTTCCGGGCTCGGATTGTACTTGGCGTACACGGTGATGCCGTCTTCCACCAGCGCGGCGCAAACGTCGTCCTGCGTGGAGAGCGGATTGCTGCCCGTGATCGTCACGTTCGCCCCGCCCGCCTTGACCACTTTCGCCAGATAGGCGGTCTTTGCTTCCAGGTGCAAGGAAATCGTCACGTTCAGTCCCTTGAACGGCTGTTCCCGCTCGAATTGCTCCCGGATCCGGTTCAACACCGGCATGTGGGCAGCCGCCCAGTCGATTTTCAGGTGCCCTTCGGGGGCAAGCTTGATGTCGGCAATGATGCTTCGTTCCAACGCATTCATCCGGCCGCGCCTCCTTTGATCGAATACGGATTATGAATAATGAAAAGAAACCGAAAAACCGCCGCCAACCGCTGAACCGTCAAGGCAACTTGAGCCCCGCCTTGTCCAACACTTCCTTGAACAGGGGGGGCGGCGGCGCATGAAACGTCCGCCCGTCGGGCAACTCGATGCGCCAGGCGTGCAGCAGCTGGTGATTCAGCCGGCCGATCGGCTTCCCGCCGTATTTGACGTCGCCGGCCAACGGATGCCCGATGCTCTGGAAATGGGCCCGGATCTGATGGGTTCTGCCGCTGATAAGCTCCACCTCGACCAGCGAATAGCCGCCCTTCGCCGACAGCACCCGGTAGCGCGTCTCCGCCTCCTTCTCCTCCGCCCCTTCGCCGATCCCGCGCCGGGCACGCCCGTCGTCCCGGACGACCCGCGTCCGGTTGTTTGCCGCATCCCGCACCAGCGTCCCGGCGATCGTGCCGGAGCCGGCCATGTCGCCTTCCGCCACCGTGATGTAATACTTGCCGATTTCCCGCTGCTGAATCCACCGGTTCAGTTGATGCAGCATGCCCGCGGTTTTGCCCACCAGCACGAGGCCGCTCGTGTTGCGGTCGAGCCGGTTGGCCGGCGCCGGCGAGAAAAGGCGGCTGTCCAGTTCCCCTTTGCGGTACAGGTAGGCATGGACGCGGCCCACCAGCGTGTTGCGCTGCTCCGTCCGGTCCGGATGGGTCAGCTCCCCGACCGGCTTGTTGACGACGAGCAGTTCATCGTCTTCATAAACCACGTCAATGTTCGCGTTCACCCCGGTAAACTTGCGCTCTTTCGTCCCCTTTTTCGGGCTTGCGGCCGCAAACGCTTCTTCGTCCATGAAAATCGTCAGCTCGTCGCCGGCGGAAAGTTCGTAATTTTGCTTCTTCCGTTTGCCGTTCACCCTCACTTTGCCCAGATCGATCATTTTGTAAATTTGTCCGAGGGGAAGGTTCGGCATCAGGGTCCGCAAATAGCGGTGGAGCCGTTTGCCGCTTTCCGAAGCGGTCACCTGGCGGGTGATCATGTCGCGGGTGCCTCCCGTTTCCGTCATGGCCGTATTGTCGATGGTACTTATTATAGTGGAAAAACGCTCCGGAGCAAAAGCTTCGCACATCGACAAAAAAAAGGAACGGACCGGGCAACCTTCGCCCGTTCCGTTCCGTCGCGCGATCGGATCCCAAACGGCCGCCGGCTCGGAAGTTTCGTCAACCCCTGCGTTTCGTCAACCCGCACGCTTGTTCCTCGCCGCTCCGTCGCGGGAGGGTGCCCGCAAACGGGATTGCCGGCAACAGCGTTGAAAGCCGCCGGAAACCGTCCAAAATCAGCGCAATTTCCAGGCCATCTCGTTCAGCTGCAGTTCTTTGCGGAATTGCAACGGATCCGTGTTTTTGCCGATGACCAGGCACTCGATGCCGGCCATTTCGGCGAAATCCATCATTTGCTCCGTCGTCACGACGTAGGAGAAGCCGGTATGATGCGCGCCTCCCGCGCGGATCCACGATTCGACACCGTCCTTCAGGTTCGGCAACACCTTCCAGAGGACGCGGGCGACGGGCAGCTTCGGCATGTCGACGGTCGGTTCGACGGCTTCCACCTCGTTCACGAGGAGGCGGAACCGGTGGCCGAGGTCGATGATCGAAGCGTTGATCGCCGCACCGGACCGGCCGTTGAACACCATGCGCGCCGGATCTTCCTTGCCGCCGATGCCGAGCGGATGCACCTCGATGCGCGGTTTGCCCGCGGCAATCGTCGGGCAAATCTCCAGCATGTGGGCGCCGAGCACCAGTTCGTTGTTCGGATCCAGATGATACGTGTAGTCTTCCATGAACGACGTGCCTTCGTTGCCGGCGATGATTTTCATCAGGCGAACGAGGGCGGCCGTTTTCCAGTCGCCTTCCCCGGCGAAGCCGTAGCCTTGTTCCATCAGCCGCTGCACCGCAAGGCCGGGCAGCTGGCGCATGCCGTGCAAATCTTCGAAGGTCGTGGTGAAGGCGGAGAATCCGCCCTCCTCGAGGAACGCCTTGAGCCCGAGCTCAATTTTCGCCTGATAGCGGATCGCATCCCGCACCGGGCCGCCCGAACGGCCTTCCGGCACGATGTCGTATTTCTCCGCGTATTCGTCCATCAGCCGGTCGACTTCCGCCTCGGACACCTGGTTCATCCGATCCACCAGATCGCCGATGCCGTATCCGTTCACCGACCAGCCGAACACGATTTCCGCTTCCACCTTGTCCCCTTCCGTCACCGCCACCTGGCGCATGTTGTCGCCGAAGCGGGCAACCTTGAGGGCGCGGCTTTCCATGAACGCCGCCGCCGTGCGCATCCAGGCGCCGATTTGCGCCCGCGCTTCGGCGTTTTCCCAATGGCCGAAGACGACTTTGCGGGCAACGCCCATGCGGGCGCCGATGAAGCCGTGCTCCCGGTCGCCGTGGGCGGACTGGTTCGTGTTCATGAAGTCCATGTCGATGGTCGACCAGGGGATGTCACGGTTGAACTGGGTGGCAAAATGCAGGTACGGTTTTTTCAGTTGGGACAGGCCGCCGATCCACATTTTGGACGGCGAGAACGTATGCATCCAGGCGATGATGCCGGCGCACGCGTCCGCATGGTTGGCGTCCAGCATGAACCGACGGATCGCATCCGGCGTCGTGAGCACCTCTTTGAACACCACTTTGTACGGGATGGCCGGGTCGAGATCGAGGCCTTCCGCGATTTTGCGGGCGTTTTGCTCCACTTCAAGCAGCGTTTCCGGGCCGTACAGGTGCTGGCTGCCGGTCACGAACCAAAATTCGCAAGGTCTGACGGTCAACATGGTTGGTGATTCCTCCCGACTTTGATTTGAAAAAAGGCGCACGCACGTTCACCCGAACAAACGGGTCAGCGCACGGATTCCTTGATTTCCTTCAGTCGCTTCATGACGTCGTTGCCGCCGCGGCCGAAATGGTCGTGCAGGAGCGTGTATTCCCGGTACAGTTTGTCGTAGATCGCCACGTTTTCCGGAATCGGCTTGAACGACTCTTCCCGCACCCGGGCCATTTTCGTCGCCGCGTCGACGATGGAGTCGTATCCGCCCCGGGCGCTGCCGGCCGCCACCGCTGCGAACATGGCCGCGCCCACCGCCGGCGTCTGCCTGGAAGCCGCCACCTTGATTTCGCGGCCGGTGACGTCGGCGTAAATTTGCATGAGCAGCCGGTTTTTCTGCGGCAGGCCGCCGCAGGCGTACAGTTCATCGACCGGCACACCGTTGTCGTGGAACGCTTCGATGATTTTCCGCGTGCCGTAAGCCGTCGCTTCGAGCAGCGCGCGGTACACTTCCTCCGGTTTGGTGAGCAGCGTGTACCCGACCATGAGGCCCGTCAGGTCCGTGTCCACCAGCACCGAACGGTTGCCGTTCCACCAGTCGAGGGCGAGCAGGCCGGATTGCCCGGGCTTGTACGCCGCCGCCCGTTTTTCCAGCCAGGCGTGCACGTTCACGCCTTCCCGGTCGGCCGCTTCTTTCACGTACGCGGGCACCGCTTCTTCCACGAACCATTCGAAAATGTCGCCGACTGCCGATTGGCCGGCTTCATACCCGTAGTAACCGGGGATGATGCCGTCCTCCACCACGCCGCACATGCCTTCGACTTCCACTTCCTTCGTGCCGAGCAGCATGTGGCAGATGGACGTGCCCATCGCCATCACCAGCTTGCCGGGCGTGACGACGCCGACGCCGGGCACCGCCGCATGGGCGTCCACGTTGCCGACGGCGACGGCGATGCCGGGTTTCAGCCCCATTTGCGCCGCCATCTCCGGCAACAGCTCGCCGGCCTTCGTCCCGAGGGGGACGATGTCACCCCGCAGTTTCGTGTCCGTCAAATGCTCCAGGCGGGGATCCAGCGCCTTGAAAAAGTCCTTGCTCGGATACCCTTCCCGCTTGTGCCAGATCGACTTGTACCCCGCCGTGCAGCTGTTGCGGACGAACGTGCCGGTCATTTGCGCGATGACCCAGTCCGTCGCTTCCGTGAACCGGTCGGCCTTCTCGTAAATATCGGGCGCTTCGTTCAGGATTTGCCACACTTTGGCGATCATCCATTCCGAAGACTGTTTGCCGCCGTAGCGCTTCACCCATTTCTCGCCCCGCTCGACGGCGATGCGGTTCAGCTCGTTCGCTTCATCCTGGGAGGCGTGGTGTTTCCACAGCTTCACCCAGGCGTGCGGGTTGTCCCGGTATTCCGGCAGCATGCAGAGCGGACGCAGCTGTTCGTCGACGGGCAGCATCGTACAGGCGGTAAAGTCGATGCCGATGCCGATCACGTCCTCCGGACTGACGCCCGAAGCCTTCATCACCTCCGGTACGGAACGTTTGAGCACCTCCAGGTAGTCGCCGGGATGTTGCAACGCCCAATCGTGTTCCAGCTTGATGCCCGACTCCGGCAGTTCTTCGTCAATGACGCCGTGGGGATACGGCGTGACGTGATCGGCCACTTCTTCCCCGGTGGCAAGATCGACGAGCACGGCGCGGCCGGATTGGGTGCCGTAGTCGATGCCGATGGCGTATTTGCCCATTCCCGCTTCAGCTCCTTTCTTCTTGAAAAGTTTATTTTTGCCCGTAATAGGCGTTTTTCCCGTGTTTGCGCAGGTAATGTTTGTCCAGGAGCGCCTGGCTGATGGGGGACGTTTCCGGATTGAGCAAAAGCGTGTTCAACCCGATCTTCGCCACTTCCTCCAGCACGACGGCGTTGTGCACCGCCTCGTCCGCGTTTTTGCCCCAGGCGAAAGGCGCGTGGCCGTGCACCAGAACGCCCGGCACGGCGAGCGGGTCTTTGTCCCGGAACGTTTCGACGATGACGTTGCCCGTTTCGAGTTCGTAGTGGCCTTCGATTTCCTGCCGGGTCATCGGCCGCGTGCACGGAATTTCCCCGTAAAAATAGTCCGCATGGGTCGTTCCGAACGCCGGAATGCCCCGCCCCGCCTGGGCCCAGCTGGTCGCCCACGGCGAATGGGTGTGGACGATGCCGCCGATGGCGGGAAACGCTTTGTAAAGCACCAGATGGGTGGGCGTATCGGAAGACGGCCTGAGCTTCCCTTCCCGGATGTTGCCGTCCAGATCGACCACCACCAGATCTTCCTCGGTCATCGTTTCATACGGGACGCCGCTCGGCTTGATGACGACGAGCCCGCTCTCCCGATCGATGCCGCTGACGTTGCCCCAGGTGAACGTCACCATTTTGTGGCGGGGCAGCGCCAAATTCGCTTCCAACACTTGCCGCTTCAATGATTCCAGCAAAACGGCTGCCTCCTTTCCGCTCCTATCATTCTCCGGTTCAGCCTTTTCCATTATAGCACTTGTACGTACAAGTTGGCACTATGCTTTTTTTGTCGATTGGCGAACGACCAATTCCGGCGCGAACACGATTTCGTTCCGCACCGCGGACGGGCCCTCTTCGATCATGGCGATGAGCGTTCCCGCCGCCAGGCGGCCCATCTCCGCTTTCGGATGGGTGATGCTCGTCAGCTTCACCTCCGTTGCCGTCGCCAGCATGGAATCGTCAAAGCTGACCAGCGACACGTCTTCGGGCACGGAAAGTTTCGCCACCCGGATCGTTTCCAGCAGGCCGATGGCCAGCTCGTCGTTGTAGCTGACGATCGCCGTCGGCGGGTCATCGCTTTTCAGCATGTCCAGCAAGCGCTGCATCGGCTTGTCCCGCTTCTCTTCCGTGGAATAGCCGACCACCCGTCCCGGCGAAGGCGCGAGGCCGTGCCGTTCGTGGGCGGCCAGAAACCCTTTGAGCCGGCCGACCCCCTGCAGGTCGTCCGTCTTGAAAAAGCCGGCGATGCGCCGGTGCCCCAGCCTGATCAAATGTTCCGCGGCCATCCGCCCGCCGAGCTCGTCGTCCGAACGGAGCACCGGGCAGGTCAGTTCCGGATAGCGGGCGTGAATCATGATGAGCGGAATGCGTTTCATTTGCAGGGACAGGTAAAGATCGAGGTTCGGATTTCCCTCCGCGCTTTTGGTCGGTTCGACGATGAGCCCCGAAAGCGGCTGCTCCAAAAGCTGCAGCAGGTTTTCCCGCTCGGCGGTTTTCCGGTTTTCCGTGCTGGCGAGCATGAGGCCGTAGCCTTTTCCCCGGAGCTCCGATTCGGCCCCCCGCACGATATGGGGAAAAATGTAATCCGAAATGTACGTCGTGAGCATCGCGGCGAGTTTCCGCTCCGGTTCGGCCGGCGCGCCTTTCGGCGCGGCGAAGGTGCCTTTGCCCTGCCTGCGGTAAACCCACCCTTCCTGCTCCAGTTCGCCCAACGTCTGCCGCACGGTTTGCCGGCTGATGCCGAACTGCCCGGCCAGTTCATTTTCCGACGGAAGCTTGTCGTGCGCTTTCCACTTCCCTTTTTCCAGCAGGTTCACCAGTTCGGCTTTCAATTGGAGGTATTTGGGCGGTTTCGGCGATTGGTTGTTTTCCAATTCGGGCACCCCGGTTTCCTGTTTCATTTGCGCATGCATGCGCGGGCTTCGTTTCACTTGTACATACCTTTTCCGTTTCCATTTTACCATATTGAAAAAGCCGGTGAATCACGATAAAATCGAATAACTATTATTTTGGACCGAACATTCGGAACCAAACGTCAGAAACGGAGCGAAAAACGATGAAGGAAACGAAAAACCGCAAGGAACCCATCATTCTCGATTGCACGGTGCGTGACGGCGGCCTGGTGAACAACTGGGATTTTTCCGAGGAGTTCGTGAGGGACCTGTATCGGTGCCTGGACGCCGCCGGCGTGGAATATATGGAAATCGGCTACAAAAATTCCCCGAAGCTGCTCAAATCCGACGGGGCCGGACCGTGGCGCTTCCTCGACGACGCGTACATCCGGGACATCATCCCGCAGAAAGGCCGCACGAAGCTGTCCGCCCTGGTGGACATCGGCCGGGTGGACGAGAAGGACATTCTGCCCCGCGAGGAAAGCCCGCTTGATCTCATCCGCGTCGCCTGCTACATCAAGGACGTGCCCAAAGGGCTCGAGCTGGTGAACCTGTTCTCCTCGCTCGGCTATGAGACAAGCCTGAACATCATGGCGCTCTCCCACGTGATGGAAGCCGAGCTGGTGGAAGCGCTGCAGGAAATCGAGCAGTCCAGCGTGGACGTGGTGTACGTCGTGGACAGCTTCGGAAGCATTTACCCGCAGCATATCGGCTATCTGGTCGAACTGTTCAAAAAGCACGTGCCGAGCAAACTGCTGGGCGTCCACACCCACAACAACATGCAGTTGGCGCTGGCCAACACGCTGGAAGCGGTGCGCCACGGCGTCACCTACCTGGACGCTTCCGTGTACGGCATGGGCCGTGCGGCGGGCAACTGCCACACCGAGCTGATCGCCCCGGCTCTCCGCAACAAGCGGTATGAGCTGCGCCCGATTCTGGAAATGATCGAAAAGCACATGGTGGCGATGCGCAAGGAATGGGAATGGGGCTACACGATTCCGTACGCCCTCTCCGGCATGTTCAACGAACATCCCCGCATGGCCATGGCGATGCGCAGTTCCGAGACCGACCGGGACAACTATGTGGCGTTCTATGACCGGATCACGTCGGTGGAAACGGCGCCGGCCAAGGCGTGACGTTTGACGGATGCGGGATTCGCCAAGGCGTGGCGGCGACGGGGCCGCACGTCCGGTCACATCACGCTCAATCGGCCCCGCCGCGCAGTCTGCAGGAAAGGATGGTCAACCCCGCCGCGATTTGCGGCGGTTTTTTTTGTCCTCTTGAGCCCCAAGCGGCTTGTCCGGCCCCGGGTTATCCCGCCAATGACGGAAGTTTCTTCCTTTGTTTGCTCCTTTGACCCCGGATTTCTCGCCAATTACGGATGTCCCTTCCCTTATTTGCCCATGCGAACCCCCTCTTTTCCTTTTCGCTTTTTTCTGCCTTGATTTCCATCAACTGATGTAATGCGCAAGGACTTTGCGGTTCCGCCAAACCGTTTTTGACCATTTTGTGAAATCTGTTCTTCGCAGGCCCGAAAGTGCGCCCCGTCACTTCAAAAAAATGCCGGATCATCGTATAGTAACCTTTGTCGAATAAATCCAATCAAGGATTTGTTCTAAAATAACAAGAAAGAGTGGAGTGGAAAAGCAATGAGCACAACGATCACGACGACCGGAGCAACGAGATTGGTAGGCAAACCGGCACCCGATTTTTCAATGGAAGCGGTCACCGGCGACGGCAAGGAATTCAAACGCGTTTCCTTGTCGGATTACCGCGGCAAATGGCTTGTGTTGTTCTTCTACCCGCTTGACTTCACCTTCGTATGCCCGACGGAAATTACGGCCCTGAGCGAAGCCGCCGACATTTTCCGCGATCTGGACACGGAAATTCTCGGCGTCAGCACCGACAGCGTCTATTCCCACAAAGCGTGGATCAATACGCCGAAAGATCAAAACGGCCTCGGTGAACTGAACTTCCCGCTCGCTTCCGACGTCACGCACAAAGTGTCCCGCGACTACGGCGTGCTGATCGAAGACGAAGGCATTGCCCTGCGCGGCCTGTTCATCATCGATCCGGAAGGCGAACTGAAATACCAGGTCGTCAACCACAACAACGTCGGCCGCAGCGTCGACGAAACCCTCCGCGTCCTGCAGGCGCTGCAATCCGGCGGACTGTGCGCGGCCAACTGGCAACCGGGAGACGCCAACCTGTAATAAAACGCCTCGTCATGGCCGGACGCCCCAAGCACCGGACGGCCGGGCAGAGGACAGCCGGCAACCATCTCCGCCGCACGGCCATTTGCGGCGGGATGTTTTTTTGACCGGCTGACAAAGACAAGGAAAACGCAGCGGAGAGGGTCGTGAGAAACGTGGACAAACAAGTCGTCGTCTATACGAGCGCGGGATGCCCGTTCTGCGTCAAGGTCAAGGAACAGCTGAAGGCGTGGAACATTCCCTACACCGAAAAGAACACGTCCGAAAACCGCGAATATCTCGAAGAACTGCGAAGCCGCAAACTGTTCGGCACGCCCGTCACCTTCATCGGCAACCGTTTCGTGATGGGATTCCAGCCGGAAAAAATGCGCAACCTGCTCGGACTCGACGAAACGGATGCGCCCGCCGGCGAGGCATCCGGAGGAGCGGCCGGAACGGGCGCAGCCGCAGCCGGCAACGCTTCGGGCCCGGCGGCCGGCACAACGAAGGATGACGCTTCCGGCAACCCGTCACCGTCGGCAAACGATGCGGCAGGGCAGGCCGCGAAGGCGGAATCCGGCGCCCCCCTGTTCGGCCCTGCCACCGGCGACCTGTTCGACGACGTGTTCGATTTCGCCGTCATCGGCGGCGGACCTGCGGGCGCTTCGGCGGCCATGTACGCCGCCCGCGCCAGGCTGAAGACCGTCGTCATCGACAAGGCGCCGAACGCCGGCACCCTGGCCATTACCCACAAAATCGCCAACTACCCGGGCATGCGCGGAGATTGGACGGGGCTCGCGCTCCTGACCGAAATGCAGCGGCATGCCGCCGATTTCGGGGCCAGGCTCGTCCGTTCCCAGGTGCTCGGCGTGGACTTCAGCGATCCCGACGTGAAGAAGCTGGAGCTGCCGGAAGGCACGCTGCGGGCGCGGAGCGTCTTCATCGCCGTCGGCGCCAAGGCGCCGGGCGGCAAAATCGAAGGCGAAGAGGAATTCACCGGCCGCGGGGTCAGCTATTGCTCCACCTGCGACGCCGCCTTTTTCGAAGGCCGCCGCGTCGTCGTGGCCGGCGACACCGAGGAAGCGGTACATGAGGCCGAAACGCTGGCGAAATTTTGCAAGGAAGTTCGCCTGCTTGTGCCGCTCTCCGCTTTCAAGGGCGAAGCGGACACCAGCCGCCTCGAACGATTGCCGAACGTGAGCATCCATTACAAACACCGCATCGTGAAAGTGGAAGGCGACGCCGCGGTGGAACGCATCGTCATCCAGAACGACAAGCGCGAAACGGAAACGTGGGACATCGACGGCGTGTTCCTGTTCCTGGCCGGGCTCAAGCCGGGCACCGATTTTCTGAAGGATGCCGTTCAGCGGGATGAGGAAGGCTACGTGACGGTGGACGACGAGCTGCGAACGAACGTACCCGGCGTGTTCGCCGGCGGCGATGCCCGCCGCACGTTCGCCAAACAGGCCGTCATCTCCGCCGCGGACGGCTGCATTGCCGCCCTCGGCGCCGACAAGTACGTCAATGGCCGTTCCGTCGTCCGCATGCAATACAGCTGATCCGGCCGGCGGCGGGCGCATTCAGGCGCAAGGCCGCCGATCCCCCAAAACCAAGCCTGCAGGTCCGTTCGGGCCGCGGGCTTTTTTCATGCCAAACGGAAATTTCCAAATCATGCTTGATTGGCGAATCTTTTCATGCTATTTTATTGCCGACAGACAGTCGGTCGGTCAATTCATGGCCACAACCCCCAAGACGCCGTCCGGAAAGGAGCGCGACCCGTGAGAATCGTCAAAACGGCCGAAGAACGCCGCAACGAAATTTTGGACGCGGCGGAGCAGTTGTTCAACCGGCAAGGGTATGAAGGCACCAGCACGAACGACATCCTGGCGAAGGTCGGCATCGCGCGCGGAACGCTGTACCATCATTTTTCATCCAAGGAAAGGATCATGGACGCTCTGATCGAACGCCAGACCGAACGCATGCTGGCAACGGCCCGCACGATTGCCGCGGACCGGAACCGGCCCGTCGTCGAACGGATTGCCGGCGCGATCATGGCGCTCAAGGCGGGCGGCGGCGAGCGCAACGAAATGGTCTCCCATCTGCACAAACCGCAAAACGCGCTCATGCATCTCAAAACCCAGCAGGCCGTCATCAACGGGCTTACCCCCATCCTTGCGGACATCGTCCGCGAAGGCATGGAACAAGGCCTGTTTGATACCCCTTTTCCCCGCGAGAGCACGGAGATGGCCGTCGTCTACGCGATCACCGTGTTCGACGGTGAGTTTGCTCCGTCGTCCGAAGAGGAACCGGCCGCCAAAATCCGGGCGTTCCTTCACAACACGGAACGGCTGCTCGGCGCCGAACGGGGCGCCCTGACGGCCGTCATGCAGGTGTTCGGCGATCCGGAGGCGAACGAAGGACGACCGCATCCATCCCGGCAGCAGCGAACATGACACCCCCGCGATCCCGGATTTCCGATTCCAGAATCAAAGAGGTGCGACATGTTTTTCCGGCTCATCCGCAACGACTTGACGCAAAACAAACTCGTGAACGTCTCCACCCTGCTTTTTGTCACGGCCGCCGCCGCGCTCATCTCTCTCTCCGCCATCCTGGCCGCCAGCCTGGCCGGTGCGCTCGGGACCTTCATGGAACAGTCGAAAACGCCGCACTTCGTGCAAATGCACAACGGCCCGCTGAACATGGACCGATTGCGCGATTTCGCCGGCCGGCACCCCGGGGTGGACGATTTTCAGGTGGTCGAGTTTCTGAACGTGGACGGCGCGCGAATCCGCATCGGCGACCGAACGCTGGCGGACAGCGTGCAGGACAACGGCTTCGTCATCCAAAACGAAACCTTCGATTTTTTGCTCGATGTTGACGGCAAACCGATCCGCCCGGCCGACGGGGACATCCACATGCCGATTCTTTACGGGCGGGAATACCGCATTTCCGTCGGCGATTCGCTCGCGGTCGGCGGCAAAACGTTCACCGTGGCCGGCTTCCTGCGCGATTCGATGATGAACGCGTCGCTTTCCTCCTCCAAGCGGTTCCTCGTCAGCGAACGGGACTTCGCGGAACTGAAGGCGTCCGGAATCGCCGGCACCGTCGAATATTTGATCGAATTTCGCCTGAAAGACCCGTCGGCCGTCGGCGCCTTCGAGGCGGATTACCGGAACGCCGGCCTGGAAGCGAACGGACCGGCCGTCACCTTGCCCCTCTTCCGCCTGTTGAACGCCTTGTCCGACGGCATCATGATCGCCCTGCTTCTGCTGGTCGGTTTGCTGGTCGCCAGCATCGCCTTCCTGTGCATTCGCCTCGCCCTGTTGGCCAAACTGGAGGACGATCTTCGCCGGATCGGCGTGCTGAAAGCCATCGGGCTGAGATTGTCGGCCATCAAAGCGATCTATCTCGGGAAATACGCGGCACTCGCCGCCGCCGGCGCCGGATGCGGCTTCGCCCTGTCCCTCGCGTTCAAACCCTTGCTTCTGGCGAACATCCGCCAATACATGGGTGACGGGGATGCCGGCCTTCCCCCGCTGATTTTCGGCGTGTCCGGCGCGTTGCTCGCGGGCGCGGCCGTCGTCGCCTTCGTGAACCGCGTCTTGAACCGCATCCGCTCCATCCCGGCGGCACGGGCGATTCAGCCGGACCAACCGGCCGGGGCGATCCGGGGCATCCGGCGGCTCACCCTGGAGGGCGACCGGCTGCTTGGCGTCAACGTGTTTCTCGGCATCAAAGACGTGCTGTCCCGCGGCGGCATGTACGGCACCCTGTTCACGGTGCTGGCGATCGCTTCCTTCGCCCTGATCGTCCCGCAAATGGTGCACCATACCCTGTCCGCCAAAGGATTCATCCGATACATGGGCATCGGCGACTATGACATCCGCATCGATTTGCCGCCTTCCCCCGGCATGGCCGAGCGGGCGGCGGAAGCGGCCGAAGCGGCAAGCCGGGATCCGCAGGTGGCGCGGCACGCCCTCTACGTCACCAAAACGTATCTGGCCGAAGGGAACGACGGAGCGGCGGAATGGATCAAAATCGAGCTTGGCGACCACGCCGCTTTCCCCGTGCAGTATGCCGAAGGCAAAGCTCCCGCGGCTGCGGACGAAATCGCGCTGTCCGTCCTCCTGGCCGAAGAGCTTGGCATGAAAACCGGCGACACCGTCACCTTGTCGATCGGCGGGAACCCGGAGACGTTGCGTGTCAGCGGCATCTATTCCGACATCACGAACGGCGGAAAAACGGCCAAAGCCGTATTTACGGACGCGCCGGGGGAACCCGTCTGGAGCATGGTCGGCATCCGGGTTTCCGATCCTGCCCTTCTCGACCGGAAGGTCAAGGAATACGCCGCCCGTTTTCCGGAAGCCCGGGTGACCGACGTGCACAATTACGTGCGCCAGACGTTCGGTTCCACCGTCGATGCCGTCAAACGGGCTGCCGCGGCCGCCTTCGCCGCATCGATCCTGACGGCAAGCCTGGTCACGATGCTGTTTGTCGGCATGCTCATCGCCAAAGACCGGCGCCCGTTTGCCATCATGCAGACGATCGGTTTCACCGTGAACGATCTGACGATCCAGCTGACGGCCCGCATCCTGGCCGTCCTGATCCCCGGCGCGGCGATCGGCGCACTGCTCGCGGCCACGCTGGGCGAACGCCTGGCCGGCATCGTCATCGCATCGTTCGGCGCAACCGTCTTCCAATTCGAGACGGACCCGCTGAAGGCGTTCGCGGCCGGCCCGCTGGCATTGGCGGCCGCCGTTCTCTCCGCCTGCCTCATCGCCTGCCGAAGCCTGCTGAAGCCGGATCCGGCCGCACATTTGAAGGAGTGATGCAATGTGGACAACGTCGTATTGACGGCGGAAAACCTGGTCAAAACGTACGGAACGGAGGACGGGCGGCGCCGCGTGCTCGACGGCGTTTCCCTTACTGTCCGCAAGGGCGAATTCGTGTCCATCATGGGACCGTCCGGTTCCGGAAAGTCGACGCTGCTGTTCGCCTTGAGCGGCACGGATGCCGCGGACGAAGGAACGGTGCGGCTCGCCGGACGGGACTTGTCCGGACTCGGGGAAAAAGAATTGGCCGACCTTCGCAGGACGGCCATCGGTTTCGTCTTTCAGCAGCCCATGATGCTGCCGAACCTGAACATCCTCGACAACATTTTGTTGCCCGCAGCGCGCGGCAACCGGAAAAACATGAAGGCATTGGCGGAACGCGCCCGTTATTTGATGCAGCGCACGGGCATTGCCGGGCTGGAAAAAAGGGGCATCGGGCAAGTGTCGGGCGGCCAGTTGCAGCGGGCCGCCATCTGCCGCGCCCTCATCAACCGCCCGCAAATCGTGTTCGGGGACGAACCGACGGGGGCGCTGCATTCCGGCGCAGCCCAGGAAGTGATGGATTTGCTGGCGGAAATCAACAAGGAAGGCACCGCCATTTTGCTCGTCACCCACGACATCCACGTCGCGGCCCGAACGGGGCGCGTCCTGTTCATGCGCGACGGCTCGTTTGCCGGCGAAATCCGGTTTCCGGAATTCCGCCCTGCGGAAATGGCGGCCAGGGCAAGAGCCGTCATGGACATGACGGAGCGTCTCGGTTTCGCCGGGCAAGCCGGATGACGGAACGTCCCGCTTCTTCCGATAAGTCCGAGTGACATAGCAGCCGGCCAAGCCGGGCCGAATGACGGATGGCGGGGCATCCCGGTCGCGCCGGGCGGTCCGCCCAAACCCGGGCCCCCGTCAGGCAAGCATCGTCTTTTCGTGTTCCTTGCCGATCTTTTCCACGACGAACGTGCCGCTTGCCACGCCGACGATCCGGACGATATCCCCCTGTCTGACGGTCACTCCGCCGACGGTCTCGGCCGGAGCGCTGTGTTGGACGCCTCCGTGCTCGTACAGGATTTCGCCTTTCGTGCCGTGCTTGATGACGTTCACGATTTCCGCCGTCTTGCCGATCATCTCCCGGGCCGATTTTTCCGCGGATTTTTCGGCCCTGTACTGGGGCCATTTGACAAACAGGAACACCGCCGCGGCCAATATGATGGCGCTTACAAAAGAGACGACGGCAACCGACCATCCGCCCAGATCCGAATTCCGTTCCAGCACGTATCCGCCGACGCCGAACACGGTGACGAACGTGGCGATCACGGCCGCAGACAAAAACGGAAAGCGATCCCCGAAATCCAGCCGGAGTTCGATCAGATCCCCGAGAAAAAGGGCCACCACCGCGTAAATGACGCCGGCCGCAAACAAAATGAGATAGAAGGTGTCCATGTCCGCGCTCCTTTCTGCCGCATGTTTCCAAACGTATATACGTATCCGAATGGAAAAAAGTTCCGATTGACACAATCATTTTGGCGATTCCGCCGAAATTTCCATCAACCGGAACCTTCGGAACGGACATGGCTGCTCTCCAATATCCCCAAAAAAAGAAAAACGGCCTCAATCGGCCGTCGCATCAAGCGGTCGTTCGTCCGGCGGGTCGCCCGGGCCCGCCGGCGGCCGCGGCAACGCAGCGCATCGCGTTTTCCGTCATCCGCGCGTAATCGCCGTCGCGAATCCAGGCGGCATTGACGAGGGCGGACCCGAGCCCGAAAGCCGCCGCGCCCGCCGCCCGGTATTCCGCCATGTTGTCGGGACGGATGCCGCCCGTCGCCACCATCGGAATGTGGGACAGCGGCCCCTGCAATTCCCGGAAATAGCCGGGTCCGAGCGTTCCCGCGGGAAACACCTTCACCGCCGGCGCCCCCCACTTCCAGGCCGCGGCGATTTCCGTCGGCGTCATCGCCCCGGCGACGATCGGAATGCCGGAAGCGACCGAGCGGCGAATCGTCCCTTCGTCCGCGTTCGGCGTCACGAGGAACGTCGCTCCCGCATCGATCGCTGCCGAGGCCATCTCTTCGTCGAGCACCGTTCCGGCCCCGATGCGGACATCCGCGGGCAGGCGCTTCGTCCAGCGCCGGATCATCTCCAGGGCACCCTCCGTGTTCATCGTCACTTCGATGAACCGGATGCCGCCGTCAACCAGCGCTTCCGCCGTCCGGTCCGCCCGGTCGTCCGGAATCCCCCGCAAAATCGCAATGATGCCCGTTTCCTTCAACTCGGCCAGCCAATCCGCAAAAAGCCCGCCGTGACGGTCCGTCATGCGCCGCCCTCCTCCAACAGTCGTTCAATCTTCCGGGACATGCTGTCCCGGTTGATGATGCCAAACACCGCATCGACAACGATGCCGTCCTGATTGATCAGGAACGAAGCCGGGTACCCGTTGACGCCGTACAGTTTCCCCGTTACTTCGCCGGTTTCGTCGAGGGCGATCGGAAAGGTGATGCCGTATTCCCGGATAAACTCCCGGATGCCGGTGCGGGTGTCCAGCGTGGTGACGTTGACGCCGTACAGGTCGAATTTTCCGCCGAAATCCTCATACATCGCCTGCAGATCGGGCGCCTCCATGTGGCACGGCTCGCACCAGGACGCCCAAAAGTTGATGAGCAACGGTTTGTCCCGCTTGCCGCCGACCTTGTATGTGTTGCCGTCCCATCCGGCCAGTTTGAAGGAAGGAGCGTAAAACCCCGGTTTGGCCGCCGTCTCCGCCGCTTCGCCGCGGGTGAATGAATCCGCATTTTGCGCGATGGCGAGAACGACCAGCACAAGCGCCGCCAGGCCGATCAAAATCGTTCTCCACTTGTTCATGCGCAGCCGTTCCCCCCTTGATGGCAAATCCCTTCCTTCTAGCATACACATCTTTCCGAAAATCACAACCGGACCGTGCGGATTTGATTTGACAAAAAAGGGACACCCTAAACGGAAAACGACAAAGGGGAGCCCGTTGGTGAACACGAAAACGATCCAGCCGGCCTCCCGTTTTACGGGTGGCGGATTCGGCAACAAGGCGCATCCAGGCAACTCCCGGCCGGACAACGCAAACAAACCGGACGGTCAAACCGTCCGGTTTCTGGCCCTCGCCACGGTGCCGCTTGTGCTCGTCTTCGGCAATTCCATGCTCGTTCCGGTGCTGCCGGATTTGCAAAAGGCGCTTGACGTCTCCCGGTTCCAGTCCAGCCTCGTCATCACCCTGTTTTCCGTCACCGCCGGCATTGCCATACCGGTGGTCGGTTTTCTGTCCGACCGGTTTGGCCGCAAGCCGGTCATCATCGCCGCGCTTGCCCTCTACGGGGGCGCCGGACTGCTGGCGGGACTCGGAGCGGTGTGGGAGTCGTATCCGGTATTGATTTCGGCCAGGGCGCTGCAGGGGCTCGGTGCCTCCGGCACCGCCCCGATTGCCATGGCGCTGGCCGGCGACCTGTTTTCCGGCGGCGCGCAAAGCAAATCGCTCGGCGTCATCGAGGCGTCCAACGGCATCGGAAAAGCGGCGAGCCCGATCATCGGCTCCCTGCTCGCGCTCATCGTCTGGTACGCCCCTTTCCTCGCCTTTCCCGCCTTTTGCCTCGTTTCTTTGCTCTGCATCGCCTTCCTCATCCAGGAACCGAAACGGACCGCCAAACCTTTGGCATGGAAAGCGTACATGGCGGACATCCAAGGCGTATTCCGGCAGCACGGCAAATGGCTCGTTTCCGCCTTCACCGCCGGATCGCTGGCGCTATTCATCCTGTTCGGCGTCCTGTTTTATCTGTCCGACGTGCTGGAGAAAAAGCCGTACAACCTGGACGGGGCGATCAAAGGGCTCGTGCTCGCCATTCCGCTCGCGGGCATGGTCGTCACCTCCTACACGACCGGCAGCCTGATCAAAAAAAACGGCCGCTTGATGCGGCTCCTCATGTTGACCGGCCTCGGGCTGATGACGGTTTCCCTCGGCCTGGCCGTGTTCGCATTCAAAAACCTGTTCGGGTTCATCGGCCTGCTGACCGCCAGCAGCGTCGGCACCGGCCTCCTCCTGCCTTGCCTGAACTCGCTCATCACGGGCAGCGTCGGCACGGAGAAGCGCGGGATGGTCACGTCCCTGTACGGCAGCCTGCGATTTTTCGGCGTCGCTTTCGGCCCGCCGCTGTTCGGCTGGATGATGGGCGCAAACGACCGGATCCCGTTCATCACCGCTTCGGCGCTGTCGCTCGTCGCGTTCGGCCTGGTTCTCTTTACCGTCAAGCCGCCGGCGGAAGCGAACTGAAACCGGCCGAAAACCTTTCCGTTCACCGCGAAAGCCGGCCGCTTCCGGGCGGCCTGCCCCGTCCCGCCCGTGAAGGTTCGGCGCCGGTCAGGCGCGGCTCAGATGCATGTACAGATCCGCGAGCGTAAATACCCGTCGCTCTTTCATCCGTCTCATCATCTCCACCCAGAGCCGGGCCGTCATCCGGCTGTCGTCGAGGGCATGATGGCGGTTTTCGACGGGAATGCCGTACAGATCCAGCAGGATATCCAGATCGTGGCCGGAGAGGCCGGGATGCAGCCACTTGGCGACCATCATCGTATCGAGCACGCGATGGGTCAGCTGGGAACGCGACGTTCTCCAGAGCGCCGTTTTCAGGAACCGTTTGTCGTGCCCGGCGCCGTGGGCGATCAGCACCCTTTGGTGCACAAAGGAGAAAAAGCGGCCGAGCACGCCGATCAATTCCGGCGCCGAGAGCGCCTCCTCCGTCGTGATGCCGGTCAGTTCCTGCACCGCGGGCGGCACCGGCTTGTGCGGGTTGACCAGGCTGTAAAACGTCTCCCGTTCCAGCACCTGGTCACCCTTCACCGCGACGCCGCCTATGGAGATGATTTCGTCGCCGCAGTCCGGATTGAAGCCCGTCGTCTCCAGGTCGAACACCACCGCTTCCAGTTCCGAAAGCGGCGTGTCCGGCACCGCCTGGCGCTGCTCCCTCATCAACCGGCGAAGCCAGGCCATCTGTTCGGCCTGTTTGTTCCCGAGCAGGGACGCCAGCGCCGGCGTGATGCCCCCCTCCTTGTAAAGACTCCACATATTCCGGACAGCCCTGTGTTCTTCATGCACCGGTCATCGTCCCCCCGCTCTCCGGATCCACTTCTGCATCTGGTCGCCCGTCCGGATCGCATCCTTCAGTTCGCGCCGGACTTCCCGCGTCAACTGGCTTGCGGACAGCATCCCGCCCGAAATGCGCCAACCTTCCTCCGACACGAGGGACGGCGTTTGCGCCCTGAGGCGCATGATGCTCAAAAACGCCTCCCGCCACTTCGTGGCCGTGTCCTGGCCGAGTTCGTCCCCGAGCAGCGCAAGTCGCTCCAGCGTGGACGTGGCCGAAATGCCCCGCCGGACGGCCAGCCAACGGACGGCATTCACCATCGGCACGTACGCGCCGTTTTTGATGTCAAAGCCGCCCGCTTCGCTGCCGTACGGCTCCGTCAGCAAATTGCCGAACGGTCCGAGGCCCGCCTTGTGGCGCAGCGTATTGCTCAGCATCGCCTGCGTGATTTCGCCGTCTTCCCGGACGCGGTCGGCAAACAACCGCTTCAGCTGCATGAGCAGCGCCGGCCGGCCGTAAACCGTCCTGGCATCGACATAAATGAGCAAGTGCCGAACGCTCGCAAAGGAGCGTTCGGCGAACCATTCGTCCAGCTGGCGTTCCCATTCGGAGAGCGATCTGCACCATGCCGGATTGCCTGCGGATACTTTCCCGTCACAGGGCGGATAACCGGCGATCAGGAGCCCTTCCTCGATGAACCCGGAGAGGGCGGCGAACAGCGATCTGCTCGTCTCGTCCTCGTCCTGGTAAATCAACGCGCTGTCCTGGTCGCTCCAAAGCGTCCGTTCGTTCCGCCCGCCGCTGCCGAACAAAATGAAGGCGTAAGGGCCGGGCGGCGTGCGCCCAAACTCCCGACCCAGCCTGTTCTCCGCCAGCCGCACGACCTGCGCGGTAATCAGGTCGTGCAGCCGGTTGACGGCGGCGTTCCAGCCGGTGAAATCCGACTGCGGGATTTGCCGGATCAAACCGGGTTCCATCGCTTCCCGCTCCCGGCGCAACGCTTCGAAGGACGTGCAGCTCCGGATTCGGGCGTCCCACCCGTCCGTGTCAACCGCTCGGATCATGACCTGCCCGGTGCAGCGGAAGAAGCGTCAAGCGCTCCGCCGGCGACGGTTTTCATTTGCTCCGGATACCCGTATACGCCGTGTTCGCTCAGGTCCAGGCCCAAAATTTCTTCCTCCTCCGTCACACGCAAGCCGATGACGGCTTTCACGATCAGCAGGATGATGAACGATGCGGCGATGGCAAACGCGCCAGCCGACACGACGGACAGCGCCTGCACGCCCAGTTGGTGCCATCCGCCGCCGTAGAACAGCCCGGCTTGCCCGACGCCCACCTTCTCGGCAAGCTCCGGCGTGGCGAACAGGCCGTTGGCCAGCGTGCCCCAGATGCCGGCCACACCGTGCACGGTGAGGGCGTAAATCGGATCATCGACGCGCAGTTTTTCAAACATTTTCATGCTGCCGACGGTGATGACGCCGGCGACAAGACCGATCACGACAGCCGCCCACGGATCCACGAAGGCGCAAGATGCAGTGATCGCCACAAGCCCGGCCAACGTGCCGTTGAGCATCGTGCCGACGTCACCCTTGCCCCTCGCCGCCCAGGATACGAGCAGTGCGGCAATGGCGCCGGCGCCGGTGGCAAGATGCGTATTGAAGGCGACGAAACCGAAGAACCCGTCATCGACGGCAACAGTGGAACCGGCGTTGAATCCGAACCAGCCGACCCAAAGGATCAGAACGCCAAGCGCGGTGTACACCTGGTTGTGTCCGGGAATTTCATTGGCAGAGCCGTCCTTGTTGAACCGTCCGATCCGCGGCTTCAGGAGCACGGTGGCCGCGAACGCCGCGCAGGCGCCGGTCAAGTGAACGACGGTGGAACCGGCGAAGTCTTGCGCGCCGTCTTCCGCCAGGAAACCGCCGCCCCAAATCCAGTGGGCAATGACCGGATAGATGAAGCCGACGAAGAAAAGCGTGAACAGCAGATAAACCCCGAGTTTTGCCCGTTCGGCAAAACCGCCCCAGGCAATCGAAAGCGAAATGACGGCAAAGGCCGATTGGAACAGGAAGAAAATCGACGGCGGCAGCGATTCATCCGCTCCCGGATTGAAGAGGAAGCCCTCCAGTCCGATAAATGAATTGCCTTCACCGAAGGCAAAAGCGTAGCCGACCGCCCAGTATACCAGCACGCCGAGACCGACCGTGAAGATGGTCTTGCCGGCCACGTGCCCGGCGTTTTTCATGCGGGTGGAACCCGTCTCCAGCAGGATGAATCCTCCCTGCATGAACAACACCAGAATGAATGCGAGCATGACCCAGATGGCATTGAGACCAAGCACCGTCAAATCCATACCCTTCATCTCCCTTTCCCTTTTGTAAGGTTTTGTTACATATCGAGTTGAACTACGGTCATTATAAAGGGTGAATCCGGGGATCACAACACAAAAAATGCTATTGAGACCATTAAAGACTTTTATGGCAGATTGTTTTACACAAATATTCCGCCCTTTTGTGTTAGTTTTTTTAACAGTCATTGCGTTTTCTTGTGACAAACCGACGACCGCCGCCGGTGCGGGCCCCTCCCCCGGGCGGGGATGCGGGTTGACGCAACATTTTCGTTCCATTACTCTTAAAATGGTTGAAACCATATGCGGTCCGCATCCGTATGATTACAGCGGCATTTGGACATTGCAGAGACAACGATTCGCACAAAAGGAGTGACAACCGCGATGTTCTATTTTCCCTTCGACATCCTGATTTTGATCGCGTTCGGCGTTTCGATGTGGGCGTCGTTCCGGGTGCGGGGCACGTTCCAGCGCTATGCGCAAGTCCCGATCCAATCCGGCATGACCGGTTACCAGGCCGCCCGGCGCATGCTGGACATGAACGGGTTGTACGACGTGCAGGTGGAACCGGTCGCCGGACAGCTGACTGACCATTACGATCCGGTCCACCGGGTGGTCCGCCTGTCGGAGCCGGTTTACAACAGCGCATCCATCGCGGCGGTGTCCGTCGCCTGCCACGAAGTCGGCCACGCCGTGCAGCACAAGGAACACTATCCCGCGCTGGTGCTTCGCCACCGGATGGTGCCGGTGGCCAACTTCGCATCGGGCATCGCGCCGTATCTCATTTTGGCCGGCTTCCTGCTCAGCCTGCTCAATCTGGCGGTCATCGGCGTCATCCTGTTTTCCGCCGCGGTGCTCTTCCAGGTGGTCACGCTGCCGGTGGAGTTCAACGCGTCGAGCCGCGCCCGCCAAATGATGCTGTCGTACGGCTTCATCACCGAGCGGGAAGACCGGGATTCGGCCAAGGTGCTCAATGCCGCGGCGCTCACCTACGTGGCGGCGGCGCTCATTTCCGTGCTCCAGTTGCTGAAATTCGTCGCCATCATCCTGAGCAGCCGCAGGGAATAGGCAAGCGCCGCGAACCGCCGATTCCCAAAAACGGCGCGCCGCCCGGGACACAGGCAAACGAAAACCCCGCACATCCGTGCGGCCGCGACAGCGGTCGTACGGTGTGCGGGGTTTTATTGCAATGAAGGGAATTGCCGTTCAATCCGGCCGTTTGCCGCCGGGCGAGCCGCTCGTTCCCTGCTCCGGCCGCCGGTCCCGGAAATGGTCCAGCAGAAAGCGGCGGAACATTTGCGCGACATTCGGCAGCTTCTGTCCCGTGCGATGGATCAGGCCGATCGTGCGGGTGATCGGGGGATCGCTGACCGCCACTTTGGCCGGCATCATGACGCCGGAACCGGCCAGCGCCATTTCCGGCAACAGGCTGACCCCGATGCCGGCAGCCACGAGGCCGCGGATCGTGTCCGTCTCTTCGCCTTCAAACCCGATGTGCGGCTTGAATCCCGCCTTCGCGCAGGCGTCCATGACGATGGTGCGCAGCGAATAGCCTTCCTTGAACAGGACGAACGGTTCGTTTTTCAGCATCTCCAGGCGAATTTCCGCCTCCCCGGCGAGCGGATGCCCTTGCGGCACGACGGCAAACAGCCGCTCCGTCAGCAGCACGTCCCCGGAAAGATCCGGATGGTTGTCCGGCAGCGGCGATATGATCGCCAAATCGATTTCATTGTTCAGCAAATCGTGGATGAGCACGTCGTATTTGCCCTGGCTGAACGTGAATTTCACATTCGGGTGCAGCTTGTGGAACAGGGCAACCACCGTCGGAATGAGGCTGACGCCGGGGCTGTGCGGGAAACCGAGCCGGATTTCGCCCATCTCCGGGTCGATCAGTTCGCGCACTTCCTGCACCGCCTTGCCCAGTTCGCCCAAAATCCGCTCCACATGGGCGTAAAACAGCTTTCCGGCGGCCGTAAGCTGCACGTTGCGGCCGACCGGAACAAACAGGTCGACGCCGAGCTCCTCTTCCAGCAGGCGGATTTGCCGGCTGACGGCGGACTGGGCGACATGCATTTCTTCCGCCGCATGGGTGACGTGTTGTCGCTTGGCTACGTTCAAAAAATATTGCAACTGTCGAAGTTCCACGCGTGATACGACCTCTTTCGGCCCCTTTTTTTCGTTCGGCCAACGTTCAGGCAACCGCACTCATTATATCGCAAATGTGACACGTTTGTCTTTACTCCGCCGGTTGGACATTTCTTGTCTGGAACGATTATAATAAATGAGCATTGGCCCGCAGGAACAAACCCCCGACGGCCTTTCACATTGTCAGGAGGAGGAATGATCAACCATGTCCCAGGCAAGAGTCCATACGCTCAAAGGCAATCCCATCACGCTGCTCGGTCCGGAACTGAAACCCGGCGACAAGGCGCCGGATGCCACGGTGCGGAAATCGCTGACGGAAGAAATCCGCCTGTCCGCGTACGCCGGCAAGATTCGCCTGATCAGCTCGGTTCCTTCGCTGGATACCGGCGTTTGCGATGCGCAAACCCGCCGTTTCAACGAAGAAGCCGCCAAGCTGGGCGAAGACGTCGTCGTCCTGACGATCAGCGCCGATCTGCCGATGGCCCAGGCCCGCTGGTGCGGAGCTGCCGGCGTTGATCGCGTCGTTGTCCTGTCCGACTACAAGGACATGGATTTCGGCAACAAGTACGGCGTACATATCCAGGAGCTGCGCCTCGACATGCGGGCCGTCTTCGTCATCGACAAGGACGATGTGATCCGCTACGTGCAGGTGCTCGGCGAAATGACCGAACACCCGGATTACGACGCCGCCATCGCCGCGGTGAAAAGCCTGCTGTAATCCCCCGCTTTCCCGGATGCCGGCGGCTTGACAACCGCAATCCGGCGCGGATCTCCGCGCAAAGCAAAAGCTGCCTCATGAAGGCAGCTTTTCCTTTTGCTTTGGCGCCAAGGGCACATTCCCGTCAGGTATGGTCTTTGTAGACGGCCAGCGCCCGATCCAGCGCACCGAAAATCTCCACGATCGTCCGGTAATTCGAACCCAAATCCCCGAGGGATCCGCGAGATGCCGAATAGATGTCCACCGAAGATTTGACCGGCGACAGCGCCACCACCGTGATGGTCACGTCTTGCACCCTGCCCAGGGCGGTTCGTTTCTCGAGAACGATTTCCCCCACGGAGGGCACTTCGTGCAGCAGTTTGTAGCCTCTCATCTTTTTCATCACGGCCGCGATTTCCGCCATCAATTGCTCCTTGGGCAGTTTGAAGTAGCGGGATTTCAGATTGGGGTCTTTTGCTTTCTCCCCGGTCACCTCGACACTTTTGATGATGCCGATCAACGTTCGTTTCAGCACGCAAGAATCCCCCTTTTCCGCAGACCACTAGTGTTATCTTACCATTTTTTCTCGCCAAGGGAAAGAAGAAGGGGGCCCTTCGTCCCCCATGCGGCCGGGATCAAAGGCGGGACCGGAAACAGCTCCGGCTCCGCCGGACCAACATGCGAACCCCGAATAACGGAAAAACGCCTCCCCGAAGGGAAGCGTCCGGCAATCGGATATGGATATGACGCCATGGAAAAACCCGCATTTGCCGTACGGCCAGCTTGTTTCTGAACCTGCTCCGGCAGGTGGGTGCCCGCAAAAGCGTTTTTGAAGTCCCCTTTTGGGGGCGGGTCAGCCGCGCTTCGATGTAAGGCTCCCTAGAAACGTCCATGGTTCAAAACAAAATGGCGCCGCTACGGGCAATGCAGGATTTGTGTTTTTATTATAGATTCCCGCGGGGCAAAAGTAAACCGGAAGACGGCCGCCAGCTTTGGCCAATTTTTCCGCCGGGCGATTACGCCCGCCGCGGGTCACGAACCGGCACGGCCTTCCCGCGATGCGCCCTCCGCCGCGTCCTCCGGCGCATTCCCGGTTTCCGGGGCGGTTTCCGCTCCCGCTTCCGGCGCCGCGATCGCCGTCCGGTCCCCTTCCTTTCCATCCGTCCGTTCGTCTTCTTCCCCTTCGGCCATCTTCTCCTGGATTTTCGTGATCATCCGGTGAAAACTCCAGAACGTGAACAGGGCGATGACGCTCCCGGTGAAGAAGATCAACAAAAACATGAGCCTCGGCTTGAAGCTGATGTACAGGATCACCGCGTTGACGACGAGGATGGAAATCGTGTTCGGCAGCTTTGCGACGGTAATGAGCGCGCTGTTGCGCAGCAGTTTGCGAAACGGCAGGTCAAAATGCGCGACGTAGCAAAAATAGTTGAGCACGACGGCAGCGAGCAAGGCCAGGAAGACGAGAAACACGAGGTTGAGGTTGCCCAGCCAGTTTTGCTGGCCTGAATAAAACTGGAAATTGACCAGAAAAACCGCGTAGAGCAACTCGAACACAAGGCCGCCCAGCAGGCTCACTTTGTAGTTTTCCTTGAAATACCGGAAAAAGGAACGGATCAGCGGCACGTCCGCATCCCCGGTCACCCATTTGCGGGCGACGGCAAACATCGCCGCCGTTGCGGGAAAGAAGGTAAACGGGGCGATCGCCAGGCTGGCCAGGGCGAACGGATTGAAGGCCAGCACGAGGATCGAACCGACTTCCTCCATGTTCAAGACGGCAATCAGCTGCAAAAAGGTCAAGAAGACGACCGGCAGCGAGCACAACAGCCACAACAGATTGATGGCGGACAGGCGCATGATCCATTCCGAAATCCGGTAAAACCCGCCGGCAAAACCTTTCATCTCCATGCTTTCGTTCCTCCCGATCCCAGATGCGAAAAGCGGGCGCCGGGGCGCCCGTTACGATTGTTTCCCCATCCGATCAACCGCGGTCGCGGTAATCGCCGCGCGGCTTGCGGCCGCCCTGGCCGGATCCGACCCGCTCCCGGGACTTCCGGTCGCGCTGGTCGTAGCCGCCCTGGCGCTGCGAACCGCGGTCGCCCTTGTAACCGGCATATTTGCGGCCGGAAACTTTCACGTCGAAGCGGCGCTTCTTGGCGCGAATCGGCTCCTCCGGCGTCAGTTCGATCTTGACGTCGTTTTTCTCGCCGGTGAGCAGTTTCAACGCGGCGGAAAGCAATTGGACGCTGTCATACTGCTCCAGCAGCTGGATGGCAAGTCCTTTGAATTCGTTGGATTCCTCGGTTCCGACCGCCTCCAGCAGCCGCTCCGCCGTCACCTTCTGTTTGCCTTCGATGGCATCGGCCATGGACGGCAGCGGCTTGCGCGGAATGCGTTGGCGGGTCACCCGTTCGATGAAGTGGAGGTGGTCGATTTCCCGCGGCGTCACGAACGTCCAGGCAACCCCTTCGCGCCCCGCGCGGCCGGTACGGCCGATGCGGTGCACGTAGCTTTCCGGGTCCTGGGGCAGGTCGAAGTTGATGACGTGGGTGACGCCGGACACGTCAAGCCCGCGGGCCGCCACGTCGGTGGCCACCAGCACGTCGATGCTGCCGTCGCGGAACTTTCGCATGACCGCGTCACGCTGGTTTTGCGACAGGTCCCCGTGCAGGCCGTCGGCGGAGTATCCCCGCTTTTGCAACGCTTCGCTCAGCTCGTCGACGCGCCGCTTCGTGCGGCCGAAGACGATGGCGAGCTCGGGGGATTCCATGTCCAGGAGCCGGCTCAGCGTCTCGAATTTCTGACGTTCGGGCACTTCGAAGTACGCCTGGGCGATTTGCGGCACCGTCACCTGCTTCGGGACGACGGACACGTGTTCCGGATCCCGCAGGAACTGTTCCGCCAGCTTCTGGATGTTCGGCGGCATCGTGGCCGAAAACAGCATCGTCTGCCGGTCTTCGGGCAACTGGCCGAGGATCGTCTGAATGTCCTCGAGAAAGCCCATGTCCAGCATTTCGTCGGCTTCGTCCAGCACGACGACGGAAACGTCGTCCAGACGGATCGTCTTGCGATTGATATGGTCGAGCAAACGGCCCGGCGTGCCGACCACGATGTGCGGATGTTTCTTGAGCGCGCGGATTTGCCGGCCGATTTCCTGGCCGCCGTAGATCGGCAGCGTGCGCACGCCCTTGTATCGGCTCAGCTTGCCGATTTCTTCGGCCACCTGGATGGCGAGTTCCCGGGTCGGCGTCAAAATGAGCGCCGACAGTTTGTCGCTCGTGCCGTTGATGCGCTGGATGATCGGCAGGCCGAAGGCCGCCGTCTTGCCGGTGCCGGTTTGCGCCTGGCCGATCAGATCCCGTCCTTCCAGGGCAACCGGAATCGCTTTGAGCTGGATCGGCGTGGGCTCCTCGAAGCCGAGTTCGGTCACCGCTTTGAGGATGCGGGCTTCCAATCCAAAATCATGAAAAGTGGTCAATATGGTTCAAACTCCTTTTTTCAGGCGTGATGGTACTGCTTTTTGTCTATATGTTTGCCTGTTTGCATTCCCATCCGAATGTAAATCTTTACAATTGTATCACATTGCCTGGCGAGGCGCCAGAGGGTTGTCAATCTTTGTCCACCAGGTTGCGCTGCAAATAGTTTTCCAAAACGTTCGTCAAATCAAACACGGCATGCGCCAGGTCCAGGTTTTCCAGGGCATGCTCGCACTCGGACAAGTAGGCCATGTCCCGGTCATAGTGGCTCAGGTGGTCGGCGATGATGTCCTCCGACAACCCTTTTTTCCGCTGCCGTTCTTCCACCGTTTTCCGGTCGGCGTAGATGAAAATGCGGATCACTTTGTCCCCGTAGAGCCGTTTCAGGATTTCCGCTCCGACCGGATTTAGGATAAGATAAATACAACTGTAGGTTTCAAACATGTGGGCGACGTCGTCGTTCCGGATGCCGTAAAGATGTCCGTTGATGTCCACCTGCTCAAGGAATTCGCCTCTGGCCGACATTTCTTCGAACTGCTCGCGGCTGATGAAATGGTAATCCTGGCCGTCCTCTTCGATCGGACGCGGGCGCCGTGTGGTATAAGAGATGACTTTCTTCATGCCGAACGTGCTGCCGACCATGTCGGCGATCGTGTTGCGGCCTGATCCGTCCGGTCCGGTAAAGACGAAAATGCGCTCTTTGTCCTTCAGCTCGTACATCGCTCCAACCTCCATTCAACGGGAACTTATACTAAATGTAACATAGCATTCGGTCTTGCGTACAGAACATGTTGCCAAAACGAGGTGACCCGCTTGTTCAACCGGACTCCGCTGTCCATCGTGTCCATTCTCGCTTCCATCGTGCTGTTTGCCGCCGGGTTCAACTTTTTTCTGGTCCCCCAGCACCTGCTCACCGGCGGCGTATCCGGCATCGCCATGATGATCGGCTACTTTACGGACTGGAACATCGGCCTGCTCCTGTTCCTGCTCAACCTCCCGCTCATGGTGTGGGGCTGGTTCGTCATCGGCCGGCGCTTCATCGTTCTGTCCATCCTGTTCGTGGCCGCTTCCAGCGGGCTGTTGCAGGTGTTCCCCGTCGTTCCCGTCATCGACGACCCGCTGCTCGGCTCCGTGTTCGGCGGCGTGCTCGTCGGCATCTCCACCGGCATCGCGCTCCGGGCCGGGGGATCAAGCGGCGGATTCGACATTCTCGGATCGATCGTCACGAAATACCGGGATTTTCCCCTCGGCAGCACCCTGTTCACGCTGAACGGTTTCGTCATTTTGTCGATGGGGTACCTGGAAGGATGGGAAGCCGCGCTCTACTCGATGATTTCCATCTACGTTACCGGGCGGATCGTCGACGCCATTCACGTCCGGCACGTGAAACTGACCCTGTTCATCGTCACAAAACGCAAAGAGGACCTGCTCGCCAAACTGATGGCACGCCCGCGCGGCGTCACCGTTCTGAAATCACAGGGCGCGTTCTCCAACGCCGAGAACGACATGCTGATGACCGTCGTCACCCGCTATGAACTGGCGGAAGTGCGCAAAATCATCCACGACACCGATCCGGACTGCTTCGTCAACATCGTGGAGACCGCCGGCGTCATCGGGCAGTTCCGGCGGGACGTCTGACGAATGGCGCAAGCTTCCGATGGAACATGCCGGACCGGTTATGGTATAATAGGTTCAAAATCTCACATTACCGGGCTTAAAGTCCCTGGCTTCAGATTCACCGTTTCTCCATGCTTTACGGGCTTTCGATCGCGTTTTGAGCAACACCAAATCGATTGAAAGGGTGAGGCACATGGAAATGGAAGTCGTCAAGCTGTCCAACATTGTCCAGAAACTGGCGCCGGAACTTTACCCGTTTCTCAAGCCGGCGGAACTCGATTGCTCGATCGTCCTGAAGAACGGATTGGATTCGCTTGACATGGCGGGTGCGCTGGAGATCATCCAGAAAAGCATCTGCGAACAGCAAAAAAGTTCCTGGATCCATTGATCGCGGATCCATAAACAAAGGCTGTCCACGCGAAGGCGGGACAGCCTTTTGTCGTTCCTGCACGAATGCGGCATCGCCGTCAATACGGGCCGCGGATGAAATCGGCCACTTTCTCCCGGTAAAAATCCTTGAGCCGTTGTTCTTCTTCTTCGCTGAAGGAAGGAACGTCGGCCGCCGCCAGGTTGTCTTCCACCTGGTTGACCGATTTGAAACCGGGGATGATGCAGCTGATTTCCTTCTTGTCCAAAATCCAGCGCAGCGCCGCCCGGGTCATGTTGCCGCGGCCTTCCGCGATCCAGCGGAGCTCCTCGGCCAGTTCCTGCCCTTTGCGAAAACCGAGGCCGGCGAACGTCTCGCCCACGTTGAACTGCTCGCCGTTCTCGTTGAAATGGCGGTGGTCGTCAGGCGCAAACGTCGTATCCGGCTTGAACTTGCCCGTCAGCAGCCCGCTGGCCAGCGGCAACCGCACGAGAATGCCGACCTGTTTGCGGTGTGCCTCGGGCAGCAACCGTTCGAGGGGCTTCTGGCGAAACAGGTTGAAAATGACCTGCAACGCCGCCACGTTCGGATTTTCCAGGCAAAGGAGCCCTTCCTCCACCGTTTCCACGCTGACGCCGTAATGCCGGATTTTCCCTTCCGCCTTCAGTTTGTCCAGCACCTCGAACACCGCGCCGTCCCGCAATATGTCGGTCGGCGGGCAATGGATCTGGTACAGGTCGATCACGTCCCGCTCCAGCCGCCGCAAACTGCCCTCGCAATATTCGCGCACCTTGCGTTCCGAGTAGTTGTCCGGATCATGGATGTCGCCGGCGCGGCAAAACTTCGTGGCAATCCAGATGTCGTCTTCCCTGCCCTTCGTCGCTTTGGCCAGCAGCCTTTCGCTGTGCCCGTCGCCGTAAACGTCCGCCGTATCGAAGAAGTTGACGCCCGCATCGATGGCACGGTCGAGCGCCCGGAGCGACTCCGCGTCGTCCCGGTGTCCCCACGCCCCGCCGATGGCCCACGTGCCGAAGCTGATTTCACTGACGGAGAACCCCGTTTTGCCCAGAGGTCTGTAGTTCATGTCCCATTCCTCCCTGGATTCGAACCGGTTTGATGCCGGGTGTTGTGTTTCCATGTCCTTTTCCACTATAGCAAATTTCGCCCTTTCCGTAAAAAACGGTTCCGCCTGCTTTTCAAATGACGGTGATGCGGAAGGGTCCATTTTCTCCTGTTTGTTTGTCATCGAATGTCATATAATGTAGAAGAAGAGATGGCAAGGGAGAGGAAAACGGATGGATATCCTATTGGCCGCATTGCTCATGCTTTGGGGAGACGTGTCCGCGGATCATCCGGACATCACGGCGGAACAGCTCGCCGCGGCATCCGTCCGGCTGCAGGAAGCCGCTTCGGCCGAAAGCGGGGAACCGGCCGGAGTGCCGGGAGGCGGCGCAGGGAACGATCAAGGTCAGACGGTTGCCGGCAAAACGGATCCGGCTCCGGACACGCCGATCATCCGGGGCGTCTACGCCACGGCCCATTCCGCCGGCGGCGCCAGGCTGAACGAACTCGTCGAACTGTTGAACGAAACGGAACTGAACGCCCTTGTCATCGACGTCAAGGACGACTGGGGCTACGTCACCTACGAATCGGAACTGCCGATCGTAGGCGAGCTCGGCACCGGGAAAAAGATCATCGACATGACCAAATTGATGCCCGTGCTGGAGGAAAACGACATTTATCCGATCGCCCGGATCGTCGTCTTCAAGGATACGATTTTGGCCAACGGGAAGCCGGAGTGGTCGTTCACCAGGGCGGACGGCACCGTCTGGAAAAACGGCCGCGGCGAATCGTTCGTCAATCCGTACGTGAAGGAAGTGTGGGACTACAACATCGACGTGGCCAAGGAAGCGGCCCGGCTGGGCTTCAAGGAAATCCAGTTCGACTACGTGCGTTTCCCCGAAGGGTTCGAGAAACGGGCCGACGAGCTTGTCTACGAGCGGACGGAGGATGCCCGCACGAAGGTGATCGCCGATTTCGTGGCCTACGCCAGAGAGCAGCTGAATCCGCTCGGGGTGCGCGTTTCCGTCGACATATTCGGCTACGCCGCCTCCGTGCCGGCTGCCGAAGGGATCGGACAGGATTTCGTGGAAATTTCCCGCCACGTGGACGTCATCAGCCCGATGGTGTATCCGAGCCATTACAGCACCGGATGGTTCGGTTCCAAGGTGCCCGACGCCAATCCGTACGTCACCATCAACGGCGCGATGGCAGACACCCACGAGAAATTGCAGCCGCTGGAGCAGTCGGGCGAAAAGCCGATCATCCGGCCGTGGATCCAGGATTTCACCGCCACGTGGGTGCCGGGGCACATCAAATACGGCAAACACGAGGTGGAGGAGCAAATCCGCGCGCTCACCGACAACGGCATCCGCGAGTTTCTGTTGTGGAACGCCTCCAACAAGTACACCAAAGGCGTCGATTACGTCAAAGACGAGTAAACCCGGCATGAAAGACGGACACGGGCATCGCCAAGCGGCGCTTGCCCGTGTCCGTTTTGCTTTGCGGATCGGAACGGATCACCGGCCCGCCTTTCCGCCTTCGGCCCCGTTATTCCGCGGCGCATCGCCGTTTCCGGCGGCAAAAAAACCGGCGGTTGCGCGGCATTGCGCGCCGCCGCCGGTTGTTCCCGCCGCTTCCGGTCACTGCGAAAGGCGCAGCGCCAGTTCGTACAAATCCATGTTGAACGGCTTTTTGCTGTTGCAGATCGTTTCGATGTCCGTCGCCACCAGTTTGCCGTTCACGATGCCGACGCCTTTGCCCGAATCGCCGGCGAGCAGCCGCTGCACCGCGAAGTCGCCCAGCCGGCTGGCCAGCACCCGGTCGTTGTGGGTCGGCGTGCCGCCCCGCTGGATGTGGCCGAGCACCGTCACGCGGGACTCGATGCCGTTTTTCTCGTAAATTGCCCGGGCGATGTCGTCCCCTTTGCCGACGCCTTCGGCAACGATGATGATGCTGTGGCGCTTGCCGTGGTTGAAGTTGTCCTTCATGCGGTTCGCCACTTCATCCAGGTCGAACGGCACCTCCGGCACGAGAATCGTTTCCGCCCCGCTGGCAACGCCGGCATACAGGGCGATGTCGCCGCAATGGCGCCCCATCACTTCGACCACCGACGAACGCTCGTGGCTCGTCATCGTGTCGCGCAGCTTGTTGATGGCATCCACGACGATGCTGACGGCCGTATCAAACCCGATGGTGAAATCGGTGAACGGGATGTCGTTGTCGATCGTGCCGGGAATGCCGATCGTCTTGATGCCGAGTTCGCTGAGCCGGAGCGCGCCCTGGTACGACCCGTCGCCGCCGATGACCACGAGGCCGTCGATGCCGTGCTTGCGCAAGTTTTCGGCGCCGAGTTTTTGCCCTTCCGGGGTCATGAATTCCTTGCAGCGGGCCGTCTGCAGGATGGTGCCGCCCCGCTGGATGATGTCGCCGACGCTGCGCAGGTCCATCTCGCGGATGTCTTCCTTGATCAGGCCCTGATACCCGCGCTGCACGCCGAACACGCGGATGCCGTGATACAGCGCGCTGCGCACGACGGCGCGAACCGCGGCGTTCATTCCCTGGGAATCCCCGCCGCTGGTCAAAACCGCAATCGAACGAATGGACATGAATGATTCCTCCTTATCGGTGAAGGGCCGCCGCCGGGCGGCCCGGTATGAAACAAGATCAGTGGGTATACCTGACCATGACGCTGTTGGCCCAGAAAAAGAGGCGCATGATCGGGCTGTTTCGCATCAGGATGCGCCGCGCTTCCCTGACGGGCGGCTGGCGGGATGCCTTCGGGTCGGACAAATACAGGGCGAGCAGCCCCTGCACCACCATGCGGTGGAACTTCGGCGCAACCAGTTTTTCCGTCCTCCGCCCGGCTTCTTCGGCGATGAAACGGATGCGCTGCGCGGCGTGTCCGGCTCCGGCGTAGTAGCTGCAAAAATTGAGATCGCCGCCGTCCCGGTCCTCCTGCTGGTCAATCAGGTAATCGAGCAAAATGTGTTCGGCACACAAATACGGAAAATAGGCGTTTGCGATGCGCGCCGCTTCCCCGTCCGTCAAGCCTTCGTCGGCGGCGGCGGAAAACAGCATGAACACGCCGAGGGTCGATCCCGTTGCCGCGGCAAACTCCTGCCAGAGGAGTTCCGGATGTTCGTCGCGGTGCCCGTTCCACCAGTTCTTTAGGGCCGTTTCCCGCTCCCCGGGCGGCAAATGTTTGTACACCTGCAGGTCGGTGTACAGGCCGACCAGCCGCACCACGTGCGGTTTCACCTTCGCGTAGGACGGCAGCGCGGCGACGGCCCTGCGGCATTCCTCCGTCAGGTCGCGCAAATAACCGCCGTCATCCTTCTCCGGATGATAGGCGTAGTAATCCGCCGGATCCGCTTCCGGCCGCACGGCGTCCAGCATCGATTGGTGCAGCATGCGAAAATCCCGGCCGTCGGTGGACGTGCTTCGGTCGCACAGGTTGTCGAGGTAGTCGCTGATTGTCTGCAGGGCGACAATAAGCGGAATGAGAAGGTGCCGGCTGTCCAGATGGACGGCGGCGTACACGGCGCCGCCTTCGCAATGGAACCGCTTGTCGGAGAGGCTTGCCAAAGCCTGCCTGCGCAATTCGGGGTCGGGAATCCGCTCGGCCCGCTGCCGCCAATGCGCAAGGCGGCTCCTCACCTCCGGCAATATGTATCGGTAATACCGCCACATGAGCGGAATCGGATAACGGGGCGCCGCGGCATGCAGGAACGTGCCGCGTTTGTTCGCGCTGTTCAAGTCGTCCATCACCCCGTGCAAACCTTTTCTCAAGAGCATATCATGAAACGCTGGAGGGAACCGGGAATTTTGTCACAAACGCCGGTCAGGATCGCGGCTCGCCGCCTCCGACGTCCGGCTCGGTTCGCATCCAGATGTTGAGTTCGTTGATCCGGCCGGCCAGCTCGGCCATGTCCGCGTTCAGCCGGCAACATGCGGCAAAATCCGCTTCGCCGGCGAGCCTTTCCTGCATGATGGTGATTTCCGCTTCCAGGCGTTTGATCCGCTCGGGAATGATGCCGCGGATCGCCTCCCAGGCCGCCGCGATTTCCTGCCTTTCCGCCGGGGACAACTCGTCCCACGGCCGCGGCAGGTTCGGAAGCGGAATGCCGAGGCGCCGGTCGAGGCGGAACCATTCGTGGCCGTCCATCCGCATCCCCCGTTCGTTCCGCATGCGCATCTTTCACATATTCGCTAATGTAACACGGAACGTGCGGCATCGTCAAAACCGGCTCCGCGGCAAAGACGGACGGCAGACCGGGGGCTTTCCCCGGCCTGCCTCATCCCGTGCGGCCTTACAATTTGACAACGCCCGTCGCCTGCGGTCCGCGGTCGCCCTGGACGACGTCGAATTCCACTTCCTGGCCTTCCTCCAGCGTTTTGAACCCTTCACCCACGATGCCCGAATAATGGACAAATACGTCTTCACCGTCATCAGACTGGATGAATCCGTAGCCTTTTTCCGCATTGAACCATTTTACCGTGCCCCTCATGATGCGACAACCTCCTGCTTGATTCGATTGATGCATCGTTTATTATTCGCCCGCGGGGCCGAAATATCCGGCACAGATTTTGGCCGGCGGAAGCGGCATTCACCCGCTGCCCCATTTTTTTGTTGCCGCGGCTTGTTTCTTCATGTATAATGGTGACAAAGATCACGGCATGAAGAACGGTTTAAAGGGGAGTAGCTACGCGGAGCAGTCGTCATTTCGGGCCTTCGGCCCCGGCTGCCCGGCACCGTTATACGGTTGCAGCCAGACCTTTATCCCACGGGATAGAGGTCTTTCTTGTTGAGGCCCATCCCGGTGCGGATGGGCCTCTTCCGCGTTCGGCGTGCCGCATTTTGGGAATGGGAGGAACCGTATGGAGTGGTTTTCTTCGGAATGGTTCGTCGCACTGTTCAGCATCATCGTCATTGACCTCGTCCTGGCCGGCGACAACGCCATCGTCATCGGCATGGCAGCCCGCAACCTGGACAAGTCGAAGCAGAAACTGACCATCTGGCTCGGAACCGTCGGGGCAATCCTGATCCGCGTGCTGGCCACTTTCCTCGTCGTCTGGCTGCTGAAAATTCCCGGCCTCATGCTGGCCGGCGGACTCATCCTGCTATACATCGCCTGGAAGCTGCTGACGGAAAACAAGGACGATCACGGCGAAGTGAAAGCGGCCGGCTCGCTTTGGGCCGCCATCCGTACGATCATCGTCGCTGACGCCGTCATGGGGCTCGACAACGTGCTGGCCATCGCTGGCGCTTCCCACGGCCACCTGCCGCTCATCATCATCGGCCTGATCATCAGCATGCCGATCGTCGTCTGGGGCAGCTTCATCATCATCAAGCTGATCGACCGGTTCCCGGTGCTCCTGTACGCCGGGTCCGGGGTACTGGCGTACACGGCGGGCAAAATGATCGTGGACGAGCAACTGATCCATTCGTTTTTCGAGCAAAACCCCGTGCTCAAATACGCCCTGATCGCCGCCCTGGTCGTCGCCGTGATCGCCGCCGGCAAACTTACGGTCGACCTGCGCAGAAGGAAAGGGGAAACGGTCAATGAATCGGCAAGTTCCTGAAACGATCGGCATGCGCAATCCGCACGGCCGCGGGACGGAAGCCGTCAGCAAGCGCGGTGATGCGGCATGAACGCGGAATACGTCGTCATCTTTCTGATCGCCGCCTTCTCCTTCGCCCTCGTGCTGATCATGAAACGCGATTCGATACCGGACAAGCTCCGCCGCCCCCTGGCCATCCTTTCTCTGGTGATGGTGGCGGCGGCGTTTGGATTGCTGATCTGTTCCTTTTTCCTCTGAAGCGTTAAAATGAGTGGTGAATACGATAAGTTTTCCGCATCGGGCCATACTAATCCGGGATAAGCCAAGGAGGTTGTATGCCGATGCGAACCGCATGGACCGCGGCGGCCGCGGCGCTGGCGTGCATGTTGCTGGCCGGCGTCCTGCCGGTCGCACCCGCCGCGGCGAACGATTGGAGGAGGGATTCCATGAGTGTGGCACAGCGCAAGGACATCAGCCCGGAGTACAAATGGCGCCTTGAAGATCTGTTTCCCGACCAGGCGGCCTGGGACGTGGAATACGAGACGGTGCTCAAACGGATCGAAGACATCCGCGCCTTCGAAGGAAAACTCGGCGATCCCGCGATGGTCAGGCAATGCTTCGAGCTGGAAGACCGGCTCGGGCTGCACGCCGAACGGCTCTACGTCTACGCCCAGATGCGCCATCACGAAGACATGCGCGATCCGGCAAACATGGCGCTGTCCGACAAGGCCAGGAAGCTGTACGTGCAGGTCGGGGAAGCGACGAGCTTCATTACCCCGGAAATTTTGTCGCTCACGGAAGAACAGCTGAAAGCCTACATCGACGATCCGCAGCTTGCGCCCTATCGGTTTACGCTGCAGGAAATGCTGCGCGAAAAACCCCACGTGCTGTCGAAGGCGGAGGAAGCGCTGATGGCCCAGGTCGGCAACCTGTCCCAGGCGCCGGGCACCATCTACGGCATGATCAACAACGCCGACATGAAGTTCCCGAAGGTGACAAACGACAAGGGCGAAGAAGTCGAACTGACCCACGGCAGCTACATCCAGTTTCTCGAAAGCCGCAACCGGGACGTGCGCCGCGAGGCGTTCAAGGCGATGTACGATACATACGCGAAGCAGAAAAACACGCTGGCCGCCACCCTTTCCGCCAACGTGACGAAAAACCTGTTCTACGCCAGGGCGCGGAAATACCCGTCGGCGCTGGAAATGGCGCTGTCCGGCGACAACATCCCCGTCAGCGTCTACAACAACCTGATCGATACGATCCACGAACATCTGCCGCTTCTGCACCGCTACATGGCCTTGCGCAAAAAGCTGCTCGGCGTCGACGAACTGCACATGTACGACCTGTTTGCGCCGCTCGTCGACGATTACGACATGCCGATCACGTACGAGGAAGCGAAGCAAATCGTCTACGACGGCCTCTCCCCCCTCGGCGACGACTACCGCAACGTGTTGAAGGAAGGCTTTGACGGCGGCTGGATCGACGTGTACGAAAACGAAGGCAAGCGCAGCGGCGCCTACAGCTGGGGCGCCTACGGCACCCATCCGTACGTGCTGCTCAACCACAAAGATAATTTGAACAGCATGTTCACCCTGGCGCACGAAATGGGGCACGCCATTCACTCCTGGTACTCGGACCATAACCAATCGTACCGGGACGCCCAGTACACCATTTTCCTGGCGGAAGTGGCTTCCACGCTGAACGAGGCGCTGCTCATGGACGCCCTGCTCAAGAAGATCGACGATCCGAAGGGCAAAATGTACCTGCTCACCTACTATGCCGACCAGTTCCGCACCACCGTGTTCCGCCAGACGATGTTCGCCGAATTCGAAAAAATCATTCACGAGAAGGCGGAAGCCGGCGAGGCGCTCACCCCGCAGCTCCTGTCCGAAATTTATTACGACCTCAACGTGAAATACCACGGCGAGGCGATGACCGTCGACAAAGACATCGAGATGGAATGGGCGCGCATTCCCCATTTCTACTCCAGTTTCTACGTGTACAAGTATGCCACCGGCTTTGCCGCGGCGACGAGCTTCGCCAAACAGATTTTGGAGGAAGGGCAGCCGGCGGTGGAACGCTACCTCGGTTTCCTGAAGAGCGGCGGCAGCGACTATTCCATCAACATCCTGAAGCGGGCGGGCGTGGACATGTCGCAGCCCGAACCGATCCGCCAGGCGATGGACGTTTTCCGCGACCTGCTCGACCAGATGGAACAGCTTTCTTCCTGACGGGCACACGCGTTGACATTCATGCCCCACGGATCAAAAAGACGCTTTCCCTTCCCCTTGCGGGGAATTCGGAAAGCGTCTTTTTGCATGTCCGGATCGTTCAAACCGGCCCGTTCCTCACAACGATTGCGCGCCGGAACCGGCTGCGCTTGCCTGCCGCGCAAGAAACCGGCGGCTGTCGCCCCGTCCCATGTCCACCTCGAACCCCGCCATGCGGATGCGCATTTCCAGGCATCCGAGGCAAACGGATGCCTCGTCGCCGCTGCAAATCTTGTTTTCATACAGGGCGTATTTCGGCCGGTGAACCGTCGGCGTCAAATTGGGCATCATCACGTTGGCACCGGCGAGCAGCGCCAGTTCCCGGCCGTCAGCCTGCAGCGTGCCGAGCGCCGTCGTCGCGGGGATGTTCGCCTCCGGCAGCATGATACGGGTCAATGCCACCATCGTCCGCGTTTTCTCCACCGTCCCTCCCCGCTCTCCGGCCAGCGGCGTCCGGCTGTGGGGGATGAACGGACCGATGCCGGCCATGTCCGGCCCGAGGCTTTGCAGAAACAGCAAATCTTCCGCCAGATCTTCGTTCGTCTGCCCCGGCAGGCCGACCATGAATCCGGCTCCGACCTGATAGCCGATTTCCTGCAAATCCCGCAGGCAGCGGATGCGTTCCGTGAAGGAAGCATCCGGATGCAGACGCTTGTACAGCGGAAGGGAGGCCGTTTCATGGCGAAGCAGATAACGGTCCGCTCCGGCGCGGAAAAACCGCTCGTATTCTTCCCGCGGGCGCTCCCCGACGGACAGGGTGATCGCCGCATCGGGATACGATCCTTTGATTTGCCGGATCAGGGATTCCAGGCGGTCGGCGGTGTACCAGACGTCCTCTCCGCTTTGCAGCACGAAGGTCCGAAAACCGAGCCGGTAGCCTTCGCCGCAGCAGGCTATGATGTCGTCCGGGGTCATCCGGTAGCGCGCCGCTTTCCCGTTCGATCTGCGCAGCCCGCAGTACAGGCAGTCCTTCCGGCAAAAACTCGAGAACTCGATCAATCCGCGCAAAAACACGCGATTGCCGTACATGCACATGCGGGTGGCCAGCGCATACCGGTACAGCCGGTTGCGCATCGTTTCGTCATCGTCCAGCATGTCCAGAAGCTCGATCAATTCGCCGCGGTCGAGCCCGTTGTTCCGGTACAGCTTTTCCAGCAGGTCAGCCATCGTCCGGTTCCTCCCTCTCTCCGAAATCCAAACGGCGCAGCCTGCGATCGGCCGTTTTGCTTCGTCTTTCTTTGTGGTTTCATTGTACCGGAGGGGAAGACGGGACGGATTGACATACGTCACAACCGGCCGGATAAGGCGGCCGGTCCCGAAACAAACATCCCGCCGGGGCAATTCCCGGCGGGATGCGGATCATCGTTACAGATACGGGCTTTCGTGTTTCGCCTTCAGGCTCTGCCAGCGGCGCTCCACTTCCTGCTCGAACGCTTCCAGCAGGTCGGCGTTGTCGGGGCGCAGCAAATGTTTCGTCTTGCCCATGTGTTTCAGCCATTCGGAAAGCGGAATGCGCTTGTTTTTCTCTTCCGGATTGACGGTGATCGTGGTGACGCCCCGCTCCACTTCATACAGCGGGAAGAAACAGGAGTCGACCGCCGCCTTGACGATTTTTTCGCCCATCCGGTCATCCGAACGCCAGTTGAGCGGGCAGGCGATGAGCAGCTTGCCGTAGGCCAGCCCTTCGTTTTGCGCGTACCATTGCGCTTTGGCCGCCTTCTTCAGCAAGTCCTGCGGATAGGCTTCCGTCGCCGTGAACACGTACGGAATGTGGGTGGCGGCCATGATTTGCGCCGTGTCCTTGTGGTGGAACGCCTTGCCCCGCTGCGCCTTGCCGACGCCCGACGTGCTCGTCTGGTGGCCGAGCGGCGTCGAGTAGGAAAGCTGGGCACCCGTGTTCATGTAGCCTTCGTTGTCGTATTCCAGAATGATCATTTTGTGGTTGCGGAGCGCCGCCCCGATGGCGGACCCCATGCCGATGTCCATGCCGCCGTCGCCGGTCACCATGACGAAGGTGACGTCGTCGGACACCTGGATGTCGCCGCGCCGTTTCATTTCCAGGAACGCTTCCACCGCGCCGGATACGGTCGCCGGTCCGTTCTGGAACAGGTTGTGGATGAAGCTTTGTTTGTGGGAGTTGTACGGATAGCCGGTTGTGATGATGTACGCGCAGCCCGTCTGGAACAGCGCCACCACATCGCCTTCGATGCCCTTGAAGAACAGTTCCAGCGCCGGCATGATGCCGCAGCCCGGGCAGGCGCCGTGGCCGGCGGCGAACCGTTTCGGTTTGGCCGTCAATTGCCGGAGGGGCGGAATCTTCACGTTCAGTTTGCCCGTCGCCTCGTCTTGCGTCACCTTGATCAGGCCCGATTTGAACGAATCGCCGTGCATCGCTTCGATGACCGGTTTTGGCCGGTTTTCTTCTTTGCCCGGGGTGACGCCGTAATAGTCAAACGGTTTTTCGGCCATCCCTTTCTCCGCGGCGTCAAGCGCCATGCGGAAAAACGCTTCGGCGTCCTCGTCGCAGAAATCGGTGCCGCCGAGCCCGAAAATGCGGCTCAGGACGATGGTGCTGCCGTTGCCCGCCGCCTGCAGGGCCGAGCGCACTTCGTGGGTCATGTTGGCGCCCTTGCCGCCGTAGGAATCGGCGCGTTCTCCGACGAGGACCGCCTTGCAGCCGGACAAGGCCGCCGCGATTTCGGCCGACGGGAACGGGCGGATGACGTTCGGGCTGATGGCGCCGACCTTGAGCCCCTGGGCGCGCAGCCGGTCCACCGTGTCCTTCGCCGTCTCGAAGGCGGAGTTGAGCAGGAACACGGCCACTTCGGCGTCGTCCATCCGGTATTTTTCCACCGTTTCGTAATGCCGGCCGGAGATGGCGGCATACTCCGCCGCCACTTCCTTGAACACTTCGCCCGCGCGTTCGATCGCTTCGGACAGCTGATAATGGTTGTTGGTCAAATCTTCCCCGTTCATGTAGGCGCCGATGACCACCGGCTTCGACGGATCGCTGACGTTCGGGAAGCCGGTCGGCAGCGGGCCGACGAAATCCTGGACGGTTTTCTTGTCGGCGAAAATTTGCACCCGTCTCTTCTGGTGGGACGTGAAAAACCCGTCATACGCCACGATGACCGGCAGCCGCACGTCGGCATGCTCGGCGATGCGCAGCGCCATGATGTTCATGTCGTAGACGGCCTGCGGCGTCTTGGCGGTCAGGATGACCCAGCCCATGTTCAGCCCGTAATACAGGTCCGAGTGGTCGCCGCGGATGTCCAGCGGGCCGCTGACCGCGCGGGTGACCAGGTTCATCACCATCGGGAACCGGGTGCCCGATTGCACCGGAAGCTGTTCGATCATGTACAGGAACCCTTGCGAACTGGTCGCGTTCACGACCCGCGCGCCCGCTGCGGCCGCGCCGTAGCAGATGCCGGCGGATCCGTGCTCGCCGTCCGCGGCCACCAGCCGAATGTTGTGTTCGCCGCGGGTTTTCATCGCGTCCAGGTATTGCGCCACTTCCGTAGACGGCGTAATCGGGAAGTACCCCATCAAATGATAGTCGATTTGCGCCGCCGCCATGGCCGCCAGTTCGTTCCCCGACTCGAACACCGTTTTTTGCGCGGCCGTGCCGGCCAGTTTCAATTCTTCTTCTTTCAGCGCCATGTCAGATCGCCCTCCCCACGTACGGAAAATGTTGCGCCACTCTGGCCGCTTCGGCATACCCGGGTTCTTCGCGCAAATCCGTCAGCGCCTGGGTCGGGCATGCTTCCACGCATTTCAGGCAGCCTTTGCAATATTGGTAGTCGATTCCGCGCAGGAACATTTGCGGGTTGCCCCGCTTGTCCGTTCCCTTCTCCCAAACGAAGCAATGGTCCGGGCAAACCGTGTCGCACTGCGCGCAATGGATGCATTTGTCGCCGTGGTATTCCGGCAAAAACCCTTGCCGCGAACCGCTCAGGTCTTTCGTGATGCTGCTGGCCATGTTCGTGAGCAACCCGCCGGGCAGCTGCGTCCGATAGCCGAGCAGCGGTTCGGCGCGGACGAAGGCCGGGGGATCCTGGCGCTCGCCCTCCAGCTCGATTTTTTCAAACCGCACGCCCTCGTAACCGCGGTCGAAGGTGCGGACGTTCGGCTCCACCAGATGCGGATACTTTTTCTCGAACGTTTTGCGAATGACCGTGCGCATCGCTTCCGGATCGAGGAAGTCGCATATGCGGAAAAGCGCGCCGAGCATCGCCGTGTTCACCCGCGTTTTTTCCTCGACGGAAATGCCCAGGGCGTCCACGACGGCCAACGTGCCGTGGGTCAGTTTCAGATCGCGGGCGATTTCCTGCGCCGGGCGCGTCGAGTTGACGAGCACGATGCCGTCCGGCATCAATCCCGCGGCCACATTCACCGTTTTGTACAACGCTTCATGGAACACGCCGACGACATGCGGCCGCTCGATCGGGCTGTGATCCCGGATCTCCATTTCCGGTTCGCAAAACCGGATGAAACTTTTGACGGGGGTGCCCTTTTTCTCCGAACCGTAGGACGAAAAGCTGCATCCGTTCAGCCCGACGCCCATGACGCCGGCTTCCGTCAGCATTTTGCCGGCCAGATTGGCACCGAGGCCGCCGATCGATTCGAGGCGAATCTCGAAAAAGCCCCGGTCATTTTTGGTCTTCAGCAAGCTCATGCGTTTCTCCCCTCCCAAGTTGATCAGTTGATCGTTCCGGACTTGGCACATTACAAAAATACCACTCTCCGTTCGTTTTTCATGTGACATCCAACACAAAGCAAAAGCCGGCCGGTCAAGCCGGGCGCACGGTTGCACCCGCTCCGGGGCCGGTTTGTCCGGCCCGCGGGCACGGCTTGATCCCGCCGGTTTTCCGTTGTTCCACGATCGAAGAAGGCAAAAAAAGAAGCGGCTCAACGCCGCAAGTTCCAGGCATCGTTGCCGTATTTCTCCCGCGCCAGCGCCTCCGCCAGTTCCCGCTCGCCCTCCGTCAGCGATCCCGGCATGAGCTGCACGCCGAGCGCTTCGGCGAATCCGGCGGCGAAGGCTTCTTCCGCCCGGTCCGCCGCGACGGGCGGTTTCCCGAGCCTGCGCAGCAGGTCGTTGACGGCCGTGGCCTTGTCCGCGAAGGAGGCCTTCATCCGCAGGCGCAGCCGTTCGTCCGGAAAGCGCAGCACGGCAAACAGCAAATCGGCATCCAGCTCCAGCGGGATGGAACCGTGCTGGAGGATGGCGCCTTTGTGCCGGAGTTGGGCCGATCCGGCCGCCTTGCGCCCCTCGACGACCAGCTCGTACCAGGAAGGCGAATCGAAGCAGGCGGCCGATCCGGCCGCCGCCGGATCCGTTTTGCGGCCGTCCGCGAGGCTCGCCATCCGTGCGTCCAGGCCGAGCCGGCGAAAACCGGCCATAAGCCCTTCGCTGAGCAGCCGGTATGCGGCGCCTACGGTGCCGGGCATGTCCGGATGCGATTCCGGAACGACGACGCTGTACGTCAGTTCGTTGTCGTGCAGCACCGCGCGTCCGCCCGTCGGACGCCGGACGAATCCGAGTCCGCGGCGCAACAATTCGTCGACATCCACTTCTTCCTCCGCCCGTTGAAAATAACCGACGGACAGCGTGACCGGCTGCCAGCCGTAAAACCGCACCGTGGGCGGGGCCTTGCCTTCGCTTACGCTCGTCAGGATCGCTTCGTCGACGGCCATGTTTTCCGCGGGGGGCCGCCTGCCGGAACGGATCAATCGCCATACGGGATTTGCCATGACGGAATTCCTTTCCTTTTTTTCACCATTATACCCCATGACCGACCGGCCACAACCGCCGCCCGGTTATGAATCTGCCTTTGGTTGCGCATACTAGTTTTCAACCATTCGAGGGGAGGCGTTCGCATGTCCGTCCATTCCGTTATCCTCCCGGTGAACGGGCAGGTGCAGGTCCATTTTTCCCGGGAATGGCTCCGGGAACTCGCCGCCCGGCGGCAGAATAACGGTCCGTGGGACAGCTGGGAGATGGCCAGGCTCGCCTGGGAAGCGACGGAAAGCCGGCTCATCCGCAGCTTCGACGACCTGGAGTGCCTGCCCCGCCTGAACGGATTTGAACCGATGCCCCATCAGCTCGAGACGGCTCGCCGGGTCATCCGCGAGCTCGGGGGACGGGCCATCCTCGCCGACGAAGTCGGCCTCGGAAAGACGATCGAAGCCGGACTCATCCTGAAGGAGTACATGGTCCGCGGCCTCGTGCGGCGCGCGCTCGTGCTGGTGCCCGCTTCCCTTGTCCTGCAATGGGTGCGGGAGCTCAACCAGAAGTTCGGCATCCCTGCCGTCGCGCACAAAAAAATGTACATGTGGACCCAATACGACGTGGTGGTCGCCTCCATGGACACCGCCAAGCGTTCCCCCCACCGGGAAATTGTGCTTGCGCAGGAATACGACATGCTGATCATCGACGAGGCGCACAAGCTGAAAAACCGGAAAACGTCCAACTACCAGTTCGCCCAGTCGATCCGCAAAAAATATTGCCTGCTGCTGACCGCCACGCCGGTGCAAAACGACATGGCCGAACTGTACAACCTGATCACGATGCTGAAACCCGGCCAGCTCGGCGGGCAAAGCCGCTTCCAGGCCGATTTCGTGCTTCACAAGCGGATGCCGAAAAACGAAGGGCGTTTGCAGGAGGAGCTGTCCAAGGTGATGATCCGCAACCGGCGCAGCGACGGCGGCATCGCCTTCACGCGGCGGCACGTGCGCAACATCCCCCTTGTCCTGTCCGATGAAGAGATGGAACTGTACCGGGGCGTCACCGAGTTCGTCCGGCAGCGCGGCCGGGAAGCCGGGCTGGCCGCGGGAGGGCTCCTGTCCCTTGTCACCCTGCAGCGGGAAGTGTGTTCGAGCCGCGACGCGGTATTTCTCACCCTCGTCAACCTGTTCAAGAAAACGCCCGAAGATTCGCCCTGGCGGGCACGCATCTGGGAGCTTGTCAACATCATCAAAAAGATCACGTCCAACACGAAGGCGGAAAAAACGCTGGAACTCATCCGCGGCATGGGCGAGAAAGCCATTGTGTTCACGGAATACCGGGCGACCCAGGAATATTTGCTGCATTATTTCAAGCAGCACGGGCTGGCCGCGGTGCCGTACCGCGGCGGCATGAACCGCGGCAAGAAGGACTGGATGATGGATCTGTTCCGCGGGCGCGGCGAGGTGCTGGTCGCCACCGAAGCCGGCGGCGAAGGCATCAATTTGCAGTTTTGCCGCAACATCATCAACTTCGACCTGCCCTGGAACCCGATGCGGGTCGAGCAAAGGATCGGCCGCGTCCACCGGCTCGGGCAGGAAAACGACGTGTACATCTACAACCTGTGCACCGTCGGCACGATCGAGGAACACCTCATCCATTTGCTGCACGAAAAAATCAACATGTTTGAAATGGTGATCGGGGAGCTGGACGCCATACTGGAAAAACTGGAGGAGGAATCGACGCTGGAGTCCCGCCTGTCGCAAATTGTGCTGGAAGCGGAGGACGACCGCGACATCCGGCGGCGCCTTGACGAAATCGGCGATTCGTTCCATGAAATTCGCAGCCGGCTGGCGGCGGGCCGTCCGGCCGTCGGGGACGAACGATGAACAAAGAGCAGATCGCTTCGTTTTGCGAACGCTATTTTGCCGCCACGGGCTGCGAACTGATCGAAAAAACGCCCGTCTACCTCCACGTCAAACTTTCGCCGGAAGCGGACAAGGAGCTGACCGGGCGGACGTATTACTGGAATTTCGTCGAGCGGACGGGCGCCGAGCCGGAAACGATGAGCTTCCGGTTCATCTTCGATGAAGAAGCCCACGAGCGGGCCAATCCCCGGCCGGACGGCGGCGGGGATTCGCCGCAGCAGCGGCTGTACGGCTTGCCGCCGATTGCGCCCCAGCCCGGAAGAACGCTGGAGGAACCCCTCATCTTCGGCACCCGCCGCCTGGAGCAGCTGTACGCATCCGCCTGCCGCAAAGGCGCGTGCCTGCAGCTGTTCGAGGAGCTGCCCGAATCCCCGGAGGCCGCGTCCGGCCGGACCGTCGGCCCGGCCGGCGGGACGATGGCCGGATCGGTCCCGTACGCCACCTGGCTTGGCGTCAACTACAAAATCGCGTATGTTTGCGACCGGAAACGGGAAGAACTGCTGTCGCTGGGCATTCATTTGTCCACGGGCGAAATCGCCGACCGTTTTTTCGACAGGCTCATCCACCGTCGCCTGACGCCCCGCATGCCGCCCCGCACAACGCTCGGCGAAACGATTTCGCTGGAGCGGGCCGCCCGGCAGCTGGAGGAAGTGGTGCTGGAACATTTGAACCGGCAGGATTATGCCTGGGCCGACGAGGCGCGCCGGCGGCTGGCGGAAGAGGAAGAACGGATCGACGCCTATTACGGGGACATGCTCGCATCCTCCGGCCTCTCGCCGGAAGAGCGTGAAGCGATCGTCAAACAGCGGGAACAGCGCCGGGAGGAAATCCGCTGGCAGCACGAACCGCGCATCGAAGTTTGCCCGGTCAACTACGGGCTGTTCCATTTGCTCGATGACACGTTTCGGGAACATGCGGTGCGGCGGCGAAGGAGGTGAAGGCCGTGGCGGAGGAAAGATTGAAGGGAAGATGCAAGCGGTTTGCGGGATTGGCAGCGAAGGTTGCCCGCCTACAGCATCGTGAACGCCTTGCACGGTTGGTGCGCACGATGGCTTTCGGCGCATGGCCGGCCCTTTCGTTGGCGGCATTGGCGTTGGCGGCGCTCACGGGAACGGGGGCGGACCCGCCGATGCCGGCACCTGTTGCGGCAGAAATCCCGATGGAACAGGACTCGATGCTCGGCAAGCCGGCCGACGGATCGCCGAATCCCGACCCGTTCGGCAACGCGTCCCTGCCGGTCTTGTCCTCGCTCGCCTCCGGCCCGTCCGGCAAGGCGGCATCGATTGCTCCTGCCGAATCGCCGGAAGGCGGACATGATCATGCTCCGGCATCCCGGACCCGGCCGGAGGACGGCATCGCCCGCGAATCCGATGCGGACAGCGCCGCGGAAGCCGCACGCGCCTGGATCGGGGCCATTGCCGGTTTGCCGGGTTATGAACGATGGAAAAACGCCGAGGCGCATCTCTCGTCGCTCGGCCCGGGGCGGCACGGCTGGCTGGCGCTCGTCAAGGCGGACGGCCTGACCGTCGGGCACATGGTCATCTCCGCCAAACCGGAAGGCGGTTTTCTCCTGGCCGTTTTCGGCCCGGGCGAACCGCCCGCCGACCTTCCCTGAGGCACCAAACGGCTGTTGCCGGCACCTTCAAACAATGGACTGCAAATATGCAGCTTATTCTTTGATTTTTCCTCAATTTGGGCAAATAAAATGCAAAAACGGCTAGGCCCCCTAATTCCGGAGTCTATACCACAAAAAAATGAACTATCGTAGGATTACTGGTTTTTTGGCCATATTACACGGCTTTATGGAATTTGCTTTGTACTTTCTCATCCTGCTCTGCGATCCAAGTGCTAAATGCCGTCGGGGGCTTTCGTTTCAAACTGCCGTGCATCCTGCGATTGTTGTAAAAGTCCATGTACCGATCGATCGCCGCGTAGGCATCTTCCATGGTCTCGAATGACGCTTTGCTTAACAGATCGCGCTCCATTAAACCGTGGAACGATTCGATATACGCGTTCATGTTCGGTGTTCTTGGGGGGATGCGCTCATGGGTCATCTCCCAACTTTCACAGGCGTCTCCAAACAGGGTACTGATGAATTGAGGGCCGTTGTCGGTGCGAATCACAGGCATATCCGCTCCTTCCTGGATTCGGGACGTAATCGCACGTCCCAGGGTCTGACAAATGTGCTTCGCTTCGCACACCGCCCCTCGATAGTAGTCCACAATCACGCGGTCAAATACATCAATAATGCTGAATACGAAAAAGAAACGATCTCGACCGGCAACGTAACCATACTTGATATCTGCTTGCCACAATTGGTTGGGACCGGTCACCAACCGATTTTTCGGCAGTCTGCGCGGATGCTTGGATTTGGGTTTTCGCTGGTCTTGGAGAATGCCGAGTTCCTTGCAAAGGCGATAACCCTTTTTATTGCTTAGAATGAGTCCATACTGGTTACGGAGACATTCGGCTAAGAGCTTGTACCCGTAGATATGCTCTTCCCCTTCTACAAGCTCCATTAGCCATTCCTTGATCTGTTCATCGCTCACCTTGCGTCCCTCAAGCGTCAAGGAGTATCCAGGACAAGGCCGCCCTCTGTTCCCCTTGTTCGCATCCTCCTTGGCTTGCCGCGCGCGCTTTAAACGATCGTAATACGTGGATTCCGCCAGACCGACAATGCGCAACACCAAAGCTGCGCTGTTCCCCTGCTTAATATAGCGGTCGGCTAATTCGAATTTTTCAGATAAGCAGGGTTCTGCTTTTTTAGCAGTTCACGCAAGATCTCGATTTCGAGTTCTTTTTCACCCAACACTTTCATGGCTTTTTCGTATTTCTCTTCTACTTCCTGCAACCTTTTCAGCTCTTGCAATTGGTGATCCGCAGGAGGAAGATCATGGATATCCACCTGATCCCGATACGTCCGAATCCAGTTGCGGACCGTTTCAGGATGAAGGTTATACTTTCTGGCTACGACCCCCACCTTAATACCGGATAATGCTTCTCGTACGACATCCAATCGTACTTTTTCATACAGTTTGTTCGAACGTTTCATTTGGTCCAACCCCTTCTTAGATTACAGTAATATATTGTGGGCTTGGACTCCAGTTTAATTAGGGGGCCGTAGAGAAAGTGCAGGATAATCTCGCATAAATCGCGTTTTTGTGAAAATGTGCTGTATTTTTGCAGGATAACGGCCCGTTTTTCGGAATGTCGGGAAAATAGGCTGCATTTTTGAATTTCATTGAGAACCTGCTCCCGGATGTGCCGCGCGGCAACCTCAGTTGCCGGGTTCCAGGGAACATGTCCTGCAAAAATGCAACTTATTTTCATCGTTTATGGTTTTTGGGTCAATTATATTGCAAAAGTGCAGGATAATCTCGTGTATCGCGTTTTTGGGA